>Ga0224503_10000213_pt1 | contig 17030 bp, 36 predicted proteins | sample SF_Oct11_sed_USG_2_FD_169106 | JGI IMG/M metagenome (GOLD analysis project Ga0224503, IMG submission 169106) | Sediment microbial communities from San Francisco Bay, California, United States - SF_Oct11_sed_USGS_21 | ecosystem: Environmental > Aquatic > Marine > Sediment | place: USA...
GTAACCCTGCGAGATCGAAGCGGGGTTGGCCGCCCATGTGCTGTCGTCTTCAGGGACTTCCTCTTCGGCACCATACGACCACTCGCCGTCTTTCGCCATCTTGAGGTAGATCGAGCCGTCGGACGACCGCGGGCGGGTCTGCTTGAAGCGCTGCAGTCGTGTCTGCAGGGCTCCGGTGGCGAGGGCCTTGCCCTCGAATGGTGTGACTTGGTTGCTCATGCCTTGATTCCTTTCAGCTTCTCCAGTTTTGACGTCGTGTCTCCCACCGCCTCACGCGGGTCATCCGCAGGCACCAGGGTCGTTCCAGAGGAGTGCGACGTGATCAGCTCCTCAAGCTTCGCGGTGCGAATTGTTTTCGCCCGTTTGGAAGATGTGTTGGCCTTCATCCACTTCTCGGCTTGCGCCGGCGAGATGAGCTTGACGGGGTACATGTCCACCTTGGTCATGCGCATGTTGCGCAGCTTCTTGGCGGCCTCAGCCTCGTCTTCCCATTTGCGAGTGGCGCGCTTCTGTACCAGCTTCCAGCCAGCGATGACAGTGCCCCGTTCCAGCTCTGCGTGCGCAAGCTTTTTAACGGCGTTGGCCCATTCAAGGGCCTCCTCAGCCAACGGCAGCAGTACAGCCAGGTCGCGGCTGGGCATGTGCTCGTTGGACGGTTTGCCCTCGGCGGCCTCCTTGGCCAGCATCTGGACCTTGCGGATCTTCTCGTGTTTGGCCGGGCACAGTGCCTTGGCCGGGCAGAAGGTACAGTGCGAGCCCTCGCGCAGCGGGACGTTGGTGTCCTCGACGCAGGCCCACGCGGCGATCAGGTCCTTCTCGAACTCGTCGACCTCCGCATGTGTGAACTGCCAGACTTTAGGCTCATGGTCGAAACCGGGCTGCACGATGATCCCGAAAATCTTGTTGTGCTTGAACATGTTGGGGTAGTCGTGGCGGGCGGCGGACGCACAGAAGAGTAGCTGCTTGTTGTCCTCCGCGTCGACTTCGACGCCGCGCCCGAACTTCCAATCGAGGATCGCCGTGTACTCGTCGGTCTGGCCGATGACATCGGCAGTACCGAAGCTGTCAGGGATGCCTGGGAAGTTGACCGTCTTTTCAAGGAAGAACTCGAACCGCTCATCGAACAGCTTGTCGAACGCGGAGACCGCCGGCACGATCATCTCCTGGTAAAGGTCCTTGGTGACCGCACCCCACCGGGTCTCAAGGCCGATCACGTCTTCCTGGTTCTCGAATTCGTCGTTGAGGATCCGCTCGCACGCCTCGTGCAGCATGGAACCTTCGGCCGCATACTCGGACTCTTCGTTTGGAACGTCTTTGGAAAGGGTATAGGACCTCGGGCAGGCGATAACGCGCGCTGCGCTGGATGACCCCACGGTGTTGGAATGAAGGGTGGTCATGGTGGTGTTCTCTCCGTTTCTGTCTTCGTGTCTGTCTTCGCTTATAGCCGCCAGTGGCGGGCTCAGGGTTCAGAAGATGGCGATGACAGATACAAATTGCAAGGACTAATTAGAAAAAACTTTGGGGCCGCAAGCTGTGGTGGGCTTGCGGCCCCTGGTCGCTACATTTAGTCGAACAGCCCGGACAGGAATGCCTTGATGGCCTCCAAACCGATACTGCCTTTGGGACGACTGCCGCCCGATTGGCCGGTGATGTTGCCACATTGGTGCCCTTGACAATCGGCGCCGCCGCCCTCGCCGCCACCATTGGCACCGCTGTTGCCTTCGCCACCGAGACCGCCGAAGCCGCCATCACCGCTGTCGCCACCGTCACCGCCTCCGTGGCCGCCGCCGGATCCGCTGCCCGTGGCGTGAGCCATGGAGCTGCCACCGTCGCCGGAGATCCCGCCACTCCACTCGGGCAAAAAAGCCGCCAAGAACAGAGCCAAGGCGAGTGTCGCAAAAATTCGAAGCATCAATATTCTCCTCTACGTTATGGCGCCCTGGTACAGGGTGCCTTCATCAGGTGCGCCGAGAAACAGGTCGTGCTCAGAGATCACGCCCCGGGTCTTCTCAACCACCAACATGGTCTGCCGCGCGCCTTCGGCGCCGAGGCGTAGCCCGTGAGCGTACTCTGAATAGCCGATAATCGACCCATTTGACCAGCCGAATGGTGATCGCATCGTGGTATGGAAGTGCCCAGTCATGATAAAGTGAGGCGGTTTCGAGAACTTGGTGTACTCGTTCAGGATCGACTTGTGCCCGCGGGCGATAGGTGCAGCTGCACCGACGAACCCGCGGCCGCCGCCTGTGCCCATGCGGTCTCCGTGTGTGCATAGAAACCGCCAGTCGTAAATCGGAACGATGGCGTCTATCGAACTGGAGCGGTAGAACGTGACGTCCGCGTCGGTATGCCGCAGTGCCATCTCAGCAAAGTCGAGCACGAGATTGTCGAAGCTGTTGCGCAGCACAAGTTTTGATTGTGGCTTCATGGTGGCCCGGCCATGGTTGCCGGGGCTGTCGTAGACCCGGATCGGGAGGCCGGTCGCCGTCGCGAGTTTGAGCAGCCCACCAGCGATGTGCTCGCCACCCTGCTTGACGCTCTCAGGTATGGTGAGGTCATCGGTAGCCACCAGCTCGGGGTGGAGCGCGCCCGAGATGAGGTCGCCGCCTATCCAGACCACGATCTCATCCGGAGGATCACCCGTCCAGTGTTCCGTTGCGAGCGACGAGACGATTCCGAACATGCGAGAAAGGCGAGTCTTGGCGATATCTTCGTTGTAGCGATTGAGCCCCGCCATCTCGTCGAGGTTGACCACTTCGCCCAGGTGCCAGTCGGATAGCGCCAGAAAGATAGAGCGGGCTTTCCTGTCGGTTTTGCTATCGATCGCCGGTGCCAATTGCGGCCGCGGAGGGACGGCGGTGAGCCGCATGATCTCGCTGCGCCAGTCTTCCGCCTGGACTGCTCGCTGCTGGGAGGCCTTTAGCTGCAGCCGTGTGGCTCCGAGCTGGTCGCGCAGCCGGCGTTCGATGATAGGGTCGGTCGGCGGTGCTTCCGGCTCGACCCGGTCGACCGGCTTCGGGAGCCAAGACGACGGCGTAAGGCCGTCAGACAAAGCCATGTTGTGTTGATGCTGCAGCGTAGTTCTGGAGATGCCCATGGCTTTGGAGGCCGGGAGCACACCGCCATACATGTAAGCAGCATCTACAGCACGCTGTTTGATTTCCTGACTAAGTGATTTGCGAGACATATTGTCACCCCTATGAGTTGCGATGTTGATGCTTGTTTTTATATCTTATAACCGCCGCCCTTATAGTTCTTATTCAGTACTTCTTGCCCTCCAGACTAGAGCGTTTACACCAGGAACACTGTAACAACCACTATGATGAGGGCAAGAGCGGCGCTCGCCGGGAACAGCTCTGTCAGCTTGAGCTCGGGTACGTCAGCATGCTCGAGGTCCTCGCGCATGACAGGCAGTCCGGCCAGCACGCGCAGCTCGCACCGCAGGCGCGCGATAGGCCAGCCTTTGTCCATGCCTTTCTCGATCAGCTGCAGAGCTTCGACCGGCATCTCCGGACCAAACCATTCCTGCAGTTCTTCGACCGTGATCAGGTTCTTGTTACTCATAATCACAACACCAACTTCACAAAAAAGAAGACCGTGACGAAGACCACGAGGCCGATGACCGTCGGCCAGAGTGATCCGCTGTGTTCGGTATCAACGTTGCTCACTTGTTTTCTCCTTCGGGTTTGTCAGGACGGATACGCGCTACGCCCTGCTCTTGCATCAGCTTTTCCTGCTGATAAATGAAACGGGTCAGGACGTCGAATACGTCGGGATGCATGACGCAGATGGTGAGCCGGCGGTCCAGGCCAGTACCGTCATGGCCACGGCGGTCGAACTGGTCTTCTTTGTAGACCCCCGGCGGCGTGAAGAACATGTCTTGCTTGTGGTATTGCGACTGCTGCAAGAGGCAGTCGGCCAGCTGGCGTGACGAAACCGAGTAGAAGTAGCGGTCCAGCTCCTCCGCGTCGCGCATCTCCAGCATCAAGCTGTCCATGTGCTGCTGGGTGGCGAACGTCTGGACCTTGGCGAGCGCTTCCTTGGCGGCCTCGAACGCGATGGCCGGCATGGCGATGGGAGATGTGCGATCAGTCATATGCTTTCTCCTCAGTTGAGTATGCCAGGAAAATTGAACGGACCCCCGCCAAACAGCACGCGCATCAAAAACAATGCGCACCCCAACATCCCAAACCCTATAAAAATACCTCTCATATCCGTCTCTCCTATGCTGCTTTCTTCAATCCGCTAATAAACGTCTCACCGACGTCGGTATGATCCTCGAGCGCCTCGAGGATATCCTCGTCGACTGTGTTCTTCGCGATAATCAGGTGGAGGAACACCACCTCGGCTTCCTGCCCGCCGCGTCGCAACCGGGCGATGACCTGCTCGTACTCTTCCCACGACCACGTGAACCCGTACCAAGCGACGGCGTTGCCGCCGAACTGGATGTTCAAGCCGTGGCCGGCAGACTGTGGGTGGACATACATAATTGGGATCTTGCCTGCGTTCCAGTCGTTCACGACCGTCATCGCGTCATGCTCATTCATTACCGTGCCAGGGTGACGTTTGCGCATCATCGCCAGCTCTTCTTGGAACTTATAGACCACCATCAGTGGTGCGCCCTGTTGACTCTCGATGATCTCGGTGAGCGCATCGAGCTTGGCCGTGTGGATCGATACCACTTCGCGTTTGCCACCCTTCATGACGTAGGCGAAACCGTCAGCGATCTGCTGCAGCTTATTGACCTGCGCTGCCGACGTCGGGGTCAAGATCAGCTCGCTATCATATTCGGTGAGGAACTCTCTCAGCAGTTCGTTGTAAGCCTCGCGGGCCTCGGGCGGCAGCTCGGCTTCGACGGGGTTTGGAACGAGAGGCGGTAGCTGGTCGGCGTACTCTTCGTCTGTCACCGTGAAAGCGATGTCCGCGATCCGCTTGACGATCTTCTGCAACGCACCGGCGCGCGGCGTCCAGTCCCAGTCCATGTAGCCCTTCAGCATGAACACCGAGCGAAACGCTGTTAGTGTCTTGCCTAGTCGGCGCCCGCCGTCGATGCAACGCATCTGGCCATAAATGCCTTGGATGCCGTTTCCCGTGAACGTACCGGTCAGCCCGACGACAGTACCGAACCGGCCGCGGCGCTTCATGAAAGCCTTGAACCGCTTCGCCGACCAGTTCTTGAGCGCAGTCAGTTCATCAAAAATAATCGTGTCGTAGTCCAGCTCGGCATTTTCGAGAAACCAGGTCAGGTTGTCGTAATTGACCAACGTGACATCAGCCGGCTTACTCAGGGCCTTATCTCGTTTGCGCTTATGGCCGGTGACAATGCGCCACGTTACGCCGGGCGCCCACTTCTCAAGTTCTGGAGGCCAAACGGTTTCTGCGACACGGAGAGGCGCAACAACCAAGACGCGCACGTTCCATTTGGCGATCCAGCTGCAGCAGATCGCGGTTTTTCCACTGCCCATTGGCAAGAGCAGGAGACTGTATTTGCGCTGCTCGAGCCACCGCACGCCGCGTTCCTGATAAGGCCTGAGCTTCATCGCGCGGTCCCGTGACGTGACGTAAAGCCACGTTCTTTCTCGGCGGTGCGGCGGGCTACGACTGCGTCATCGAAGTTCCTGAAATAGCCGAGATACGTATAGTTTTCTCCGGAACCAATCTGTGCGACCCAGTTTTCGCTTTTCTTGTAGACACCTGTTATCCCGCTAGTGTTTCTCCTGTACCGTGTCATGTTGCGGCTATTCATTTTATGCGGTACATCACGCAGGTTCTCGATCCGGTCGTCGTCTTTAACACCGTTTATGTGATCGATAATCCCCGCAGGCCATTCGCCGGTATAGAGAGCCCATGCCAATCGCGCAGCTTTATATGTCTTGCCCGCTAATCTGATTGCTGCATAGCCATCAGGTCGCGTCGCCCCGGCACAAATATCTGCGTATCGGGTGTTCCACGCTTTGCAATCACGCGCGGATTTGAAATGCGAGACTGGGCGTTTGCGCCAATACAAAAACCCGGTCGCCGGCTCGTAACGAAGAGCTTCACGGAGGTATTCAACCGGAGTTGTTAGCAGTTTTTTACTCATCGATCAGCTCCTCGAATGCTTCGACGCTGTCGATCACGTGGGCGCTAAACCCGAAGGCTCTCAACGTCTCAGCGGTGTACTCCTGCATCCTGGTCGGTTTCTTGCCGGGTGCCTTGAATTCGATGAAGTCGATGCGTCCGCTGACCCGGAACAGGATGCGATCGGGCACGCCGCGGATGCCCGGCGCCGCCCATTTCGGCATCCACATGCCCTGGCGCGTCGCGATCTTCGCGCACTTGCGTTCGATGTCAGCTTCGGCGCCCATCACTTGTTCTCCGTCTCTGCTATTAGCATTTTGACTGCGGCCGTGAGAAAGGCGAGGGCTGGTGTCGGGGCTTCATTCATAGGCCCCATTCCGTACGAGCAAGCGTATTTATTTCCGCAGGCAATAGGCTCCGTTAACACCCTCTCCACCAGAGCTATACAAGCGTCTAGGGAATTTGTGAATTCATCGGGGTCTGGATGGTCTTCGCCGACAGAGTGATAGCCATCGCACGGATCGTCGGGTTGATGCCAGTGACCGCCGTACTCATACCACATCAGAATATCATCGCCCTCCAAATCGAAATGCGGCAGCCAGCCAAGAATATCGCGAGCGATCAGTCCATCAATCCCGCGATCCGGCCCTTCGCATTTCTCCAGCCTCTCAAGCAATCCTTCTAATCCGGACTTGTCCATAACCTAGGTATCCTCTGGTTTGGAGGGGGAGAGGGCTGTACGGGCTATCGCTCCGAAATCATTAAGCAATGCTTCTGACGGCCACCCTTCAGGATCGGCTGGCCAACTTCCGCCAAGACCGCTATCACCTGGATGACCTCCCCATGCAGTCGCATAAAATTTCAACGCCTCTCTCAGTCTTTCAACACCTGCGGCTTCGAGGGCGGCGCGGGCTAATAGATCCGCAACATCTTTAGGCGGCCAAGCGCCGAGATGATTACGTAATTCGTTCATGATTGCTCTTGCTACCAACTCAACCATTTCCTCTGCATCATTCATCCGCTTCACTCGCTCCTTTCTGGGGGTTCAGAACTCCGCCATTCTCTCGTGATCAGGTTACCGTCAGTGACAATCCATTCGCGTTCCCAGCCGAACCAGCGGAGCCGATAGGTGTCAGTCGGCGTAGAGACCGGATGCTCGCGGCTGGCATGGAGCCAGGAGTTGGTGAGGATTTCAGGCATCACCCGTTCTCCTGCTTGCCAACCATCCAACCGCTACATATACGTTCGATTTCAAGCAAATTTTCGTGAACTTCATCGGGGTGGTATTCAGTATCAATAAGACTACTTACGCGTGAAACTTTTTTTAATCTCTCGCGCAGCCGCTCGTTCTCCGCCTCAAGCTGCCTATTTTTTGCTTCAAGCTTGACTGTGTACTCGTATCTCTTCGAAAGAGCGTCCTCAAGCTCAGGTATCCGGGTGACGGCGAGGCGGGCAAGGTCACAAACCTTATCGAAACCGGACGCAGCCAAGTCTTCTGGTCCTAAACACGCATAGTAAGTCAACACTGCGTCAATCTCTTCCAGCGTCATCATGTCAGTCATCACGCCCTCCATGGCCCAGGCAGTTTCTCAACACCATACGTGGTGCGTCTCGCCACCTTGCGTCTGCATTTCAAGCAGCGCAGGAATTCCTCATCGTTTCCACCGAGCCGGCCGCTGCAGTAGTCGTCGGGGCATTTGTTCCCCGGCTCCATCAGTCGCACACAAGCGTTGCCCAGCTAACCGGGAACCGCGACCTGCACTCAAACGAAATGTGCGCAGCGACCTGCGTTGTCTCGGCCTGAGCATGCGCATCGAGCCGCAGCTGACACACCCGGGCGAAGGCGTAGAGCGACCCGCTCCAGATCCATTCGGTCATCATGTTTTGCGGGAGCACCATGCGTGCCATTTCTGGTGCAACGCCAGCTCTGAGTAGAACGTCGTACGCGTCCAGTCCTTCCGTAGCGGCGATCCGAGCTTTCATACCGATCCATTCTTGATCCAGCCCCGAGCCGTCACTCGAGCCCTGCTTCGCGCCGTCGGTCGGCGCTGCGCGCCACTCGTCCGGGAAAAAGAACTCTGGCTCGTCTGACACATAGCGTCGGCTGATCTCGTTCCAGCTCAGCCCTATCTGGTGTTTGACCAGCTGGCGCGCAACGAAGATGGGCGCTTTGATCCGGAGGCTCATGAACGCGTGAGCGAACGGCGACCAGTGATTGTGCGTGGCGAGGTACTTGATCAGCTTCTCGTCCGACGCGTCGAACAGCTCTTTCGTCTTGCCGAACGAAACGCGAGCCGCGTTCACAACGGACAGATCGGAACCCATGTGATCAACGTATTCAACGGACATAGGGGTGTGTTCAACCATTGTCTTCCTCCAGTTGAGTGATATGCCGGTCCAAGTACCAACGTGCTTTCTTCAGATCCTGCAGCTCGCTGTCCTTCTTGCCGGCGCGCACGATGTACTTGGCGGCGTTGCCGAGACAGAAACCAAGACCCCACGCCTCGATCACCTTGATCGCCTCATACGGGTTGTCGGCGCCGCCGTAGTGAGCCGGGTGGTCGACCGCTTCGCCTTTCTTGACTCCGCTGACCAGACCTTGCAAGCTCGAACGCTTTATACTCGTCATCAGCTGCGCTCCTTCATCCGAGCTTCCAGCTCCTCAAGCTCACGCTTGCGGGCGATCTGGTCCAGCTCAATCAGCTCGCGTTCGGTCAAACCGGAGTCCGCCCGGCGCACGAGATACCGGAGCGGGATGCCCGTGAGTTCGTAGATAGGGAGAATGTGTTGGGTACGGAGATAGGCCCCCTTCAGCAGCATCATGGAGATGCCCGCGCGTGTAACGTTCAAGTGCCTGCCGAGGAGGGCGCGACGGCCTGGCTTGCCGTCGACCCAGCGGATGATCGCGTCCATGTTTTTCTCCGGTATTAAGAATTAGTGGATTATATTTAGTGATTGTTAGCTTGGTTGTCAAGGGGTTAACTGCAGGGGCCGGCCCCGCAGTCGGATACGGTTAAACCATCGCATCGATGGCTTTGAGAATTGCGGTGTCCGCCTCCTGCACGTCGACCGAATCCACGTAGCCGTCGCTGTCGAGCTGCCCATCGATCGCACCACCCTCGATCAGAGGCGCGTAAAGCTCGTGTATCCAGCCGCTGTTGCCGAACGGGCGCTTTCCGTTGAAGCTCTCTTCTTCCTCGATCAGCTTGGTGAGCAGGCGTTTGAGATAATCCCGTATGATCTTCGCGTTGGCGTCGTTCGCGCCCATCGGCAAGTTCAGGATTTGATGTCCGTGCATAGTTTCTCTCCTTCAATTGTCGATTTAATCGCTCAAGAACCCTATGGTCTCGAGGCCTTGGAAACGCACGATCGGGTAGCCGTATGCATCGACCAATCCGATGTCAACCCAAGGCTCGGGTTCGTTCACTTCGATCCCTGAGCGGTCATTTCCTCTATGGTTCTCGAACTCGCCAGTGTCGTAATAGCTGCGGTAGCGTCGGGTCATGACGGCTCCAATTCTCGAACCGAGATGTCGGCCTCTATGAGCATAGCTTTCGCCTCTTTCCAGTTGGCGCCCCACCGACCTTCGCGCTCGTCATTTCTGATAAAGACTACGCGCACTATGCCCGCCTGAATGGCAGCAGCCGCGCACTGTGCGCAGGGCGGCAGCGTACAATAGAGTGTACACTCTTTGGCGCTCGAGCCTGCCATCAGGATGGCATTCAGCTCGGCATGCACAACCCGCATGTATTTCCGCTCGCGGTTCTTGTAGAGCGAGACGTCGTCGTTGCATCCGGCAGGAAAGCCGTTGAATCCGAGCGAGACAATGCGGTTCTGAGGATCAGCGATCACCGCGCCCACTTTTGTGGAAGGATCCCGGCTCCATGAGGCGACCAGCTCGGCCATGTCGAGGAACCGGCGGTCCCACTTCTCCCGGGCTGCGTGGACCTGCTCAGGGGTAAACGACGGCGGACACGGGATGTAAATTGGCTTCCACGGCATCATTACAAAGCCCTCCCTTTAAGCTTTTCTGCCAAGCGCGCCATCAGGGCTTGGGTGGCCAACCCGCAATCCTTCCAGAAACCGGGGATAGTGTTCGCATAGAGTACGGTTGCCGCTGCCGTTACGTCCGAAGCTTTCAGCATCTTGTCGTACTTCGCGTTGTGCTCATTAAATAGCTTGCCAAGTTGCGGGACCGTGAATTCGCCTCGCCCATACGCGTCCAGCAGCGCGGCGCCGCGCCGCGACATCTGTGACGCCTCGGGCCATCCTGCCTCATCCGTTAACTCGGCCAGGATGCGATTGGCATGCGCAGAAACTTGCGCGAATTTCCGAAACTGGGCTTCGGTCTTGACGCCCTTGCCGGTTCGCTTGATCACGCCGCCGAGCTGGCTGCCAATGCAGAACGCCATCACCCGGGGGTTGTCGCTGGCCTTGACGATCTCGATCGCCGTGCGCGGCGCCGGTTCGGCCGAGTATGCCGGCTTGCCGAATGCGCCAAACAGGATCATTATGAGAATGATGACCGCCACGACGTACTGGCCGGTGATCGCTGCATCCCGCTCGAGTTCCAAGCGGTTCAGTTTGCGCTGTTCGTCGGTATCGAAGGTGCTCATTTGTCATCTCCTTTATCGATCGGTTGTGCCAGCCGCGGCACGTCAGTGCGGGCCTCGGGTAGGATGCGGTCATAGATCAGCTTGCGCTGCACATCGTGGCCGGTGGCAGGGTAGTACATCCTCATGTTCACATACAAGAAGGACCCCACCATCACCGTGATGCCCACGACGGCGCTGAGCCAGAGCACCAATAGGAAGGCTGCGATTTGTTTCAACATCAGTCGACCTCCCCGGTCTGCGCAGCTTCGCATGCGATGTGTTCGGCCTTTCGCCCTTGGCGCTCGCCGTGCGTAGCACCAACAAAGTATGCCAGCACAATCATGCCGACAATCGCTATGCCGCGTGCGAAGTCCTGCACTTTCTCAGCTGCAGATGGTCCCATGTTGTCTCTCCTTTTGACTATTTGATGTAATCTGTTGGGTGCTTGCCGAGATAGGTGCACAAACGCAAAAACTCGTCTATCCTGAGCACCCTTTCACCTGAACGCAGCTGCGCAACGAAGATCTTCTCGCCACAGATAGTAGCCCACTTGTAGCCGAGCATTGCCAGGTCGTCCGCCATGGCATAACGGTTGAAGTTGTAGTAGGTCGGCAACTTGCTGTCAGAGGCGACCGGAACAGGCTCGCCCTTCCATGCGTGGCCGTGTGCGCGTTCATAGTCACATGCCTCGCATTTGCCGCAGGCGGTACCGAGCGCGTAGCTTCCTCGGCAGGTTGCGTTTTTCCAAGGGTACTTAGTCATCTCGATCTCCAACGTGTCTCAACTACGTTGTTAGCATAGTCGATTGCGCACTGGGTAGTGCAGAAGTTGCCGTAAGGGAGCGTGCACCAGTCCTTGCCGTTCCACAGCCGGAGCAATCGGCCAATTTCACCGTCCTTACCGCTCCAGAAATTTTCCGTCTTGATGACCTGCAGGTCGCCCGTGTACTCCTCGTCGTCGGGGATAAACTGCTCCTCCGTGAAGCGAGGCGCCTTGGCGCCGCACTGCGCACACGGGATCGGGAACTGCGTGCGCTTGTAGGTTCGTTTTGCGAATTTGGCTGTCATGATTCGATCATTTCCTTAACTGCTTTGGTCATCGTGCGACTGGTTGATCTATGGAAGGCTCGTACCTTTTTGGCGATGTCCTTCGGCTTCGGGACTTTGACCGGGCGCATGCGCTGCCAGACCGAAGTTGCCAGCTCTTTCGACATGCAGGTGAACGGGCATCGGATGGTGGTGCGAAGCCGTCCTTCCTTTGCAAAGACCAGGCGATGACCGGACCCGATTGAGCCGGCCTCGTCTATGATGTGGACGCGGTACCATGCGTTGGTCATGTCTTCTCTCCTTACGCGCTCACAATGAGCCCAACGATGAACCCGAAATAGAAGCCTAGACATGCTACGGCAATAGCACCGGCTATTATTTTTGATGTTTTTGGCGTCATGGTCTTTCTCTCCGTTGGTCGGTGGCTCACATGCCTGCCGCGAACGCCGCGAACGCGGTCAGGGCGAATAATCCAAGCAAAATTTCCGTCATGGTTTCGGCCCTAACACCCTTGCGGACGCCAGAGGGTCAACTTATCCGGGCTGCACTCTTGAACTGTGAACAGCCCGATCATCTCGCCGTGGGTGTGGTGCGCGATGTGCAAGTGAATAGGCGTGTCGGTGTCGTGCGCCATGCAGAATATGTCGCGAATGCCGTCTTCACGCCAGAGCGGCGAGCCGGTAATCGCGCCGCGCCCCATCTTGGCGTCGCGGATACCGGCGACCGGGCGCAAGTACTTGCCTACCGGGAAACTGATCAGGGCGTCGTTGCTCGCGGCGCCGGGGTAAGGCTGTCCCGCGGTACGAGTTGCGAACGATTTGGTCATGGCTTGTCTCCATCAGCAATCGGTCAAAGAATAGGACAACGCGTTGCACTGAGGGCATTGCCCGGCTGGCATAGTTCCGCCAGGCGTGACGCGTTGATACAGGTCTGAGATGTTGTCTAAGTCGGTTGGAAAGCATTCAAACCCGCAGTTGTCACAGCGGCAAAGTCCGCTGAATTTGTGATATTTTGCCGGGGCGATTGTGTTGGTGCTCATAGCTGCGTCCTTTCGTTCGTGTGGGTCCAGACCACCACGCCTTGCGCGTTATGGATCGCCACATGCGCAACGGTCAACCAAGTGGACATGTGGTGGGCGTAGCTCATGGCTTGATGCCAGTCGTAGTAGGTCTCGGGTTCTAGATCGCCATTAACATATTCGATTATGACGGCCCAGAGTTTGCGTTCTGCCATGGTCTCGTCTCCTGTTGATCCAGTCTGAGAACGCGCCGCGCAGGCGACGCGCTCCGGGCCGGGATCAGTCGTCGACGCGCTTCAACTGGTCGAACGTCCACTCCTCGCCGGTCTCATCAAGGAAGATCATCTTGCCGTCGCGTTCGACAACTTCCATGGCGTCCCAAAAGATCTCGGTGCCGCCCGCGTATTCGGGGTTGCCTTCGTCGTCTATGTCGTGGATCTCGCAACGCGCTGTCACGCGCTCAAGCGTACCTATGATCTCGGTTCCGTCTGGGGTGGTGTAGCGTGCCATTGTTCTATTCTCCTTTTGCTATGGTTTCGGCTTTGCGTTTGGAACTGCCGTGTGCTGGGAAACCCACGATCACCTTGCGGTCGGCGACAGCGCACAACTTACACGTGGCACAGCTCACATCGTCGTGCATGACGGCCGGACAGATCACGACCGGGCGCCGGGCCGGAGTGAATGTGTTGGTTATCTGGTCGGCTGGCAACACTACGGTCACGGGGCCGATATTCAGATCGGCCAGTTCATCGGCGTGGGCCAGGTTGTTGGCCGACAGGTTGATCGTGAAACCCAAGTCGTTCGCGTTTCGCACCGCAAATTGTTCGGTCAGATTTCCGAGCGGCTTATGAGTGTAGGTGAAACCGCGTTTGCCCTTGTTCGCGTCGACCAGTGTCGCGAGCTGCAAGAGGTTCAACGTGTCGCCGTCTCCAGGTAAGTCGCCTGCCTGATTATGACGCCAGAACTGCCTGTTAGGCAGAGCTTCGATCTGGGCGCAGAAGTCGTACCAGTCGGCACCGCGCTCGCCGTCCGTCACCTTACGCCAGTGCATGGCCAATGGCCCTCCGTCGGCATAACAGCTGTTTTTCTTGAACGGACAAGCGTCCGGGCAGGTCTTGGCGGTCGTGGTGCTGACCGGGATCGGGCCGACCTTGCGATTGCTCGATCTCAAGGTGAGATGGACTTGGGTCATTTGGTTTCCTTCCTGGGGCGTGACACTTTGATATCGCAACCGCGCACTTCGGCGTAGCTGACAAGATCGTTCGCGTTCCAAATGGCGAAGCGTCTGTTGATCGCGTTCACTTCAACGATTTTGATGGTCTTGTCATCGCGTACGTAGCGCACTCGCCATGGTCTGCATTTGGGAATCATTTCACATTCCTCCGGCTGTAGTGATCATCATGGTCAGGGCGTACATGCCGACTGACGTGGCAATGGCCATAAGTACGAAGCCCGCGGCCCGGTGAAGTTTCTCAAACCGGCGTTCGTGTCGCCATGCGGCATGGGCGCTACACCCTTGCAGGGCTTGCAGGTTCGCGTAGACGTTGCGGTCGATCACCATACGGTGAACGCCATGGGTAATCGTGGTGCGGTGACTTGTCATGGTCTTTAGTCTCCGGTAGTGGTCCAGCGAGCCGGCGCAGCTCACGCGGCGCCGGCCAACAAGAGCACTTAGAAGTGATCGTGGAACACGGCGATGGTGTCGTCGTCAACGATGCCAAAACCCATGGTGTCAATCTCGGCGTCCAACATGGTCATGTCAATCGCGAGCTGGTCGCGGAGCGACTGGCGCGTCACGGTCTCAAACACGCGGTTGTCTTGGATAAGGTCATACTTTTGAACGAGCGGCATTGTCATGGTCTCCGGTTAGTGGTGGTCCAGGGATGCACCGGCTTTGCGACCGGTGCATCTCAAGAGCACCTAGGCGGGCTGCAATCCCCAATGGCTAATGCTGACGAGCAACCAAAAGCCGGGTGTAACCCCCGCGTCATCATTCGACGCGCGCATGCGGGCCAAACGTTCGCTCGTGAACTGCATATCGTTGCAGCCTGTTTCTTTGCCGATCATCTGGAAAATTGTCTGGGTCATGATTCGATCTCCGGTTAGCGGGTGACGTGCTCGGCAACTGCCGCAGTCACGGTCGCGATGTTGAGAGGCGAGATGGCATAGTTGAGTGCCAGTGCGCCCAGGAACATGATGGCCATTGTGAAACCGATGAAGTTGGAATGCATGTTCTGTCTCCGGTTGCTAGGTTGGCAAGTTGCTTGTCATGTTCGCTCAATTGTGTGAGCTGGGTGTTTGATGCGCATGTCAACCTAGCTGTATTATGTTAAGAGATAGTGAATTATCGGGCATTTTGCAAGAAAAAAGTTCAAAAAAGCGACAAGTGATTGATTTCATTGGTGAAATTGGAGCGGTTTGCGGTGTGCGCGGTTCGCACGGATTAGGCCTGAAATGGGGTCAAATAGGGTGCTTAGAATAAGGCAAAATTGTGGCGGGTTGTAGTGAAGCGTTAGCGCAACTGTTTTCGTGCTCGGTCAGGTTGCGTGGGTCGGCTGAAAATACAACCTAGCTCGCTCGCTAGGTCCGCAAAATCAGGGATTCGCACGGCATTCGCACACTTTTCGCACAGGGATTATCCAGTTAAATCAGTAGTTTATATTTACTGTGCGAACTGTTAGAACTGTGCGAAGAATATAAGAGTAGGCCATTTTTGTTGTCTGGAAATTACTAGAGACTATAGGGAGGGTGTTCGCACAGGCGTTTTTCGCACGGGGCGCCTGGCGGTGGCGCTGGCGGCCATGATCTGTTGGCGCGCTGAGAGCGGTTGGATTGCGCCGTGTTGGTCTTGCGACACATGTGTCTCCCTCTTTCCTGAGATGAAAAATTTTCCTCACATGAAACACGGCGCAGGGCCAGTATCCACACGGTGACGGCCGATCTATCCCGACCACTCGGTACGAGATGCACGCCACCAGCTTGCAACACCGGCCTGCGCCGTGTCATACATGGCCCACAACGGCCACAGGAGCCCGTACAGTGGGATACGCAGCATCAGACCAGATACACCGGCGCAACACGGCCGGCACGCTCACGATGAACGGCACAAGCGCCAACACGACATTCGGACGACATGGCGTCATGGCCGTGACCGGGTCGTTTGCTGCCACTGTGACGCTGCAATACAAGACAGAGGGTAGTGATGGCGTGGCTGGTCAGTGGATCGACGCAGGCATGGTTACCGGGCCCGGGAGTTACAACTTTCGGCATGCCAAGCCCGTACCTTGGCGCTTCAAAGTGAGCGACTACGTGCTCGGCACTGTCACTGTGTACGTGGAGATGGCAGACGATATACAGGTGGTGACATGAAAAATACAACGCGGCGTAGAAAAGGGGGTACGGGGTCGCTTTCGCGCCGCCCTGAGGGGCGAAGCCCCGCTTCGGAATCTTCTTCATCCGATGACCATGACGACACAAATTTTTCGAAAATTGAGAAAGCAGCATCTGTTAGTTCAGCAAAACGGCGTAAGCTGAAACCCGTCACCCAAAAATCAAAAACTACCAAATCCGAACAACCCGACCCCGCGGAAAATTTCAAAAGAATTTTGGCCGAGCAAAACCGGGATGTTGTAGAGTGGTGGGACGCGCGTTCATCCTGTGGGTCAAAGCCAGTCTTCACGGACGCGAACACCCTTTGGAATGCCTGCAGGGAGTACTTCCGGTGGAATGAGGAACATCCGCTATGGGAAACGAAGGTGGTCTCCTACAAGGGTATCGCCCATCAGGAGCCGGTCGCCAAGACCCGCGCCATGACCCTCACCAGCCTCTGCTGCTTCCTCGATATCCCGACCGCGGAGTGGGACAACCTGCGCAAGGTGCCCGAACTGCTGCCTATATGCGTTCGCGTGGAAGAGGTCATCTTCGACCAGAAGCTCCAAGGCGCCAGCGCCGATCTTCTGAACGCCAACATCATCGCCCGGGATCTGAAGCTGAAGGATCACCAGGAGCACACCGGCGTGAACGGTGGCGCCATCCAGCACGAGAACGTCTCGTCCATGGAGCTGGCCAAGGCGATCGCGCAGGTCCTCGCCAAAGGCATCGATGTTCTTGACTTGAAGCCCGTGAATGTAGAAGATACTCCCAATAACACCCTGCCCACCTCTCCTTGAAGTGCCAATGGCGGGGTTTTCAGATCACCCTCCCGTAACGTGTTGCGGGACCTTGCGAAAGCAAGCGTACGGCCGGGGCCTCTGCGGGTTGATCACCGTACGCTCCTCCGGTCCTCTTACCTGGAGAACCATCCATCATGCC
>Ga0224503_10000216_pt1 | contig 16891 bp, 15 predicted proteins | sample SF_Oct11_sed_USG_2_FD_169106 | JGI IMG/M metagenome (GOLD analysis project Ga0224503, IMG submission 169106) | Sediment microbial communities from San Francisco Bay, California, United States - SF_Oct11_sed_USGS_21 | ecosystem: Environmental > Aquatic > Marine > Sediment | place: USA...
CTGATTTGGGAGAATGGATTATCCAGCTTCGCAAAGAAGGGCCGTCCCATATGGTGATGCCCGCTATCCATCTCTCCCGCTACCAGGTGGGAGATCTGTTCGAAACCGTTACCCGGAAACAACAGGATTCGAAAAATATCGACAAACTGGTGAAGGTCGCCCGAAAGGAGCTGAGACCGGTCTATCTGGAAGCGGATATGGGGATCAGCGGGGCCAATTTTGCCATCGCCGAATCCGGAGCACTGGGCCTGGTGACCAATGAGGGGAATATGCGCCTGGTGACCACATTGCCCAGGGTACATGTGGCCCTGGTGGGGTATGACAAGTTGATTCCGGATTTAAAAACCATGCTCCGAATCCTCAAGGTTCTTCCCAGAAATGCCACCGGTCAGGCGATTACGTCTTATGTTACCTGGATCAAAGGCACCGTGGAGTGCGGTTCTTCCATTACAAACCGTAAAGAGATGCACATCGTTTTCCTGGATAACGGGCGTCTCGCACTTGCCAAAGATCCGGTATTTTCCGAAGCCTTACGATGTATCCGTTGCGGTGCATGCGCCAATGTCTGTCCGGTTTACAGCAAGGTGGGCGGTCATAAATACGGACATGTCTACATCGGTGCCATCGGTTTGATTTTAACACTTTTTTATCACGGCAAGGAAAACGATCGGGCCATCGTACGAAATTGCATCAACTGCCAGGCCTGCAAAGAAATCTGTCCTGTGGACATCGATCTTCCCCATCTGATTAAAAAGACCTATCGCGCCGTGCTGGATCAAGATGGGAAAACACCGATAAAAAATGTGCTTCTCTCCAAGGTTTTAAAAAACCGAAAACTGTTTCATTTTATCCTTCGAAATGCCTATCTTGCCCAAAAACCGCTGGCCAAGAAGAAAGCGATGATCCGGCATCTTCCGCATTTTTTCGAAAAAGAACATGGGTTCCGAAGCCTCCCGTTGATTGCCAAGACCCCCTTCAGGGATCAATGGGAAACCATGCGCCCCCAGGTGGTGCAGCCAAAATATACCATTGCCCTTTTTGCCGGATGTGCTGCGGATTTTATCTATCCCGAACAGTCATCGGCATTAATAAAAGTACTTCAAAAATATGATGTGCAGGTGGAATTCCCCATGGATCAAACCTGCTGCGGATTGCCTGCCCTGATGGCCGCTGAAGAAGAAACCGCCAAGGAAGTAGCGCTTCAAAACTTGAAAGCCGTGATGTCCGAGAAATATGATTATATCCTGACGTTGTGCGCTTCCTGCGGTTCTCATTTAAAACACAATTATCCCAAGATATTCAAAGATGCTTCCCTAACACCTGAAAATTTGAAAGCATTTACGGATAAAATCATCGATTTCAGTTCTTTTGTGGTCAATGTGCTGAAGGCATCATCTAAAGACTTTAACGTCACCGTTGAAAAAGTCGCCTACCATTCGCCGTGTCATCTGTGCAGGGGGATGCAGGTCACCAATGAGCCCCGAAAGCTGATCGAAATCGCAGGATATCAATATGTACCGTCTAAAGACGAAGATGTCTGCTGTGGCTTTGGCGGTTCCTATTCCGTCGATTTTCCTGAAATATCGGCAGAAATTTTAAAAAAGAAACTCGACGATGTCCAAGCTGCGGATGCCAGGATTTTGGTTTCGGATTGCCCGGGCTGTGTTCTGCAGCTTGGCGGCGGGATGGATAAACGGGGGGGGGAAATTCAGGTCAAGCATATTACCGAACTTCTTGCTGAAACAAAGATATAAGTAGGTAATAATGGTTCTAAAGAACCAAGTATATATAAATTGAAAATTAAAGAGGGTGAAAAAATGAGAAATGTCGTTATCGTATCTGGTGCAAGGACGCCGGTGGGGTCTTTTGGTGGTTCCTTGAAGACGACACCGGTGGTCGATCTTGGCGCCATGGTGTTGAAAGAAACCCTGAAAAAGGTCGGCCTGAAACCGGTGGCAACGGAAGAATTAACCCGCTTTGAGCCTGATTTTTTAAAAGGCGGCGGAATGGTCGAGCTGGAAAAGAAACGCTATGACTATGATGATTCCCTACAGCCTGTCCAGTTGGATGAAGTTATCATTGGAAACGTAGTCGGTGCGGGGCAGGGACAAAATGTAGCCAGACAGGCCATGATCAAAGCCGGCATTCCCAAAGAGACCCGTGCTTTTACCGTCAATAAGGTGTGTGCTTCAGGGATGAAGGCCGTTGCTCTGGCTGCACAGGCGATCGGCTCCGGGGAAGCGGAGATTGCTTTAGCGGGTGGTATGGAGAACATGAGTCTCATACCTTACGTCGTTCCAAGCGCCAGATGGGGCGCTCGTATGAATAATGTGGATATGGTCGATCTTGTGGTTTTTGACGGTCTTTTTGAGATCTTTTACGGTTATCATATGGGCATGACCGCTGAAAATATTGCAAAACTTTACAAAATTTCCAGACAAGAACAGGATGAACTGGGCGTTATCAGCCATCAGCGCGCCAAAAAGGCAATTGCCGAAGGGCTGTTCAAAGAAGAAATCGTACCGGTGGTCATCCCCCAACGAAAAGGAGATCCCAAGATATTCGATACAGATGAGCGGCCCATGGAAACCAGCATGGAAAAGATGGCAAAACTGCTACCGGTCTTTAAAAGGGAGGGTACCGTTACCGCCGGGAATGCCTCGGGAATCAATGATGCCGCGGCCGCATTGCTCCTCATGTCGGAAAAAAAGGCCGAGGAACTTGGGTTGAAACCCCTGGTTCGGGTAAAGGCCTATGCATCCGCCGGAGTCGATCCGGCATTTATGGGGCTTGGCCCCATACCGGCGGTGAAAAAAATTCTCCATAAAGAAAAACTGTCGGCCAATGACTTTGGCGTCATCGAGCTGAACGAAGCTTTTGCTGTTCAGGCCATTGCCTGTATTAAAGAATTAAATTTTGACATCCAAAAGACCAACCCTTTGGGAAGCGGTATCTCCATCGGTCATCCCATCGGATGCACCGGCGCCCGAATCATTTTATCCATGATGGGAGAGATGATAAGAAACGATCATACCCTGGGGCTTGCAACACTATGCATCGGTGGTGGCCAGGGTATGGCGATGGTTTTGGAAAAAATGTAGCGGTCACTCCAAGAGCTCTACGACCCGTCAATTAAAAATATCTATACACGTCTTGATGGTTCCGTTTTCTGCTGTTGTTCATTAACGGGAGAAATCCCTATTGAATGGGGCATTTCCCTATGAAAATGAACCCTTTGTCTTATGGACATATTTTTTCTAAAAATTGATAATACACAATGGAATTTTGTCATTTGATGAAAGGGTGGGAGGCTACATTTCTTGCCCGTGTACATAGAGTGGTTCCTCAATAACGGGGAACCATTCTTTTCGTTATTTCTTCTTTTCAACCCCGTAGCCGCCTTTAAATTCGCCATACCAGGTCATGATGAACAAAGGAAATCCAGTGTTTAACGGAAGGAGGGGAATATGAGTGGAAGCGTTTACAAAGTCGTTGAACTGGTGGGTACGAGTGATATTTCGTGGGAAAAAGCCGCGGAAAATGCCGTATCAACTGCCGGCAAAAGCTTAAGAGATTTGAGAGTGGCGGAAATAACAAAACTCGATATGACCGTTAAAGACGGCAAGGTGGCATCCTATCGTGCAAGAGTTGCACTGTCTTTCAAATATGACACCTCATGATTTATTGGATTATTTTTTGGGAGGAAGAGATCTATGCAACATAGACACGATGAAGTTTTCGAGCAGAAGAAACTGCCAGGTGTCGGACAAATCGTGCGGAGTAAAAAGTATGGTACACTTTGGAGGGTAATGGAAAAAAGAGAAATCTGGCAAAATGCGATGGGCAATCCCAAAAGCGGATTTCCCCGTTTGCTGCCGGCCATTTATCTTGGCTACTGGCGTGTAGAGAAAGGGATGTTGCCGGGTCTCGGGAAAATGTTGGGGTATTCATACACCCTCGATGACAATACTTTTGCAGCCAACTGGGAAATTGTAGAGGAGTAACAAAATAGTTTAAATAAGAGCCGATTAATTTACAAGGGGTGTTGACTGAAACACCCCTTTTTTTTGGCAATGGATTTGATTCTTTATTTGAACATGAACACAGGATTATGGTAAGCATCAGGTAAAGGGAATTATCGGAGGTTTTTTTATGGATAAAAAGCCGACCTATAAGGAGTTGGCGCAAGAAATCAAAGCGTTGGAAAAAGAAAAGCTCAACCGGATGGCGGCTGAGAAGGCACTTCAACAGAGTGAAGAAAAATACCGATTGTTGGTAAAGAACCTTCCCAGCATTGTGTATAAAGGCTATCCTGACTGGTCTGTCGAGTTCTTTGATTCAAAAATTGAACAGATTACCGGATACAGTGCCGATAGGTTTAATTCCAAAAAAATGAAATGGAAAGATGTTGTCATCCATGAAGATCTCGAAGCTGCCGGAGAGATTTTCATCACGGCGCTCAAAACAGACAAATCATATGTCAGAGAATACAGGATCGAATCAAAGCGAGGGGACATTCGTTGGATACAAGAAAGAGGACAGATCATTTGTAATGACCATAGAGAGATTGAATATGTCAGCGGCGTTTTTTTTGATATTACCAACAACAAAAAGGGGCAGGAGAAACTCAGAAAAAGTGAAGAGATGGCGAGAGCCCTTTTGAACGCAACCACCGATGCTGTGGTATTACTTGATCATGAGGGAATAATTCTCGATATCAATGACACTTACGCTCAAAGATTTCAAAAAACTCCGGATGAAATGCTCGGCTTGTGTATCTGGTATTTGTTCTCACACGAAGCCGCCGGTCTAAGAATGGTACATGTAAATAAGGTTTTCAAAACAGGCTTGCCGGTACGAGTCGTCGATGAGCGGCATGGGATTTGGCATGATACGATAATTTATCCTGTTGCTGATTCCGGGGGAGAAGTAAACCGTGTTGCTGTTTTTGCTCGTGATATCACGGATCGAAAACTGGCCGAAGAACATATCCACACCCTCTCCCAACAGCTTATAAAAACCCGGGAGTTAGAACGTCATCGGATTGCCCGGGATCTGCACGATAATGTGGCTCAAGAGCTTTCCTTGTTAAAAATAAGCTGGGAAACTCTTTTTGATAACCACCCGTTGATACCGGATGAAATTAGACAAAAGACTTCAAAACTGTCAAAAATTCTTAAAAGATCCATATCGGCGGTTCGGGATATGGCGTATGATTTACACCCTCCGGGACTAGATCAGCTCGGGCTTGTTCACACCATATATCAATATTGCGAAGAGTTTGCTGAGAAGAATGAAATAGACGTCGACTTTTTTGCTGCAGGTATGGATGATTTAAAAATCTCTTCGAACACCGAAATCAACCTGTACCGCTTGATTCAGGAGGCGATCTGGAACATTAAAAAGCATGCTGAAGCAGCCAAAGTCACCGTTAAGCTGGTTGCATCTTTTCCCAACATTATCCTTCGCATAGAGGACGATGGACAAGGATTTAATGTCAGGGAACGGTTGGCTGCGGCTTCAAAAGAGAAGCGGATGGGACTCCGAAGTATGGAGGAAAGGGTCAGCCTGCTCAACGGAAAAATGAGGATTCAATCACGCCCAAAAGAAGGCACAAAAGTCTTTATCGAGGTTCCATATAAGGAGAAAAAACGTGGCTGAACAGATAAGTATCATCATCATTGATGACCACCCGCTTTTCAGGGAAGGACTCAAATCGATTATCGGCCGCGATGCCCGGTTCAAGGTGGTCGGAGAGGCAGGAAGTGGTCATGAAGGACTCGAGATGGCCAAAAGGCTTAAGCCGGATCTGGTGGTTGTAGATATATCCCTGCCGGATCAAAGCGGCATCCAACTCACCCGTGATTTACGGGAACTTTTATCGGAAACAAAAATCCTAGTTGTCAGCATGCATTCAAAAATTGATTATATTGCAGAGGCATTTCAAGCCGGAGCAACAGGATATGTGGTCAAGGAATCTGCCTCCGAGAGGCTTCTTCAGGGACTCAAATCTGTTGTAAAGGGAGATTATTATCTGGATAGCTCTGTTTCCCACGCTGTTGTTGAAAACCTTATGAAATCTCCCTTAAAAGCAGCAAAGATTACGGATGCCGATTACGCCACCTTGACACCCCGAGAACAAGAAATCATGCGCTTTCTGGCAGAGGGGCTTTCCAGTAAAGCGGTTGCTGAAAAGCTTTTCATCAGCCCGAAGACGGTTGAGAACCACCGCGCTAATATTATGAACAAGCTCGGCCTTCACAGCACCATCGAGTTGGTTCGATATGCCGCAAAGCTTGGCCTGATCGACGTGGATCTCTGGAAAGACTGAACCATTCACTTTTTCCCCGTAATATTCGGGATAACTTCCCGACCCATGGGATTTCCCCCTATCAAAATAAACCTTCCCCTCTATGGACAAGAGCGATTGCAACTTGTTAGTAATAAATCGAAAATTGTCTTGGATGTTCTTTGAATAACATTCGATAAAAGGGGGGAACATGATCTCTTCTCCATGTAAAAACTGCTCCAAGAGGAATCTGCCGAAAGAGAAGTGCGTCAAAGAGTGCAAGCTGCTGCAATCCATACAGGATATGGAATTGACTTCTGAAAAGCTAAATGATGGAAGTAGTGTAGACTATACCGAGGAGTATAGTTACAACTTTCCTATGAGGCTTTCAATGGGCTCTTTTTGAAAATCCATGTTTTTTCGCTGTACAGAGAAATTGCAAGGCACAAAACCAACATGATATGTGTTTGAAAAAGCAATAAAAATACTTAAAGTGGCGGTGACCACCCACAAGGAATCAAAAAGATATCGATGGCTGCATCCAACCATATCGGCGACCGTTCTGAAAAAAAGAGCTTTCTCAATATCGCAACTCTGATTCGAAGCATTCAGCGAGCCGAAGGTAATATGGATTGTTTTCAGATGGGAATGATAGATTGTGATCAGGTGGACTGCAAATGGCGCGCTTTTTGTCTGGAAGTGTATCCGGCCTTTAACAAGAATGAAACCTGATTTGCTGCTGTCAAGAGAGATGTCATACAGGGAGTTTCACCCCGCATTCCTCACCACCTGTCTGGTGGTGCTCAGTCTCTGCCGGTTAAGAGGTCTTAACCTTTTACGCCAAAATTTTTTGGCAGTGAAATCAGGCGCGTTTTCACTGTAAATAAAGTAATATGCCGGCAGAGGCTCATTTTTTCCCTTTCCTTACGTTTATTATCCCCTTTAAAAAGTTTTTCCGCCTAGTTGATATAATTCATAGCGTATATTATATAGTGCTTGATTGAAAACCCTGCTTTTTGGTTAATCATTCAACCATTAATAAGAGGACCAAATGTTCTTGATTGCCGGCGTTACGCCGAAATTAAAAGTTCTTGACAGCACCCCCAAACCATGTCCGGTATGCGGTCTTCACCAGGCCTACTACAAACGGGTGGATCATTATTTTAATCTATTTTTCATTCCGATTTTAAGAGTTAAAAAAGGCGAGCCGTTTTTTATGTGTGAAAGATGTGAAAGAACGGTACATGAATTCAAAAAAGAACATAGCAGTGCCTGGCCGGATATTCAAGAGACGACGTGTCATCATTGCGGGAAAAAATTAGAGAAAATCTTTGAATACTGCCCTTACTGTGGCACGCGTATTTCTAAATGAATCATCACATTCAAAATGTAACTGACAATAAAGTTGAACGTCATGTCGTTTTAGTGGAACCGCAAGTGCCCTGGAATACCGGTAACATCGGTCGCACCTGCCTGGGCACCGGCGCATTTCTTCATTTGATAAAGCCCCTGGGTTTTTCTCTTGGAAATCGTGAACTTAAAAGAGCAGGTCTCGATTACTGGCACAACGTCAAACTTTCGGTCTGGGATGATTTTAAGAGTTTTCACCATGAGATGGCACCTGGAAAAGAAGAAGTTGCAGTGTTTACGAAAAACGGGTCCACTCCCTTTTGGTCCATGCCTTTTAAAAAAAGACTTTTTCTCATTTTCGGATCAGAAACCAAGGGACTTCCGGAAGAAATGATATTCGAATATAAACACGCCACCTACCATATCCCTATTACATCAGAGATTCGGTGTTTGAACCTATCCACAACAGTTGGGATAGCGCTTTATGAAAGCTTGCGCCGATAGCCCGCCGAATAATTGTAAATGAGCACTAACTAAAAAAATAGGGCGCGGAATGTATTCCGCACCCTATTGATCAAAATAATTCGTCCGTAAAATATACGGTTTAGAACAGTCCGGTAACCTTGCCGGTTTCCACATCCACATCTACTCTGCGGTATGCGGGATCGGAACTGGTTCCAGGCATCAGGCTGATGGCGCCGCAACAGGGGCACAGGAATTTGGCGCCGGAGAAAATCAGCACGTCTTGGATGGGCAGGGTCCATCCCTTGGGCGTACCCTTGACCGCCGGGTCATGGGTCAGCGAGAGATGGGTCTTGACCATCATGGTGGTGTAGTCGTCGTACTGGGAATCAGCTTCGAGCATCTTGGCCTTGGCTTCGGCTGCAGGTGTCCAGGCCACACCATCGGCACCGTAGACGTTCTTGGCAATGAGCTCTACCCGGTCACGCAGTTTTGTTTCCAGGGGATAGAGGAACTCAAATTTCGGTTCATCTTTACAGGCTTCAATAACCGCATCGGCAAATTCCAGGGCACCGTCGCCGCCATCGGCCCAGTGGGTAGACACCGCACAGCGCGCGCCGGCTTCTTCGGCATACTTGCGTACCATGGCGATTTCGTTCTTGGTGTCGGTATGGAAGCAGTTGATGCAAACCACCGGGTTGATACCGGACATCCGGATGGTGTTGATGTGATGCACCATATTTTGAACACCCTTTTCCAGTACGTCCAGACCTTCTTTCTGGTACTCTGCGGGAAGCGGGAGGCCGGCCACGACCTTGGGGCCGCCGCCGTGCATCTTCAGCGCCCGAATGGTGGTCGTGAGAACGGAGACGTGGGGAATCAGGCCACTGTATCGGCATTTGACATTCCAGAATTTCTCAAAGCCGATGTCAGCGCCAAAGCCGGATTCTGTTATGTGGTAGTCAAAAAGCTTGAGACCGACCCGGTCGGCGATGATGGAAGACTGACCCACGGCGATGTTGGCAAAAGGTCCTGCGTGAATCATACAGGGTTGATACTCTGCTGTCATCATAAGGGTCGGGTTGATGGTGTTGCGCATCCAGGCGGTCATGGCATTGCCGACTTCCAGATCGCCGGTGGTAATCGGTTTACCTGATTTGTCAAAGGCCACGGTGATGTTGTTCAGTTTTTCGCGCAGGTCTTTCAGATCGCGAACAATGGAAAGAATCGCCATGAGCTCGGAGCTGACCGCGATCCCGAATTTTGACTGCATGACCATGCCGTCAAACCTGCCGCCCAGACCGATAACGATATTTCGCAAAGCCTGAGCACAAAAATCCATGATCCAGCCCATTTCCACCCGTGTGGGATCGACGTCCAGTCTGGGCATACGCGTCAGACGAGCAAGCTGCTCGTCATTGTAGTTGCGCTCATGCTGCATTCTGGAGGTCAGTGCGACCATGGCCAGGTTGTGGGCGTTCATGATGTCATTGATGTCGCCGGTGAGACCCATGGAGAATTCAGTCATTGGAATTATCAATGAGTTGCCGCCGCCGGCCGCGGTTCCTTTAATGTTCATGGTCGGACCACCGGAGGGTTGCCGCAGACAACCGCCGACGTTCACGCCGCGTTTGCCCATACCTTCCATGAGACCGCAGGAAGTGGTACTTTTGCCTTCACCTAACGGGGTGGGGGTGATGGCGGTAACCTCAATGTACTTGCCATCTGGTTGGTCTTTCAAACGATTAATAATTTTAAGGAAATCCAGCTTGCACAATCTTCCCATGGGCAGGATTTCGTCCTTTTCCAGAGCCAGTTTTTCCCGCCACTCTTCGGGATAAGGCATGTTTTCTTCGGCCGCTTCTGAAATCTGCCAGTCGGCCATTTCTACCGCATTGTAAGCCATGTAATCAATCCTCCTCTATAGTATTTGGGTTAATAAAACAGGAACCTGGTACCCACTCCAAGATTCCTTTAGCTTTGATTAATAACTTTGAAATGTTAAATTTTTATCAGGATATGAACTGTGTTTTAAAACATAATCCATTTATTTTGGCAAGCAAAATAACCGTTTCTATCAAATTCAGCAATAATGCAAAAAAAAAAAAAATTGTCAACAGAAAAATGCCGTTATTTACTAACACTTAAGCTGATTCAACCGGTAATAGAACCCTTGAATCTTCATCAATTCCGAATGGTTTCCGGTTTCGATGATTTGTCCCCTGTTCAGCACAATAATTTTGTCTGCTTCCCGAACTGTTGAAAGTCGGTGTGCCACAACAATTGAAGTCCGGTTAGACATCAATTTGGTTAAAGCCTCCTGAATTTTAACCTCGGTTTCCGAATCGATATACGATGTTGCCTCATCGAGAATAATAAGGTCCGGATTACGGGCAAAGGCCCTTGCAATGGATATGAGCTGGCGTTCACCGCTTGAAATGGATGTTCCTCCCTCGGAAAGCACGGTATGCGCACCTTCAGGCAATCTGTCTACTATGGTTTTGCAGTTTGAGTCCTGTAAAATCTGCTGAAATGTTGATTCCGAAAGATTGTGTGCTCCCAGTGTAATATTTTCTTGGATGGTATCAGAGAACAAAAAAGGGTCCTGCATCACCAGCGCCATTTTTACTCTTAACTCTTTGACATTTTTTTCTTTAATATCAACCCCATTAAACAGGACCCTTCCGGACGTCGGGTCATAAAATCGGATAATAAGGTTGATCATCGATGTTTTTCCGGATCCTGTGGGGCCAACCACCGCCAGGGTTTCACCGGCTTTTATACTAAAGGAAACATTTTTAAGCACGGGCTCATTTTTAACATATTCAAAAGAAACCTTTTCCATGGAAATTTTCGAAATTTTATCCAAAGCCGTGCTTACGGGTTTTGATCTTAATTCAGGACGAAAACCAATGTCAGCGACCGGTTGTAGTATGGTTTCAGAACTATCCAGTATCAGAAATATCCTTTCGGCCGATGCCATTGAATTTTGCAGAATATTGTATTTTTCGGCGATGTCTCTGATCGGCCTGAAAAACATCTTCATATAAGACAAAAACGCCACAAGGGCACCAAGGCTTATGGTTCCCGATAGGACACTGCCGCCGCCATAAAAAATCACAACGGCAATTGCAGCCGCACCCAGGATTTCAATGACCGGCATAAAAATCGCAAAAACATGAATCTGTCTCATACCGGCCAGATAGTGTTCATGGTTGAGATTTTTAAATCCTAAGTAATTTTGTTTCTCTTGTAAAAAGAGCTGTATTATTTTGATTCCTCCGATGGTTTCCGAAAACCGGGTATTTATTTCGGCAATCTTTATTCGCAATGTCCGGTAAGCCTCTCTGGCCTGACCTGAAAAATGTAGAGAGGCATACACAACAAAAGGGAGCACCGTAAAGGAAACCAGGGCCAGTTTAAGATGAATGCTGATAAGAACCCCTGCGATTCCCACCAGTAAAAAAAGATCCTTAAAGACAAATGCGATGACGGAAGTGAACAATTCGTGCATGTTCTGAATATCATTGGTCACCCGGGTCACCAATCGACCCACGGGATTGCGCGAGAAAAATGCCACCGACAGGCTCTGGATATGTTTAAACAGGTGTACCCTTAAATCATGCATCACCATTTGACCTGCATATTCCATGATTAAAACCTGGGCAACATTGAGAACAAAATTTAAAATTACGATGGCAAGAAAAACAGCGGTGATAAAAGTGACTCCGGAAAGGTCTCTTTTTCTCAATATCGAAAGATCGTTTTTGTCGAGTTTTTTAAGGTTGTGAAAATATATGAGCGCAGAAGATCCTTCAACCCTAAAAAGATCGGAATATTTACGGACAATGGATTTGATTTGCGGATCGGCCATATCCGCCTTTAAGGTTCTTATTTTGTTTTCATCCGATTCAACCATTTGATTTTTTGTTAATCTCTGTCCGGGTACAATATATCGATCGATGGCAATCTTGGTCACGTAAGGCAGGGAAAGATCAAGCAGGGTGATAAGGACAATCAGAACAATTGAGCTTAACAGCAGCAGTTTATAGGGTTTTGTATACGGATACAGCCGTCCCAATAATTTGACATCATAGGTTTTTCCAAGCTGTTTTTCTTCGGAATAGCCATAATTAATATGCATATTCTTCTTCTATCTCCTGGAGGCGGAATGTTTTGGCATAATATCTGTCATTTGCCATCAATTCCGAATGGGTGCCGGACTCGATGATGCGGCCGCGATCAAGGGTGATGATCTGATCGGCAAACCGGACAGCAGAAAGACGGTGTGAAACAATAATGATGGTTTTTTTCCCAGCCATGGATCGAATGGTATTGATAATCGTTTGACCGGTTTTAATATCCACCTGGCTGATGGGATCATCCAGTATCATAATGGATGAATCCTTCAACAATGTGCGTGCCAGGGCAACACGCTGTTTCTGGCCGCCGGAAAGAATCACCCCTTTTTCTCCTGCAACGGTTTCAAAACCGTCAGGAAAAGCGTTAACGGCATCATAAAAGCATGCGCCTTGGGCTGCCTGAATCAATTCCGGTTCTCTTGTGTTTGTATTGTCGAAGGTGATGTTTTCCCGGATGGTACCGGCAAATAAAAAGGGTTCCTGGGGCATATACGAGATCATGGATCTTAAGTTTCGGATTTGAATCTTGTGAATATCGATTCCGTCTAACGTAATGCGTCCTTTAACAACTTCAAAGATCCTGGGGATCAGGCTCAAAAGGGTTGATTTGCCGCTTCCCGGAGGACCGACAATCCCAAGAATATTCCCCCGCTTAATTTTTAGGTCGATCCCGTTCAGAACCGGTGTGATACCGGAGGTATGAATATACGGCATATACGAAAACGATACCGTTTCAAAGACGATAGATCCCTTGACATGCTTAAGGAATACTGCTTCCGGCATATCATCGACTTCCGGCTGGGTTTGGATAATTTTGTCGATTCTGTCCAAAGATGCTTTGCCGCGCTGGATCAGGTTTGCAACCCATCCCGTGGCCATCATGGGCCAGGTTAACAGGCCGAGATAACTGATAAAAGCAACGAAATCTCCGGGCGTAATGGTAAAAGTTATGGTCAGTCGGCCCCCTAAGAAAAGGACAATGGCAAGGCTTATATTTGAAAAAAAGACCATCATCGGGAAAAAAGATCCTGTAATTTTTACTAGGGCCAAGTTTTTTTCAATATAATCTTTTGACACCGATTCGAGCCTGGATGCTGCTTCCTGTTGTCGGTTGTAAGCCTTGATAATGCGAATGCCTGCAAATCTTTCCCTCACAATTTCTGTCAGATCCGAAAAAGCGCCTTGGACCTCTCCGTAATAACGATGCATCTTTTTACTGAAAAAACGGGCTCCGAAAACGATCATCGGCATGGGGATGAGAACAAAAAGCGTCAGCTTGACATTGATATAGGCCATAAAGCCGATGGCTGCCGTACCTAAAACAACAGCATCGGTCAGAGCTACCATGCCCATGCCTGTGGCCATTCGTATGTGTTGAATATCATTGGTGGCGTGGGCCATCAGATCGCCGGTCTTGGTTTTAACGAAATATGAGGCGGATAGCGTTTGTATGTGGTCAAAAAGTTTGTTGCGCAGACCTTCCTCTACCCGTCTGGAAGTTCCGAGGAGGCAGCGTCTCCATATATAACGAAAAATGCCGATCAAAATGGCGATTCCGACGATGTAAAGCGCATATATCAACAGCGATGGCATATCGACTCGATAGTCGGTAAGATCGTCTATGGCCCACTTAATAACACGAGGGATGAATAGCTGCAAAAAATCGACAGTGATAAGACAAACAAGGCCGATGACGATGAAAATTCGCCGTTCTTTAAGATACGGTTTTATCAAATATAGAGATTTCATAGTTTTCTTACAAACAGCTTTTATAACAGATTTTCATATAGGGCAACAAAAGTCGAAACGCGTGCGATTTGTGAGATGTTTGATTCGTCATCACATTGACTTTCATGCCAGTGCTTGTTATGTTGTTTATCTATGGAATCTGGAAACATCGTTGAATATATTGACCGCCAGAAAATAATGTGCGCGGTCGTATTGGAAGTTAAAAATCAAAGACTTAGACTTCTAACCGAATCCAACCGTGAAGTCAACCTTTCAGCCAACCGCCTGGCTCACAAGTATAAAACCCGCCTCGATTTGTCCATGGGACGAAATAAGATGGTTGATACACTAAAAGAGATCGTCGGCCGACGCAATGCCTTAATCAACAATGTCGATATCAAAGAATTGTGGGAAGTATTAAATACGGAACAAGAATGGATCGACTTGAGGACAATGACGGAATTCTGTTTTCCGGACAGCCCGAATGATGATCACGAGTCTGCTGTGGTCAGGGCCTTTTTTCAGAATAGGCTTTATTTTAAATTTCATCACAATCGGTTTTTCCCGAACACCCAAGACCAGGTTGAACGAAAAATTGCCCATGAAAGAGAAATTGCCCGAAAAAATCGTATTATCCAAGAAGGAGGAGACTGGCTGGCAAACGTGATGAACGATAATGATCCCTTAATACCCGAGGATAAATTAGAAATTGTAGATCTGCTCAACTCATTTTATCTTTTTGGAAGGGAAAACGAAAACTACGACCTATCAAAGGCAGTACTTGCAAGGGCCGGCATAGATCCTGATGAAGAACTCTTTAATGTTTTGATCAAGCTGGGCGTGTTTCGTGAGAATGAAAATATAGACCTTTACCGGTATAACATAGCTACTGTTTTTCCTGATGAGGTGAATCAATATACAACTCGACTCATCGCTTCAGCCCAAGATTCTTTAGATACCAGGCATCGAAAAGATTTAACAATGCTTCCCCTAATGACCATAGACGGCCAGTCGACGTTAGATTTTGATGATGCGATCAGTTTAGAGGATTGTGGTGATCATTATCGTTTGGGCATTCATATCGTTGATGTTGGACACTTTGTTAAAAAAGGAGACATCATTGATCAGGAAGCCCTCACCCGCGGAAGTTCGATTTATATGCCCGATCAGAAAATTCCCATGCTGCCGTCTTCTTTAGCCGAAGATCTTTGCAGTCTTAAAGCCGGTCAACTGCGTCCCGCAATCAGTATATTGGTAAATCTAAGCAGATCCTATGAAATAAACGATTATGAAATTACCCCGAGCCTCATCAAAGTCGCGCAACAGTTGACCTATTACGATGTCAATATTATTGCAGATGACAATGAAGATATTATTGCTCTTCGAAATATAGCAGAAAAATTTCGCCAAGAAAGGATGTCCGCCGGCGCTATCCAGATAACGTTGCCGGATATCAATATCTGGATCGCTGACGATGGTGAGATCACCGTGAGCAGAATTAACAGAGAAAGCCCCGGGAGAATGCTGGTTGCAGAAATAATGATCATGGCAAACTGGTTAATGGCCAAGTTTTTGGCAGAACATAATGTTCCTGCCATATACCGGTCCCAGGCATCACCGAGGGAAAGACTCTATAAAGGAAATAATGGCACACTGTTCCAAAACTGTATGCAACGAAAGCTGTTGAGCCGATTTATGCTCAATTCCGAACCTGAAAAACATTCGGGACTTGGATTAGATGCCTATGTTACCGCAACATCGCCGATTCGGAAATATTTTGACCTTGCCACTCAAAGACAGATTCGATCCGTTTTCGGTCTGGAAAAGCCTTCAACGCGTGAAGAAATCAATGATGTCATTCAGGTCCTCGAACAGCCAACCCGTCATGTTGCTAAAATTCAATACCGTCGCCATCGATACTGGTTATTGAAATATCTTGAAAAACAATTCGGGCAGAAAGAAGAGGCGATCGTTCTTTATAAAAAAAGAAATAATTATCAAATAATTTTAAAAGAATACATGATAGAATGCGAGCTGCCTTTGTCGAGCGGCATAGAATTAAAGCCGGAGGATCTCATTCAGGTTACCATGCAACATGCCAATGCAAGAAAAGATGTGTTGTCTGTGTATATGGGCTAAATCAATGCGCGTATTATTCTGGTTTTGTGATGATTTTGACTGGACACCGGCCATAAAAACACTTCCCGATGTTCCTGAAGCAGAGCCTGCTGAAAACAGAAATACGGTGGTGGCGTTTGTTCATATCGAGCCGAGAGACGTTGAAACCGGTAGCTCTTCTGAGACCAAGCTGGTAAAAAACGCCAAATGGTTGGCTCGAAAATGGGAAACACTCCGTATCATTCTGCATTCCTTTACCCATCTGGGGCAAGAAAAGGCAGACCCCGAAAAAGCTCTGGAATTGTTGGATCGGACGAAAGAACGGCTTGAAAATGCAGGCTATTCGGTGGATCAAACCCCGTACGGATATTTTCTGGATCTTAAAATTAAAGCCCCCGGCCACCCATTGGCAAGGGTGTATAAGGAATTTTAACACTATCCACAAGTTATATAAAATTAATTTAAATGTAGAATCAAGCATTTAAACATATAACGGAAGTATAATCCCCACACGGTTATTGTAATAAATCTATTTTTTCATCAAAAAAAACACCCTCTTTTTAGTTCTCTTTGATATCATCATTTTATTTCAATATTTTAAGGAAGATTTGAAATTACATATTGGTAAGGTATGTCAGGAAGTAAGGGGATAATAATTCTTGAGATATCATTATCTTATCTCATTTTAAGTGAAAATAGATACTTGCAAGGTATACCCGGAGGTTTTTAAGAACTATATTTCTATAACGTATTCTCAAATATCAGTATTTTTATACCAAAAGATGGACCACAATATATGGTA
>Ga0224503_10000219_pt1 | contig 16855 bp, 10 predicted proteins | sample SF_Oct11_sed_USG_2_FD_169106 | JGI IMG/M metagenome (GOLD analysis project Ga0224503, IMG submission 169106) | Sediment microbial communities from San Francisco Bay, California, United States - SF_Oct11_sed_USGS_21 | ecosystem: Environmental > Aquatic > Marine > Sediment | place: USA...
TTCAGGCAGCCCGACCTTTGCGCCGGACACTGCGCAGCGATAGTGGCTCGACATGGCGACTTCGAGGCCCCCGCCGAGCGCCGTGCCGTGGATAGCCGCGACAACCAGCTTCGACGAATCCTCAATGGTGTTACAGAGATCAGGAAGATAGGGTTCCTGCGGTGGCTTGCCGAATTCGGTGATATCGGCGCCAGCGATGAACGTTCTCCCGTCGCAGATGATCAGCACGGCCTTCGAGGCGTCCTGTTGCGCCGCCGCGATTGCGTCGTGGATGCCCTGCCGAACAGCCTGCGACAGAGCGTTGACCGGGGGATTGTCGATGGAAATAACGCCGATATCATCGACGAGCTCGTAACTGACGGGCGAAGTCATTGTGGTCCTTTAATCGGGTGATCGGGGAGCGCTGTGGCGACGCGCACCGATTGGCAATCGCCGTCACAAGCGGTATGTTACCCGGGTTCGCAACAAGTATGAGAATTCTCCCGGTAGTCGTATGCGCCGTCACTTAACAGATCAAGTAGAAAAGTACCTCAAATCCTTGAATAATAAGGATAATGTTGCCGAGCAACTCAAGGGTCGACTCGCGGACTTGCTGGCGCGCGGCGAGGCCAACGCCGACTACGCCTGCCGCGCCATGAAATTATCGAGGCGCACGCTGCAGCGCCGTCTCAAGGCCGAGAAAACGAGTTTCCAGAAGGTCCTGCAGGAAGTCCGGGCGGAACTCGCGGTGCGTTACCTGAGCGACCGGCGGCTCAAAGCGCTCGAAGTGGCCATGCTGCTCGGCTATAGCAACTTCAGTTCGTTCACGACCGCCTTCAAGTCCTGGTACGACATGCCGCCGGCCAAGTACCGGCAGAAATTCCTCGCTTTCTAGCCGGAACAACCGCACTCGCCCGGGGTCCGTAATTCGAAGTAGGCCGTGCCGGGTCCGCTACGGCAATTTACGTTATGATTCGCGGCTGCGTGAGTGAGGAGCAATCATGCGAGAGATGCTGAAATTCTATATTGATGGCGAGTGGGTCGATCCGGTCACGGCGAACCCCGTGGACGTCATCAATCCGGCGACCGAAGAGCCTTGCGGCCGTATCAGCCTGGGGTCTGCGGCCGACGTCGATCTTGCCGTGGCAGCCGCCAATCGGGCCGCGGCCGGCTACGCAGCGACGACGCGCGAGCAGCGTATAGAGCTGCTGGAGTCGGTACTCGCAGAGTTTGCAAAGCGCCACGACGACATTGCCGAAGCCATCATGGACGAAATGGGCGCTCCGTGGGGACTCGCGAAGGGCGCGCAGGCTGGCAGCGGCCCGCAGCACATCAAGGCGACCATCCGCGCGCTCAAGACATTCGAATTCGAAGAAACGAACCGCACCACGTTGATCGTCAAGGAACCGATCGGCGTCTGCGCCCTGATCACCCCGTGGAACTGGCCCGTCAACCAGGTCGCGTGCAAGGTTGCGCCAGCGCTCGCGGCCGGCTGCACGATGGTCCTCAAGCCGAGCGAGATCGCGCCGTTCGATGCGATGATTTTTGCCGAGGTGCTGGACGCGGCGGGCGTCCCTGCCGGAGTTTTCAACCTCGTCAACGGCGACGGGCCTGGTGTGGGCACTGCCCTGTCGCAGCACCCCGATGTGGCAATGGTCTCCTTCACGGGCTCGACACGCGCGGGCGTTGCCGTCGCACAGAATGCGGCGCCGACGGTCAAGCGGATCGCGCAGGAACTGGGTGGAAAATCTGCCAACATCCTGCTTGACGACGCCGACTTCGGCAAAGCCGTGCGCGAGGGCGCCCAGGAGTGCTTTGACAACACGGGACAGTCCTGCAACGCGCCGACGCGCATGCTGGTGCCCCGCGATCGAATGGAGGAAGCGGCGTCGATCGCCGCCGAAGTGGCGACCCGCATTCGCGTCGGGGATCCACGCACCGAAGGCATCGAGGTCGGACCGCTCGTCTCGGGGCAGCAGTGGACCAAGGTCCAGGATCTCATTCAGAAAGGTATTGATGAGGGCGCCACGCTCGTTGCCGGCGGAACCGGGCACCCTGAGGGACTGAAGAAGGGCTGGTATGCCAGGCCGACCGTGTTTGCGAACGTGTCGAACGACATGATCATCGCTCGCGAGGAGATCTTTGGTCCGGTGCTGTCGATCATTCCCTACGACGACGAGGACGAAGCCGTCGAGATCGCAAACGACACACCTTACGGGCTCTCGGGCTATGTTTCGTCCGGCAACCTGGACCGAGCCCGCAGGGTCGCGGCGCGCCTGCGCACCGGGATGGTGCACATCAACGGCGCGAACCTCGATTCGATGGCGCCATTCGGCGGCTACAAGCATTCCGGCAACGGCCGCGAATGGGGGCCTCACGGCATCGGGGAATTTCTTGAAGTGAAGTCAATTTACGGATTCGGGGCGTCTTGATGGCACGAATTTCACGAGTACTCGCCGCGATCATCGTCGCCTTCGCCATCGGCGCTTGCGGGTCCGACAGCAGCTTGCCGGTAGCGACGGGCAAGGCCAGCATCCGGATGATCAATGCGATCCCGACGTCACCCGACATCGGGTTCCTGATCGAGGAGCGCGCACTTGACGCGGTCCGTTACAAGAGTAATTCGTCGCCCGAGAGCTGGGACGATCTCGAGTACACCTTCAATTTCGAGATCAACCGGCCTTTCGAGAACGAATTGACGCGCATCGCCAGCCAGTTCCTCGATGTCACGCGAGAAATCGAATACACGTTCCTCGTGCGCGGCTCACTCGACGCCGCCGTCGTCGACGTCTGGCAGATCCCCGAGCGCAGCTTCAGCGGTTCAGAGACGATCTTCGAGATGCGCGTCGGGAACGCCGCCGATGCACTCGGCCTCGTCGACGTTTACGTTGGCCTCGAAGGCGTCGATCCGGTACTCGGCGCGCAAGTCGCGTCGCTGGCACCGGGAGAGGTATCGGCGCCGACGGACATCGAAGAGGATGTCTATGTCGTTACCATAACGGCGGCAGGCGACCCGGCCAACATACTGTTCCAGTCCGTGCCGACGAGAATTCTTGCAAATCAGTCCGTAATCGTGACCGCATTTGCAGGTGATGCAAACGACACGGCGCCCGTGACGGTAAGACTGTTCAACCAGTTGGGCGCCTCGTCCGCGGTTACCGATGCGCGTTTCCCGCCGACCGCCCGCCTCATCCATGCGACCAGCGATCTCGGCACATCGGACGTCTATGACGATGCCGCGCTTCAAAACCGTATCGTCGCTGATCTCGCGTTTGGTGACATTACGGGCGACATAGACGTGGCCGTGGGCGAAGTACCGATTACCGCGACTGCACCAGGAAACGTAGGGGCAATTCTGCTCGAGGACACGTTGACGACATTCGCCGGATCACGTCTCAACTACTACTTGACGGTATTGTCCGACGAGGTCGTGGGATCGCAGGTATTCGTCGATCGACGCCCTGTCGAGACGATCGCTCGCCTGACATTTTTCCATTCTGCGATCAACCATGAATTCGTCGACCTTTACGTAGTCGATGCTGGCACGACGATCGATGACGTTTTTCCGCGCCTGATCACGGCGACGTACGGCCTGCAGGCGTCGGAGATCAGGCTGGATGCAGGCAGCTACGAGATTTACGTTACGACCGCAGGGGAAAAGACGATTCTCGACGGACCTGTCAGCCTCGAAGTGGCGCTTGGTGACGTAATTGAAGCCGTTTTGCTCGACCGGGTCGACCCTTCGCTCGCGGAATTCAAGCTGTTTCCGCCGCTATAACGCCGGCCAACCTGAAACTGAAACCGTGGATCACTATGAGGCGACGGCAGCCTCGATGTAGGCTGCCGTGTCGTTGGCGGCATCTTTCTGCACCGACTTGGCGTTATACATTGCGTGATCCGCGACGCTGATTAGATGCCAAAGCTCTTCACCGTGCTCGGGTAACAGTGCAATGCCGACGCTCGCCGTGCAACGAATTTCCTGACCCTGGATGATATACGCCTCGGATGCCGTCGCAACCAGGCGTTCGGCGACGTGTTTCGTATCCTCTACCGTCACGCCCGGCAGGACGATTGCAAATTCGTCGCCACCCAATCGGCCGAGTATGTCCTCGGGCCGCAGGCAGAAGCCGAGTCGGTGACCGAATGCTTTCAGCAAGGCGTCGCCGGCCTGGTGACCAAAGCGATCGTTGATGCTCTTGAAGCCGTTGAGGTCCAGGTACAGGACGGCGCCAGACGAGCAATTTCGTACACACGCCTTACCCTCTTTCTCGAATCCGCGGCGGTTCAGGACCCCCGTCAGCGGGTCGCTCAGTGCGTCCGCAAGCATCTTTCGTTCGTGGCGCTTGCGCTGCGTGATATCGATGAGCGTCACCGAGAAATCCTCGCCGACCGGTTCGCCGACGATGCGCAGCCAACCCTCGACATTCGTCGACTCGTTCCTGGTCTCGAGACTGATCGGCATTTTTGCGTGGCGTGGGTCCGAAAAGTGAGCGAGCAGCTTTTCGGGTTCAAGTTGCTGCAGCTTCTGCAGCGGCATTCCGACCAGCGTGCCCGTGTCACCCGAGAGATAGGATTCGGCGGCCCGATTCGCAAAGACGCAACGGAAGCGATGCTGCGGGTCGTTGCTGTCGCGGGCGAAACGCAGGATGCCGTTTGAAGAAGTCTCGATCAGCGTTCGGATGAGGTGTTCGCTATCCGCCAATCGGCTCAGTGCCCGGCGGCGCTCGGTGACGTCACGGCATACAACCACGAGTCCCTGCTTTCTGTCGTGCAAATCCATCAACGGCGCAACGCTGAGTTCGTAGACCTGGTCCGCTTTCATCGTCAGCGTCTGCGTAAGATCAAGATCCTTGGCCTGCTCCAGTATCGCACGCGCTTCCGGAAAGTCTTCCCAGAGCTTCTGCCCGAGCAACTCGCGCTCGGAATGGCCCAGCATCTCGCTTGCCTTCTTGTTTGCACAGATGATGCGGCCATTGTTATCGAGAACGATAATCGGATCGCGCACGTGGTCGAACAACATTTGATAGGCGACGGGACTGAATTCGTACACGCGCAGCGACAGGGCCACATAGGCGATGAGGGGCAGCATTACCAGGATGCCCCCCGACGTGTAGGGAAAGTTCGGCGATCCGAAACCGAAGAAGTTGTTCGCAAAGCTCAGCGAAAACGGCAGCAGCGCGCAGACGAGCATCAGTACGACCGTCTTGCGCTGCGCCGGTGCAATACTCGACAGCCGGCTCATCAGGGCGATCGCGGCGAATCCGAACAGGCCGTACGAAAAGGGCGCATGCACGCGCCTGAACCAGAGGCTTTCCGTCGTCTTGCTGAACTGCAGTCCGCTGCCTGTTTCGGTAACGGTCCAGATCAGGCCGTGCCATGTATTGGTCAGAGTCAGGATGGTGGTGCACAACGGAATGACGAGCAGCAGCGCCAGGATGAACGGATTCGGCGGCCTGCCCGTAAACTGGCGGTAGACAGCGTAGAAGGCGACCGGAAGAAGGGCCGCAGCGGCAAAGTTCAGCACCCGCCCGATATTGAACAGCGTGATGTCCGTTGCCCCGAAAGTGAAGGCCGTGCCGGCGACCATGACGCCCATCAGGAACATCAGGAAGCCGACGACGTTCTGCGGTGAGGAACGCGAAACATAGACCGCGAGGCCCAGATAGATGACACTCGCGAATCCGAAGATCGGCGGCAACATGGTCTCCGGGCCGGGCATCAGCTGCCTGCTCCGGACATGACTATGTCAGTTTTACACAACATCGGGCAATGCTATCCGCACGCGCCCTCACGGGCTGCGACCTGTGCCGCATTTGTGGCGCTGAAAAGCGCGTCACATCACAGTTTCAGGGTTTTACCGTTCGTGAAGAATCAGGTGCTAAACGCCCCTGGCGGTGTCTGCGATAAGCATATCGACGACCGCGCGCAGACACTCAGCATCTTCCTTGCCGTCCGCCTGCTCGAGCTCATAGCACTTCAGCTGCCGGTGCGCACTTGTGCCGCGGGTGAGAATATTTCGGGTCCTGGCGACTTCCTCGACGCAGCCCAGCGCCTCGGCGTCGTCCGACACCCTGCTGAGAATCTCGTCGAGCAGGTTTTCAAACTCGACAACCCCGCCCTTGCCGAGGTCGATGAGTCCCTCGTCGAAGCTGTAACGCATTGCCCGCCAGCGATTTTCCCGAATGAGCATGGGCGTGTACATGCGCCAGCGCTGGTTCGACACCCGCAGCCGGTAGAGCATGCGCATGATGCACACGAGCAGCGCCGCCAGGGATATCGTGTCATCCAGCCGCGTACATACGTCCATCACGCGCGTCTCGAGCGTCGGATAACGCGCGCTCGGCCTCAGGTCCCACCAGATGCGTGTCGCGTCTTCGATCAGCCCGGCGTTCATGAGGATGTTGATATGACGCTCGTACTCAGCGTAGCTCGCGAACCGTTCAGGCAGGCCCGTACGCGGCAGGGCGTCGAAGACGGTGAGCCGGTAGCTCTTGAGTCCTGTATCGCGGCCCTCCCAGAACGGTGACGAGCAGGACAGGGCAAGCAAGTGCGGCAGGAAATACGACATCTGGTTCATGAGGTCGATACGCAATTCGTCGTCGTTGATGCCGACGTGGACGTGCATGCCGCAAATGAGCAGGCGTCTCGCAGCCGCCTGCATTTCGACGGTCAGGGCGTTGTAACGGTCCTTCTCGGTCTGCTTCTGTTCGGACCAGCGGCTGAAGGGGTGCGTAGACGACGCGATCGGCGCCATGCCGTAGTTGGCGGCGACGTCGATAATGATCCGCCGCAGCCGCCGAAGTTCGACTTTGGCTTCCTTGATGTTGTCGCAGACCTTGGTTCCGATTTCGATCTGCGAGCGCAACAATTCGGACGTCACCTGGGCGCCGCAGCGCTCCTCGCATTCGGTCATGAGACTCTGCGGCGGATCGACGACCAGGCTGCGGGTCTCTTTGTCGACCAGCAGGTACTCTTCCTCTATGCCAATTGTAAACGGGGGACTACCACTGCTCATCGACTTTCTTCTCCTGCCGCCCGTCTGGTCAGGCGGTCTTCGCTTGGCCTCGCAACCCGATTCGCTCTGCGGCAAGGTCGAAAACCCGGTGCAATACCTCTGCGACCTCATCGACGCCACGGTCGTCATCGATCAGGTCCTGACGGATTTCTATGGCGGCATGGCGCAAACTCCCGCCTTCCGCGTGATGATCGACCGTAAAGTCCTGCGGCGCCTTGCCCGAATAGGGCTCGTTGTCGCCGACTTTGTAGCCCGCATGTCGAAGCTCCTCGATGACGATTTTCGCGACCTCCTCGTCCGCATCCCAAAGCACGCCCATTTCCCAGGATCTGGAGACGCCATTCAGGACCGGCGTAAAACTGTGGATCGATACGAACAGCGGTGGCGGGCCGATATTCCGGAGCCGTCCGACCTGGTCGCTGATCACCTTATGGTACGGCCAGTAAATAGCGTCACTGCGCTGCTTCCTGGCGGCGTCACTCAGGTTGTTGTTCCCGGGAACAAAGATGCCGTCGCCGAATACGAGAAAGGCGCTCGGATCGAGTAACTGGCGGTTACAGTCCACGACGAGCCTGGAGTACTGGGCGAGTACCGCGGTTACGCCGAGGCTCTCTGACAGCCGCTCGGTCAGGGCGCCGGCACCGATATCGATGGCCAGATGGCAGCGGCGTGCAAAAGGATCGAGACCCATGTCACCGAGCGCTTCGGGAAAGCGGCTGCTGGCATGGTCGCATACCAGCAGAGTGGGCGTTTCCGCGAGCGGGTTGATGACTCGGTACGGCGTAGGCTCCTGGGGGCTCAGCAGTTCTGGCTTGTTATCGGGACCCTCGGGCATGGGTTCAGTTTACCGCAACGGCAGTGCAATGGCTGCAGTCCTGCCTCGCGCGAGTAACTCGATTGCCCGAACGAGGTCACGATTTCGCCTGGTTTTATCACCGGCGGCAGTGCAATGGCTGCAGTCCTGCCTCGCGTGAGTAACTCGATTGCCCGAACGAGGTCACGATTTCGCCTGGTTTTGTCGCGGGCGGTATTGCGGTCGCGGCATTCCCGTTTCTATGCCCGCATCGCTCGTGCAGTGTTCCACGGCTCGAAACTCTGCACTGATGCGGGTCTCGCGATGTAGTAGCCCTGGGCGAATTCGACGCCCAGCGACCCGAGCTTTTCCAGGACCTGGCGGGTCTCGACACGCTCTGCGATCGTCTCGATGCCCATTGCCTGACCGACCTCGCTGATCGCGCGGACCATGCTCTCGTCGACCGTGTCGTCCACGACGTTACGGATGAACTGGCCGTCGATCTTGAGGTAGTCGACTGGCAGGTTCTTGAGGTAGGTAAACGAAGACAAGCCGCTGCCGAAATCGTCGAGGGAGAACTTGCAACCGAGTTTCTTCAGGGTCTGCATGAAATGTACGACGCGCGACAGGTTCGATATCGCCGCGGTTTCCGTGATTTCGAAACAGATGGCGCCCTTCGGCAGCTTCTGTGTTTCGAGCTCGTTGATCACGTACTCGAGGAATCGATCCTCGCTCAGTGAGGTTCCCGAGAGATTGATTGCGATCGTGTAGCGCGCCTCGCCCTCACTGCTGCGATCGGCCAGCTCGGAGAGTGCCTTGTGAATGACCCAGCGATCCAGCGTCGACATCAGGTTGTAACGTTCCGCCGCCGGGATGAATTGGTCCGGCCCGACCAGCTCGCCGCTCTCATCGCGCATCCGCAGCAACAGCTCATAGTGACCACGGCGTTCGCCATCGGTCTTGTTTATGCCGATGATCGGCTGGAAATACAGCTCGAATCGATTCTCTTCGACCGCGCTGGTAATCCGCGAGACCCATTTCATCTCCTCGTGCCGCAGCGATGCGTCGCTGTCCTTGTAGAGATGCACCTGGTTGCGGCCCATGTCCTTTGCGGAATAGCAGGCCACGTCGGCAGAACTCATGACGCTCGCAACGTCGGCAGTGTCGCCGCTGATCATGACCAGACCGATCGAACAGCGCACCGTCGTGAACGAGTCCTGCCATTCGAAGCGATAGCCCTCGATCGAGCCGCGGATAGTCTCCGCGACCTCCAACGCACGTTGCTCGCTACAGCGCTCGAGCAATATCGCGAATTCGTCGCCGCCCAGCCGGGCCAGCATATCCGTCGAGCGAATGTTGGCCTGGATGAGATCGGAGAGCTGACGCAGCAGTTCGTCGCCTGCCGTATGCCCGAAGGTATCGTTGACGACCTTGAACTGGTCGAGGTCGATGTACAGCAGCGCGTGCGACGCGTCCGCGTTCGCATTGAGTTTGTCGAGCGACCCGACGAGGCGGTTTTCGAACTCGCGCCGGTTGATCAGTCCCGTCACGGAATCGTGAGAGGCCTGGTAACTGAGCTGCCGGAAAAGACGGGATTCCTTGCTCGTGTCGTGGAAGACCATCACCGAGCCGATGATGTTGCCGATCCGGTCGCGAATCGGCGCGGCCGAGTCCTGGATCGGCACTTCGTCGCCACCCTTGGTAATAAGCACCGAGTTTTCGGCGAGCGTAATAACGCGGCCTTCCTTGAGGCATCGCACGACCGGGTTCTCGACGGTTGCGCGCGTGTGCTCGTTGATGATCGTCATGATATCGGTGACGGGCTTGCCGCGCGCGGCGCGCATATCCCAACCCGCCAGGTCCTGCGCCACGGGGTTGATGTAATCGACGCAGCCCTCGGCATCGGTCGTGATCACGCCATCGCCGATCGATTGCAGGGTAACCTGGGCGCGTTCCTTCTCCTCGAAAATGCGCGTCTCGGCATGCTTGCGATCGGTGATGTCGGTGATCGTGCCTTCTTGGGCCACGACGTTGCCGTCGTCGTCGTAGACGGCGCGTGCGTTCTCCAGCACGACGATTTCCTGGCCCCCTTTGCGGCGCAGCCGATACTCGAAGTTCTTCACGTACCCCTGGGCCTCGAGACGCGCAAATACGCGCTCGCGGTCGATGGGGTTGACATACAGCATCGTGGTGCGGCCTGCTGCCTTGAGGTCCTCCACACTGTCGAAACCGAGCATTTCGACGAGCGCGGGATTCGCGGTGATGAGATCGCCGTCGCGCGAGGCGATATACACCCCGTCGACGACGTTTTCGAACAGGCCCCGATAGCGGGCCTCGGAACTGCGGAGACGATCTTCGTCCAGTTGCCGCTTGATCGCGATACCTGCAAGGCGCGCCATGCGGCTGAATTTGTCGAGCTCATCCGTCGTGGGACCGCGCGGCTCGGCAAGGTAAATATCCAGCGTACCGATGACGCGGCCGGCCGCGCCGTGCAGCAGGAACGACCAGGCGGCGCCGATGCCGTGTTCTTCGGCTTCTTTCAACAACGGCACCCATCCCGAGTCCTTCGCGATGTCGTCACTGATGCTGTCACTCGCGTGGTGAACGGCCGAGCTGCAGGTAATGCCGTTTTCCGCGACCGGCACGAAGTCCAGCATCAGCTTCAACGGCTCCGGCATGCTCGGCGCCTGTTCCAGCGTCATTTTCGCGCCGCCCTCGTCGAGGCGCATGATCGCCGCGTAAAGGCCATCGTCGAAGCGCTCGACGAATCGGCAGATAGCACGCAGGGTACGATCGTAGGGCATGCTCGAGGCAATCATCTCGAGGATCTTGTTCTGCGCGAAAGCAATGCCTTCGGCGCGTTTGCGTTCGGTAATGTCGGTGATGCTGACTCGGATCAGGCGCCGCTTGCCCGCCGGCAGGCGGCTGAAGCGCACTTCGCACGGAATCTGCTTGCCCTTCGAGTCCTTGTGCATCCACTCGAAGATGGGGTGCCTGCCATCCAGGGCAGCGTCGATGTGGCCGCGACGCACACCGAAAGACGGCGTACCGTCAGGCTGCATTTTCGGGCTGATGGCTTCCGGGCCTACCGCGAGCAATCGTGCTCGCGACAGGTTGAACAGCATGCACGCATTCTCGTTCGCGTCGACGAAACGGTTATCATCTACGTCGAAGACGACTATTGCCTCGGGCGCATTCTCGACAAGCGCCCGGTAGCGCTCTTCGTTTTCCCGCAGCGCGATATCCGCTTCCTTGCGCTCCGTTACGTCGCGCAGGCTGATAACAAAAATACGGCCGCCCATGGTTTCGAGTGGGCTGACGTTGATGTCGGCAACGAAGGACTCGCCGTTGGATCGGCGAGCTTCCACGTCGCCGCCCTTGAACTCGAAGCACGTATCGTCCGGGCTGGACATATACGGCCCCAGGAACTCGGCCAGGCTCTTGTCCCTGGCACCCGGCAGCAGGTGCTCGATCTGCGAACCGATGATCTGGTCCTTGGTCAATCCGAAATAGTGGGCGCAGACCTTGTTGCAGATGCGGATCGCACCGGTGTCGCTAACCGACATCAGTGCTTCGGAGACACTGTCGAAAATGGCTTCGATCGGCGTAGCCGCGGTCAGCGACTGCGTTATCGTCGCCTCCATGCGGTCGTAATGTTGATCAACCAGGCGCAGCAAATCGACGAAGTCCGATTTCTCGATACCGGAGGACTCCGTTGCCTGCCTGATCTTATCCCTGAGATCCCGATCCATGCGCCAAGGTGCTCATCTTCCGTAACCCGCGGCGGCCGGCACTTGCTAGGTCCTTGCGGTATTCCGGCAGCCTGGCGCTAAAGTTAGGGATTTATTAAGTATCGGTCTGTGAATTGGCGCAATTTCTGGAAAATAATTTGGGAAATAATTCCCGATTGTGAGATTCATTCAACATAATGTGACGGGGGTTGGCAGGTCCGCCAGGCTGTTCCTCTCCCTCATGGCTCGCTGCGCTTCGCTTGCTGCGCTTTACTTCGGTCGAAGAACAACCTGGCGGACCTGCCGGTGCTTTGAGGCTCAGATCCAGCAGCAACCGTGGGGGCGATAGTTTTTGATTGTAGGAGCGCGCCTGGGCGCGCGATCGCGGTTCGAGAACCGCTCCTAGTCGTTCGAGGCGGGCATCTCGCGAATCAGGTCGCCGCTTTCGTCGGTCGTCACGACCCCGTTCTCCTGTAATTCGCGTGGGGCGGCGCTGACCTGGATCGGTACCGCGACGACAGTCTGCAGAGAACCGGTATCGGTCTGCATGTGGGCGGTGACGTTGAGGAATAGACGCCCTTCCCGCAAGGGGATGACTGTGACCTGCTGGGCGGACGTTCGCTCGTCGTCGACGAACGCGAGCGACACCATGCGCTGCTGGGATTCCGCGAACATCATCGCGGTCGAGTCGTTGGTCTCATAGCTCAGCGTGACCGGAGTGTCGCCGACGTTAGACTTCACCTTCAGGTCGATCGTCACCGGCTGGCCGACGACCGGCGTGCCGATGATGCGGTAGTCAATTTTTACCGGGCCCTGTGGCTTGCCGGTGATGCTGTACTTCTCGTCCGGCGCCAGTACCGCGACGGGTGTTTCGGTTGCCGCACCCGGCTCTTCCGTCGCTGCCTGTTGTTTGCCGCCACCTCCACAAGCCGAAAGCATTGCGGCTGCAAGGGCTGCGGCAAGGAAATTCATCTCTCGATTCATGCTAATCACCTTCGGAGTCCTAGGGCGCCGGCGTAAAAGAAACATCGAAACACATTTGATTCGGGAAGTCCGGCGGCGAGTCCGGGTCTGCGTAGCGGAACTCTCGCAGGTCCGCCACATACGTATCGGGACCCGGCAAAATCCCGGTCCTGAATAGCTCCTCGTCGGCGCCGCCGCTCAATCCGGCTTCAAGCGGCTGGCCATCCCGAAAGATCACGATATCCGGATCGCTGCGATCCCGGGGGTCATTGGGGTCGTCGTCGCCGGGAATCGTATCCGCGGTGGTTGTGACCACGCGGACGTCGTAGGCCGACGTCGTCGGGACGTCCAGTCGCAGAAAACGGTAGGTCGCCAGCTTGTTGCCATCACCGGCCCCGTCGTAGTCGTCGTTCGAGCAGATGTTAACGACAGTTCCGTCCACGGGCATATTGACGTAGAGGGGCAGTACATCACGGCTTTGCTGGCCGTCCGGACTCGCGTCGTTGAGCTCGCCCTCTCCCCACTTGTCGAACCCGGGCGTCATGTCTTCGCGCACGAGCTGGTCGTCCAGAAAAGCCTGGTCACCAGGGGGTAGCATGGGCCGCAGCTCGGACGCGAAAGAAAATATATTGGTGAACGTTTCGGTGAATGCCTGCGGCCCGACCATCACATCGTAGATCGGGCCGAATCCGATAGAGCCGTTATCCGGCTCGGCGCCCACGATTTCGTTCCCGGTCTGATCATCGATCAGATTGTCGGTCGTGTCCCAGAGGTCGTAAATGAAGCGCAACACCGATACCTCGTCGTACCAGCCCCGGGGGTCGTAAAACCCGTCTTCCAAACCGAGGGCAAGCAGTGCGTCAGTCGTGCCGGGCCGGCCAGTGTCGCAATATAGCGGATCGTCGAGGGCAATACCGGCCAGGGCTGACGCCCAGCCCTCACCGAACGCCAGGCGCGAGTCCAGTAAATCGCCAATACCGTGGGGTCCACCCACCGAGTCGGTCCGCGAGAAATTGTCTTCGAAATAATGGCCCCACTCGTGCACGATGACGTGGTCGTCGAATTCTTCGGTGTCTACAGACGCGTCGCCCAACAGGAACAGAGAATCAGTGTCTCGGCTATAGAAGGACGTAGTGAGCTCACCCGAATCGACATCGATGCTCGTCCCGAAGCTCGTGTTGTTGATGCTCCAGAACGCATCGAGCGGAGCGAACGCAGCATCGGGGTCTACGCTCAGCACCAGCTGCATCGCCGAATAGATGGTATCCAGTATCGCGAACGGTGCGGCCGCACGTGTTTCGGAATAACTGCTCCCGTCCCACCCGGTTCTCGCCGTCAGGTTGCGGATCAGGTCCGCGTTGCCCGTATTGAAGTCACTGACGATGGCATAAAGCGGACGATCGGACAGCAGCGGCGGATTGGCGTCGTCCGGGTCTACGACATTGTCACGCACCTCGACGTCCCAGCTCGGCGAACCTGTCTTCTTCAGCTCGGCGCGAACCCTGATGCGCAAGTCCCTGTTCGAATCGACACCAGGAAACGAGTAGCTGCCATCTTCGCCGGATACCGTCGTCGCGAGTTCGGCGTTCGACGAATCGACCAGCTGCAGCGTTGCACCGCGGATAGGCCTGACCACGGTCGAGGCAAAATCGAGACCCTGGCAGTTCGGGTTCGGCGGCACGAATTCATACTCAACGAGACCCGAAATGGTCACGGATGAGGGGCCACTGTCCCCTCCGCCCCCGCCACAGGCTGCGAGCAATAGCGCTGCAGCCGGCAGGGCCGCGCGGCCCAGCCGTAAGCTGCTTGGCAATGATCGATAAAAATAGTCCATAGCTGAGTACAATCCTTGTCGCCCACGCCAGCCCAATGGCCTTGCGGTACCGCGAGTTTAGCGAATGATACCCGTGCGAGCTGAACCGCAACAGAATCCGGGGCGTGCGGATTTGGCGACAAATCCGGCTAATTTCACCGCCGGGCCTCACATAATATTGTGCGATCCAGGTCCGTACTCCTCAGACCAGTATTGATAGACTTTGCTCCCCGATTCTGCGAACGAATACAATTTACGCACCCTACACTCTCTCAAGACCTGGTTACTTATGCGAAACAAAAAGTTACTTGTGACCGGCGGGGCCGGATACATCGGCAGCCACGTCGTGAGGCAGCTCGGCGCAGCCGGCGAAGACGTCGTCACGCTGGACAACCTCTGCACCGGCTTCCGCGAGGCGGTTACCGCCGGCGAACTCATCGTTGGCGAGACCGGCGACGCCACGCTCCTGGACCGCATCTTCGCCGAGCACGACATCGACACGATCATGCACTTCGCGGCCCATACGATCGTTCCGGAGTCCGTCGCTGACCCCCTGAAGTACTACCGCAACAACACCTGCTCCAGCCGCACGCTGCTCGAGGCCGCCCAAAAGCACGGTGTCAGGCACGTCGTCTTCTCGTCCACGGCCGCGGTCTACGGCATCCCTCCCGGCGGCAAGGCAGCGGAGGATTCGCCGACCGCGCCGATCAACCCTTACGGCACGTCCAAGCTGATGACGGAATGGATGCTCCGGGACCTGGCCGATGCCGGCGGGCCGAGCTACGTCGCGCTACGCTATTTCAACGTCGCGGGCTGCGAGCCGACAGGAACGATCGGCCAGTCGACACCGAAAGCCACCTTGCTGGTCAAGGTTGCCTGCGAGGCTGCGACCGGTCGGCGCCCGGGCCTGTCGATCTTCGGCACCGACTACCCCACGCCGGACGGCACGGGGCTGCGCGACTATATTCACGTCGAGGATCTCGCATCCGCCCATCTCGATGCATTGACCTACTTGCGCAACGGCGGCCAGTCCACGACGTTGAACTGCGGCTACGGCCACGGCTACAGCGTGAGGGAAGTCCTGCAGGCGGTCGAAAAGGTCAATGGCGCCCCGCTGAACATCAGCGAGGAAGAGCGTCGCGCCGGCGACCCCCCCGAACTCGTGGCGGTCGCGGAAAAGGTCCGCTCGGTGCTCGGCTGGAAGCCGCAATACGATGACCTCGATACGATCGTTCGTACGAGCCTCGAATGGGAGCGCAAGATAGCGGCCCGCGACCCGAGCGCCTACTGGCCGGACTGACGAAGCACCTCCCGGTGCTACACTGCGCGCATGGAATTTCGTCGGCCAAAATCGCTTAACGGACTGATTCTCGTCGGATTCGGTATCGTTGCGTTACCGTTGCTCGTGGCCGTGATCTGGGCACTCCTCAACCTCGACCGGCTCGCCGAGCAAAGCGAAACGATCATTAACACGGGCATCGAGTCGGCGCAGAACAACCGGCTCCTGGCCGAGGACGTCGTGCAGCTGCAGCGATCCACGAACCAGTATCACATCCTGCGCAACGAAGAGAGCCGCACGATCATGCGCCAGGACCTGCGGCGGATCGAGAAGCGCCTGCAGGACATGTCGACCCTGACCAACCAGGCGGGCGCGACCGAGAAATCGGTATTGATCGGGCGCGAAGCGCGCGACATCGTGCGAACCGTGTCCCGCGAAGAACTCAGCACCGCGGATGCCGATTCCGCCATCGAGCGTTTCGGTCCGCTGCGGCAACAGGTCGCACAACTGACGTCGACGCTCACGACTTTCGTCGACAATGCACTGCGCACGCTACAGGAATCGACAAGCCGGGCGCAGCGTATCTCGGCATGGCAGGTGGCCGCGCTGGTGCCCGGAACCCTGCTGCTGGTGCTTTTCTTCACGCTCCTGGTCGGCCGCCCGATCCGGCAGATCGACCGCGCAATTCACCAGCTCGGCCAGAGCGGCTTTTCGAAGCCGATCATCGTCAAAGGGCCGACGGACCTCGAACGGCTCGGACGCCAGCTGGACTGGTTGCGCGTGCGCCTGCTCGAACTCGCGCAGGAAAAGAACCGCTTCCTGCGCCACATGTCCCACGAACTCAAGACGCCGCTGGCCAACATCCGCGAGGGTACCGAGCTCCTGCTCGACGGATCGGTCGGCGAACTGGAGGCGCCGCAGCGCGAGGTCACCGACATCCTGCGCATGAACGGCCTCAAGCTGCAGCAGCTGATCGAGAACCTGCTGAGCTTCAGCGCCTGGCAGGCCAAGAGCGAGATTCTGACGCTGAGCGACTTCCCGTTGCGCGCGCTGGTCATCGGCGTTGCCAAGGAGCAGCGGCTCGCATTAAAGTCCGCCGGCATCCAGCTGCGCCTCGAAGTTGAAGACATAAATGTGAACGCGGATCGGGACAAATTGCGCACGGTGTTCGATAATTTATTGTCGAATGCCGTGAAATTCACGCCCAAGGGAGGCATGGTTACGATCCGGGCGCGGCGCGAGCCGACAAGTTTCGTGATCGATTTCGCGGATACGGGGCCCG
>Ga0224503_10000221_pt1 | contig 16794 bp, 11 predicted proteins | sample SF_Oct11_sed_USG_2_FD_169106 | JGI IMG/M metagenome (GOLD analysis project Ga0224503, IMG submission 169106) | Sediment microbial communities from San Francisco Bay, California, United States - SF_Oct11_sed_USGS_21 | ecosystem: Environmental > Aquatic > Marine > Sediment | place: USA...
CAGCTCGTCGCGCATCTGAAGGCCCTGGCCGACCCGGCCAGGCTGCGTATCGTCACGCTTTGCGCGCAGGGGGAGTGCAGCGTCTCCGAACTTACCCGGGTCCTCGGGCTGAGCCAGCCCCGTGTCTCCCAGCACCTCAAGCAGCTTTGCGCCGTCGGCCTGCTCGAGCGTTTTCGCGACGGCCATTTTGTTTACTACCGGCTGCCGGCGGGAGGACGCCATGCCGCCTTGCGGCGCAAATTGCTGGCGCTGATTCCCGCCGACGATGAGCGATTCGCGGAGGACATTGAAAGACTCAGGCGCCTTCGCGGTTCCGGCGTTGGCAAAACGGACGACAACGGCCCTGGAAACCGCTCGTTGCACCGTGCTCTCGTCGAACTCACGGTCGCGGCCCCGGTTGGCGATCTTGTCGACATCGGCAGCGGCCACGGCAGGATTCTGAAACTCCTGGCATCGCGCGCGCGACGCGCGGTGGGCGTCGACATTGATTCCGATGCACGGCGCTTCGCGAGAGCAGAGCTGCTGCTCGCCGGCCTGCCGAACTGCACCTTGCGCCAGGGGGACATGTACAGGCTACCGCTCGGCGACAATGAATTCGACACGGCGATCCTGGACGACGTGCTGTTCGGCGCGCAACGTCCCGCGGACGCGATTGCCGAAGCGATCCGCATCCTTAGACCGGGCGGCAGGCTGTTACTGCTCGCCGCGACCGGCCCACAGGAATTCCGGGACCACACATTGCTGCTCGCGAGCTGGTTCGCGGACAGCGGCCTGCGGCTTGCGCCGGCGCGCCCGATTCCCGCGAAGCAGCCGGAGTGGCTGCTCGCCGTTGCCACCAAACACGATGCGGCGACCGCTGCCGCCTGAACAACGATCATGACTACGTCACTACCCGAACACGTCGAGGTCTCCTTCGAATTCTTCCCGCCACACTCGGAGCAGATGCAGGAGACACTGTGGCACTCGATCCAGCGGCTTCAGCCACTTGCGCCGAGCTTCGTCTCCGTTACCTACGGGGCGGATGGCTCGACGCGTGAGCGCACGCACGACGTCGTCGAACGCATCGTCAATGAAACTGACCTCACCGTTGCGCCACACCTCACCTGCGTCGACGCGAGCCGCGGGGAGATCGACGCCATCGCTCGCGAGTACCGGGACATGGGGATTCGCCACATCGTGGCGTTGCGCGGCGATCCACCCGCCGGTGCCGGCACATACACGCCGACGCCCGGCGGTTATGCGTATGCGTCCGATCTTGTCGCGGGGCTCAGAAAAGTCGCGGACTTCGAGATATCGGTAGCTGCTTACCCCGAAGTTCACCCCGAGGCGCCGAGCGCGGAGTTCGACCTCGAAAACCTGAAACGCAAGTTCGACGCAGGCGCATCACGCGCGATTACGCAATTCTTCTTCGATACCGGGGTATTCCTCCGCTTCCGCGATCGTTGTGCCGCCGCCGGCATCGAATCGCCGATCGTGCCGGGCATCCTGCCGATTACGCGTTTCGCGCAGATGACCAAATTCGCTGCCCAGTGCGGCGCCAGCGTCCCGGACTGGCTGCGCGAGCGCTTCGAGGGTCTCGACGACGATACCGAAACGCGCAATCTCATTGCGGCCAACTTCGCGATCGAGCAGGTGCAGCGGCTGCAGGCCGAAGGTGTGGACGAGTTCCACTTTTACACGCTGAACCGTTCCGAGCTGACCCTGGCCATCTGCCATGCGCTGGGGATCAGGCCGAAACAGGCTGCAGCCTAGGACACCTCATGAACCGCGAGGAACGCATCAAGTCGCTGTTTGCGCTGCTCGAGCAACGCATCGTGCTGCTCGATGGCGCGATGGGAACGATGATACAAAGCTGCGGGCTCGGCGAAGACGACTACCGTGGCGAGCGCTTTGCCGACTGGGATAGCGATCTCAAGGGCAATAACGACCTGCTCTCGATTACGCGGCCGCAGGTGATCCGGAAGATTCATGCCGGGTTCCTCGAGGCGGGCGCAGACATCATCGAGACCAACACCTTCAATTCCAACGCGCCCTCGATGGCGGATTACGGCATGGCGTCGCTGGTGTTCGAACTGAATCTCGCCGCGGCGCGGCTGGCCAGGGAGTGCGCGGACGCCCATGCGGACAAGACGGGCAGTCCGCGTTACGTTGCCGGCGTGCTGGGACCCACGAACCGTACGGCGTCGATTTCACCCGACGTGAACGACCCGGGTTATCGCAACATCCACTTCGCCGAACTCGCTACCACCTATGAAGAAGCGGCGCGGGCGCTCATCGAGGGCGATGTCGACTTCCTGATGGTCGAGACGATCTTCGATACGCTGAATGCCAAGGCCGCGATATTTGCGATCAAGAGGGCATTCGAGGAGACCGGGGTCACGTTGCCCGTGATGATCTCCGGCACTATCACGGACGCATCGGGTCGCACCCTGTCAGGCCAAACGGCTGAAGCCTTCTGGAATTCGGTGCGTCATATCGATCCTTTCATGATCGGGCTCAACTGTGCGCTTGGAGCAAAGGACCTGCGCCCGTATGTCGATGAGCTTTCGCGAGTAGCCGATACGCGCGTCAGCGCGCATCCCAATGCCGGCCTGCCTAACGAGTTCGGCGAGTACGACGAGACGCCCGCAGCGATGGCGGAAGTGATCGGCGAATTTGCCGAGAGCGGTCTCGTCAACCTGGTCGGCGGCTGCTGTGGGACCACGCCGGAGCACATAGCGGCCCTGGCGGAAGCCGTGAACGACAAGCGTCCGCGTGCGATACCCGATATCCCCGTGCGCTGCCGCCTGTCGGGGCTCGAACCCCTCAACATCGGCCCCGACGACCTGTTCGTCAACGTCGGTGAACGCTGTAACGTGACGGGCTCCGCCATCTTCCGCAGGCTGATCGAGGCTGATGACTATGCCGAAGCCGTGCAGGTCGCACGCCAGCAGGTAGAAAACGGCGCGCAGGTCATCGACGTGAACATGGACGAGGGCATGCTCGATTCGGAGCGGGCCATGGTGACGTTCCTCAACCTGATCGCGTCCGAGCCCGATGTATCCCGGCTGCCGATCATGATCGACTCGTCAAAGTGGTCGGTGATCGAGGCAGGGCTGCGATGCGTGCAGGGCAAGGCCGTTGTCAATTCCATCAGCCTCAAGGAAGGCGAGGACAGCTTTATCGCGCAGGCGAAGCTCGTCCGGGATTACGGCGCCGCCGTGATCGTCATGGCGTTCGACGAGCAGGGCCAGGCGGATACGGTCGAACGCAAGGTCGCTATCTGCAAACGCTGCTACGACATCCTGACCCGGAAACTCGGTTTCGATCCCGCGGACATAATTTTCGATCCCAACATCTTCGCCATTGCGACCGGCATCGAGGAGCACTCGGCTTACGGCGTCGCGTTCATCGAGGCAACGCGCGAGATCAAGGAAGAACTGCCGCACGCAATGGTCTCCGGCGGCGTCAGTAATGTGTCGTTTTCGTTCCGCGGCAACAACGTGGTGCGCGAAGCGATCCACTCCGTGTTCCTGTATCACGCGATACGTGCGGGCATGGACATGGGCATCGTCAATGCCGGCCAGCTCGCGATTTACGAAGACCTGCCGGCAGACCTCCGCGACGCGGTGGAGGACGCCGTGCTGAACCGCCGGGAGGACGCGACCGAGCGGCTGCTCGAGGTTGCGGAAAAATACAAGGACCAGGCGTCCGGAAGCGCCGCGAAGGCGAAAGACCTTTCCTGGCGCGAAGTACCTGTCGAGAAACGGCTCGAGCACGCGCTGGTCAACGGCATCGATGAGTACGTGGTCGATGACACCGAGGAAGCGCGGCTCGCAGCGGACCGGCCGCTATCCGTCATCGAGGGGCCGTTGATGGCCGGCATGAACGTCGTTGGCGACCTGTTCGGCGCGGGCAAGATGTTCCTGCCGCAGGTGGTGAAGTCGGCGCGCGTCATGAAGGAGGCGGTCGGGCACCTGATACCGTTCATCGAGGCCGAGCAGGGCGGTGAAGTCAGATCGAACGGCAAGATCGTGCTCGCGACCGTCAAAGGCGACGTTCACGACATCGGCAAGAACATCGTGGGCGTGGTCCTGCAATGCAATAACTTCGAAGTCGTGGACCTCGGCGTCATGGTCAGCTGCGAAAAAATTCTCGATGCGGCGCGGCGCGAGCAGGCACAGATGATCGGGCTGTCAGGGCTCATTACGCCGTCACTCGACGAGATGGTTCACGTGGCGTCGGAGATGAAGCGCCAGAATTTCGAGCTGCCGCTGCTGATCGGCGGCGCAACGACGTCTCCGGCGCACACGGCCGTGAAGATAGAGCCACAGTATGAAGGTCCGGTCATCTACGTGAAGGATGCATCGCGTTCCGTCGGCGTTGCGCAGGCACTGGTCGAGCCCCGAACACGCGATGCGCTGGTTGAAAAGACGCGGCGCGATAATGCCCGCCGCCGTGAGCAGCATGCGGGCAAGACTCGCCTGGCGCCGCAGCTGTCGCTGTACGAAGCACGCAGGCGCCGGCACGAGATCGACTGGAATGCGTATACGCCGCCGCGACCTGCATTTACCGGAGTGCGCGTCTTCGATCGCATCGACCTCGCGGTGCTGACCAACTACATCGACTGGATGCCGTTCTTCAACGCCTGGGAATTTCACGGCAAGTACCCCGCGATACTCAGCGACGCGACGGTAGGGGAGGCTGCGACGGCGTTACACGACGACGCTCGCACCATGCTCGAGAAGATCGTTCGCGAGGAATGGCTGCAGGCGCGTGCCGTTCTCGGCCTGTTTCCCGCCAACACCGCGGATCACGACGACCTGCTGCTGTATTCCGATGACGAACGCACGATGACGCTCGAGCGCCTGTGTCACCTGCGCCAGCAGCGCGCGAAACCGGAAGGCCAGGCGCAGAACTGCCTGGCCGACTTCGTTGCACCGAGTGCGTCGGGTCTCGACGACTACATCGGTGCATTTGCGCTAACAGCAGGCATCGGCATCGACGAGCGCGTTGCTCAGTTCGAGAAAGCGCACGACGACTACAACGCGATCCTGCTGAAAGCACTCGCCGATCGCCTCGCGGAGGCGCTTGCCGAGTACCTGCACGAGCGTGTGCGCGTCGAGCACTGGGCGTACGCGCCTGAGGAGCGCCTCGGGAACAAGGAACTGATCGCCGAACGCTATCGCGGCATACGCCCGGCGCCGGGATACCCGGCATGCCCGGACCATACGGAAAAAGGGAAGCTCTGGTCATTGCTGGACGTGGAGAAGAATATCGGGCTCCGCCTGACCGATTCGTACGCAATGTACCCGACGGCCGCGGTCAGCGGCTTCTACTTCTCGCATCCCGACGCGCGGTACTTTTCCGTCGGCAAGATCGATCGCGGCCAGCTCGAATCCTACGCAGCCCGCAAAGGCATGACCGTGGCAGAAGCGGAGAAGTGGTTGTCGCCGGTCCTCGGCTACGACCCGGCGACGGCCGACGCAGCCTGATTAGCAGCGGCCTTCGCGGGCACGCCTATTATTAAGACCGCTTCTGGCCGCAGGCCTGACAATCCGGCCGTTTGGGTATCCTCACCGAATGGAAGTCGCCGCTGTCAGCTTCGTAAAGACGCAGCGTGCCGCGTGGAGAATCGAGGCCGGCGAGAACCTTCAGCGCCTCCACCGCCATCATCGTGCCGATGACGCCGGGAACGGGTGCGAACACGCCGTTGCCGGCGCAATCCAGAAGTGACTCGTCCGCTTCGGTGTACAGGCAGCGGTAGCACGGTGACACCTCGTAGTCCGGCCCGAAAATGGCGAGCTGCCCTTCGAGGCGGATTGCCGAACCGGACACGAGGCAGCGCGCGGCCTCGACGCACGCGTCACTGACCTGGAAGCGCGTCGCAAAGTTGTCAGTGCAGTCGAGGACCACATCGGCTTTCGCCACGGCTTCGCTCAGCGCGCTGTCGTCGAGCCGGTCCGTGACCGCCCGGATGCGGATGCCCGGGTTCTGTTGCGCGAGCCTGTCCGCGGCTACGGCAGCCTTCGCCTCGCCGATATCGTCCGGGCCGAACAGTACCTGGCGGCCGAGATTGGTCGCGTCCACGGTGTCGAAGTCGACGAGGGACAACTCGCCGACGCCGGCGGACGCGAGATAGGTGGCCGCGGCGCAGCCGAGGCCGCCGACGCCGACGACCAGCGCGCTTGCTGCCGCGATTCTTTCCTGACCCTGTGCGCCGACCTGCGCCAACGCCATGTGGCGCGCGTCGCGATGCACGTTGGGTCCGGACATGGCTCAGTCGTCAGCGGTGATTTCGACGATCGTCACGGTCTCGACAGGTACATCCTGGTGCCCGCCCTTGTTGCCTGTCGGCACGGCCGCGATCGTGTCGACGACGTCCATCCCGTCCACCACCTCGCCGAATACGGCGTAGCCGAAGTCGCGCGTGCCGTTGTCGAGGAAATCATTGTCACGCAGGTTGATGAAGAACTGCGCGGTCGCGCTGTTGATATCCATCGTGCGCGCCATCGCGAGGGTGCCGCGGCGGTTGCTCTCGCCATTGTCGGCTTCGTTCTTGATCGGGGCGCGCGTGGCTTTCTGCGACATGTCGGCTTCCATGCCGCCACCCTGGACCATGAAATTCGGTATGACACGGTGGAAGATCGTGTCGTTGAAAAAGCCGTCCGCGGCGTACTGGCGGAAGTTCTCGCAGGTGATCGGCGCCTTGTCTTCGAAGAGCTTGACCTTGATGTCGCCGTGATTGGTCTTGATCGTGATCATGATGTCTCGCAAGTCTGAATGTGCGGCGCTTTTTATCACAAAGCTGCCGCGGCTGCATGGCCTCAGCCCGTTCTCGCGACGGTGACGCGCGGCAACCCCGCGTAGTCAGTATGGCAAGTGACGTCAGACCAGTCATGTTCCCGGAGCGCTGCCGCGACGCCGTCGCGCTGTTCCGCGCCGTGCTCGATCAGCAGTACGCCACCGGGTTCCAGCAGTGCGCGGCAGTCCCGCGCAAGAATGCGGATTGCGTCGAGGCCGTCTTCACCCGCGCTCAGAGCCGAGCGAGGCTCGCAATGCAGCGCGTCGAGCGCTTCGTCGTCGGAACGGACGTACGGCGGGTTGGACACGACGACGTTGAAGGTCCGCCCCTGGACGGGCCCCGTCCAGTCGCCTGAAAGGAACTCGATGTTCGGGATTTCGAGCTGCCTCGCGTTCTGCCGGGCGACTTCGAGCGCCTCTGCGCTTACGTCGGTTGCGGTGACGCGGGACAGCGGCCGCTCCTTCGCGATCGCAATGGCGATGGCGCCGCTGCCCGTGCCGAGGTCGAGGATGCCCCAATCGGCGCGCCGCGGAATCTCGCGCAGCGCAAGGTCGACGAGCAATTCGGTCTCCGGCCGCGGCACCAGCGTGGCTGGCGTAACCATGAGTTCGAGCGACCAGAACTCCCGGATACCGGTAATGTAGGCCATCGGCTCGCCGGCGAGACGCCTGTCGAGGACCGCCCGGAAACGATCCACGGTATGTGCATCGAGTGGCTCTTCCGGGTGTGCGAACAGGTAGCTGCGCGGCACGTCGATCACACGCGCCAGCAACAGCTCGGCATCGAGCCGCGGTGAGTCACTCAGCGCCCCGAGGCGCCGCGTGGCGTCCTCGAGGACGGCGTGGATTGTCACGAGATCGTTCATGGTTGTCGGGTGCGAGGCTGTGGTTGCGGCCTCGCTTCGCGTACACTCGCTGCGAGTTTCCATCGTAACTATACGATTATGACCATCTATTCAAACATCCTCGACATGGTCGGCCACACGCCGATGCTCGAAGTCACCCATTTCGACACGGGTCCTTGCCGCCTGCTACTCAAGCTCGAACTCGCGAATCCCGGCGGCTCGATCAAGGACCGCATCGGCATCTCGATGATCGAAGAGGCCGAGAAGCGCGGCGACATCTCTCCCGGCGACACGCTGGTCGAGGCGACGGCGGGCAACACGGGCATCGGCCTGGCGCTGGTGGCGGCGCAGAAGGGCTACAAGCTCATTCTCGTCCTGCCCGACAAGATGAGCCAGGAGAAGATCTTCAACCTGCGCGCAATGGGCGCGGAGGTTGTCCTGACACGCTCCGACGTCGGCAAGGGCCACCCGGAGTACTACCAGGACGTGGGCAAGCGCATCGCCGAGGAGCAGGGCGCCTACTTCATCAACCAGTTCGGCAACCCGGACAACTCGCTGGCGCACGAACTGACGACGGGGCCGGAAATCCTCGAACAGACCAACGGCGAGGTTGACGCGATCGTGCTCGGGGTCGGTTCCAGCGGCACCGTTTCGGGCCTGGGCAAGTACCTCGCCGAGAACGCGCCAAACGTCGAGCTGATACTCGCCGACCCGGTCGGCTCGATCCTGGCCGACTACATCAATAAAGGTGAGATGGGCGAGGGTGGCAGCTGGCTCGTCGAAGGCATCGGCGAAGACTTCATCCCGGTGATCGCGGATTTCTCCCAGGTAGCGAAGGCTTACGCGATCAGCGACGCGGAATCGTTTGCGGCGGCGCGCGAGCTCCTGAGAAGGGAAGGAGTGCTGGCCGGCTCGTCATCGGGGACCCTGCTTGCTGCGGCGCTCAAGTACTGCCGCGAGCAGACCGAGGCGAAAACCGTGGTGTCCTTTGCCTGCGATACCGGCAACAAGTATCTCTCCAAGCTCTTCAACGATTTCTGGATGGAAGACCAGGGCTTTATCACTCGCGAACAGCACGGCGACCTGCGCGATCTCGTCGGTCGGCCGCACGGCGAACGCGCGACGATCACGGTCGGGCCGACCGACGTCGTCACGACCGCGCACAATCGCCTGCGCAATGCGGGGTTTTCGCAGCTGCCTGTCATGGATGAAGGCAAACTGGTCGGCGTCATTACGGAGGATGCGATCATCCAGCACGTCTTCGGCAAGCCGGAGCTCATGAATGCGCCGGTTGCCGAGGCGATGGAGTCCGCTTTCATCAAGCTCGACCGAACGACGAGTGTGAACAACCTCGTCGCGATGCTGCACGTCCAGCCCTACGCGGCGATCATGGACGGCAATGAGTTCCTCGGCCTGATCACCCGTTCCGACGTCCTCAACTACCTGCGCCGGCAGATCTGAGACCCATCTTCATGAGCAACGACGACAAGAAACGCGGTTTCGCGACGCGCGCGATCCATGCGGGGCAGGAGCCCGATCCTACGACCGGCGCGATCATGCCGCCGATCTACGCCACGTCCACCTACGTGCAGGAAAGTCCTGGCGTGCACAAGGGCTACGAATATTCGCGCACGCAGAACCCGACGCGTATGGCCTACGAGCGCTGCATCGCCGACCTCGAATCGGGTACGCACGGCTTCGCATTCGCCTCGGGCATGGCCGCCATCGGCACTGCGCTCGAACTCATCGACAGTGGCAGCCACGTCATTGCCATGGACGACCTTTACGGCGGTACGCGGCGGCTTTTCTCGGGCGTGCGCGAGCGCAGTTCCGGGCTCGAGTTCAGCTATGTCGACATGAGCGATGCCAGCCAGGTCACAGATGCGCTGCGCGAAAACACGCGCATGATCTGGATCGAGAGCCCGAGCAATCCGCTGCTGAAGCTCGTCGACCTTGAAGCCGTCACGGGCATCGCAAGCGACAGGGAAATTCTCGTCGTCTGCGACAATACCTTCGCGACGCCATACCTGCAGCGACCGCTCGAGTTCGGTTGTGACATCGTCATGCACTCGGCAACCAAGTTCCTGAACGGCCATTCCGACATGGTCGGCGGAATTCTTGCGACGGCCGACTCCGGACTCGCCGAGCGGCTCGCCTACCTGCAGAACTCGATTGGTGCGGTCGCTGGGCCGTTCGACAGCTTCCTCGCGCTGCGCGGCCTGAAGACGCTCGATGTACGCATGGAACGACACTGCAGCAGCACCATGGCGATCGCCGAATGGCTGGAGCAGGATTCGCGTGTCGAGCGCGTGCTGTATCCGGGCCTCGAGTCACATCCGCAGCACGAGCTGGCGAAGCAGCAGATGCCTGGTTTCGGTGGCATCGTGACTTTTCTTATTAATGGTGATCTTGCCGATGCGCGCCGCTTCCTCGAACGCTGCGAGGTCTTCTCGCTGGCCGAGAGCCTCGGCGGTGTCGAGAGCCTGGTCGACCATCCGGCGATCATGACGCACGCATCGGTTCCCGAGGAAGAGCGCGCCAAGCTCGGCATCAGCGATCAGCTGATTCGACTTTCCGTCGGCATCGAAGCGCTCGACGACCTTATCGCCGATCTCGACCAGGCTTTGAGCTAATCTTCCGTTCTCAGTCCTCGACGCACACATCGTCCGGGATTACGGCTGTCCCGTGATCGCTCTCCTCCGACAGCTTGCGGTCGAAGAACTTCAGAATCCGTGAGCGCAAGTAGAAGAGGTACGCGGCCGCCATATTGTGGCTGGTCGGCAGGGTGATGGCCTCCGGATTGCCCATGGCATCGCGCAGTCTCAGCTGGCTGTCGTAAGGAACCGTCGAGTCGTACTTCGTCAGCACCATCAATACCCGGTCGGCGTTAACGTGGGGTGCAACGGCCAGGACGTCCGTTTCGATCTTCTCCGTCAGGTAGTCCATGAGCTGATCGTCGTCCATGGACAGCTGGTTCTTCACGGCGTCCGTAGCTTCGACGATCCGGCGCTCGTCCGAGGTCACGAGCACGTAAGGCAGGCTGCCGCCGACGAGAGCAGGCGACACCGCTCTCACGCGGGGATCCATCGCAGCCAGGTAAAGCGCGTTGAAGCCGCCCAGGCTGGCGCCGAATACGGCGATCTTCGAGGCATCCAGGTCAGGCCGTGTTTCCACCCAGTCGATAACCCGTCTGTGGCGCTGGATAGTGAGCCGGATAGCCGGCTCCGGATCGCTCAGGTCGTCCAGCAGGGTCCTGCGCTGCACCGTGTCGATGATGACGGCAGCGTAGCCATTCCTTGCGAACTTTGTCGCAAACGGCCGCATCAGGTGCTTTTGCCCGTTGAGGATCGGCATCAGCAGGACGACGGGTGACGGCGAGTCGCCGGAGGGCTCGTAAAATTCGAAGGTAATCTGCGCATCGTCGTCTGAACCGTTGGGGCCCGCGTTGATGCTGCCCTCGAATACCCGGTAGCGTTTCTTTTCTTTGACGAGGACCAGTTCGTTCTCTATCGGGACAGGCTCGTAGCAGAACTGCTCCAGGTAGGAACGCGGCAGCGGCGACGGTACCTCGTAGTCGTCCGGCAAGGACTCGACGGACGCGCAGGCACAAAGTTGTGCGATCAGGGCGATCCCTGCAATCAGCCTGAGCGTCACTGTCGCGCCGCGCAATTCAGAGCCTTGCGCACTCGAGGTGCAGCGTGATCCAGTCGGACCCGCCGGACACGTCGCCGAGCAAGTCGGATCGGCCGAATATGCCGGAGCGATGCACGACCGTTACACCAGCGAAGCAGTTCTGAACGGGTCGCGCCTTGATGAATTTCCGCAGCGGCACGTCCAGCTGCATCTCCATGTAGCTGAGCAGGTGAGATGTATTCTTGCCTTCCTTTTCCTGTTCGCGCTGCTCGGTGATCGGTATCTTTGACGCGTACGAAAGACCGAAGCCGAAACCCCACCGAAACCACTCGTCGCGCGTCCAGCCTTTGAAGCCCCTGCTCATGGCCATGATATACAGCGCATAGCTGTTGTGCCGGCCGTTGCCGTCGTTGCCTTCGAAATGCCGGTGTATCGCCAGGCGCCCCGTGACGTCCGCACGCTGCCCCGCCGCAATCAGTTTGCCGATCGTAATGCCGCCGATCCTCGTGTTCGCATGCGTGCTCCTGATCAGCACGCCCTGCTCGATTCCGCCGATGACGTTGTCCTCGGCCGCGTAACCGAAATTGACCCGCCACGACCATTCCGATGCGCGCTCCGGCGCATAATCGACGGCCGGTTCCAGGGAATTGCCGAATACATAGGCGCCGCCGACGTAAAAGGCCGCCCTTTTCTGAGCGTCGACAATCGGGCTGTCCTCGACCGCCGGATCGACATCGCCGAGACTCATATTTGCGAAGAACGTCGTGCGATCGCTCAGCGCGTAGGACGTCTTAAGCCCAACGGAAAACCAGTTGGAACTGCCGGGGGTATATTCCGGCCGTTCGGGCAGTGCTTCGTCGCTGCTTACCCCGTAGTAATAATTGGTCAGGTCGTCGTCGTACCATTCCCAGCTGACGAACGGCGTCAGCGAGAGGCGCCCGTAATCGAAGCGATATCGATACGACACCTCGGCGCTCTCGCCCTGGTGCCTGGCCAGCGTGTCGGTGAGCCAGGCAGATTGCAATTCGCCCCAGTCGCCCCGCAGCCTGATCTCTACGCCGCCATCCAGCGACTGCTTGCGGGGCGCGAGCCCCTCGAGGAATTCGCTCTCTCCCGGGTCGAGCCAGTTAAGGCGGGCGCGTGCCAGGAGGTTGAGCTCGATAGCATCCCCGTTGACGACATGAATGCCGGCCGCGGTGCCGCGGAAAAAGACGTACTTGCCGTTGTACAGAACCAGCGGAATCAGGTCGGACTTCCAGTCGTCACCGTCGTCCGTCGTGTAAAACGGGTTCTGCGCGCCGATCGAAGCCGCACCGAGCGCCGCGGCGCCCGTCGGCCAGTCTGAAATCGGGATTTCGGTGACTTCCTGCCCGGCGAACGCCGAGCCGGCGGCCACGAGGCAACAGGAAAGTAGTTTTCGTCTAGGCAACATTCAGACCAGATCGTCGATCGCGTGTAGTCGGCATTGGTTATGGCTGGACGGAACAGTCACCATTATTCTACCCACAGTCCCGAGAAAGTGGGACAGGCATTGCGGGCGCCCGCCAGGTGCAAGGCGAACTGTACCGTTCTTTTCTTTGCAGCGAATGACTGACAGAATCCCTTCGCATGGACTCCGGCACAACAACAACGCCCGGAACGCCGCAGCGCAATCGATTCCTCGCCAACTCCTTGTTGTTGCATTTGCGACCCGCGCGCGTTCCCCTGAGGGCGATTCGGTTCACGCATACCTTCGGCCTGGGCGGCATGGCGATGGTGCTTATCCTCCTGCTGATGGGGTCCGGCCTGCTGATGGGTTTTGTCTACGACCCGGCGCCGGAGCGCGCGTACCGGTCCATCCTCGTGCTGCAGGAGGACGTGCTCTTCGGGCGACTCATCCGCGGGATCCACTACTGGAGCGCCAATCTGCTGGTGATCGTCGCCGGCCTGCATTTGCTCCGCGTGTTCCTGACGGGCGCGTTCCACGGGCCGCGGCGCTCAAACTGGCTGATCGGGCTCGGCCTGCTGTTCTCGATACTCCTGTCCGCCTTCACCGGCTACCTGTTGCCGTGGGACCAGCTGTCCTACTGGGCGATCACCGTCAGCACCGAGATGCTCACCTACGTCCCCATCGCCGGCGAGAACCTGAAGTACATGATCCTCGGCGGCGAGAGCGTCGGCCCTTCCACGGCCGTGGTCTTCTACACCACACACTCGACGGTCGTACCGATTGCGCTGATCCTGCTGATGACCTGGCACATCTGGCGCGTCAGGCTGGCTGGCGGGGTGGTATTGCCGCCGGCGGGCGACGGCCCTGCCGACAACGACGAGTACGTCCCGTTCATCCCGGACCTGCTGATGCGGGAAGTGTCGGTGGCGCTCATCCTCATCGCGTTTATCGTTGTTCTGGCCATCGTGTTCAGCGCACCGCTGGGCGAGCCGGCCAATCCCGGGCTGAGTCCGAACCCGGCGAAAGCGCCCTGGTATTTTCTCGGCGTGCAGGAACTCCTGCTCCATTTCCATCCGTTGTTTGCCGTCGTGGTGATCCCAGTAGTGTTTATCGCCGCGCTTGTGGCCGTCCCGTTTCTCCGTTACGAGCATGACGTTGCAGGAGACTGGTTTCTTACGCCGCGAGGCAAACGGCTCGCCGCCGTCGCGGCTATCGTCGGCCTCGTGGCTGCGCCCCTGTTGGTACTCGTCGACGAATACGCCGTCGGCCCGGAGGGTTGGTTGCCGGGCATGCCGCCTCTCATCAGCCAGGGGGCGGCGCCGACGATACTTACGTTCGTGGCGCTGGCTGTTTTCTACCGGTACTTGCGGAATCGCCTTTCCGCCTCGCGAAACGAAACCGTGCAGGCGCTGTTCGTACTGCTTGTCACTTGCTTCCTCGTGTTGACGGTGATCGGTATCTGGTTCCGCGGCGAGGGCATGGCACTGGTGTGGCCATGGCAGATCTAGACCCCGGCCGCCGCAAGTTCCTGTCTCGCCTGCTCGCAGGCCTCGGCGTCCTTGCGGCCCTGGAAGCGGCCTGGATTACCGTCAGCACGCTGGGTTCCCGCCGCCGCGCTACGGAGGCGGAGGACGGCGGCGTCATCGAGGCGGGGCCCGTGGGGCGGTTCCCGCCTCGCAGCGTGACACCCTTTCCCGAGAGCGAGTTCTACCTGGTACGCCTCGAGGACGGCGGCTTCCTGGCCTTGCATCGCAAGTGCACGCACCTCGGCTGCAGCGTGCCCTGGCGGGCAGACGAAGAGCGCTTCGCCTGTCCCTGCCATGCCTCCGCCTTCGACATTCGGGGAGCGGTCCTCAGTTCGCCGGCGCCTCGTCCGCTGGACCTGCTCGCGGTCGAAGTTGTGGGCGGCATCGTACACGTTGATACATCGAAACGAATTCGCCGGTCCTCGTTTGATCCTGCGCAGGTCGTCGATGGGGGCGCGGACTCATGAGCAGCAGCAATTTGCAGAGCTGGAGGATCGCGGCTGTTGTCGCACTGGGCGTCATTGTCCTGTCCATTCCGCTCTATGTCGCGCGGGAGTCGCAACGAGACGACCATCCTGAGGCGGCGCCGGCAGAAGCCGAATTCGTTGGCCGGGAGCAGTGCATCGCCTGCCATACCGAAGCCTACGAATTGTGGCGGGGCTCGGATCATGACAACGCCATGGATTTCGCGACCGATGAAACCGTGCTCGGCGATTTCGACGATGCGGAATTTGCGCACGGCGGCATCACCTCGCGGTTCTCCCGCAAGGACGACGGTTTCTTCGTGTTTACGGAAGGCCCCGACGGCGAAATGGCCGAGTTCAAGATCGAATACACGTTCGGCATCGAGCCATTGCAGCAGTACCTGGTGCCGTTCCCCGGCGGCCGGTTGCAGGCGTTGCCGATCGCATGGGATACCGAAAGGGATCGGTGGTTCACGCTCAATCCCAGCACGACGATCGCGCCCGATGACTGGCTGCACTGGACGCGTAACGGCCAGAACTGGAACGGCATGTGCGCCGAATGCCACTCGACCAACCTGCAGAAGAACTTCGATGCAGAGACCAACACCTTCGATACCACCTGGTCCGAAATCGATGTGAGCTGCGAGGCCTGTCACGGACCCGGTTCTCGCCACGTTGCCTGGGCCGAGGTGGATCCGATGGGCAGGGAGCTGATCGACAACTACGGCCTGGACGTTGTGAGCAACGGGTTGGACAATCGGCAGTACGTGGAGATGTGCGCGCCCTGTCACTCGCGGCGAAGCGAGCTTCCCGATTACGATCACAGCCAGAGCGACCTGCTGCAGTATCACGTTCCCTCGTTGCTTGACGAGGGCCTGTATCACCCGGACGGGCAAATCCTCGAGGAGGTTTACGTCTGGGGTTCATTCGTGCAGAGCAAGATGTACCAGGTCGGCGTCAAGTGCGGTGATTGCCACGATGCACACAGCCTTGCATTGCACCAGGAAGGCAATGCTCTCTGCGCGCAGTGTCATCAGCCCAGCACCTATGACACCACGGCACATCACTTCCATCAGAAGGTCGTCGACGGCGAGCCGAGCGACGGGGCGCTGTGCATCAAGTGCCACATGCCCGAACAGCCGTACATGGTGATCGACTACCGTGCGGACCACAGCCTGCGCGTGCCGCGGCCGGACCTCAGTGAGTCGCTGGGCGTGCCGAACTCGTGCAGTCAGAGCGGCTGCCACGACGACCAGACACTCCAGTGGAACGTGGACGCCTACACGAAATGGTACGGCGAGGCGCGCAAGCCACATTATGGCTCCGTGCTCGCTGCGGCTCGTGACGGAGAGCCCGACGCACAGGATGGCCTGATCGCGCTGGCGGAGGAACCCCTGGCCGCTACGATCGTGCGCGCCACGGCACTGCGCGCAATGGCGGCGTACCCGCCGGAGCGCAACCTGCCGGTGATACGGCGCGCACTGGTCGATGAAGACGCATTGCTGCGGCACACGGCTGTCGAGGCAACCGTGACGGAGAATCCCGCGGTGCTGGTTGAGCTGCTGGCGCCGCTCCTTTTCGATCCGGTTCGTGCCGTGCGCATGCGGGCGGCGACACGACTCGCGGCAGTGTCAGAAGAGTTCCTGACTGCGGAGCAAGCGGCGGCGCGTGAGCGGGAACTCGAGTCCTACATCGCCGCAATGCGCTCAATGCTCGATTTCGCCTCTTCAGGATTGAATCTCGGCAATCTTTACGATGCGCAGGGCGATGCGGAGACCGCAGAGAAGTACTACCGGAAAGCGCTCGAGGTCGACAGCCTGTTTTTCCCGGCCCAGATCAACCTGGCCATCCTGCTCAGTCGCCAGCGGGAGGACCGGGAAGCCGAGTCGCTGCTGCGCGACGTGGTCAAGGCTTACCCCGAACAATACGACGCCGCATACTCCCTGTCTCTGTTGCTGGTTGCGTCCGGCCAACGGGAGGAGGCGCTGACGTATCTTGACCAGGCTGCCCGTGGGCTCCCCGGCCGTTCCAGGGTTCATTACAACCGCGGACTGCTGCTCGCGCAGATGGGCCGGGACGAGGACGCCGAGACGGCATTGCTCCATTCGCTGAGC
>Ga0224503_10000222_pt1 | contig 16779 bp, 20 predicted proteins | sample SF_Oct11_sed_USG_2_FD_169106 | JGI IMG/M metagenome (GOLD analysis project Ga0224503, IMG submission 169106) | Sediment microbial communities from San Francisco Bay, California, United States - SF_Oct11_sed_USGS_21 | ecosystem: Environmental > Aquatic > Marine > Sediment | place: USA...
CTTGTATTTTTGTAAATTTGTTGGACCGGTCGTCTAGTTTGGTTTGGATGACGCACTCACACTGCGTAAGGAAATCATTCCCGCAAAGGTCGTGGGTTCAAATCCCATCCGGTCCACCTTTTCCAAGTAATGGATACCTGCTTTGCAAATGCAAGCCTTTGTGGGTCCATCATTTGCAAGGAATGGATACCTTTTCAGGTCCAGCATCTCCAAGTAATGGATACCTGCAATCATCCCTTTTATGCAAACCATCATTATTCTGCAGGAGAATGACAAAATGCAGATAGTAAATCAGACACACAGCAAACCAACAAAGAGTAGACACAAGAAATTGCTTGTTGATCCGGACGTCAAGAGATGGTACCAAAATATCGCAAGGGGAAGCACCATGACAGCTGACGTCAGACTGCGAAGGCTCGGTGTTTATTGTGAGAGGACAGACATGACTCCCAAGGAACTTGCGCAAATAGGAATTGATAGCATCAAAAAAGTAGAAGATGCCCTGTTGGACTATGTCTCCTTTTTGGAGAAATCAGGGTATGCGCCATCATACATAGAAGACATTCTCAAGACCCTTCGATCATGGCTTTCATTTAACTACGTCAGGCTAATGCGGAAAATAAAAATAAAAAATGCAGACATTCCGATAACTTTGGAAAACGAGGAGATTCCAACAAAGTCAAAGATTAGAGATGTGCTGGATTCTGCATCTGCCAGGCAAAGAGTAATGATATCATTTGTTGCACTTGCAGGACTTCGTCCCCAGGTTCTTGGAAAATATGATTCCAGTGACGGATTGAAACTATCAGACATCAGAGGTTTGGAGATAAAATCGGATGGTACAGACATTGTCTTTGATGATATTCCTGCTAGAATAATGGTAAGGCCAAATCTGAGCAAGACAGGCAATCAATACTTTACATATCTTCCAGAGATTGGATGCAGGTTCCTGCAAGGATATCTCAGGGAGAGAATATCAAACGGTGAAAGAATCAATGCAGATTCTCCTGTTGTAACCATCCTGAAAGGATACAAAATAGAGCGAGCAAAAAAGAATACACAACAACGAAGAACGTTCTTTTTGGCAACAAACACAATCTCCAACAACATACGTGCAGCATTTGGAATAATCATAAAAGAAAGACCCTATGTCCTCAGGGCATACTTTGATACACAATTGCTTTTAGCTGAATCCAAGGGAAAGACAACACACGCATACAGGCAATTTTTCATGGGCCACAAGGGAGACATTGAGGCAAAATACACCACAAACAAGCACAGACTTCCAGATCACCTGATTGCAGACATGAAGGAAGCATATGAGAGAAGTCAGAATTTCCTCATTCCCTTTGAAGAGAACAATGAAACAGCAAACGAGAAGGACAAAAAAGAATTATTCCTGGAGATGTGGAGAGAGCAGGCAAAACTCTACGGAATTGATCCAATGAAAATAAAGATAGAAAAACAGAGAATAACCAAAGTTCCAAACGCCAATGCAAAGACATCAACTGACAATGAGATTGATGCCATCAAGACTACAATTCAGAATATGATAAGAAAAAACAGAGAAAATACTGAGAGAAAACCAATCAGAGAATATGAAAACAAGATTGCACATGATGAAGATGAGCTTTTATCCTATGTTGAGAATGGTTGGAACATAGTAAAGGAGCTAAGCAACGGCAAGGTCATTATTCGTAGAAATCAAACCAGAGCATCTGGCTAATCGGACTAGAATCTCTACAACTTCTTCTTTTTCCTGGTATGTCTTTTCAGATATTATAGATAGCAATGTATTGATGACTTCAACGTATGGATTGTTGGTTCTGCAAACCAGGATATCAAAAAACTCGTGCTGCAATGTATGGACTGCATCTTCCAAATTGCATGAATAAATGTAGATTATTTTTTCTAGCACCTCTCCTTCTTTTCTAGAATCAACTTTCGGAGTCCAGACTATTTTACATCCAGTATTGATTCCAGTAATTAGTTCCAACTTTTCAAGTTCATCTTTGAGAATATGGGATTCTAGTAGCACATATTTCAAAGATTGATTTGTATAAAAGTAGACGAGTGTCAAAGATAATTGCAGATCATAGAGTTTTACCATTGTAACACAATGGAGTGAGCATCACAATATGCGGCTAACATTTTGCATGGCAACTACTGACAGAAGATTCCTTAATCATAGTTCTAAAATGTTGTTGACCCAGATCGAACCAAAATTAAATTCAATGATTATAATCCCAATTTTTGAGATTATACTTAATGAGAGGAATGTGTCATAGATGTTATTCATCTGGAGTGTCTGTCATGCTGGATGAAGAAGCATTTGAGACTGTTTGTGATGGATGCAGGACTAATTCAGTCAAGAAAATATAGAATTTTTAATATATCAGAGTATGAAAAGAAGGCCTCATATCAGACCGTAAGCGGTGTGAGTCTAACTGAATTTAATTTGTAAGGAGGATCTTTACACATATCAAATGAATAGGTCAGTTAATTACAAATTTCATGCCTATATGTCACCACAAAATCAATATAATTTATAAATTATATATCATTGTGGTGACATAAACATATCATGGTAAGTTTGGTGAAAAGAAAGGAAAGAGGACAGATTCGCTATTATCTAAAGTACTCCTCTAGGGAAAATCCTCAGCAAAAATATCTTGGCACCAGAATCCCTAAAGATGTAGATCAGAGAATAACTAACTTTGAATTACAATGCTATCGAGAGGATAAAGGAGTTTCACTCCAAAAAATCTACAAAAATTATTCTGAACATACCAGAACAGCAGACAGGAAGATTGTAGCAGGTGAGAATCACGGCTTCAAAATAACCCATACTTACAGTACTCAAAAAATTGAAGGAAGCACCATGACCCTTGGTCAAACTCGCAAACTCTTAGAGACGGGCCTGTCTCCAAAGGATACTTCCTTAGAAGATATTGTAGAAGCCCAACAGCTTGCAGAATTGTTTGATGAAGTGCTAGCAACAGACAAAAAAGACATCAATCAAAAATTAATTTTAAATTGGCACGATAAACTATTCCAAAAAACAGATACAAACAATGCAGGAAATTTTAGAAGACAAGACGTGCAGCCATATCTGGGAAAGACAGAGTATGTCTCATGGTATGATGTTCCAGAGGAGATGTCTAATTTGATAAAGTGGCACAACAAAGAAAAGAAAACAATGAATCCTGTTGAATTGTCAGCAAGGTTTCATAGGCGATTTGAATTAATTCATCCTTTTATTGATGGAAATGGAAGGATTGGAAGACTACTTGTGTTATTCATTCTAAACAAGAATTCTTATCCAATGTTAAATATAGAACCAAAGGAAAAACAGACATACATCAACAAGCTGGAATCATCATATCTCAAAAATGATGAGATGATATTTGTAAAGTGGTTCATTTCAAAATATTTGAGGGATAATAAAAAATTTCTAAAATAAAGTAAAATTATTTACCTAATAAAAAATGAAGAAGAGAAGTAAGGAGAAGAAGTCTTTTTATCTAAATGAGGGTATTTTAATTGATGCTTTCACAAAAAAACCAGAAATTCCGTAAGGGAGTTCAGGTCACATTTTTGGAGAAGATGCTAAAAGAAGATCAAAAAGAGTTAGAAAAATTAGAAAATGTTCTTGATTCAACTACAGGAAAGCAACAAAAAAGACCACAGACATTAGAAAAAACATCAAAAATAAGATCAAATATTGCTGAACTTACAAAGGCAGTAGATTATTCTAAGAAAACAGAATATTTTAGGCATCCAAACATACCTCAAAATATTCCAGACGAGCACATATGGAATGATTGCTGGTATGATGAGAAAAGAAATGCATGGATTACATTAAACAATTATTTCTATCAATTACCGAATTCTAGGACAAGAGATATTCAGGTAGAATATGAACAAGAAAACATTTCAAATGTCGGTATAATTATTGAAGAAGAAAGAATTGAGTTTAGAAAGGGATTGCCATCAATTTTAAGAGAAAATGATAAAGGACAACTTGTATGGTATTTACTTCCAACATTATTTGATGTGATGTTAACATTAGAAATTGTTAAAGGTAAATTTAGTCCTGAAATACAGGAAAATGCATGTCTTTACAGAACAGGATCTGATGCATACATCAGTATTTTAGGAGATCATCTTACCGAACAAGAATATGAATTCGCCAAAGAATTTCATCCATTCATGGTAAAAGAGCCACTTGAAGTAGTAAGAGCTACATCGGGTAGACCATACAATGAAAACTTATACAAGAAACAACTAAAACAAATGGAAAAAGAAACCAAAGAATGGGAAAAACAACAAAAGAAAAATAATGAATAATTTTTAAATATTTTCTTATAGAAAAATTACAATGCTTTGAAAGTTTCTCCTTGTTTTCCTCTAGCACCTTCAACAATCTTCTCTGCACTGAATGGGTGTTTATCTAGCTGCTCCATTAGTCTTTGATCAATTTGATTTTGTATCTCTAACTTCATAGATTCAAAATTAGGTACATTGTTTCTTTGAACACTAAGATATTCTTGCTGTCCTTCTAGTGTTCCAAATCTGTTGTGAACTCTGTCAAGATTCTCCATACTGTTGACTGTATCTCCTGGATTCGTCATCAATCTGGCTGATTCTCCAGTCTCAGGCATTACGGCTTGTGTTGTTTCCACATTGATTTGTGGCGGCTCCATTGCTGTCATGGATTTTGAGATGTCATTAAGAGAATGATTTGCACGACTGAGCTGGCCTGCTTCAAATGCCTTATTCATTCCAGCATTTTGGATGTCATGGACCATCGGATTTACTGCTTGATCAACATGCATTGCATATCCTGCTGCCCTCAGACTTCCCGCTGCAAGACCTGTACCTCCACCACAAATAACTCCTTTCATTCCGGTCTTGAATTTCTCTCCAAATGACATTGGCGTATGCTCAATTACTTCAGACGTCTTTGTTAATGCATCATTTCAAAAGCCTTTGTGTATGTCTTGCATTCTAGTTCAGACCAGTTGCATCCAAGATTGTGTTTGGAGATAAACACGTCTAAACAGTCATCATTGTGACTATTTTTCTGCCTAATTCTGTTGAGTTGCAGACTGTTTCCCTTGTTCCATTTCAGGATACGGTCAGACAAAACAGGATATGTCACATCTGCCTCCTGTAATCTTATCTCCTTTATGATGTGTTTTGCCATAAATTCGGAAATCTTGTCAATCTCTGATTTGTCCAAAATACCTATGATCTTTTTTAGTACCTGCTTGGAAAAAATAACATCTCCACGATGTATCTTGTAATAATAAAATTCAATCCATTGTGATATGATTTGTGAGCCTATCGTACTTGGGCTTTGTTTTGCATCCTTAGAAATTTGATTTAATAAAGCAAAATTTTCATAATTTAGTCTGATGTTAAGTTGATGTGTGTTTTTGTTTTGCAGAATTTCATCATCCTGCCTTCTCACATATACAGTGATACAGAAAATGGTTTGGACATCCCAAAGAAACCATTATTTTGAAACCTGAAGTATCCTCTTGAATCATGAGCTATTATATTGGTCAAACTCTCTGATAAACTTTACAGATAACTTCTATTCTATTTGTGACAAATACAAAAATGAATCTTTTTACATTTTCTTAAGAATGTAACTTTTCAAGCCATCACTGTTTATCATGTAAGGATTTTTTCGAAGTGTAAACATTGTAAAGTATCCTTGCAAACGTATTTCTAATCTCCTTTGGTTTCTTCACGACCGTGGCAACCTCACAACCATCTATTGTTTTTCATAGTATTTCATACTGATTTTGTTAAAATGATAAAAGATGGTATTGGTTTCAATTGTGTTATTAGTCACGACAATAAATTTTACATCAATTACAGTATGTTATTTTATTAAGATTTATGCGTTCCAAGGGTACAAAAAATACAAAGATCATAATACACATTGGATATTGTTTTAGCACAACCACATTTGCATGGACATTTTTTTTGCAACATCATTATCTAACTGCAAATTATTATTTTATACTTTAATCTCAAGTTTATCGCTAACAAATTTTTTTTGTTTCAATTACCAGCATAATGAGTTATTGTATATTTAAGCACATTTTCAACAGACACTCTATCATCACATCTCAAAATAACAGTAATCTATTTGAAAATCCTACTTTTTCATCTTGTCTAATTTTTTCTCAAATTCATCCCATTCTGTAATTATTGGTTTGAGCAGTTTGTTTGTCTTGCCTGTCAACTTTTGGGTTTTTTCAACAATTTCCTTTCTGGTTGCCTCATCGGCATCTTTTGCAACATCGATAACTTTTCTTGTTACTTTGTCCATTTTACCCATGGTCCGCCATTACAGTATTTGCATGTAACAAATTTTTCACTTATTGATTGATCCAATGTGTCTGGAACAAAGTAAACCCTGTCTGCTTTTTTTACATAGTAGATTTTACATTCAGGTTTAATCATCGCCAAGTGATGAGCAACCATATTCAATTTATCCCCCATATATCCTGCCATAATTGATTTTACGTGTATAAAAAAATGAAAATTATTGTTTTACCAGTGCCATTGTGATGGCAATTGCCAATAATCCTATTACAAATGCATAGTATGTTTTTTTATGTCTGGGTATGCTAAGCTGTTTTAATTTCAAAATTTCTTTTCGCCTCCTTTTGATTTAGTATTGTTGCCAGACAATATTGTCTGAATACGGTCTATAATCTGATTTGGTCTGCCTGCATTATCCAAGGTAACAATCAGAAGCATTTCACTATCAAATGGGAAAATTATTCTCATCAGATTATCATATACCTGTAAAGTATACTTTGCATTTCCAATTTTTTCTGAAACAGAATTTCTAAAATTCCATGATTGGATGGTGTGTTTTATGGCAATTTTGTTTTCTTCTTCAGTCAAAAGGTCTGTAATCCCATCCATTTTACGTTTAATGATGTTGTTTCCCTTCAAATCATAAACCAGGACATGTCTGATATTTCCAGATACATTCAGGATACTGTCGAGAAATTTTTCCTGGTTTATGAGTTGTGATTTATTCATGTGTTTAATTCATGGATTGAGTAATTAAAGGAGAGGTTAATTGTGATGTTTTATACATGAATGTGCTTTTTTCTTAAATGATCTTCAAGGTCTTGGATTGGTATTGGCACTTTACAAATATTGCAAAGCACATAATCCTCACCGCTGTTCATATTTTTTCTCCAAATAATTCTTGGCATTTAGGACAATAATCATTGCATTTGCCATTGGGTGATGTTGTATGAATAAGTTCTACATCCTTGTGAAAGGGACAGTTTTTACAGAACTCTTTTTTCTTCACCATTATAACACAAAGCAATTGATATGATAATTTAGTTTTACCTCTTGACTAACCTATATTCTCTCTAAAAAAAGAGTAAATAATCTTCTTCACATCATGAATGGACAGTATGGAATATGTTTTGATGATAGGTGTTGCCCTTAGTGGAAAAACTACCTACAGCAAGGCAAATTTCATCCATGAAAGAATTTCATTATCCTATCTTGATGATAATAGGAAAAAGGAGATGGAATATGTTGAGAAATGTCTAATCAACCAAAAAAGCGTGGTAATTGATGATACCAATCTTACAGTTACAATTAGAAAAATGCACATAGATCTTGCCAAAAAGTACAACTGCAAAATAAGAGGAATTTTTATGAACACATCACGTACAATATTAGAAAAAAGACAAAAAAGTAGAAGGGATCCTTTTCCATTATCTGCAATTTACAAACAAATCAGACAACTAGAAACCCCAATAAGTGATGAAGGATTTGATGAATTAATTGTGAAAAAAGACTTTGAACAATACACATCATTACAAAAATAGATCATACAAAATATAATTTAAAAAAAGTTGTGATCGGCCATCATTGATTTTTTTCCTTACATTATTTCCTTACTTTCAGGATAATTCTCTACAATTGATCAAAGTATTGCCGTTTGGGTAGCTTATCATTATCGATAGCTAGTTTTCTCAGGAAATGTTGTATGTAATTGAGCAGTTTGGCAGATATGTTCTAAAATTTGTCCTGCATGCCAATTATTTTCTTCAATGATTTGAGGGTCAACAATTGCCACCCCATAACCAACATGGCTTTGTGGCATCTCCTCAATTTTTAATTCTATTTCTGACAGGTATTATCCACCGCTCTGTACTATTTGAGTACTGGCATTGTTATCATAACTGACAAAGAGTGTTGAGTTTTTTATGATTGAAACTATTGGAGTTGGTTTTGTGAAAGAGATTTTCTTGGAAAGTATTTTTGTTTTGCATAAATTCAAAGTTCCAAAGTGTTTCAAGTGTTATCATCAATATTCCAATTGATCAAAAAGAGATGCAATAATGGACTGTTACAGCTTAATTAACTAGAACGACTCTAATATGGTATGTACCTTATGTCAAATGCACTTACAGAATTATTAAATGAAATTAATGACGAACTGGCCAATCAGATTTCTTTGGCCAACAACATGAATAAAAAAATAGATACGAGAAAACTTGCTCATATATCAAAGACTCTAAATGATGTAATTAGGACCTCAGGACTTTCTGATGAAAACAAGTCAATGTTGCAAAAGTTCTCCCTGACTCTGCAGGACAGTTCAACTGTTAAGAGCCTGAGATATGAAAAGCAAGACCTTGAAAGAGTGCTTTCCAACCTGAATGACATCTAAAACATTCTGTCATGTTGCTTAACCTGATGTAGACTACAGAAAGCACATTTTATTCTAGTTTGATGTTTTGCAACAATCTTAGTCATCTTCCCAACTATTCTCTAAATATTGAGGAGCTGCATGATCAATCTCTTTTGGTTTCATCATTGGAATAAATTTGTGACAGTTTGTGCATTCGTACATGTCCTTGAGTCCTGCCATCCTGACTTTTGCATTATGAGGGCAGGTATCTTGAGTAACCATACCGTATGCCAAAATTGTTCTTCAGGGCTCCCAATGACAATCGCAGTTGCATCCTTTTTGACAATGTATTCTCTTATAGTCCGAACATATTTTTTGACCGTATGACTGCATCGTGTTCATGATGTCAATACTCACTTCATCCTAATTAACCTCAAACAATATGAAACTCTATAAGCAATATTGGTGTAATGTCAGTATCGTAGTGGTGTGAGTCTGCACATCTGCAAGGAAGGACTGAATTGACTACTCAGCTACGTATTGTTGTATTATGATTGGAATTTCCTGTCTTTATATGCCAGTAGTGACCTAGTTGATTATGTTAGAAAATATTTTTGCAAAATTCAAAGGAAGAAAAAAGACATCAAAGGACGTTAACGCATTCAAAGAATCTGAAGAAAAGAAATTAGTGAGGATAGAAAAATAAATGGCGTATCGCTGCAAGCATTGCAATTTTAGATGGGATGCATGGCAAGGCAATTTTCAAAAAGTATTAGATCATGAAAAAACCCATTTGAAAGACAAGCAAGTCCAGACGGTGGAGACTACAGGATAATACAATGATTGCTATTGATGATCTAAGATCCTGTGAGAATTGCGGCAACGTGTTCCTGAAAAAAATAGGTGACAAGATAACAAATAGATGCCCTGCATGCAACGTGTGGAAAAAGGAAATCCTCACTCAATGAGGTTAAACACATATTCCTATCTCAAGAAATTACTGCACAGATTCCTGCACCATAATGTGGAAGAGAAGCATCATTGGTGGAACGAGCAGTAAAACCTAATGAATGTCATTTTGTGCAAAATAATATCTATTTTCAAATTATCTGATTATGACCTTATATTTGGACAGCATGTCCACAAATAACCTCAGATCCTTTTTGTGTTCTTTTTCTGCCTCGTTTGCTTCTTTGAGCAAATCCTTGTAGTCATAGTCTGAACGGGATTCCATAGATTCCAGTTTTACCTCGTTTTCTGAAATCCTTTTTTGGATTTGATTGATCTTGTTTTGTCCATATTTTATTATGGAATTTATATTCTGCGTGTGCTCATCAGGACTTTGTTTTAAATTATCCTGTAGTTCAAGCAAATTTGCAACTATCTTCTGGTTTTGTAAAATCTGATTCCATTCCTCAACTGTTAAAGGATATTTTAGTAGACAAACTTCAGTTCCATCAGGTATGTCTTTGTGCATGTATTCTTTAGTGTGTGTTACCCTATCCTCAGTCAATTGAGTTTTCCCAGCAGTATCATCAAAAGTCATTTCGGTCATATACCCATCTCAGTTACATTTTGTTTTTTTCCAATACAAGACCCACACAATGTTTCAAAAGTCATGCTATTTTTTGGGACAAACTTGATGCCACAGTTTGTACACGTATTAATCAAAACCACTCCATTGGCAAGGTTGTTATTTTGTGTTTCAGCATCATCTCCGTTCCTGATTTTTTCCTCAATTCTATTGATATCTTCATTTGATAGAGATATCTCAAATTCTACATCTCTTGTAGTGCTAGATTTATCGCTATTCTGTTCTTTTGCCAAAATATTTTTCCATAGCACTAGTGAAATATTTCCTCATGTTTGTTGACTTTTTTGAATATCTTTTTTTAATTCGTCATAGGATTCCAGGTATTCCTTTTTCATCAAATTCTCTGGCTTTGTCTTGTTGTTCTTGTTTGTCTGAGGAGTTTTCTTGTTTTTTATTTTAGTCATGCTATACAATACGCATACGTATGATATATTCTGGATCACACCATTATCCACATAAATTTCACATTTCTTTCTAGTCCAATGATCTTTCTGAGGAATTTCTTGATTTTGAGCCTGAATTTCTATATAAATTTCAGCATTTCTATAAATTATTAATGTGCAGCTATATATAGCAAAAGTGACCTATATAGATATGGAAAATAAAGATAGTTACCCAATATTAGATGAAGTCAAATTAACCGCTGACAGTGATGCAATAACAGGAAAGATGATCATAAATGCGATAGCTGGCGATCCAGACCAATGAATGATTATACGTGTACCTGTAATTGCGGTTGTGAAAATCCCTCTGGTGATTATGTTTGTCATAATTGTATGATTGGTTTGTGTAAAACAAGAATGAAAAAAACGGTGATTGTATAAATGTTAAAGCTTACACATAGGTTAAAGAATCATTCGTCTTATGTTGTATCGATGATTACAGTAGTAGGAATTAGCATACTGTTTGCTTATTTTGGATTGGAACGATGAATTGTAAGAATTGTAAAAAAGAACTTCAAAACAATACAAAAGAATTTTGTTCCTTTGATTGTTTATGTACTTCCTTAATTCCAGGATCAAGATAAAAATATAATGAATACTTTATGTGGATCACAAGTTTGTTCTGATTGTAAAATAATGAGTTATCAGAATGGATGTAACTGCGACTGTCACTGGGATCGTAGCAGGTATTAATTTTGGCATACAGAACAGTGACAGCAGACAGTGACAACAAAAAAGAAGAACATACTAAAAAAGAAAAATAAACCACCTCTTTTCTTCTTTTAAATTGCTTGATTATACTTTCATTTACTGGTTTAATCCAAATCTTGGATCATTATTTTTAATTTGTTTTGTGTTGTTAGATTTTACAAAAGTTGTTGCATATAGGCAAACATCCTATGTACTGACAAACTTTGTTTTCTTTTATAAGATGAACGTGTAAACAATACATGGCTTTTAGAAACTGTGCTCACTGCAATAGAGAATATGAAAGTTTGTATGATGATTCAACATGCTCATCACAATGTGCTAAAGAAATCGGAAAATAATCTGCAATAACCACATACCAAAAGTTCTAAGATAATGATTACTAAAAGCATCCACACAATTCATTTTTAAATATTATTTTTGAATAAAGGTTAAATTTTTGAAATGACAAAAAAGAATAATGGAGATAATGGGACGTGGATTCAAACAGATACTGGAAGAATCTCCTCTGTACTTTCATCTTGGGCTAAAATTTGCCAGTTACAAGCTGTTTAACAAAAGGAGTCCGTTTTATGGGTCTGCTGATATCATCAACGTATGCAATTTACACTGTGAGCATTGCTACTGGTGGCTCAACAGAAAGGAAGAAAAAGATCTGACATTACAGCAGTGGAAAAGTATCATCGATGAGAAATTTAAGAAAAATCATGTCTTTATGGTGACTCTTGTAGGAGGTGAGCCTTTGATGAGAAAGGATGTTGTAGAGTTGTTTGTAAAGGAGTTTCCAAAAAGGGCATGTGTCGTTACAAATGGGACATACCCAATTCCATATCTCAAAGACATCTACTTTTATTGGATATCAATTGATGGTGATAAAAAAACTCACAATCAAATTCGTGGTGATAACGCATGGGAGAGCACTAGGAAAAATGTTATTGACTATGTGAAATCAAATGGCAAGAAGGCATGGAAAGACATCTGGATAACCATGACTATCAACTCTAAAAACTACAAAACCATAGAAAATGTAATTGACGATTGGAAGGATTATTCCAACAAGATTGGATTTCAGTTTCACACTCCATTTATGGAACACGATCCATTATGGATGCCATTTGGAAAAGAACGAGACAAAGTAGTTGACAGATTACTAGAACTCAAATCAAATCAATACAAAGATTATATCGTAAATCCAAAACACCAGCTGGAAATAATGAAGAGAAGCTGGGGCGGAAAAGGGACAACCCCAATTGACTGCCCTACATGGGCGATTCTCTCAGTTGATCATAAAGGCAGAGAAAAGTTTCCATGCTGTATTGGTAGTGCAGAAAAAGATTCCATGAAGCCAATATGTGAGCAATGTGGACTAGGATGTTATTCAGTACTGATGGGATATGGAATAAAACAGTAAAACCAAATATGATTAGTATCTAGTTTCTTTTTGAATTTTTATCTGTTCTATCCGGTGATACTTTTGAATTCATATTTATTGTTTAAGACACCAATCAAAGATGACTTTTTGATTTTGTTGTAGTCTTTTCAGTAATTAGAAAACGAGAAATCGATTATCAAAACTGAAGATGGGGAATCATTATGAATTTTTAGGATTATTGATTTAATGTAAAATTGAGACTCTATTTCCTGGCAAATACTCCGAATCTGGCGCTACTCGTCTCGCACATATTCATCTAAAGATTTCTGCTCCTGGTTTATCATCACACACTACACAACTTTACTTTGAGGGAGATGAGCATCTTGATTTTCTTGTGAAACCTTCTTTGGTTTTGAAGATGGATGAAAGAGACGGAATAAAATATTCGGAATTTGACTTTATTGTTTTTATTCCTTAGAACAACCTGTCATGAATAGGATGAGAACCTAGTTCGAGTATAGTAAAACCGAATTCAAAATTATGCCAAAGTATTTACTAAAATACCTAAGAAATTATTTTTGTAAATAAATTGAAAATATCTGCAGTAACTTTTTTTGTAAAAAATATGGATTTGGCAGTAAAATTTTATTCAAACATTCCTGAATTTGAACTTGTATATGGTAATTCTGAAACTTCATTTGTTACTTTCAAGATAGAAGATCAATTTCTCAACTTGGAGTATAATCAAAATGGAACATGTAATTTTGGAAGGATAATTTTCCACGTCAAAGATGTTGACAAAACATACCATCATCTCAAGCAATCTCCGTTCTCGAATAGAATTGAGACAATACCAACTGATGCAAGCTGGGGTGAGAGATTTTTCTATATCAGAGATCCAGACAATCACCAAATTGCTATTGCAAAACCTCTCTGATTGTCAGATAACCAAAGTAATTGATTCCAATAAGAAGTTTTTACTTCCACGTGGGTACATTTTCAAACTCAGAAGATTTTGTAGACTAGATCTTTGTAAAAGATTTTGTAATATTTTTTTGTAGATTCTTGTCATTGATTGAGGGAATAATGTAATTTTCTGCAAGCTTGTTTTTTGGTACGGTGTTCGCAATTGCCAAAGATGTAGCGTGCAGGATTTCCAGCGTTATCTTTTGTATCTTCAAATCTAGTATTGCCCTCATCAGATATGGAAAAACCAGCGCATTGTTTACCTTGTTTTCATATTTGAAGCTTCCAGTTGCAACTATTCTTGCACCTGATTTTTTTGCAACTGTAGGATCAATTTCAGGTTCTGGATTTGTAAGTGCAAACACTATTGGGTTTTCATTCATTTCTTTGATCATGCTAGGCTTTAGGAGATTCTTGATTCCTGACACGCCAATGAAGACATCCGCTTTTTTTATCACGTCTTCAAGCTGTCCTATTTCGTCCTGATTTGTAAATCTTGCAAGCTCTAGTTTGTACTTGTCCATGTTTATTTTTCTTTTCCTGTAGATAACTCCCTTGGAATCTAGAATGATGATATTTTTACAGCCTGCAAAGTTCAGTAGTTTGGCAATGCAATATCCAGCGGAGCCTGCTCCAGATATTACCACTTTGATCTCAGAGATTTTTTTGGTTAAGATTTCTAGGGAATTTAACAGAGCTGCTAGGACCACGACTGCAGTTCCATGTCGGTCGTCATGAAACACTGGTATGGACAATCTTTTTACAAGTTCATTTGATATGTCTAGTACCTTTGGTGATTCAATATCCTCTAGGTTTATCGCACCAAACATGGGCTCTATTGCAATTATTATATCAATGATTTTTTTCTTGTCAGTGGTGTTAAGACATATTGGATAACCATCAATTTTCCCATACTTTCTATACAATACTGACTTTCCCTCCATGACAGGCAAGGCAGCGTCGGGGCCAATGTTACCAAGTCCCAAGATTCTAGTCCCGTCAGTAATTATTGCAACATTATTTCCTTTGGATGTTAAATCATATTTCAAATTCGGATTGTTGAAAATTTCCTTGCATACTGTTGCTACACCGGGAGTGTAAATGAGCTGCAGATTCTCATCAGTTATCTTTGGAATTTTACTTTCAATGTAGATTTTGCCTTTTAGTTTTTTATGCAGTGAAATAGCCTTTTTTGACATGTGTGGACTGATATCTTAGGACTAATGAATATTTTACCTCCGATGAGAGATTTTTGAATTCATTTCATTTCCACGTGGGTTTTTTATTGAACTTCTTGAGAGACACTGCCAAGAAGGGCTTTGCTAAACCCTGTTCTTCCGTGAGAGCCCATCACAACAAGATCGATTTTGTGGGATTTTGCAAAAGGTGCTTTCGCATACTTTCTTTTTCTCAGGGGCATTACAATTCAAAATACAGTTTAATTCTTTTGTCATATATGATAACGTTGCACATGTTTTTGTAATGTATCAAAATCATCAAATTCTTGATCGCATAATCTACATAACTGTTTTTTCAATGAATCACAATTGCATCCAATAGCTAAATATCTGCCACATATTTTGCAAAGCAATTCATTTGTCAAATTGTATCTACTACCTCACATTTCTTTGAGGCAGTAGTCATATTGCGTACCGCTGGAAATATCTGAGTCGTGAAATCTTCCACAGGCGATGCAAATCTTTTCCATGTATTTGATTTCATGTTATTACCTTTATACCATACTGAAAAATTTGACAATTTTTATTTTCTGTCATCTAAGACTCCCTCCAATTCACACCACATGTTGTACATTGTCCCATGTATCCGTTGTATTTCCTGCAGAACTTTATGATTGTCCCATCACCACAATTTTCACACGATTCCAAAGACTCTTCTGGAATCAGCATGAACCCTTTTTCGTACAGTTCTGTCATACCATTATTACCTTCTTCATTCATTTAACATCATGCCTCTTCTCTGGCAATTGTCATTCTTGACACTTCGTGGGTTCTTATGTCAAAGAATTTTACTGTCTGCATGTACGTATGCGATAACTGCGGTCTGGAAAATGTTGATAAAAAACAATCATGCAAACATTGTTCCTTCAACATACGTGAAACTCGCATCTAACCGTCTAGTCCATTAAAGGATTTAATTTCACTCAAATGACTTGGCAGCCCTTGTGATTCGATGGCCACAATTTGCACAAAGATTAATTTTTTTATCAAATCTAAGTTCTCCGCATTTGCCACATCTTGTAAAAGCCACAATACATTCAGAACCAACTAAGAATTAAGAATGATCTTGATTTTGAACCAGAACTTAGGAGGTTTGAACCATTTTGGGGATGAAAGTCCGGTTCTGGAAAAACACAATATTTTACAGAGTAAGATGAAATGCTGAGTTTCAATCTCAGTTAAGTTGTAGAGGTTACTTTAGTGGCTCTATCTCTTTTACAAATAGTACAATACTCTTCTTTTGAATGACTATTAATTGGAGTTAAACAATCATGGCAATATTTCATGATTTTAGGAGTTGAACTGAATATATTAAGAATTTTCAAGATTAAACATTTGATATGAACTACTATATTCCCCTTGAAATAAAAACTACATTTTAGAAATTATGACCTCAAAAATATTGGAGTTTAGAATTTAATCTTTATTTTTTTCATTATATTTTAGCATCTTATCTAGAGGCATAGTAATTGTTCTATCTGAGCCTTTACAATAATTTTTTCCTTTGAAATGCTTGTGGATTTTGACTTTAGCCATCGTAACACTATCTATTCCATAGTTTTCATGATGATCTGTAATTTCTTGACTAGCAACACGACAAGTTTTAGAAACATTACACCATTTACATATAATTTTCATTTTTTGTCATCGGTCACAAAGTTTCTGCAAGAATTATAAAATTAAATGTACTGGAATTTAGAATCCAATCTTAACTTTGCCAATCTCAATGATTCAATGAAATAATTTTGTATATGATTATGGAG
>Ga0224503_10000225_pt1 | contig 16712 bp, 16 predicted proteins | sample SF_Oct11_sed_USG_2_FD_169106 | JGI IMG/M metagenome (GOLD analysis project Ga0224503, IMG submission 169106) | Sediment microbial communities from San Francisco Bay, California, United States - SF_Oct11_sed_USGS_21 | ecosystem: Environmental > Aquatic > Marine > Sediment | place: USA...
CCACTTCGAACCCAGAAACTCCCGAATGACCGCGAGTTGCGTGGTCAGATGGGTCGTGGGTGAGAGCGTGCGAAAGGTGCCGCCTCCCGCGACCGCATTTAGGAGCACCAACTGGTCGCCAAGATATCGACCCACCGGCACATCGGCTCGTAGGTATTCTTTCACCTCGGCTCCTAGGTGCCTTGCGACCGCTTCGGCGGGAACACCTTTTTGTCCGAAGCCTGCGAATACCTCGGTGACGTGCTCGGCGATCAGCTCCACGATGACCACGTTTCCCGGGCCGTCGACATCGGTCAGCTCTTCGATCGCAAAGCAAGACCGGTCCCAGCGAAGCTTCCGGAGCAACGTTTCGATTTCCCGCTCGGCGATGTGTCGTGGGAGATTCGCGACGGACGCCTTAGCCCGGTGCTCACGAATCGGACCGCGATCCAGCAAGTTCAGCGGTCGAAGGGTAGGATTGGGCTTGATCGATACGACCATTCGTCCGCCGCCGGCAGGATAGAAACCAGGCCGCTCCAACGTGGCCGAAACGTTTGGCCCCATCCGCCGAACCAGGGGCAAATAGGCGCGCTCCAGGAACTCGAACGTCGGAGATTGAGGGTTATGGGTACCTCCCTCGAGAATCACCGTCGAGGCTTCGGGGGCCAGCATGAGCGCGGGCAGAATGGTCTGTAAAACGAGGGTCGTGCTGCCTGCGGTGCCGATCGAGAACGTGTAGTTGCCACCGGCAGTTAGTCTAGGTGCGAAGGTCAGCTCCAGTGAGCCGACCTCTACTTCTGTCACCGTTGCACCGCCGACCGCTGCCGCAGCCCCGACTGCGGTCAGGTGCTGCTTGCGAAGCCCGGGACGGCTGCGCCGCCGACGGATATCGACGATGCGAAACGGATTTCCGGTCACCAACGACAAGGCCAACGACGAGCGAAGGACCTGCCCACCGCCTTCGCCAAATGAGCCATCGATGGTCAGCATGGTTTGCCCAAACTGGGGAACAGCATAGTAGCCTATTCGATGTAGAGTTGAGCCGTGGACGGTTGGCCAAGATGGGGAGGAGTCTTTCCAAGGCTTTCTTTGTTGATTGTCGTGCTTGGTCTGACGTGGTGCACGCAGGGCCGCGCGGACCGTACCGATGTGCCAGCATCGAGCACGTCGGTTGCCAAGAAGAAAGGAGTCGGTTCCCTCGTGAAACTACCACCGCCGAAACAAACCGGTCGAGTCTCCGTCGAGGAGACGCTAGCGCGGCGCAGGTCTGTGCGGGAGTTTGACGATGTCGCTCTCGGCGACGCCGAGCACAGCCAGCTCCTCTGGGCGGCACAAGGGATTACACATCGCACGATGGGATTGCGAACGGCTCCCTCCGCCGGAGCGCTCTACCCGCTGGAGATGTATCTAGTCACTAATGAAGGAGTCTATCACTACGAGCCGCGTGCACACCAGCTCGAAAAGACCATGTCGGCTGACGTACGCAACGCGCTTTCCAACGCAGCGCTGCGACAGGAGTCGGTGGGCGACGCGCCCTCGATTTTGGTGTTGGCGGGCGTCTACGAGCGAACTGCAAAGAAGTACGGCCCAGCTCGCGCGAAGCGCTACGTGCACCTCGAAGCAGGACACGCAGCACAAAACATTCTCTTACAAGCAATCGCGTTAGGTTTGGGCGCGGTCCCCATCGGCGCGTTCGAAGACGATCAGGTCCGGCAGGTGCTGGCGCTCCCCCAAACCCATCAGCCGCTCTATCTCGTGCCCGTTGGCCGCCCCGCGCGCTAGTCGCTGCGCTGATTACGCCCGCACACGCGCATAGGCCTCCCGCGCCATGGTGCCGAGGCCCAGGAACAGCACCAGCGTCGCGGCCAGCATCCCAATCGGCGGAATCAGGTACAGCAATGACAGTACGAATGCCACCGCCGCAATCGCCAGCCAGGTTTTGCCCAGGGACGGCGCCGGATCCGGGCTGACCCGGGCCAGACCCCGTCGGGCAACCACGACCACGCCAGCCAGGCCTCCGAGCAACAGCGCCAGCCCATAGGCGGCCATCAGCACCAACGCCAGCAGCCAGCCAATGCCGGTCACGAACAGCAGCACGATCACCACCGGTGTCACCGCGAAGACGGTCAAGCCAGTAAGCAGTGCGACCCACGGCTGAGCCTGAAACACAGCAACGCAGGCCTCGCAGGCTGGCCGCATCAAGGTGTACAGCACGCCGGCGGCCACGATCAGGCTGAGCATCATGAACAGGCGTGCGAGGAAACCGGGTTCGCTGCGGAATTCGGGTAAGGGCTCGCCCTGGCGAACGTCGCCCTTGATCACTGCGCCTTCGCTGATTTCCGGTTCGCTGTTGCTGCGCCAGATAAGATCGCCGTTGACTACTGCGCCGTCGGCGATCTGGATTTCCTCCCCGGCCAGTTCCGCATCGCCGTTCACCTGCCCGCGCAGTTCGACACTGCCGGCCATCGCTTTCAGGTCGCCACCAATGCTGCCTGCCATGATCACCTGGCCTCCCGCCAGCCAGGCAAACTCACCAACGCTGCTGCCCGCGCCGATACGCACCTCACCGCCGGACATGACCGCGTGGCCGGCCACGGTGCCGGTCACATTCACCGAACCTCCGGCCAGTCGGGCATCATCGCCGACACTCCCGCTGAAATTCACGTTCCCGCCCGCCGCGATCAGGTCGTCGCGCACTTCTCCCGCCACCGAAACGGTGCCGCCGGCCAGCACTGCATCGCCATTGACGGGCGCCAGCACCTCGACTTGACCCCCGGCGGCATACAAGTCGTCAGTGGCCTCGCGCACTACCACGGATTCACCAACCTCCTGCGCCAGGCCGTGACCCGTCCAGGCCAATGCGCCGATCACCGTCGCGAACAGGAATATCGAGTGCGTCACGCGTGCCATGCTGTGCCTCCCTCGGATACGACTCGTCGAGCCGTTCGCGGAGCATCACAGGTGACCGCACGCAACACAACCAAAACTCACAAGACTCGACAGAAACCCAAACATGACCCGGCCTTGCCGCATCGGCGCTCGGCTCCAAAGCGAGGGGACGTTCGAGCTACTCTCGGCTCGGTAGACGCCATAGCGGTTGACCAGTAGCATGGCCAACCTCGTCGGGAGCGTACGCGTGCAATACCTGAACCAGACCTTTTTCGGAAACCCCGGTAAGACATGGCTCGTTGCTTTGGGCGCTGCGGTGGCGGTGTTCGTCTTGCTGCGCCTCTTCGAACAGTTCTTGGTCATCTGGGTCGGGCGGCTCACCAAAAGGACTAAAACCAAGTGGGATGACATCTTCATCCACTCGCTTCGAAACACGAAACTGCTGTTCCTCGCGGTTGTGTCAATCTTCGCGGGCGCAGTCGTCCTAGAGCTCTCGGACGACGTTCGCACCATTGTTTGGCAGGTCGTCATGATCGCCTTCCTCTTGCAGGTGGGTAATTGGGTGAGCTCGGGCCTCATGTACTGGCTGCGAAGCTATCGGGAGGACCAGGAAGATCCCGCGAGCGTGATGACCATGAACGCACTGGGCTTTCTCGGTCGCCTCGCGCTTTGGTCGCTCGTGGTTCTCTTGATTCTCGATAACCTCGGCGTGGACATCACCGCACTGGTGGCTGGGCTCGGCATAGGCGGTATCGCGATCGGTCTGGCAGTCCAGAACATTCTCGGCGATCTGTTTGCGTCGCTATCGATCGTGCTGGACAAACCATTTGTTCTTGGCGACTTCATCATCGTCGATGATCTGATGGGCAGCGTCGAAAGCATCGGCATCAAGACCACGCGGGTGCGGAGCATTTCCGGCGAGCAGCTCGTATTTTCGAATTCCGATTTGCTCGACAGCCGAATTCGGAACTACGGGCGCCTGTACAAGCGCCGCGTCGTGTTCACGCTTGGCGTCACCTATGGCACCGCCAAGGACAAGCTCGAGAAAATTCCCGGAATCGTTCGCGAAGCTATCAAGGCACAGGAGAAGGCGAAGTTCGATCGCTCGCATTTTTCGTCATACGGAGACTTCTCGCTCAATTTCGAAACGGTCTACTTTGTCATGGATTCGGACTACAACCTGTATATGGATATCCAGCAGGCCATCAATCTTGAGGTCTACCAGCGCTTCGCTGACGAAGGCATCGAGTTCGCGTTCCCGACGCAAACGCTGTTCCTGAACGACGGCAAGTGACCGCTGCGAAGGACCATGTGGCGCTGCGGCGAGGGTGCCTGCTTGGCCTAGGCTATGCTGCCCTTCCACGAGTTCATTTAGCGCTATTGACACCAGCTCACGGCGAGTGCTAGCAGTTAACCATATGAGCGTGAAAGATTGTGTTGCGAAGAAGGCGAAGCGAAAGTGGGTCAAGCCTGCGTACAAAGACATCCGCCTTGGCTTCGAGTACACGCTCTACGCCATGACCCGGTAGGTCGGATTCGCGGCGCTCGCCTCGCTCATTTGCGACCTCGCAGGAATTCATGGAGCCCAGCGCGCTCTTCATGAGAGAAGCGTAGGCAAGCGATGAACCCGGCGAGAAGCGTGAAACCGCAAAGCACGGCGATATCGGTCGCAACTCCGAAATCCGCCCCGGCGATCGGAGCCTCGACCCCCAAGATGGCATGCTTGAGTAGATCCACGCCGTACGTGAACGGGTTGATCATCGCGACCAGCCGAAGCGCGTCTGGGAGTCCCTTGACCGGGTAGAGCGCCCCGCTCAGAAAGAAGACCGGAAAGATCACGAAGTTCATCACCACAGCGAAGTTGTCGAGTGTCGAGGTCCACACAGCCACGAGCATTCCGAGAGTTGCGCATGTCAGCGCGGTGCCGACGAGCCCTGCGAGCAACAGCGATACCGATGTCTGTTCAGTGACGAATCCGAAAATGAAGAAGAACAAGAGGAGCACCCCTGCTTGAACCAGTGCGGTCACCACGCCGCTCACGATCTTCGCCAGCACGATCCAATAGTGCGGCAGAGGCGCGGTGATCAGCAGACGCATCACCCCGAATTCTTTGTCGTAGACTACGGATAGAGCCACCAGCATCGACCCGAAGAGGATGGTCATCGCGACGACGCCAGGAACGAGGTAGCGGTGGTAGGCACCGGGCCCGGCTGGCTCGAGAAGCACACCTATGCCCGAGCCAATGACTACAAACCAGATCAGCGGCCGAACGAAGGCACTAAGTAGCCGCCCGCGCTGCCGTACCATGCGTACCAGATCGCGTCGGATCACCGCCCAAACCGGAAGAAGCATCATCGAAGGATGTCCTCACCCAGGTCGGGATGAGTCGCCCAGAGAAAGACGTCACTTAATGTCGAACGACGCTTCCGCACACTCCGGAGTCCATCCACCGCTTCGCCGAGAAAGCCTTCCACGTCGAGAGGCTCATCTGGAAGGCGAAAGAGCGCACGCTCGCCCGCTCGAAGGCACGGTCCCAGCCGAGGCGAGAGCAACGCCAGCGCCCGATCGAGGTTTTCCCCCTCGAGCTCTACGATTTGGTTCCCCAATCCAGCGACGAGCTCATACGGGCGGCCGCTTCCAATCATCTTTCCGTTGGCCAAGAACGAAACCCGATCACAGTCCTCTGCCTCTTCCAGGTAGTGGGTGCTGAGCAGCACCGTCGTTCCTCGCTCACGCCGGAGTCTACCAATGTAGTCCCAGATCTTTCTGCGATTCGGCAAATCGAGGCCGAGTGTCGGTTCGTCGAGGAACAGTATGCGGGGCCTATGGAGCACGCTTCGTGCAAGATCCAGAGCCCGCTTCATGCCGCCCGAAAGGATCGCTACGCGCTCTGCGCGTTTGTGACCAATCTCGAAAAGCTCTAACAGCTCGTCGCTGCGCTGCCGGCAGAGTTGCTTTGGAAGACTCCTGAGCGCGCCCGCAAACTCTAGAGTCTCTTCGACGGACAAATTGGGGTCGAGCGCTGGCTCCTGAAACACGAGACCTATCTCGCCTCGAACCGCTACGCCTTTTCGCAGAATGTCGTAACCGGCTACCCGGGCCTGTCCGCTCGTTGGCCGAATCAGGGTCGTGAGCAGATGGATCGCAGTCGTCTTTCCGGATCCGTTCGGACCCAAGAGGCCAAAGAACTGACCCTCTGGGATCTCGAGGCTCAGCTCGTGAAGTGCCGTCGTTCGACCGTATACCTTCGACAGTGCCTCCGCTCGAATTGCAAGCGCCGGACCGTCGTAGTCGGCCTCAGACCTGTCGGAGGCCGAGCTTGTCACCATGGATCCTGGAGTTGTGAACGTTGCGGAACTTCGGCGGCTGCATCGCCGAAGCGGTTCGCCGAGCAGTCTCGATCGCGTTTTGGATCAGGTCGTGATCAGGAGACAGCGCACAAGCGGGGTCAGTGTTCTCCGGATCGCCGGTGAGCAGATAGGCCTGGCACCGGCAGCCTCCAAAGTCTTGATGCCGCTCAGGGCACGTTTGGCACGGCTCCTTCATCCACCCTTCACCACGAAACCGATTGAACTCCGGCGACTTCCAAATCTCCGCAATACTGGTCTCATTCACACGCGGAAATCGCATCCCGGGCAATTCGCGAGCGCCATGGCAGGGGAGCGCCGTCCCATCCGGCGTGATCTGCATGAAAGTACGGCCCCAACCCGCAGTGCAGGGCTTCGGGCGTCCCTCGAAATAGTCGGAAACGACGTAGAAAATGCGCATCTGACTTTGGAGTCGTCTCCTAAAGGTGGCGACCTTCGCTTCAGCTCGGTCAAGCTGGGACCGGCTGGGTAGCAATAGATTCCGGTTCAGGCGCGCCCATCCTCCGTATTGAGCGTTAGCCAACTCGACGTAGTCGGCTTCGAGCTCCTCTGCGAAGTCCAGAATGTGGTCGACTGTGTCGATATTACCTCTGTGGAGAACGACGTTGAGCACCATGGGGTAACCCTGCTTCTTGATGAGTCGTGCGACGTCTCGCTTGTGCTCAAAGCTTGCGGCGCCCCCGATATAATTATTGAGCTCGGCCGTGCTCGCCTGGAAGCTGAGCTGGATGTGGTCGAGGCCGGCGCTCTTGAGCACACTCAAGCGCTGCTCGTTCATCCCGATCCCCGAGGTAATGAGGTTGGTGTAGTACTCGAGCCGCGCCGCCTCCTCGATCAGCACCTCCAGGTCGCTTCGCAACAGAGGCTCGCCGCCCGAAAACCCCAGCTGCACGGCTCCGAGCTCTCGCGCTTCGCGCAGTACCCTAAGCCAGTCGGTTGTGCTCAGTTCGCGCCGCGTCTGGGCGAACCCAATCGGGTTCGAGCAGTAGAAACACTGCAGCGGGCATCGGTACGTCAGCTCCGCGAGAACCCACAACGGCCGGTTAGGCTCTTTGGATGATGATCCAACCATTTGAGGCCGCCTCCTCGAGAAACTCTCTAACGTCGGACTCGACGTCGTCCGTGGGATATAGGTCCCCCACCTCGCCAAGGACCTGCTCGAAAGAAGTTCGGTTCGTGCATTGCTTCATGATCTCAGCGGCCGGGCCGTTGAGCTGTACAATGCCTTCTGGGTAGAGCAACACATACGACTGCTGCGCGTCCTCCCATCGCAATCGGTAGTGTGGAGCCATTTCGATGATGTCTCCAGCCTGGATCAAGCCGGTCACGATTCACGCTCTTCTTGAATGACGTATCGTTGGTAAATCGAGTCGAGCAGCGACCAAAGCACGTCGAGTTTGAACTGCATGATCTCGAGGGCCCGCTCTTGTCTTGCGCGAGAATTGCAATAGTCGAGTGTGATTTGGAGACCGTGCTCCACGTCTCTCGAAGCCTGTGAGAGTCGCCGCCGGAAGTACTCGAGGCCGGCATCGTCCACCCATGGATAGTGAGTCGGAAAAGCTTCCAGGCGTGCACGATGGGCATCTCGCGCAAAGATCTCGGTGAGAGAAGCGCAGACGGCCTCTTGCCAAGGGCGCGTCCGAGCAAAGTTCACATAGGCTTCGACCGCGAAGCGCACGCCAGGCGCTACGTGCTCTTCGTTCAGAATCTCTTCGCGCGTGAGGCCACACGCTTCGCCAAGTCGGAGCCAGGCCTCGTTGCCCCCTTGCTTCCCATCGGCGCCATCCTGCTCCTGAATACGAACGATCCATTTCCGCCTGACATCGCGATCGGGGCAGTTGGAGAGAATCGCTGCGTCCTTGAGCGGAATGCTCTTCTGGTAAAAGTAACGATTCGCTACCCAACCGCGGATTTGCTTTTTTGTGAGCCGCCCCTCTCTTAGCGCTCGTTCGAACGGGTGGTTCAGATGATATCCCGAACCTTTCGCGCGTAAACGCGACAAGAATTCTTCTTCACTCCATCGCAGGTCTGAATCGGGCCCGGTGTTCATCGCATGCTCCGAGACAACGACATCATCATAGGGTGATCTCCATGCCGTCGTAGGCAACCTCGATCCCCGCGGCCTCGACAATGGAGCGCTCCTCTGATTCTTCGTTGAGGATCGGATTCGTGTTGTTGATGTGGATCAGGACGCGTCTTGCATGCGCGAAAGGCCTCAAAACACTGATCATTCCGTGGTCGCCACTCTGCGGCAGGTGACCCATCTCGCTGGCTCGCTTGCCCGCAATGCCCTCCTCCAGAAGCTCGTCTTCACTCCAGAAAGTCCCATCGACAAGAATGCAGTCGGACTCGGACATGCATTGCACTACGCGCTCACCGACGCTGCCCAGCCCTGGCGCGTAGAAGAGAACCGCGCCGGTCTCTTCGTCTTCGACGCGTATTCCGATGTTGTCGCCCGGACGGGGATCGTTCCGATGCGGCGAGAACGGCGGGGGTTTACTTGCCAAAGGGATGGCACTGAGACGGAGTTTGGGCGCATCTTCGACACGAAAGTCACTTGGGCGGCCGACGGGAATCCGGGTGCGGCGCACTCCGCAGAAATGGTGAAGCACATTGAGAATCGGATGGCCGGTGCTGAGATCCTCAAACACGGCGTCGGTGCAATAGATTCGGAGCGGTGCGCCCTCCCGGAGAATCAGAAGTCCAGTCGTATGATCGATGTGCCCGTCGATGAGCACGACACCGGCGATGGCCGTGTCGCGAACCGTGCGACCCGGCTGCATCCGCGGAAAGGCCTCGAGTTGCTGACGTATATCCGGCGACGCATTGAAGAGAATCCAGCTTTCACCATCAGCACTTACTGCGATCGAGGACTGGGTTCGTGACCGTGCCTTTATCGACCCTTTGCGCAGCCCGTCGCAGTTTCGACAGTTGCAGTTCCATTGCGGAAACCCACCGCCCGCCGCGGAGCCGAGAACGCGTATCCGCATTACTGGGACCTTAGGTATGCAATGATCGCGGCTCGGTCCTCGGGGTTTTGGCTTCCGACGAACTGCATTTGGTTGCCAGGAGCGAACTCCTGGGGAGACCGTAGGAAAGCATCCAGGTTCTCCTCAGTCCAACGTGTGTCGAGCGACTTGAGCGCCGATGAGTAGTTGAAGTCGTCAAACCGTGCGACCCGGCTGCCGAGGATGCCACTGAGATTGGGACCTTTTCCGTGGCCGGATCCATGTTCGAGCACATGGCACTGGGCGCACTGCGCCCATAAGAGCTGACCGCGCAGCACGGGGTCATCGATCAACCCTGGGTCGTCCGAGTCGAGCGGCCGAAGTGTAATTAGGTCCCCGTCGTCGGTTAGCAAGAGCAGGCTCCCGTCCTTTGCTTGGTCGAGGTCCCGAATGCGATTTCCAATCTCGATGCGCTCGGTGAGCACGACGCGGTTATCCCTGACCCGGACGCGAAAAACAGCGCGGTTGGCGAGTGTTCCGACGATCAGGTCTCCAGTCCATTGGGGAAACTTTGAAAAGCCCTCTAGACGAATGACATTGCAGGTCGCGATGGAAGGGACCCAGGCATACAGAGGCAAGGTAAAGGCATCGTGGTTGCCCCAGTGCGGTGCCGGCCAGCTCAAGCCGGGGTACTGCAGCCCATAACTAACCTTCGGCCAGCCATAGTTCGCGCCATCGACGATGATATTGAGCTCATCGCCGCCTCGTGGACCGTGTTCGGTCGACCAGACGGTCCCCTCATGGTCGACGTACAAGCCTTGCGGGTTGCGATGACCCAGACTGTAAACACGGGAGCCTCCTGATTCCAGATCGATCCAGACCGTCTTGCCGATGTGCGATTCGGGGTCTTGCGGAAGATCGGGCCCGGCCAGGCCATCTTGATAGTGGTCTCCGACCGTCAGGAGAAGCTCGTTTTCACTGATGAATGCGAGACGACCGCCCGCCTGCAAAAAGGTGAAGTCTCCACCTAGGCCGTCGAGCTCCTCGTTGAGCTCAAGGCAAGGCTCTGTCTCGAAGACCGTCGTCCAGTTGGTGTCCGCCGATCCGCTCCGCAATTTCCCCATCTGGGTCGAGAGCTTGGACAGCCTCAATGTGGCGCAGCGGCGCTCCGCATCCCAAGAACTATGGCTTGCGTACAGGTCGACCCCGTCCGGGCGTTCGCGAATCAAGATATCCTTCACGCCGAACTGCACAACAGCCAACGGATCGCGCTCGGAGTTGTCTCCGCTGAACCGCTCTTTGTTGGTCGGGACGCGAGTTTCGATCGCTTGACGCTCGAGAATCGGTTCGAGTGAGTGCTCAACCGAAAACAGCTCCCCACCTCGCTTCGCGACCAGATAACCGGACCCAAGCTGCGCAAAAGCTACGTGGTCACCCACCTTCTCCAGTGAGGTTTGGCTGGTTGAGACGCGGACCGGGTAAAGATTAGTCGTGACTATGGACTCGTTGGATGGGGCGCCCTTGACCTTCGCTTTGATGGCCCGCAGCTGTTTGTCGGCGAACAGGTGGACGCTAGCGTACGGCTGCCAGCCGTACTTTGCGACGAGTCCCCCTGCAGCAAAGATTGCAACGCCCGAAGACAAGAGGATGACGATCCCGGCGCAGATAGTGAGGAGCCTAGTCAAGTTGGAGACTGATTATAGCTGCCGAAAGTTCTACTGCACAAAGATCGCTTGCTAACCTGGCAACCCTTTGAAACCCTTGGTCGGGGCGACTGGATTCGAACCAGCGACCTCATGCTCCCAAAGCATGCGCACTACCAGGCTGTGCTACACCCCGAGGCCAAGTCGATGTCGCTCGAGCTTGGGCGAAGTTGGTAGCCGATGGCTAGCGCGTCTGCAACTCGCGTAGGCCGGCGACCAGCTTTGCGGCTGCTTTGGCCCGGTGGCTGATTTGGTTCTTCTCTTCGGGCGGAAGCTCGCCCATCGTTTCTCGGTACCCGTCCGCGATGAACAACGGGTCGTACCCAAACCCGTGAGTCCCGCGCGAAGAAGCGGCAATGCGGCCCTCGCACGCTCCCTCGGCCACCAAGAGCTCACGTCCTTTGCCGTCGACGAGAACGATCGTGCATCGAAACCGGGCGGTCCGTTCGTCGCCCGGCACACCGCTCAACTCCTGGAGCAGCTTCTCGTTGTTTTGCGCGGCAGTCGGATCGCTTCCCGCATAACGGGCCGAATGCACCCCAGGCCGTCCTTCGAGGGCGTCGACCGCGAGTCCGCTGTCGTCCGCCATGCTCGGTACCCCAGTCACCGCAGCGACGGCACGCGCTTTCTTGAGCGCATTCTCGTAGAATGTATCCCGGTCTTCCACCACGTGCATGGGATTCGCGAGGGACTCGAGCTCGAGGTTGGGAACGCCAGAGAGAAGGCGCTTGTATTCCGCCAACTTCCCGGCATTGCTGGTGGCCAGGATGATTCGCATCACGGAAGCAGGCGATCGATGTCGATCTCGAGTGCACGAAGCGCGTGTACCTGTTGCTCGGCAAGAGCTGGCAGTGAGCCGAGTGCGAGGTCGATCATCTGGTCGAGTTGCTCACGGGCGATCGGCGCGCCCTCCGCTGTCCCCTGCACTTCGACGACTCCGCCGTTGGGCGTGCCTACGACGTTTAGATCGACTGCAGCGTCTCGGTCCTCGACGTAGCAGAGGTCGAGCATCGGTCGTCCTTCCAGAAGCCCGACGCTGATCGCAGAAATCGATCCGCGAAGAACGCCCTTTCTCACCAAACCCGTGGCCCGAAGCTTGTCGAGCGCGATGGCTGTCGCCACCATTCCGCCGGTGATTGATGCGGTCCTCGTGCCTCCATCGGCATCGAGAACGTCACAGTCGACGGTGATCGTGCGCTCTCCGAGCTTGTCGAAGTCGATCGCGGCCCGAAGCGCGCGCCCCACCAAGCGCTGAATTTCGGAGGTGCGCCCGTCGATCCGACCATTGCGCCCGTCCCGTCGCTTGCGATCGGGGTTTGCGCGCGGGTGCATCGCATACTCCGCAGTGAGCCATCCCTGCCCCGACCCCCGCATCCAGTCGGGAACTCCCTCGGCCACCGACGCAGCAATCAAGACGGTCGTATCGCCACAACGGTAGAGGACCGATCCCTCGGGGTTACGCTGCACGTTGGGCTCGATCGACACGGGCCGCAGCACGTCATGGCCGCGCCCGTCTGCTCTGGTCATCCGACCCTCCGCACGGGCGAACCAGTAGTCGTTTGCGCGGCTGGGGGCAACCAAACTTCGAATGTCGTCCCGTGCGGATGGCGCGGCTTGCAGGCAATTTTCCCGCCGTGGGCAACTACGATCTGTTGCGTCAGTGGGAGGCCTAACCCGGTACCCCGTTCTTTCGTCGTATAGAACAGATCGAACACGTGCTCGCGGTCCTCTTCGCTGATCCCGGCACCCTCATCATGCACCTGCACCCGGACTCCGCTCTCGTATCTCGTCGCCTCGAGCTTGGCCGTGCCACCCTCTGGCATGGCCTCCCGCGCGTTGCGAAGAAGATTGAGGAGCGCCTGTCGCAGCTGGGGCTCGTCCATCGCGACCTCCGGAAGCTGGGTCGCCAGGTCCACGGTGAGCTCCACCCCTGCAGCATCCATTTCGCGCTGTACGAAGTCCGCCGTATCACGAAGCAAGATCGTTGGGTCGTCGGGTGTGAGCGATGGCTCGGGAAGGCGCGCGAGCCGCAGGTATTCCTCGGTAATGCTCTCCAGCCGTTCGAGCTCCTGCTGGATGGACTCCATAAGCTTCGTGCTCTCGGCATCCGCATCCGAGAGCTCATCGCCTAGCATGTCGACGTTTAGTCCGATGCTGGAGAGAGGATTCCGTACTTCGTGTGTAACATGTGCAGCCATCCGCCCGATCGCCGCGAGGCGCTCAGTTTGAATGAGACGCAACTTGGTAGCCACCGCATCCGACACGTCGTCTGCAACTACGAGCACACCACGCATGCCTTCGGGACCCGCCTCGTCGCCGAAAGGGGTCACCAGCACATCGACCAGACGCTCAGAGAAGCCCGAAATACGCTCACCTTCGAGGGTGAGCGCAGCGCTTCCGACAGCGACCTGTTCGATGGCCGCAGCAAGCGCCGGAAATCGCCTTAGAAGCGAAGTGTCGTCGATGGCGGACCCTACTTCACGGGCGCTGACGCCGAGAATCTCCTCGGCCGCCGGGTTGGTCGTTCGAATGACGCGGTCGCGGTCGATCACGACGACAGCTGCTCGCAGCGCCTCGACGATCTGTACCTGCATTCGTTGGAGTCGCTGCTCGGCTAGCGCGGCTTCTCGCAGCCGTTGGTCACGTGCTGCGAGCGCCTGCACCATGCGCTCGAACTCGGCGACTAACTGACCTAGCTCGTCGTTGCGCCTGACGTCGACCGCGCTTGAAAGGTCACCGCGCGCCACCGCAGCGACACGTTCGTGCAGCAGCGGGATCGGACGAAGAAGTCGCTGCGAAAGAAACGTGACCGCAATGCCCACGATCAAAGCCAAGAGTCCGAGAATGCCCAACAGAAAAGTGGCTTGCTTCTCTTGCTCGGCTGCAAGCGCGCTCGTTCGCGAGATCCGCTGCTGGACGCTTTGCGACGCGCGGTCATAGTTTCGCTCGATCCGTTGTTCGGTGCCTCGAAGCTTGGTGAGGAGCGCTTCGACGGCCTCGGGGTCGTCGTCGACCACGTTGAAGAGCTGGTCGTACTGCCCGTCGATCCGCTCGTAGGCGGCCGCAATGGCATCGAGCTCCCGTCGGACGGAGCGAAGCGGAGCTGGTGTCCCTAAATCGGTGGCTAGCGCCTCGGCCTGCTCGACACCTTCGTACGCGCGGCGAAGGGTGGACGGTCGGATCCGCAATGCGGCCCGCAGCCATGCTTTGGTAGGCTCGGTCCGTTCGGATTCGAGCGCGCGCTCGATCAGGTTGGCATAGACGCTCTGCGTAGCCTTCGCTTGCCCGAGTGTGAGGGCGAGGGGCAGATAGCCATCTTGAAGAAGCCCGAGCGTCTGCGAAGTCCGATGGTGCTGGAAGAAGCTCAAGCCACCGACGACGCCAAACGCGACGAGGACCACCATGTACCCGAGGACGATTCGGGTCGGTATCGTCAACCATTTCCGGCGCCGGCTGGTCACGAGCTGATCCTAGACCTGCGCGCCTGGCCAGTCCATCTACCCGCCATGGGCAGGCGCGGGCTCAGTTCATTTGGGCTTCAGTCGCCTCGCTGACCGGCCGCTTGCGCTGGGCGCGCTGCTCGACGGCAGCTCGCACGAAGCTCGTGAACAGCGGATGCGGCTGGTGGGGCTTGCTCTTGAACTCAGGGTGGAACTGGCACCCGATGAAGTGCGGGTGACCAGGCAGCTCCACCATCTCGACGAGGCGGTCGTCTGGCGAAACGCCACAAAGCACCAAACCACCCCGCTCGAGCTGTTCACGGTACGCATTGTTCACCTCGTAACGGTGACGGTGACGTTCGCTGACCTGTGTTGCGCCATAGATCTTCGCCGCAAGCGAGTCGGGCTTGATCGTGCACGGATATGCGCCGAGCCGCATCGTCGCGCCCTTGTCCTGCACGCCTCGCTGATCCGGCATGATGTCGACCACGAGGTCCTTTGCGTCGCGATCGAACTCGGCACTGTTCGCGCCGCTCAGGCCACACACGTTTCGCGCGTAGTCCACGACGGCCATTTGCATCCCGAGGCAGATCCCAAAGAAAGGAATGTTGTTCTCCCGTGCATACTGGATTGCGCGGATCTTCCCCTCAGCACCACGATCTCCGAATCCGCCGGGCACCAAGATCGCATCGTGGTGCCCCAGCAAGGTTTGTAGATCGCCGCGCTCTAGCTCTTCACTATCGACATAGTCGAGCTCGAGCTTCACGTCACACTCGAGCGCAGCATGAACGAGTGCTTCGTGAAGAGACTTGTAGGAATCCCGAAGGTGGACGTACTTGCCGACGAGCGCGATCGAGACGTGTCCGCGACCGGGGGACAGGTAGCGGTCCACGGTCCATCGCCAAACCGAAAGGTCTGGGTCGCGCGCCCAGATATTGAGTCGCTCGGCGAGCAGACGGTCGAGGCCCTGTGCGTGGAGCGTCAAGGGCAACTCGTAAATGACACGAACATCGGGGGCCGCGATGACCGCATTGACCGGCACGTTGCAGAAGTGAGCGATCTTCTCGCGCAACGCCCGTGGAAGCTCTCGATCGACCCGGCAGAGCAGCAATTCGGGCTGGATCCCGAGGCCGAGAAGCTCCTTCACCGAGTGTTGCGTGGGCTTGGTCTTGAGCTCGCCCGTGGCGGCGATGTGGGGCACGAGGGTCACGTGCACCGAGACACTGTTTTGAGGCCCCAGCTCGACCCGCAGCTGACGAACGGCCTCGAGAAATGGCAGCGACTCGATATCACCTACAGTCCCGCCGATCTCGACGATCGCCACATCGACATCGCGGGTCGCCTCCTTGACCCTGGCTTTGATCTCGTCGGTGATGTGGGGAATCACCTGAATTGTCGCACCCAGATACTCGCCACGACGCTCTTTCGAAATCACTGAGTCGTAGATCCGCCCCGTGGTGAAATTGTTGGCCTTGGTCATGGTGGCCTTGGTGAAGCGCTCGTAATGACCGAGATCTAGATCGGCTTCAGCCCCGTCGTCGGTGACGAACACCTCGCCGTGCTGATAAGGCGACATCGTGCCGGGGTCGACGTTGATGTAAGGGTCGAGCTTGATGTTGGTGACGCGCAAACCACGCGCCTCGAGCAGAGCGCCCATCGAGGCAGCTGCGAGACCTTTTCCTATAGAGCTGACAACACCGCCTGTGACGAAGATGAACTTGGTATGACGCGCGTTCATCCGTGGAGGCTCCTGCACTATTGCGTCCCGCTCACGTAACAACTGGACCTTAAGGGGCCGACACCGGTGTGTCAACGCGACGCGCTGTTCTTCGCTGTTAGACGCGTTTTCTAGGTATGCGAATCGCGCTTGACGCTCGGTTCTCGGATCAGCGACGCACGCGTGAGCCCAGCCGTTCCAAATCGCTCTCGCAACACATGGCTGGTGGCCGCTAGACGCTCCCGCCGTTCACGCTCGGCGTCTGGAAAGAGCTCTTCGCCTGGTGCGTTGGTAATACCGGAGACCGCGACGCCTGTGAGTCGCACGCCGTAGGCCAAATCGTCAAACCTTCCGAGCAGCTCTCCTGCCGCCTCGAAGATCGCGTCGGTGTCGGAGACCGCCCGCGGGAGTTTCATCTGTCTGGACCGAATGCGGTGGTCGCGATACTTGATCTTCAAGGTGACCACCCTGGCCCAAAGTCCTTGGTCGACGAGGCGATCGGCCACGCGCATCGACTGACGCAAGATCGGTTTGAGCAATGCGTCTCGCGTGCGGAGATCGTCTTCGAACGTCTCTTCACTGCCGAGGCTTTTGGGCGGGGCACCGACGACGACCGGGCGATCATCGATCCCTCGAGCCAGGTCGCGAGCGACGGGTCCCCAGCTCCC
>Ga0224503_10000228_pt1 | contig 16625 bp, 16 predicted proteins | sample SF_Oct11_sed_USG_2_FD_169106 | JGI IMG/M metagenome (GOLD analysis project Ga0224503, IMG submission 169106) | Sediment microbial communities from San Francisco Bay, California, United States - SF_Oct11_sed_USGS_21 | ecosystem: Environmental > Aquatic > Marine > Sediment | place: USA...
CTATTCCCTGGATTCCCGCTTTCGCGGGAATGACGATAGTGCGCGATCGCCCGTCATCCCCGCGTATGCGGGGATCCAGATAAAACACAGCTTGAAGCATGCTAAGACTGTATTATTGAACAGTCTCTAATTAACGATTTAACGAATCAACCAATCGGCAATTGACTCTGTAAGTGCTTAGCGACGGGGAGTATAAATGAGCCCGGGATTCCTCCATTTTAGTCAACTTGTAGTCACCGGTTTGGTCATTGGCAGCGTCTACGCCCTGGTGGCCCTGGGGTTCGTGCTGATATACAAGGCCACCAGCGTAATCAACTTCGCCCAGGGCGAGTTCGTTCTCATGGGGGCGTACATTTGTCTCTGGGTGGTGGTAGATATGCGGGTTCCCTTTGTATGGGCCTTTATCATCACAATGGCCTTTTCAGTGGTTCTCGGTCTGCTGGTAGAACGGTTGATGCTCAGGCCGCTGATCGGGGAGCCCATTATCACCGTAATCATGGTGACCATTGGGCTGGCTACCGTGCTCAAGAGCATCGTTACCCTTTTTTGGGGAACCCAGATAAGAGTGTTTCCCCAGATCTTTCCCCAGGAACCCCTGAGATTCCAGGGTATAGTTGTCTCTGAAGTATACCTCTGGACTTTTGGGTTTGCCCTGCTTTTTATGGCTGTTTTTGCTGCGTTTTTCAAGTATTCCCGGGCGGGCATTGCCATGCGTGCCACCGCAGATGACCAGCAGGTTGCGCAATCCATGGGAATTAGCGTCAAACGGATCTTTGCCATATCATGGTGTATTGCCGCGGTTGTTTCTGCCGTGGGCGGCATGCTCATAGGCAACATCAATGGTATCAACATAACTCTGGCCGATTTCGGTCTCAAAGTGTTCCCGGCGGTTATTCTTGGAGGCCTTGATAGTATTGTTGGGGCAATCATCGGCGGGCTGGCCATTGGCATACTTGAAAACCTTATGGGCGGATACCTTGATATCTACTTCGGTGGTGGGGTCAAAGAGGTGGCACCCTTTGTGGTCTTGGTGGTGATTCTGATGATCAAGCCCTACGGCCTTTTTGGGACTGTGGAGATTGAAAGGGTCTGAAGATCGCATAGAGCATAGCGAAAAAGAAGATAAACGGTTAAGGGTAAGGGCTGAGGGGAAAAGGACAGCTGACAGGCGGCAGTGTGTATATTTCGGATTTGTCCTTCGGACTCCCACCCTTCGGGCGGGTTCCCAGTTTCGGATTTCGGATTGCGGATTTCAAAAAAAGCAGAAGACAGAGTACAGCAGGTAGGACTCACCCACCTTCGCTAAAGCTACGGCGGGGCAAGGAGGTCAGAAAGCAACCTGTAACGTATAACGGATAACAAATAACTGGTCTCACCGTTTACTGTTTACTGTTTACCAAAGTGCTATGCACTACGATCTCAACCCTAGGTGACAGATACCATGCCCACAGGTTTATTTCATAGCACCTACCAAGACGACGAGAAAATCTTCCAGACCGTCTGGCTCAAGTGTTGGATGGGGGGACTTCTGCTGTTTCTCTTTGTAGGGCTTCCTTTTAGTGCTCCTTGGTTGAGCGGAATTTTTGGTTTCAGCGTTCAGCATATGGCCAACATGATTGGCATCTATATCATTGGCGCTCATGGCCTCAATCTCCTCACCGGCTACACCGGCCAGATTTCCCTGGGACACGGAGCATTTATGGGGGTCGGTGCTTACACCTCGGCTATTCTTTTTATGAAAGCAGGATGGCCGTTCTGGTTGTCACTTCCAGCCGCAGGCCTGGTAGCGGCGGGTGTGGGAATGATTTTCGGAGTGCCTTCCCTACGCTTGCGCGGGCTCTATCTGGCTATCGCCACCATGGCAGCCCAATTTATTATTGGCTACGCTATGCGCAACTGGACTTCTCTCACCGGCGGCAGTGGTGGTCTGAACGTGGACCGCCCCAGTTTTTTTGGTTTTACCCTGGACACTGACTTGCACTACTACTACTTAATTCTGGTTCTGGCCATTGTTTCAACCATTTTTCTGAAGAACCTCCTGCGGACCAGGACCGGCCGGGCCATGGTGGCGGTCCGCGACCGCTATCTTTCCGCTGAAATCATGGGAGTCAATCTGTTCAAATACCGACTCCTGGCCTTCGGCATCAGCTCCTTTTATGTTGGTGTGGCCGGCGGGTTGTTTGCTCACTACAACCTGGTGGTTAGTGACGAACACTTCACCATGTGGCTTTCCATTCAATATTTGGCCATGGTGATTATCGGCGGCTTGGGCCATGTATTGGGGGGTATCTTCGGAACAATCTTTATGGTATTACTGCCTGAAGTCTTGCGGATTCCAACCGAGATACTCAGCAATATCTACCCTAACATTTTCGCTATTTTTGGAACCCTGAGGGAGCTGGTATTCGGCCTGGTGATCATTCTGTTTCTCATTTTCGAACCGGATGGGCTGGCTGCCCGCTGGCACACCATCCGTGCCTACTGGAAACTGTGGCCTTTTTCCTACTAATGTGAGAGGATATTATGCTTGGAAATTTTGCTAAAGAAGGTGAAAGATAAGGGAAGGAAAACCCTCAACGAGAGCAAAATTGGAAAAAGAGTGGCGCCATTTCAAGGTGGCCACCCAACTGACACTTCAAGATAGAAGGGGAGGGAGATAATGAAAAGGATCAAGACTTACCGCTGGCTCTGCATACTGTTGCTCGTGGCTGGACTGACATTCTGGGGCTGTGCCAAGAAAGAGGCAGAACCTATCAAGATCGGTGGCATTTTCGATATCACCGGTCCCACGTCGGCGGTGGGCAAGGATTACGCCCAGGCGTGCAAAGATGCCGAACGATACATCAACGAAAACGGTGGTATCAACGGCCGTAAGATTCAACTTATTGCCAATGACTATGCCTACAAAATTCCCGAAGCAGTCAACCTCTATAAGCAGTACAAGGATGTGGACAAAGTTTTTGTAATTCAGGGCTGGGGCACGGGTGACACCAACGCCCTCAAGGCGCAGGTAGCGAAAGATGAGATCGTCTATATCTCCGCCTCATATGATTCGGCCCTTTGTGACCCGTCGAAGACCCCCTACAATTTCTTCGTGGTAACGTCATACTCCGACGCCATCCGGTTGGCCATGCAGTTCGTCAAAGAGCAGGCAGCCAAGAAGGTGGTCTTCACCTATCCTGACCATCCCTACGGCAAAGCGCCCATACCCGCTGGCAAGGAAATGGCAAAGGAGTTGGGCCTTGCAGTAGGACCCGACGAGGTTGTAAGCTTGAGGGCTATCGACGCCACAAGCCAGCTCCTCCACATGAAGGAGTTTAACCCTGACTGGGCCTGGATTGGTGGCACAACCCCGTCTGCCTCGGTCACGGTAAAAGACGCTGTCAAGTTAGGGCTCACGACCAAGTTCATCTCCAACATTTGGGGCTTCGATGAGAATCTTCTGCAACTCCTGGGAGACGCCGGCAACGAAAGAATGTACGGTATGTCGCCTGTCGCCATGTACGGCGCTGACGTTCCGGGAATGAAGTCGATACTTGAATTTAACAAGAAGAACTCCCCCGATGCTGTCCATACGGTCCGCTACATCCAGGGCTGGACGGCCATGATGGTAATGTGGGAAGGCCTCAAGAGGGCTGATAAGGCTGGCCAACTCAACGGCCCCGGCCTGAAAGCGGCGCTAGAAACCTTGAAGGATTTTGACACGGGCGACCTTGCGCCACCCATTACCTACACGCCGACGGACCACAGACCGGCCATGTCCGCTACCATCTACAAGATGAGCCAGGGCAAGCTCGTACCGGTTAAGAAAGTGTCCATCGCCAGGGAGGACCGCTTCCTCGGTTGGTAATGATGATGAAAAGACGCAGAGCGCAGGGCGTTAGGCGCTCTGCGCTTTGCGTTCCTAGATGTAAATGGGTTGGTCTTACCCTCTTGGTTATCTTGGCAGGGAGTGGGTGCAGCTATTTTAAGCCCTATTTGACCCCAACAGAGCTGAGCGAACGACTGCAGTACAGCCATGACCGAGCTCTGGAAGAGCTGGTGGGTATAACCATGGCACGTGGCTATAGGGCGGTGAACGGCGAGGGGCAGGGGCGGCAGGTCCTGGAGCTGGACCATTCGAACCCCGGAGCTATTCATCGCCAATTCTTCGAGGTGCAGCCGAGGGCTGAAGGTCTGTCCGAGGTATTCTTTCTGGAAAACAAAGGGTCAGTTGACCAAACACAGCTCAGCCGATTTCCCCGCCATTTGCGCCAAGCCATCCTGGAATTTCTGGAGGGATTACCTGAAGTAAGAAGTGAGGAATACAGACCGCTGCTGATACGCCAGGAAAAGCTGTCACGTTCGATGATCATATACGAAACGAGCAACGGGGCGCGGACTATTGCATTCACTCAGAAGGTTGCGTCTTTAGAAAGAAGCAACCTGTACGGTCTTTTCCATCTGTCCGCAGCCCGTTTCATCTTCTTTGGCAAGAAGTCAAAAGAGCTTTTTCGCACGGATTATCTAGAAGCAGACGATCGTCACAAACAGCTAGTGGAGAAGTTTTTGGAAACATTTCGACCACAGTTAAAACTATGACAACCTGAACCCGTGCTCAGTGTGCCATTATTACCTATGGAGAAAATTACTGATTCCAAAACTTTAGGCACTTTAGCTCACTTTAGGCATTTATATCGAGTGTTCTTACATGGCACTACTCAAGGTAAATAATATTGAGGTTATTTACAACGACGTCATTCTGGTGTTGAAAGGAATGTCTCTTGAAGTTAAAGAGGGACAGATTGTCTCACTCCTGGGGGCCAACGGAGCCGGCAAGACGACTACCCTTAAAGCCATCTCCGGTTTGCTTAAAACCGAGGAAGGGGAGGTCACCGACGGGGTTATAGAATTCGAGAACGAAGCTATCCATCGCCTTGAGCCCGAGGCGATTGTTAGGCGCGGTATTTTCCAGGTCATGGAGGGAAGAAGGGTATTCGAAGATCTCACTGTGGAAGAGAATCTGATAGTGGCCGCGCATCTTCAAACTGGGCGAAAAAAAATTAAAGAGTTAGAGGAGTTGGTTTACACATACTTTCCAAGGATAAAAGAACGTAGTAAGTCTCTGGCAGGGTATCTGAGCGGCGGCGAACAGCAGATGCTCGTCATTGGCAGGGCCTTGATGGCGCAGCCCAAGTTAATGCTTCTGGACGAACCTTCGTTGGGCTTGAGCCCGCTTCTGGTCGGGGAAATCTTCCATATCATCAAGCAGATCAACGACGAGCAGCAGACCACGATTTTGCTGGTGGAACAGAACGCTCGACTGGCACTGACCATCTCCGACTACGGCTATATAATGGAGAACGGACGCATCGTCCTGGACGACACGGTGGAACGGTTGCGCGACAACGAGGATGTAAAGCGCTTCTATCTTGGCTTGACGGAAGTAGGGGCGAAACGCTCCTACCGGGACGTAAAACACTACAAACGCCGCAAGAGATGGCTGACATAGCCAGGGGGCAGCAGTGCTCAGCTCTCATCGAGCTTCGCGTCATATGGCTTCGCCGTCATTAGGTCACTACGCTTCGCTGTCATTTGTTGTAATCGGTAGAGGACAGCCCTTCGATGGGCTCAGGGCAAGCCGGTTTCTAAGATTCACAGCTTACCGCGCGAAGCGTCCTAAGCCTGCCTGCTCTGAGCTTGTCGAAGGGTCGAAGGGCTCACTGCTTACTCTTTGACTAATTAACGAATTCCCTAATCAACTAATTCTCTAATTGACCAATTGACGCTTAGCGTTATGCGAAAAGGACTCAAGTTGTGACTATCCATTCTTATGTCGGCAGCAATACCACCATAAAGGGCAATCTCGAGTGCAGTGAGAATTTTTTGGTGGAGGGCGCCGTCGAAGGAAACCTGAACTCCCATGGAACAATTGTTCTTGGCAAAGATGCTGTGGTTCGGGGTGAAGTGTGCGCCCGGGAGGTTGCCGTCTCTGGCATTGTCGTCGGCACGATCAGCTGCTCAGACAGGCTGGAGATCTTCGAGTCAGCCAAAATCATTGGCACAATTCAGGCGCCGGTTCTGAAAATGGAGCCGGGGGCGCAGATAAATGGTAGGGTGATAATGTCTCGTAATAACGAGGAAGTTGAACTTCTGCCGCAGAGCCCCGAGGATTCAAGTTCCGCCGCCGCCAAGCCACACCGTTGAAACCGTTCAAATCGTCAATTAGTTGAATCGTAAACGGTAAACCCTTCGACAGGCTCAGGGCAGGCGGTGAGCAGTAAGAGATGTTACACGTTATACGTTATAGGTAGTTATTTGTACTCCGTCCTCTGGCGTCTTTCCCTGAGCCTTGCGCCCTGCACCTCTCCTCAATCCCACATCCCACATCTCATATCCGCAATCCGCATTCCGCATTCCGCATTTTTAAATCTGCAATCTGCAATCTAAAATCTTCAATCTTTACTCTGGCATAGGCTCCAGGCTCAGGTCATGGCTGATATCTATGCAGCCGATGACACTCTGAGCCGCAGGGCACAAGTGGAGGTAAGCATCTAGAGCCTCATTTGCATCTTCCCATTTTTCCTCAGGGACTTTGAGGAAGTAATGAACCTTGATGCGGGTGACCTTCAAAATACCGTCCACATCTTCAATGTCACCTGTTACATCCGCCCGATACAAATGCTCGAAAGTGCGGATCTTTTTGCCGGCCAGTATCACGGCCAGTGTCCCCATCATTCAGCCGCCAACAGCACCCACGATGTGATCCAAAGTGGCAGCGTGTTCCTTTTCTGGCTCAACTTTATAAAAATCTTTGATTCCACCGTGAACACCATAGTAAACCGGCTCGCCAAAGCCTTCGATAACAGCTTTTCTGGTGGGTCCCCTCTCTCGGGTAATGGTGATCTGTGAGCTGTGGACTACCTTTGCCATGATTTCTCCTCTCTCATTTGTCTGCATCTCCCAGTAAATCCTCAAGCGGAACAGACTTCAGAACTACATCCTGGAGGTTCAAGGAAAAGAGCTGTTTCTTGAGTATGTCAGTCATCCCGACCCAGATTCCCCTCGTTGGACACTCGGGCGAACGATCGCAGAACTCGGGCTCAGCGACACAATCTACGATGGCCAGCCTCCCTTCCAGGGTCTCAATGATTTCACCCAAGTAGATCTCCTCGGGCTTTCTTGCCAGCATGTAGCCACCATACCTTCCTCGAGCACTGCGGATAAGCCCGGTCCCCTTCAACAGTATGATTAACTGTTCAAGATATTTGGCTGAAAGATCTTGGCGTTTGGCAATCTCTGCCAGGGGGATGGGGCCATCCGCATAGTGTTGCGCTAAATCCACCATCAAACGGGTACCATACCTGCCGCGCGTCGATAGTCTCATAAAACCTCCCTAAAACATATAGGCTAGCTAGAGATTAGCAGGCGAAAGGAAGAGTGTCAAAGTAAATTTTGGTAGGTATGATCTGCAGACGAACGTTCGCTCAGCCATGGCAAGTCAGTGTGGCCCCAACCTCTTGACCTCAGGGGAACGTTGTCCTGGATGAAGTTTTTGAACTCTTACTGGGTATAAGTAGAATAGTGACACGGACGTTTTTGTTCTGTCCCGGCAGTAGTCGCAGGGAAGCTGGGGAGAGCACCACCGGAACCTCAAGGACCTTCTCACCTTTTTGGGGTTGGATGTCACTTACATTGATGGACTCAGTGGATAGACTAAGCATGGTATCAAGTGTCGATTTTGGCCCGCTTACCTTAACAGAACCAGGCCTGACACTGATCCTTTCAATCTGGTATCCGGCAGGAGGTTTGCCGGCTATCTGGGGTTCCACCGCTAGATCCTTTTGGATGCGCTCTTCCATTTCCACCCTAATGGCGGCGGGGGTTATACGCACCACTTCCATGCCGAGAGGAAGGTCTATGTTGTCTTTGTTCAGCGCCAAGCGGTGCAACCCAGCATCGATCTTACTTAGATCCAAAAAAGCTCCCACCTGTTCTGGATTGAGAGCGCTGACGAGTCTTCGTTTCCCGGTAATTTGTACCTCAACTCTCTCGGAGGAAGATCTTCTGAGTTCTATATTCTCTGGTATGTTGCGGAAATCCACCGAAGTGGTGACGTTGATCAAAGACAGTTGCTTTCCAGAGTAGATCCCCCAGAAGGCTGACACCAGTAGGAAGGTAACCAAGAGCCCAGCCAATTGGGACAGGAACTCTCTGGGACGGGTTCGAGGTTTTGTCCCCGAATCGACCCCCAGAAGATAGCTGCCCAACGCCATTTGCAGCTGAGGCGGTTCCTGAATCAGTCCCACCTCTCCCTTGTATACCACCGAGACTTCTGCACGCTCTTCGGATATCACCACGATCACCGCATCACACACCTCGCTGAGACCAATTGCAGCCCGATGCCTGGTACCGTAATGTTGTGGTAAGCCTTCTTTCTTGGTCAGGGGCAGGAAAGCTCCAACCAGCTTGATCCGGGCGCCCTGGATGATTGTCGCACCGTCGTGCACTGGGCTTTCCTTTGCGAAGATGCTGGCAATAATCTCTGGGCTTAGCTTGCCGCCCAGAACAATCCCCTCCCTTAGGTGCTCGGCCAATCTGTCTCGCTGCTGGAAAACGATCAGTCCGCCTGTTCCACTCTTGGCCATCTGGAAGACGGCTCGTTCAACCTCGGGGAGGTCAACTGTCCAAGGTTCATACGGTCGGCCCAGAAACAACCTGACCGGATTGGTCTGAATCAGGACCTCGCGGATTTCGTTTCTGAAAACCACTACGATGACCAGCACAGCAACAGCACCGACACCCTGGAAAAACCAGCTGGTAAGCACGAGCCCGCTGGCCTGAGCGATGGTGTGACACAGCCAAAGAAAAAGAACGCCCAGCAGGATTTGCAGGGCTGTGGTTCCACGAAAGAGAAGAAACAGCCTGTGAACAAGAAAGCTGATTACCAGGATATCTACCACATCCTGCCATTGGAAGGAAAAAAGGAAGTCCATAAGAGTTACTCTTCTACTCCTTCACCTACACAAGGAGGGTTGGGAGCCAGAGAATACGTAGCCTCAATTGCACCACAAATTGTACTAGCAAAATTCATACTCGGCCGACGATTATGGTTCCTTGAGTTTCGTTTTGTTTCCTGCCGGTGGATCAAAGGATCTCTAAGCGCTGCTCTCTATTGACAATGTTCCACCCGGAATGCAGGCTGCTTCTAAGCAAGGTAAGGAAGAGGACTTGTGCTGTCAAGGATAAAGGCATGACGCTTAGTGCTCTGCGGTGTGTGTAATGAAATGAAAACTGCTTGCAAACAAACAGCCGTTGGTGTAAGACATTGCCACTATTTTCCAACCATCTCCTACAATAGCGCAGCTCTAATGCCCCCGTAGCTCAGGCGGATAGAGCTCCGGATTCCTAATCCGGGCGTCCCAGGTTCGAGTCCTGGCGGGGGCACCACCTTTGATTTCAGATTTGTCCTTCGGACTCCCACCCTTCGGGCGGGCTCCCGGTTTCAGATTGTAGATTGCAGATTGAGGGCTCACCTTGTCTTATACTGCTGGGGGCCGAGCTGTTAAATCCTAAATCTGCAATCTTACTGTAAGGTCACTAACTACAGAATTGGTTCCGGATCTGTATCCGAGATATATCGTATTCTTGATTTCCAGTAAGTTGTGAACTTATTGACGTCATTCGTAGACATGAGCATTTTTTTTGCTTCCACGGAGTCAGCAACGGATATTGTTGCCCAGCCAATATGTCTGCTGTCGATCTCGAAGTAGGCCGCATAATCAAGGAATAGATCTGCACAATCCCAGGTTACATTTTCCGATAAAATAGCTGCAGCTAATATTGCGACTTTGGTAAATTGATTTCTATCAAATTCACCCTCTGAAAAATATCTGTTTATCAAGATGGCGAATTTGCCTGGACTCTTAAGCGATCGAATAATTTCCACATGGCAACTATGACCATGGTCTTTTAGATACTTTTCAATGTACTTGGCTGCTGGTCCATTGTAGCTTGGCAGTTCGTCCTTGGTTGCCTTGCTGAGGAGAATACTGCTGTCTTCAGCAATGTGGCTTTGTTTCTGTTTAATCTCTGCGGCCATTTCTCGCTCTGTTTCTGAAGTCTTTGCGGGCTGGGCCTTTTCATCCTTTTCACCAGGTAGAGTCCGCAGGACAAAATGGATTTGACGGTCGCCCACCTCGCTTGGTTTGCATATAACCTCCGAGTCTAAATAGCCTTCTTTTCTTACTTGATAACAGCGGGCTTCCCATGCCTTAGCATATAGTGATCTTTGAAAAGGGGTTACATACTCAGTATCCACAAAATTGCTGCGGTTATGGCCCCAGTAAATATCTGCGCCTGAAGGGTTTGAAGTGATGTTTTCTTTGTGGGTAGTCCCGCAACTTATAATGGCAGGTACTGTCAGGACTACAAGAAGCAAGACTTTTCTCATATGCATAGTAGTTACCCCTGAAATGGCACCAGCTGTATCTGTATATTAACCCTAACGTTCACCAGGTCGAGAGACTCTGTGCTATTAGAAGATTATAGAGACAAGGAGAGAAGTGGCAAGAAAAAAAACCCCCACTGAACACGTCGGTAAGGATCAGCGGGGGTTTAGGGTAGCGACTGCAAATGTACTTTACGTATCTGCCAGCATCCCCTCAAACTCTTTTTCTGGGGCAGCTTTTGGGTGCCGTCCCAGGAAGAACATGGCCACTAAACAGGTCAGCGGCACAAACAAATACTCGTTGGGAACATCATACAGCACCGCGTAGACGGCAAAAATGCTGAGAAAAAGTTGAAAAAGCATAAGGGTCAAACGTCTCATAACATATCCTCCTCTATGTAGTATTTGAAAAAGAGCATAAACCCGGATATTTCAAGAATTGCCGTCGCGAGACCGTGGAGATGGGTGTGCCACCGGGCAACCACAGGGGGTTGGATCCGAGGCGTACTTGAACAGTACGTCGCAGGGTCCGACACCCGAGGAGGCCCGGAAGGACGGTCATATCCGCGGCCGGAGCAGGCCATTCATGAAATATCCGGGTTAAAAGCACATGGAAAAATCATGCCATATTCACCTAAAATAGTATTTGCTCTGTGATATTAAGTTGTTGGGGGATGTGGAAACAAGGTAGGAATTGGAACGTTGCCCAGAGGAGGCAACAGATCGTATGCAAAAATGCATACCTGTCCCAGCCTGCGCGCGTCCACATTCGGCGCACTCTGAGGCGTTTTCCCCACGCGGCGCAAGCGGTTGCGCTGCGCGTCGGAGTGGGTATGCAACGTTAGGATTTAGTCAACAGCAAAAAGCAGTTTACCAGTTCACCGTTTAGCATGTATGCTCTGGCTGACCTGGAAGGTTTGTCGTCTGGTAGTGTTGTTCTCACAAACATTTATTCAACATCGAAAACCTGGTCCTTGGGGCCAAGTCAGAATACAATGGCTTTGCCGGTACGGGTGAGAGCTTTTTTGGAGTACTGCAGTATTGGAGTACTGGAGTGTTGCAAAAATGAAAGCCCGGATTTAATGTGAATTGGTCCTTTCATTACTCCATTACTCCACCACTCCATCACTCCAGCCGACTGCCGCAAGGGGGAAAGAGTATGGAAGCCCCCTCAGGGGGCAGTCCAAAACCGGGTCCTTTGGTTCCAGATTATTTACGCCATTACCCGCAAGGAATTGAGATCATGCGGAGTGAAGCTTGCATTTGGCTGATTCTGATTACTGCTGTGCTCTTAGTATATTGGCAGGTGGGAGATCACGAGTTCATCAACTATGATGACAATGTCTACATAACCGACAATGCTCAGGTGCAGAAGGGATTAACGAGCAACGGTATAATCTGGGCCTTCACTACCAGCCACACGGGCAATTGGCACCCTCTAACCTGGATTTCACATATGTTGGACTGTGAGCTCTATGGGTTGAATCCCGGGGGACACCACCTGACCAACGTGCTACTTCACATGGCAAACGCGATCTTGCTGTTTGTGGTTCTTAGGTGGATGACTGGGGCCATCTGGCGGAGCGGTCTAGTCGCCGCTTTGTTTGCCCTCCATCCCCTCCACGTTGAGTCTGTTGCCTGGGCGGCAGAGCGCAAAGATGTGCTGAGTACTTTTTTCTGGATGTTGACCATGGTGGCTTACGTCCATTATGTCAACCGTCCAGGGGGGAAGAGATATTTTCTGGTCCTTGTCACCTTTTTCCTTGGCCTTATGGCTAAGCCCATGCTGGTGACTCTTCCCTTTGTTTTGCTCTTGCTGGACTACTGGCCTCTGAACCGGTTTAAACCCCGGGCAGTGACGGGTTCTGTTGAGGACCAACCGCTTGGATTCCGGAGCTTCGGTGATGACAAGTCGCCGATACTCAAAGCGGTCATGGAAAAAACGCCTTTGTTTCTGATGTCCTTGTTCTCATGTGTTGTAACTGTTATGGCTCAGCAAGAAGCAGGAGCCATCTCTACCCTGGAGATAGTCCCATTCAAGTTAAGAATAGCAAATGGTCTCGTATCATTTGTAGCTTACATGGGAAAAATGGTTTGGCCTCTGGATTTGGCGGTATTCTATCCACATCCGGTTAGCGATCTGCAAATCTGGAAACCTGTGGCAGCTGGATTGTTCTTGCTGATTGTATCCACTGTGGTTTTGTTGGTTGCACAGCGCTGTCGATATGTACTTGTGGGGTGGCTGTGGTATCTGGGCACTCTTGTGCCGGTCATTGGCCTTGTCCAGGTTGGAGAGCAGGCCATGGCCGATCGCTACACCTATGTGCCACTCATAGGGCTGTTCATTGTCGTGGTCTGGGGTTTTGCTGATCTAGTGAAAGGATGGCGCTCGAGACGGTGGGTGGTCTCCGTATCGGCAGCTGTGATGGTGCTAGCTTTGATGGCAGGTAGCTGGCTGCAAGTGGCCCACTGGAAAAACAGCGTCAAACTTTTCAAACACGCCCTCGATGCAACTAGCAACAACTATGTGGCCCACTACAACCTGGGAAATGCACTGGCACTGCAAGGAAAGCTGACTGGGGCCGTTTCCCATTACAATAAGGCGCTGCAAATCAACCCCAATTTTGCCGAAGCACATAACAATCTTGGGAATGCACTGGCACTGCAAGGAAACCTGACTGGGGCCGTTTCCCATTACAATAAGGCGCTGCAAATCAACCCCGACCACGCAGAGGCACACCTCAACCTGGCAGTTGGTCTAGATCGCCAGGGGAAACACCAAGAGGCCATTCAACATTATGCGGAAGTGTTGCGAATCAGTCCCCATGATGCGCAGTCTCACAACAACCTGGGGGTTGCGCTGGCCGAGCAGGGAAGGCTCAAGGAGGCCGTAGCTCATTTTACCGAGGCCCTCAGGATCGATCCGAACTTTAAGGAGGCGCAACGCAATCTGGACCTCAGTCTGGGACTCATGCACAAATCCTCCGCGGGCTCGGATGGTAAGACGAGATAGAAAACTGTGGAGTGACGCCAAACCGGATCTGCAACTTACACCCTTATATTATGAAAATGCTAAAGCGAGCGCGTTCCCAGCGGCTTGTTGGAGCGGAGCGGAAATCCCGTCGCCGGGGCTGCGGGATTAGCGAGCGAACTACAATAAAATGGCATCTCTTCCTTACATTTCGAAGCTCCCTGTCCGCCGCAGGCGGACTGCAGGGAGCTTCAATATCGAAACTGGGGACCCGCCCGCAGGGTGGGGAGTCCGAAGGACAATGTCGAACAAGGAATTTCGAACAGCAGAAGTTTTTGAAAAGAATCACACCATGTTTTTCACTTCGACATTCTGCGGTTCCTTGTTCTGCGGTTCTGCGGTTCATATTTTCGACTACACAAGAAGCTGATAGTTGAATTATGTTTTTTGTTGCCAGCCCGCCCTTACTGCTGTAATCTGACCCGAACAGCAAATATGTGGGCAGGCAATATAAGGATCTGAGATATGGTTGGCCAGGAGGAAAGACGGAGAGAACCGAGAGCCAAAGCTAAATGGTCTGTAACCTTAGAAACCGCTCAAGGTGTGATAAACACGGAAACCCTTGATATCAGTCTCGAAGGCGCGTTTGTCCGTTGCCTAGACCCCTTGAAGCCCGCAGAACCCTTCAAGATGGTTATCAATATCCCCAACTCAGATCGTCGTCTTGCGGTTGATTCAGAAGTAGTCTGGGTAAATGTGCATGGGCCTGATCACTCTGTTACGCCCCGTGGAATGGGGGTCCAGTTCACCCAGCTTTCCGGCAGTGACCGGCAATTTCTCAGTAGAATGATTATAAATCGCGTCTAACATCCCCATTACTTTCCTCGCTTTAAACCTTCTCAGCATTTCCCTCGGAGTAGCATCTATTGGTATAGATTGTGCACCGAAATGTGCAGCACAGACCCTGGACTTGCCCGGATATTTCATGAATCACTTGCTGCGACCACGGATATGGCCGTCCTTCCTGGCGTCCTCGGGTGTTCCTTCGACAGGCTCAGGACAGGCTCACCCTGCGACGTACCGTTCAGGTACGCCTCGGAACCAATCCCGCGGTCCCGCGGGACGGTTGCCCGGTGGCACGCCCATCTTCATGGTCTGGCGACAGCAATTCATGAAATATTCGGGCTAGGGTTACGAGCGCACCTGCTGCGTTCGAAATACAGATGCACTTTCTTCACCCTGTTCTGCCCTAGCGATATCCGGGATCTACTATAAGGAAAAATGGCTTTAGGATGGATCTTAATAGGCGGATTTATCGCCCTTGTTCTGCTCCTGCTTGCCAAGGACGAGTACTACGACAGGCAAGAGCAGAAGAAACGTATGGAAATGCGAGCAGAAATCGCATGGCCTGTTGTCATAAAAACGGATCGCGACAGCTGTGAGGGCAGAACGGTAAATGTCAGTGCCAGCGGAGCATTACTCTGCTTTACGCCACGGCTGTCATTGATGGAAATCGTCACTCTGACCATTAGACCCCCCGTAAGAGCGGCTCTGGAGATTACCGCCGAGGTAGTCAGAACAAACATCCCCTGTGACAACGACGACAGCACGCGCCGGGGGGCAGCAGTTCGCTTCATCATAATCTCAGAAAAGGATCGAGAGTTTGTCTCCTTTAGCGTCTTCGACCACCTCCAGCAAAAAGCCCGTTCTAATCAGCGCCGAGAAAGAGATTTAAGATTGTAGATTTCTATCAAGTGCGTTCATAAAACGCCATGCTGCCGAAGGTGACGAAAGAGCCCTCACCATCCACTTCGGTGCAGTCATAGCGTAGGAGTTCTCCCTCCACCGTGTTCTCCAGGGTTTTGAGCATGGTATAGAGGGGTGGAAGCCCGCAGATGCGGCGGCGATTGCCTTCACGCACCAGGGTGTTGGCGAAGGTGTCAGCGTCCGCGGTTGCCATGGTTTCGAGGAGCTGGAGGTCGGCTTCCTCGTGTTCCCGCACCGTTCCGGCGTGGGGCCGGAACGGATCGCCATAACGGGGACCAATATGGGCCAGGTCCACACTGCTAACCAGACAAACTGGGTGTGGGTAAGAGTCCAGAGTTTCTCTGAGCGAGTAAACCATGGTGAGAATGTCAGTGCTACGCTGCTCGAGTTCTTCCACCGCAAAAGAGCAGAGGATGGGCACTATGCGAACATCAGGTAAAAGTAGACTCAAAAAAAGGGTCTGGAACTCAATGGTGTGCTCACGCCGGTGTGCGAACTCGTTCGCGAGAAGGTCCAGAGAACAGCGACTGGTCAATTCGTCAATGAAGTCGTTGTCCGCTGCAACCAAGCCCAACGGAGTTTCGAAGTTTTTACGGCTCAGAGCGAAGCAGTTGGCCAACGGTTCATGGCCGGTGCCGAGAATAACGCAGGTGCTCACAGGGCTCGCTTCAACCAAGGCCTTGTAGGCATAAGCAAAGCACGGACCACCTGCGCGCAGGTCAATATGTGGAGCCATCAAAGCGGCTATCGTTTTCCTTGACTGAGCCGGCCGAGGATCGCCGGGGCCGCCGTTTTCCGGGTCAAAGAAGCTTTGCAGCTGGAGGCGGAGACCTTCAGGGTCCTGTTCATAGCTGACTCCCGCGTGGAAAGGCGAGCGGGTAGATTGGTTGCTAAACTCATCGATCAGTTGTTGCATGCGAGTACGGCTGTTTTCATTATCCAGAAAAAGGTAATCATCCAGTGTTTGCATGAGCCCATCGAGTTTTTCGCGAAATAACATGTGACCAAACCTGCGCATATGGGCGGCCTGGATATCCACCACTGAATTTGATCCGTCCATAAGGGTAACAAGAAAGTAGGCCTGGGGGCTCAGGACCAGGGTCTCTGGATTCAATCCCTCCAGGTCCCGAAGCGCAACGTATAACTCCTGACCGTGTCTAATGGGGATGGCTTCCAGACGATCCCGCAATCTTGGTAGTTCTTCGCTCATAGGTTGGCCTCGTTATTGCTATAGCTTCCTGGCGGTGCATTTGCTCCCTTCCACCGCCCCACAATGTAGACCTGGCTGAAAATGCTACAGCGAGCGCATTCCCCGTAGCTTGTCGTAGCGAAGCGGAGATCCCGCCTTCGGGGCTGCGGGGTTAGCGAGCGAACTACAATAAAATGGAATCACTTCCTTACATTTCGAAGATTCCCTGTCCCGCTTTAGTCCCGCTAAAGCGGGACAGGGAGCTTCAA
>Ga0224503_10000229_pt1 | contig 16613 bp, 11 predicted proteins | sample SF_Oct11_sed_USG_2_FD_169106 | JGI IMG/M metagenome (GOLD analysis project Ga0224503, IMG submission 169106) | Sediment microbial communities from San Francisco Bay, California, United States - SF_Oct11_sed_USGS_21 | ecosystem: Environmental > Aquatic > Marine > Sediment | place: USA...
TTACTGCATCCAGCATCGCCTGCACGCCCTTGTTCTTGAACGCCGAACCGCACATCGTCACCACGACTTCGCCCGACAACGTCCGGGCTCGAAGCCCCCTGCGAATCTCGTCTTCCGACAACTCGCCGTCTCCGAGAAACTTGTCCAGTAGTTCCTCGTCGCCTTCAGCGGCTGCCTCAACCATTTTTTCGCGCCATGCTTTGGCATCCGCGAGCAGGTCTTCGGGGATTTCACGAGCAACATAGGTTGTACCCATGTTGCTCTCGTCCCAGTAGATAGCCTGCATGCGAATGAGGTCGATCACGCCAGCAAACTTTTCTTCGGCACCAATCGGCAGCTGGACCGGTACCGGGTTCGCACCCAGCCGTTCGCGGACCTGATTAACCACGCGCAGATAGTCGGCACCGGCGCGGTCCATCTTGTTCACAAATATCATGCGGGGCACTTTGTACTTATTGCCCTGCCGCCAGACCGTTTCGGTCTGAGGCTCGACGCCGCCCACCGAACACAACACGGTGACAGCACCGTCGAGCACTCTCAAGCTGCGCTCTACTTCGATCGTGAAGTCGACGTGCCCCGGCGTATCAATGATATTGACGCGGTGTTCGTCGAACTGGCCATCCATGCCTTTCCAGAAACAGGTTGTTGCGGCCGATGTAATCGTTATGCCGCGCTCCTGCTCCTGCTCCATCCAGTCCATGACTGCCGCGCCATCATGGACTTCGCCCATCTTATGGCTTACGCCCGTGTAGAAAAGGACGCGTTCTGTCGTGGTTGTCTTGCCCGCATCAATATGGGCCATGATGCCTATATTGCGATAACGCTCAATTGGGGTTGTTCGGGCCACGACAAGGTTCTGGTCAATTCGGCTGTTAGCCGCTTACCAACGATAGTGCGAGAACGCTTTGTTGGCTTCCGCCATACGATGCGTATCTTCTTTTTTCTTCACGGCCGTGCCGCGGTTTTCAGCCGCGTCAAGTAATTCGTGTGCGAGACGGTGCGCCATCGATTTTTCGCTGCGCTTGCGTGCAGCATCGATTACCCAGCGCATAGCCAGTGTTTGGCGACGCGCCGGACGAACCTCGACCGGAACCTGGTATGTAGCACCACCCACACGACGCGATTTCACCTCAACAACAGGCTTTACATTCTCGAGGGCTGTCTCGAGCAACTCAAGGGCCTTTTCGTCGCTGTTTGTCTCACGTTGGGAGATGCGATCAAGTGCACCGTAAATAATGCGCTCCGCAACGGACTTCTTACCGTCATTCATGATCATGTTCATGAACTTGGCGAGCAACTGACTTCCGTACTTGGGATCGGGAAGGATCGTGCGCTTCGGTGCTTGTGTTCTTCTGGACATTGGTTCTCTCTTTGTTCGCTTGTCGCGCGCCTCGGCGCGCTCCTACGACAATTAACTGTTTTGTTTACTACTTCGGGCGTTTCGTGCCGTACTTGGAACGACCCTGCCTGCGATCCGATACGCCGGCACAATCGAGCGTGCCGCGAACGGTATGGTAACGAACACCCGGCAGGTCTTTGACACGACCGCCGCGAATCAACACGACGCTATGTTCCTGCAGGTTGTGGCCTTCACCACCGATGTAGCTCGTTACTTCGAAGCCGTTTGTCAGGCGTACACGAGCGACCTTGCGCATAGCCGAGTTCGGCTTCTTGGGGGTCGTTGTGTAAACACGCGTGCACACACCGCGCTTCTGCGGGCTGGCATCGAGTGCCGGTACCGCGCTTTTCGCACGTTTGGTTGCACGAGGCTTACGTACTAACTGATTCACTGTGGCCATGGGCCTTCACTCTTTTGTTTGGTTAAATAACTGTTCTTTCAAATATTTATGGGGTCGGACCGATTGTTCGCCCACCAGAGCGGGAAAACCGGTTCGACCCCTTAAACGCGCGCACCCTTCCGCTGGACGTCTCTCGCGCCAGTGGTCGGGTAAGAATCCAGAACCCGCAACGTGCCGAGCCCTGAATTCGTCGGAGCCGTCTATCGACGAGCTCTGAATAAATCGGGGCCCGCCTGTCGGCGAGCCCCGGGGTTAAGGGCGGGCATTTTAGTTACGCCTGCGAGCCAGTGTCAAGCAAGCATCCCGTGCAATCCGCCACGACCGCTAAGTCTTTGTTTCTATTAAGTGGTTGTTGTTTCCTCACCACCCTCAACGGCGGCGTCGGGCTCAACCGCCGCAGCGATCTCTGCCGGCACCTCATCTTCGTCCTCGGCTGCTTCGGCCGCGCTGGCCTCGGCAAGCTGGTTTTCTTCCAGCTCTTTCAGCTGATCCGCAAGATCCTGCTCGCGCGTGCGCCGACGTTCGGCGTGATGCGCAAAACCGGTTCCTGCCGGGATCAGACGACCGACAATGACGTTCTCCTTGAGGCCCCTGAGCTCGTCACGCAGGCCGCGAACCGCTGCCTCGGTGAGGACACGGGTCGTTTCCTGGAACGAAGCCGCCGAGATAAACGACTCGGTAGCCAGCGAAGCCTTCGTGATACCGAGGAGTACCGGATCGGCCGTCAACGATTCCTTGCCCTGGGCTTCGAGCTGCTCGGACACCTCGAGGAAGCGTGCCTTGTCGATTTGCTCTCCACGCAGATACGTACTCTCGCCCGCCGATGCGATAATGACCTTACGCAGCATCTGGCGGATGATCACCTCGATGTGCTTGTCGTTGATCTTCACACCCTGAAGGCGATAGACGTCCTGAATTTCGCGAACGAGGTAATCAGCAAGATTAGCAACGCCACGCAGTCGGAGAATGTCGTGCGGATTCGGCTCACCGTCGGCGATGATTTCACCCTGCACTACCTGCTCACCCTCGAACACATTCAGGTGGCGCCACTTCGGAATCAGTTCCTCATGACTCTCGCCGTTCTCCTCGGTGATAACGAGGCGACGTTTGCCCTTGGTTTCCTTGCCGAAGCTGACGGTACCGGTGTGCTCAGCCATGATCGCCGGATCCTTCGGCTTACGCGCTTCGAACAAGTCAGCGACGCGAGGCAGACCACCCGTAATATCACGAGTCTTTGAAGACGCCTGCGGGATACGGGCAATGATGTCACCCACCGATACACTGGCCCCATCGCTCATTGAGATGATGGCACCGACCGGCAATGCATAAACCGCAGGAATATCGGTGTTGGCGAAGCAGATTTCATTACCGCTTTCATCGATCAGTTTCGCAACCGGGCGCAGGTCCTTGCCTACTCCGCCACGACTCTTCGGATCGAGAACGACGATACTGGTCAGGCCGGTAAATTCGTCCACTTGCTCCGCGACGGTAACACCATCGACGAAGTCCTCGAACCGGATCTTGCCTTCCACTTCCGTAACAACCGGGTGAGTATGCGGATCCCAGTTCGCAACGACCTGGCCCTGCTTGACCTCTTCGTTGTCCTGAATCGTAATCGTTGCACCGTAGGGAACCTTGTAGCGCTCACGCTCCCGGCCGAGTTCATTAACGATCGAAATCTCACCGGAACGAGAAACAGCAACGAGGTAGCCCTTGTGGTGTGCGACCGTCTTGATATTGACGAGCTTGGCGATACCGTTCGACTTGATCTCGATGTTATTAATCGCCGCAGAACGTGACGCCGCACCACCGATATGGAATGTGCGCATTGTCAGCTGCGTGCCCGGCTCACCGATCGACTGCGCCGCGATAACGCCAACAGCCTCGCCGATGTTGATGCGGTGACCGCGTGCGAGGTCGCGACCGTAGCACTGCGAACACACGCCATAACGAACTTCACACGTAATCGGCGAACGCACGATGACGTTGTCGATTGAAAGCTCTTCGAGGCGTTGTACAGTCGCTTCGTCGAGCATCGTGCCCGCATCGAAGGCCACCTTGTCGGTACCCGGGATCATGACCGGCTCGGCCAGCACGCGGCCCAGTACACGCTCGGTCAGCGGCTCAACAATATCGCCACCTTCAACGATTGGCGCCATTGCGACACCCTTGCGCGTTTCGCAATCGACTTCTGTAACAACCAGGTCCTGCGCAACGTCGACGAGACGACGCGTGAGGTAACCCGAGTTCGCCGTCTTGAGGGCGGTATCGGCAAGGCCCTTGCGAGCACCATGAGTCGAGATGAAGTACTGCAGTACGTCCAGGCCTTCGCGGAAGTTAGCCGTAATCGGCGTCTCGATAATCGAACCATCCGGCTTGGCCATCAGACCACGCATACCAGCAAGCTGGCGAATCTGCGCGGCACTACCACGAGCGCCCGAGTCCGCCATCATGTAGATCGAGTTGAACGATTCCTGCTCAACCTGCTTGCCATTGGCGTCCGTCACCATCTCCGTACCAAGCTTGTCCATCATCGCCTTGGCGACGTGCTCGTTGGTGCGCGACCAGATGTCCACAACCTTGTTATAGCGTTCGCCGTCGGTCACGAGACCGGAACCATACTGATCCTGGATTTCCTTGACCTCCGCCTCAGCGACCGCAAGGATCTCTTCCTTGTTTTCCGGGACAACCATGTCGTTCACGCCGATCGAAATACCGGCCATCGTCGCGAGACGGAAGCCCGTGTACATCAGTCGGTCAGCAAAGACCACCGTCTCCTTGAGGCCCAGCTGGCGATAACACGCGTTGATGACGCTCGAAATTGCTTTCTTCGACATCGGGCGGTTGATATGCGTGAATTCCATGCCGTTCGGCAGGATGCCCGACAACAAGGCACGACCAACTGTCGTGTCGAGGATCTTCGTGACTTCCTCAACCTCGCCATCTTCATTGGCCTCATGCACCGTTACGCGAATCTTTACCTGCGCCTGTAGTTCGGCAGCCCCTGTCTCGAATGCACGACGTGCTTCGTCGAGGCTCGCAAGGATCATACCTTCGCCTTTCGCATTCACTTTCGTGCGGGTCATGTAGTAGAGACCCAGCACGACGTCCTGCGACGGTACGATGATCGGATCGCCATTGGCGGGCGATAGAATGTTGTTCGACGACATCATCAGGGCGCGGGCTTCGAGCTGCGCCTCGATCGACAGCGGCACGTGAACGGCCATCTGGTCACCGTCGAAGTCGGCGTTGAATGCCGTACAGACGAGCGGGTGCAACTGGATGGCCTTGCCTTCAATCAGCACCGGCTCGAACGCCTGAATGCCCAAACGATGCAGCGTCGGCGCGCGGTTCAGCATGACCGGGTGTTCGCGAATCACTTCCTCGAGAATATCCCAGACTTCCGCACCCTCGCGCTCGACCAGGCGCTTGGCAGCCTTGATCGTCGTGGCTTCACCGCGCAGCTGCAGCTTCGAGAAGATGAACGGCTTGAACAGTTCCAGTGCCATCTTCTTTGGCAGACCGCACTGGTGCAGCTTCAGCGTCGGACCGACGACGATTACGGAACGGCCCGAGTAGTCCACACGCTTGCCAAGCAGATTCTGACGGAAGCGACCCTGCTTGCCTTTGATCATGTCGGCGAGCGATTTCAGCGGGCGCTTGTTTGTTCCCGTGATGGCACGACCACGACGACCGTTGTCGAGCAGTGCATCAACCGATTCCTGCAGCATGCGCTTCTCGTTGCGGACGATAATGTCCGGAGCATTCAGCTCGAGGAGGCGGCGCAGGCGATTGTTACGGTTAATGACACGACGATAGAGGTCGTTCAGATCTGATGTCGCAAAACGGCCACCGTCCAGCGGTACCAGCGGACGCAGATCCGGCGGCAGCACCGGCAGAACCGTCAGCACCATCCATTCAGGCTTGTTGCCCGACTCAATGAACGATTCCAGCAGCTTGAGACGCTTGGACAGTCGCTTGATCTTGGTTTCCGAACGCGTTGCGTCGATGTCTTCACGAACCTGCAGGACTTCCCGCTGCAGATCGATGGTCATGAGCATTTCGCGAACGGCTTCCGCACCCATGCGGGCATCGAATTCATCACCGTACTGCTCGAGTGCTTCGAGGTACATGTCGTCAGTCATGAGCTGGCCGCGCTCGAGCTCGGTCATTCCGGGCTCAACGACCACGAAGGCCTCAAAATACAGGACGCGTTCGATCTCGCGCAGCGTCATGTCGAGCATGAGGCCGATGCGGGACGGCAGCGACTTCAGAAACCAGATGTGTGCAACCGGGCTGGCCAGCTCGATATGCGCCATGCGTTCACGACGAACCTTGGTCTGCGTGACCTCAACGCCGCATTTCTCGCAAACAACGCCACGGTGCTTCAGGCGCTTGTATTTTCCGCACAGGCACTCGTAGTCCTTGATCGGGCCGAAAATCTTGGCGCAGAACAAGCCATCACGCTCGGGCTTGAACGTGCGGTAGTTGATCGTCTCGGGCTTCTTAACCTCGCCGAAAGACCACGACCGGACCATATCGGGAGATGCCAGGCCGATGCGAATCGCATCGAAGTCGTCTACCGGGTTCTGGTATTTAAATAGCTTAAGGAGATCTTTCATGAGTCTGTCTCCAGCTCAATGTTGATGCCCAAGGAACGAATCTCCTTGACCAATACGTTGAACGATTCCGGCATGCCGGCGTCCATGTAGTGTTCGCCGTCCACGATGTTCTTGTACATCTTGGTGCGGCCCTGGACGTCGTCTGACTTGACCGTCAGCATTTCCTGCAAGGTATAGGAGGCGCCGTAGGCTTCGAGTGCCCAGACCTCCATCTCACCGAAGCGCTGACCACCGAACTGCGCCTTACCACCCAGCGGCTGCTGTGTGACAAGACTGTACGGACCTGTCGAACGAGCATGCATCTTGTCGTCAACCAGGTGGTTGAGTTTCAACATGTACATGTAGCCAACCGTAACGTCGCGATCAAACTTCTCACCGGTACGCCCGTCGTACAGGGTCGACTGGCCTGACGTGTCAAGGCCGGCAAGCTCAAGCAGGCCCTTGATCTCGGCTTCCGTCGCACCATCAAAGACCGGCGTTGCCGTCGGCACGCCGTTGGTCAGGTTGCCCGCAAGCTCGAAAACTTCCTCATCGCTGAACGACTTGATGTCCTCAACCTTGCCGCCGGTCTTGTTGTAGACCTGCTCCAGGAACTTCCTGAGCTTGGCTATGGACTCCTGCGCTTTGAGCATCTCGTCGATCTTCTTGCCGACACCCTTCGCGGCCCATCCGAGGTGTGTTTCGAGCACCTGGCCGACGTTCATTCGTGATGGAACGCCAAGCGGATTCAGGACGATATCAACGGGGTTGCCATCTTCCAGGTAAGGCATGTCTTCGACCGGAACGATGGTCGAGATGACGCCCTTGTTACCGTGACGTCCAGCCATCTTGTCACCTGGCTGGATGCGACGCTTGACGGCCAGGTAAACCTTGACCATCTTGAGTACGCCCGGCGCGAGGTCGTCGCCCGCGGTGATCTTCGTCTTCTTCTCTTCGAAGCGGCGGTCGAATTCGTCACGCTGTGCTTTCAGGCGCTCAAAGGCCTTTTGCAGCTGCTCGTTCGCCTCATCGTTTTTGAGACGAATCTCGAACCATTGCTCACGCGGCACTTCTTCGAGATACGCCTTCGTGATTTTCGAACCGGATTTGAGCTTGTTCGGGCCACCCTGAGCCATCTTGTTCGTAAGCATGCGCTCGACACGCTCGTAGATGTCCTCTTCAAGGATTCGCAGTGTGTCGTCGAGGTCCTTGCGAACAGCTTCGAGTTCCGACTTTTCAATCGAGAGGGCACGCAGATCTTTCTCGACGCCATCGCGCGTGAATACACGAACGTCGATGACTGTGCCGTCCATCCCCGGCGGAACGCGCAGCGACGTGTCTTTCACATCGGAGGCTTTCTCGCCAAAGATCGCACGAAGCAGCTTCTCTTCCGGTGTCAGCTGGGTCTCACCCTTCGGCGTTACCTTGCCGACGAGAATGTCTCCAGCTTTCACTTCGGCACCGATGAATGCGATACCGGACTCATCGAGCTTCGCGAGCGCCGCATCACCAACGTTCGGAATATCCGACGTTATGTCTTCGGGGCCCAGCTTCGTGTCGCGAGCGACACACTGCAACTCTTCGATGTGGATCGTCGTGAAGCGGTCTTCTTTAACGACGCGCTCCGAAATCAGGATCGAATCCTCAAAGTTGTAGCCATTCCAGGGCATGAACGCGACGAGCAGATTCTGGCCAAGCGCCAGCTCGCCCATATCCGTCGACGGACCGTCAGCCAGCACGTCGCCGGCGGCGATCGTGTCACCGCTTTTCACGAGCGGACGCTGGTTAATACACGTGTTCTGGTTCGAACGCGTGTACTTGGTCAGGTTGTAAATATCTACACCAGGCTCTGCAGCCGTCGTCTCATCATCGTTAACTCGTACGACGATACGCGAGGCATCGACCGAGTCGACGTAGCCACCGCGGCGTGCGACGACCGTTACGCCGGAGTCGATGGCAACAGCGCGCTCGATACCGGTGCCTACGAGAGGCGCCTCGGCGCGCAGCGTCGGGACTGCCTGGCGCTGCATGTTCGAGCCCATGAGTGCGCGGTTGGCATCATCGTGCTCGAGGAACGGAATCAGCGCTGCAGCAACCGAAACGATCTGGCGCGGACTGACGTCCATGTAGTTGACGTCATCGGCACCGGCGAGCGTGAATTCGTTTTTGTGACGCACGGCAACCAGGTCCTCGACGAACTTGCCGTTCTTGTCGAGCTCGGCGTTTGCCTGGGCAATGATGAACTGGCTTTCTTCGATCGCTGACAGGTAATCGATCTCTGCCGTCACCTTGCTGTTGGTCACCTTGCGGTACGGCGTCTCGAGGAAACCGTACTCGTTGGTCCGTGCGTATACGGCCAGCGAGTTAATCAGGCCGATGTTCGGGCCTTCAGGTGTCTCAATCGGGCACACGCGGCCGTAGTGCGTCGGGTGCACGTCGCGCACCTCGAAGCCGGCGCGTTCGCGCGTCAGGCCGCCAGGCCCCAGCGCGGATACGCGACGCTTATGCGTCACTTCCGACAGCGGATTGTTCTGATCCATGAACTGCGATAACTGGCTGGAACCGAAGAATTCTTTTACGGCGGCAGCAACCGGCTTCGCATTGATCATTTCCTGAGGCATCAGGCCATCAGCTTCCGCCTGCGTCAGGCGTTCTTTGACAGCACGCTCAACGCGCACCAGGCCAACGCGGAACGCGTTCTCGGCCATCTCACCCACGCTTCTTACGCGGCGGTTACCAAGATGGTCGATATCGTCAACCGTGCCAAAGCCGTTGCGAATGTTGATCAGTGTCGACAGGACATCGAGGACGTCATCCTTGTCGAGCACGCCTTCGCCTTCAGAGTTGTCACGACCCACGCGGCGATTGAATTTCATGCGGCCAACGGCCGACAGGTCGTAACGATCCGGGTTGAAAAACAGATTCTGGAACAGGTTCTCGGCCGCTTCCTTGGTAGGCGGCTCACCCGGACGCATCATGCGATAGATCTCAACAAGCGCCTCGAGGCGTGTTGTCGACGGATCGATGTTCAGGGTATTGGAAATGAACGGGCCATGATCGAGATCATTCACGTACAGCGTACGAATATGCTCAATACCAGCCTCGATCAGCTGCTCTACCAGTTCCGCCGTCAGCTCCGTATTTGCAGCTGCGATCAATTCACCGGTTTCGGTATCAATAATGTCATGCGCGAGGATCTTGCCCTCGAGGTACTCGTTGGGCACGACGAGCTTATCAACCGTAGATTTCTCCATGTCACGGACGTGCTTGGCCGTGATGCGCTTGCCGTCTTCTACGATAACCTTGCGACCGAGCTTGATCTCGAAACTCGCGGTTTCTCCACGCAGGCGCTCGGGCACGAGGCCCATCTTGATCTCTTTCTCCGACAGATAGAAATCATTGTTTTCGAAGAACAGGTCGAGCATTTCCTCGTTGTTCATCTCGAGGGCGCGCAGGATGATCGTCACCGGCAACTTGCGGCGGCGATCGATACGCGCGAATACGCAGTCCTTCGGATCGAATTCCATGTCGAGCCACGAACCACGGTAAGGAATAACGCGTGCGGAGAACAGCAACTTACCCGAGCTGTGGGTTTTGCCCTTGTCGTGATCGAAGAACACGCCGGGCGACCGATGCAGCTGTGACACGATGACACGCTCGGTACCATTGATAACGAACGTTCCGTGATCGGTCATCAGCGGCATTTCACCGAGATAAACTTCCTGCTCGCGAATGTCCTTTACAGGCTTCGGCGTGCCGCTTGCTTCCTTGTCATAGATGACCAGGCGCACGAGCACTCGAATAGGCGCTGCGTAAGTCAGGCCGCGCATCTGACATTCTTTGACGTCAAATACAGGCTCACCCAGGCGGTAGCTCACATACTCGAGAGCTGCATTGCCTGAATAGCTGACAATCGGGAACACCGATTGGAAAGCGGCGTGCAGGCCGCGATCTTCGCGGTCTTCGATTGTCTTTTCCGTCTGCAGGAACTTGTTGTACGAATCAACCTGGATCGACAACAGATACGGCACGTCCAAAATCGTCGGACGTTTGCCAAAGTTCTTGCGGATACGCTTTTTCTCAGTGAATGAGTATGCCATTCGAGAAATCCTCGTTAGCCTAATTCTTTAAAACAGACGCGGACAAGCAGCCAGCCGCATAGCGACTGGCTGCTTGCCCGACTTTCTTGACCCGTCGGGTCTTGCATCCTGCGATGCAACAGCTTTACTCGAGCTGATTATTTCAACTCAACCGAAGCTCCGGCCTCTTCAAGCTGCTTTTTAACGTCTTCTGCTTCGTCCTTGGCCACGCCTTCCTTAATGGTCGACGGTACGCCTTCAACGGCATCCTTGGCTTCTTTGAGGCCAAGACCGGTGAGTGCGCGAACAGCCTTAATGACAGATACCTTGTTGCTACCGAAGCTCGTCATTACGACGTCGAATTCGGTCTTCTCTTCAGCAGCAGCACCTGCGTCGGCGGCGGGGCCGGCAGCTACAGCTACTGGAGCAGCAGCAGATACGCCCCACTCTTCTTCGAGCATCTTTACGAGCTCAACGACTTCCATGATGGGCTTTGCGCTCAGTTCTTTGAGCAGGTCTTCGTTTGACAGTGCCATTTCTATGTTTCCTTAAAAATTTATTTCCCGAGTCAGGGAATTTTGTTTTCTGATTTCCAAACCGATCTTATGCAGCTTCCTGCTCGCCGCGCGCGGACAACGTCCGTGCGAGCATTGCAGGAGGTTCTGCGAGTGTGCGTACCAATTGGCTCATCGGTGCTACGAACACGCCAAGCAACATTGCGCGCGCCTGATCCAGCGTTGGCAAATCAGCCAACTTGGCAAGATCAGACCCGGGCATAAGTTGCCCACCGGCCGATAGCGACACCGCCTGGAGATCTTGATTCTCCTTGGCGAAGTTTTTGATAACCCTGGCAGCGGCACCTGGATCGTCTTTTGCAAATGCGAGCAGAATGGGTCCTTTGAGCGTTTCTTTCATGCACTCAAATTCCGTTCCCTCGACGGCACGTCGCGCCAGCGTGTTTTTGACCACACGCATGTACACGCCGGCATTGCGCGCTTCTTTGCGCAACTCCGTCATCTGAGCAACAGACAGACCTCTGTATTCAGCCGCAACGGCTGTTACAGACTCTCCCGCAACCGCATTTACCTCTTCGACAAGCGCTTTCTTGTCTTCGAGTCTCAGTGCCATAACAACTCCTGGCTTACTCACGGTTACTTACAAATGAGCAAGGACAAGCCTTACTCCCCAAAAAGGGATTCCATCCCTTGTCGGATGGGTAACCGTTGCCCGATAAATCCAACGATAAATCTGACTCAGGTAACACCATCTGCACAGGCAAAAATTAAGACCGGGAATCAACCTGGTCGCCTGTGGTCTTCGACGATCGCCACATCCGTGTGGCTATTGCCCTCGCGGCCGAAGCTGCTCGGGCAAATTCTTTATGGACGGCCCGACTTAAGCGTCGACGGACGTCCGATCAACTGACACGCCAGGACCCATGGTCGAGGAAACCGTCAGCTTCTTGAAATACGAACCCTTTGCCGCTGCAGGCTTGGCCTTCTTGAGGTCAGCAAGCAGTGCTTCGAGGTTTTCCCGGAGCGCCCCGACTTCGAAGTCGGCGCGGCCGATCGCGCAATGAATGATGCCGGCCTTGTCGGTCCGGTAACGCACCTGGCCCGCCTTTGCATTCTTGACAGCGCCTTCTACGTCAGCCGTGACCGTGCCAACTTTCGGGTTTGGCATCAGTCCGCGCGGACCGAGAATCTGGCCCAGCTGACCAACGACACGCATGGCGTCCGGCGTTGCGATGACAACATCGAAGTTCATCTCGCCAGCCTTGACGCTTTCCGCGAGATCCTCGAAGCCGACAATATCGGCGCCGGCAGCGGTCGCTTTCTCTGCGTTCTCACCCTGTGCAAATACTGCAACGCGCACGGTTTTGCCGGTGCCATTCGGCAGAACGGTTGAACCACGCACGACCTGGTCCGACTTACGCGGATCCACGCCGAGATTAACCGAAACGTCGATGCTCTCGGGGAACTTCGCCGTAGCCAGCTCTTTTACGAGACCAAGCGCTTCATCGATGATGTAAGCCTTGGTGGAGTCAACCTTTTCACGAGCCGCCTGCTTTCTCTTGCTCATTTTGGCCATTATTTCACTCCCTCTGTCTCGATACCCATGCTCCGGGCCGTACCGGCAACCGTACGCACAGCGGCATCCATGTCAGCCGCGGTCAGATCAGGCATCTTGGTCGTGGCAATCTCTTCGAGCTGCGCACGATTGACCTTGCCAACCTTCGTCGTGTTCGGTGTCCCCGAACCCTTGGCAATACCGGCCGCCTTACGGAGCAGAACTGCAGCGGGCGGCGTCTTGGAAATGAACGTGAAACTACGATCTGCGTAGACCGTAATGATCACGGGAATCGGCAGGCCTGGCTCAGTACCCTGGGTCTGAGCGTTAAACGCCTTGCAGAACTCCATGATATTGACGCCATGCTGACCGAGGGCGGGACCAACGGGCGGAGACGGATTCGCCTGGCCGGCCGGTACCTGCAGCTTTATGTAGCTGGCAACTTTCTTAGCCATGTTGTTTTCCTCTCGAGTTCAAACGCTCTCGCGAGCTCCTCGTATGGTTTAAAGACTCGTTTCTACCCTTTTTCTACCTGACCGAAGTCAAGCTCGACCGGTGTAGAGCGGCCCAAAATCTGTACTGCAACCTGCAATCGGTTCTTGTCGTAATTGACCTGCTCGACGACTCCGGAGAAATCGTTGAACGGCCCATCGGTAACGCGAACAACCTCGCCCGGCTCGAAGAGCACCTTCGGTCGCGGCTTGTCGACGCCTTCCTGGACGCGCTGCAGAATACGATCCGCTTCCTTTTCGGTAATTGGCGCCGGACGGTCGCTTGAACCTCCGATAAACCCGAGTACCTTTGGCACTTCCTTGACGAGGTGCCAGGTCTCGTCGTCCATTTCCATCTGCACGAGCACATAGCCGGGGAAGAACTTGCGCTCACTACGACGTTTCTGACCCTCACGCATCTCGACCACTTCTTCGGTCGGGACGAGGATCTCGCCAAACTTGTCCTGTAAACCCATGCGCTCGATGCGTTCTTCAAGCGCGCTTTTGACGCGATGCTCGAAATTCGAGTAGGCGTGCACGATGTACCAGCGTAGTGCCACTTCCGAAACCCTCTTGCTTAGCCCACGAGAGTGCGGGTCAGCCAAAGCAGACCCGAATCCAGCACCCAGAAGAACAGCATCATGACCAGCGTGAATACGAAAACCGCAATTGCCGTTTGGGTCGTCTCCTGCTTCGTCGGCCAGACAACCTTGCGGATCTCAACACGGGAGCCCTGGATGAAGTGCCAGAGACGCTGCCCCTGGGTACTCGTCATTGCAATACCGATACCTGCGGCCGCACCACCAAGGACCATGAGCACGCGTAACGCCTGCGCGACCGTCGTCTCATAGTAGTAATAAGCATAAAGCCCGCCCACCAGCGCAGCTGCCGCAATCAGCAACTTGATGGTGTCGAGGACCCCGCTTTCGTTTGTTTCTGCCTGTGCATTCATGATGTGTCGCGGCCAAAGCCGCTCCTACAATAAAGTGGCAGGCCAGGAGGGAATCGAACCCCCAACCTGCGGTTTTGGAGACCGCCGCTCTGCCAATTGAGCTACTGGCCTGTCGCGTATTTCTATTTTCGTCAAGAAAGGGAAAGCCGAGCACGCGACAAGCTGGGCGCGCTCGGCTATCGGAACCACGTAATTACTCGATAATTTTTGCTACAACACCGGCGCCCACGGTACGGCCACCTTCGCGAATAGCGAAGCGCAGGCCGTCTTCCATGGCGATCGGTGCAATCAGATCTACGACCATCTGCACGTTGTCGCCCGGCATCACCATCTCCGTGCCTTCCGGCAACTCGACAGCACCCGTAACGTCCGTCGTACGGAAGTAAAACTGCGGACGATAACCCTTGAAGAACGGCGTATGACGACCGCCTTCATCCTTCGTCAGGATGTAAACCTCGGCCTCGAACTTCGTGTGCGGCGTAATCGAGCCCGGCTTCGCCAGTACCTGGCCTCGCTCAACCTCTTCACGCTTCGTGCCACGCAGCAAAACGCCCACGTTGTCACCCGCCTCACCACGATCCAGCAGCTTGCGGAACATCTCAACACCCGTGCACGTCGTCTTCGCCGTGTCCTTGATACCCACGATCTCGATCTCGTCACCCACCGTGACCACGCCACGCTCGATACGTCCCGTTACCACCGTGCCACGACCCGAAATAGAGAAAACGTCCTCTACCGGCATCAGAAAGTCACCATCAATGGCCCGCTCCGGCTGCGGAATGTAAGAGTCCATCTCTTCGATCAGCTTGAGAATCGACGGAACACCAATGTCCGAGGTGTCGCCTTCAAACGCCTTCAGCGCTGAACCCGTTATGACCGGCGTGTCATCGCCCGGGAACTCGTAGGTCGACAGAAGATCACGGATCTCCATCTCCACCAGCTCCAGCAACTCGTCGTCGTCAACCTGGTCAGCCTTGTTCATGTACACCACGATGTACGGAACACCAACCTGGCGTGCCAGCAGGATGTGCTCACGGGTCTGGGGCATCGGACCATCGGCAGCACTCACCACCAAAATCGCACCGTCCATCTGCGCCGCACCCGTGATCATGTTCTTCACGTAGTCCGCGTGTCCCGGACAGTCAACGTGCGCATAGTGACGGTTGTCACTCTCGTACTCCACGTGCGCCGTCGCAATCGTGATACCACGCTCGCGCTCTTCCGGGGCGTTGTCGATCTGGTCGTAACCCTTGACTTCACCACCGTGCTTCTCAGCCATTACCTTCGTCAGTGCCGCCGTCAGCGTCGTCTTACCATGGTCAACGTGACCAATCGTGCCAACGTTAACGTGAGGTTTTGTTCTCTCAAATTTTTCTTTAGACATGTCCCTAATCTCTAGGTTTAAGTTTAAGGTTTACGAATTTTCTCAAATCTGGCTTACGCCGGTCCTGCTTTTTCAATCTGGAGCCCACACCCGGATTTGAACCGGGGACCTCTTCCTTACCAAGGAAGTGCTCTGCCCCTGAGCTATGTGGGCCAACACCCTTAGGCACCCAAGGCCTGTGCACATCCTTCCAATTTGGAGCGGGTGATGGGAATCGAACCCACATCATCAGCTTGGAAGGCTGAGGTTCTACCGTTGAACTACACCCGCCTTGTCGAACCACCTCCTATATAAGGAGTAACGATCCTGTTAACTTTTGCTTCGCGACGATCAGAGTCCGAGACACGCTGTGCGTTTCCTTTTCTCAGGCGTGCAAAAATCCTGACAGTCTCGACTCGTTAACCGTCCGGATTTCATTTCTCATGTCTGTTTCATCGCGCCGCCGGACCAGTCTGATTTCTCAGCCAGACCACCATCTGGTGGAGGGGGTAGGATTCGAACCTACGTAGGCTTAGCCAGCAGATTTACAGTCTGCCCTCGTTGACCGCTTGAGTACCCCTCCGGTACGCAAGCCGGGCATTCTCTAATTACCCCGCCCCACTGTCAACAACTAAATGGCTGTTTTTCTGGATTCCCTGCGGGCCCGCAATTGTACCTGAAACGATTGGACCGTGGGGCCTTCCGACGAAATCAGTCTTTCCGGGCCCAATGCCAGGGCTCATAGACGAATCCCGCCTGGTTGTTGCGGGGGTACGACATCGAAAAACCGTACTTGGCCGCGTTCTTCTCGAGCCAGCGAAATGCCGCAGAATCCTCGAATTCCTCGGTTAGCGGCCGGGACCCTGGCGTAGCGATATCAATGGCTCGCCCTGTGTGATGCTCACTGTGACCGGGGGCCGCATTAACGGCCAGAATTTCCCTAACTGATTGACCTGCATTGAGTTTTTTTCGAATCAATCGCGCCTGATAGTCAATACTGCGGAAGCCCGACACGATCAGGAGCGTCACCCCCTCGTCCGCTGCCGCTGACTGCATGGCAGCCCATTCGCGCGCTGTTCGCGGAGTCAGGCGCTGCATCCGGCCGACGAGATTGGGCCCAACCTCGACCAAATCGGCGGCCTCCGTGAACTCGGGCCTGCTGCCATCCTCGCCGTAGTTTGCTGGAATGCCGAGTTCTGTGTGAAGTTCGCGTAGCATATGCGCGATTGTCCCACAGGATGTATTGCCAAAAAATGTC
>Ga0224503_10000231_pt1 | contig 16525 bp, 16 predicted proteins | sample SF_Oct11_sed_USG_2_FD_169106 | JGI IMG/M metagenome (GOLD analysis project Ga0224503, IMG submission 169106) | Sediment microbial communities from San Francisco Bay, California, United States - SF_Oct11_sed_USGS_21 | ecosystem: Environmental > Aquatic > Marine > Sediment | place: USA...
CCACGAACTCATACCCATCGAGCTCACGACTTTTGAGCAGTCAATTTGCAACGCTTTGCAGGAAGTGGAGGAGGGGCCGGGGAAGCTAGTGTCCCGACAGGCGTGCTTCCTAAAATGAATAACTTGACAGCTGAGGCCAGGTCAGAGTTCAATGGCTTTGCCGGTAAAGATTGCGAGCTCTTTTGGAGTATCGGAGTACTGGAGAATTGGAGTGTTGCAAAAACCGAAAAGGCAAATTTCAAACTGAATTCGTCCTTTCATTACTCCATTACTCCACCACTCCATGAGATCAACCCATAAGGGTAAAGCGTAACTAATCACCTCAAGAGCAACCCAAAGCCAAATCTCTCGGGTCCGGATGCTTTTCTGGTTCACTACTCATTAGCCATTGTGGTAGCCCTTACCGCAAAAAGGGCTGGCGGCCAAAGCAGGAATGCTGCATTCCAAGTGTCTTCTAGCATCCTTATGCATAGAGCGCCACATGACATAATCATCCTCTTCAGGCCACACCTCAATACCAGGGCCAGCCCAACCAGACTCCAATCTTTTCTCATTTTCATTTCTATGCTCTTTCATTATTTCGCCCTCCATTTATTGATCGTTATCAAAATCTACTTTCCTAATAGATTAGAGAAACTACCCTCTTGGCTCGGGACCTGCGTCAACTACCCGTTCCTCAGCAAGAATTTCCGGCTTCATGTCACCTATTTCAGATAAGATGAGTTGTTCCACCGTGCTCCAGACCTCTGGGTCTGCATCCATTTTGCTATGGGGAACGGATAATAGCCTTCTCTCCCACGGCACACCTGACATATCAACTTCCTTACCTTTGTAGTCAAATTTCAAATTCGTTATAATTTTCGTTTTTTCTGGATCTTCCGGAACAATCTCATCCTCCCCCACGAGTAACCAACCGTCTAGTTGATAAAGGTTGGCAGCACTCCTGACGTTGGAGGGAATCACATGATCATCATAAGTAAAGCCCACACTATCAATCTGAACAGTCAGCAAAACTGGAATACCCAACTCCCTGAGATTGTTAGATAACTTTACGACCGCAGCGCCGCCAAGACTGTGACCAAACATAATCAGACGAGCTCTGCCTCTCTCCCTTTCATCAAGGTAACCATCCTGGTTGCTATCAAAGGAATTCAATATCAGCTCCATTGCCAAATCGCGTTTTCTGTTTTCAAGAGTCTCAATGTGGATGTCGGGAAGGTTCATGGAATCAATCTTCATTGCCAATTGTCGAACACCCCTACTGGTATCATCCCAATTCTCACGTCCACCCAAAAAACCCAAAATAAGCGTTTGGTTCTCCTCTATTGGTGTAGGGGTGGAGAAATGGTGGTATTGTTGCCCTTTAATGGAGGCACATCCTAACTGTAAGGCAATGAAAAACCCTAAAGCGGCTAAAGAACTTAACCTCATTGTCACTCTCTTCTTTTCTTCCATGATCTCTTTCTCCAAAACTTCTTGGATTGTCCCGCAAGAAAAAACCTAACTTTTTATCCTGCTTCATTCTTTAGGTAGATAAAAGATCAGTCTTAATTCGATATTCGCAACGGTAAATGATTGGGGTGATAATGGTAGGTAAAAACTACTACTATTGCTAAGCAAGTGACAGTAGGTGGGTTCTAAGGTTGGCCTTCTTGTTCTTCAGGCCGAGTTTTTCTCGAATGTTTTTCCGGTGGAAGTCCACCGCGTTCATGGAGAGATGCAACATTTCGGCTATTTCTTTGCTGGCTTTCCCTTCTTTGACAAGGGTAGCCACTTGTATCTCCCTGGGAGTAAGACTTAGGTATTTCGAGGAGAGGTGGTGCAGGAAAGGAGAGATGATATCATTGAGGTTAGATTCGACTATTTCCAGATAAGCCTTTTGCCTGGTATCCAGACCAGCGTTCTTGAGGTCTTTAAGGTATGGGGTTATGAGTTCTTTGACGTTTGCCAGTACCTTTTCTTCAAGTTCATGTTTATCCTCCTCTCTTGTTTTCAGCAGAACCCTCAACGCTGTATTGGTTTCCTCAAGCTTGTGCGTTTGCAGTTCCAGTTCCAGCTCCCGCTCTCTCAAGGCCTCCTCGGCACGCTTGATGGCGGTGACGTCTTCGTGGCTCACCACCACTCTCAGGGGATCAGGATCAGCCATGCGAGTGGCCCTGACATAACACCAGCGCTTCTCATCGGGTGAATGGCAAGGATAATCCGTGGCGAATTCGCTTACACCACCGGCAATTACTTTTCTGATCCCATCAGCGACTTCACGTGCTTTTTCCACTTCTTTGGGATCGCCTATAGCAGAATCACATATCTCGAGATAATTCAAACCAACGGTGTCGGCCGGTGTCTCGATCTTGTTCTCCAAGCCAAATCTTTGCCATGAGCGGTTTGTTTCTAAGATTACGCCATTTGCATCCAATATAGCCATGTTGGCTGATAAGGAGTCCATTGCTACGTTGATGCATTGCCCAGTTAGCCGGAGAGATTTCGTGGCCTCTTTAACCTGAAGGGCCTCATCTTCCAACTCTTTAACCTTTTGTAACAGTTCTTCATATGTTGGAGCAGATGTCATGAATGTTACCCTTTGTGTCAGTGCAAATGTTTTTGAATATAGGTTTTAACTTTGAATTTTGCTTTGCAGCCACCATAACTCATGTAGCGTATCTTGCCAAATATAGGACGTTCCTGCCAGGCCCTATCGTGGACTCCGCCTATACTCCAGGCAATTCCAGCATAGCCGTTTGTATCCCTGCCGTCGAGTTCATATTTGTCGTTGAGCAGGATGGCAACTTCCAGTGCCTCTTCTGGGGAGGCAGTCCATTCCAGGATCTTCTTGGCCCAATACATCCTCAAGTAGCCGTGCATCTTTCCCCTGTGGACCATTTCCATCTGTGCAGCATTCCAGAGGTCATCGTGGGTTTTGCCAGCCTCAAACTGCTCCAGGGAATAGAGGTACTCTCTCTGGTCACCGCGATGTTCGTTCAGTGTTTTCTGGGCCCATTCAGGGAATCCGGCGAACCGGTCGTAATCCTGATTGTAGAAGCAGAAGTTATCCGAGAGTTCACGGCGGACAATGAGTTCTTCCAGGAAATCATCCTTTGACTCTTTGCTCACCTTCTTTTTTTGCACTTCCAGCGCTACCCGCTGCGCTGAGATCTGGCCAAAATGGAGGTACGGAGAGAAGTTGGATACACCGTCTTCGGTGGGATCATTTCTCTTGGCAGCGTACGCTGAAAGTTTCTTGGTAAGAAAATGATTTAAAATTTCTGCTGCCGCCCCTTCACCTGGCAATAACCAATCAACCTCCGGGACAGAGCGATCAATTTTCAGGGATATTTCGGCTTCGTCCCAGTTTGTCTTCTTCACTTTTTTAGGCCAAGGAAAGGGATGTTTCCGCACCAGCGGTAAATCCTTTAAAAACTCGGGGAGGGCACGATGGATCTTCGGTCGCAAGGTATAGGCGGCGTATTCTTTCTTACCAGACGCCTCCCAGCAGGGAACAATGTTGCGGGCGTCCACCTCGTACATGCTCGTCTTGATATGCGCTGTGACCTTTTTCTTCCATTGTTGTTTGATCCGCAGAGGATCAAAGTCAGTCACCAGGCTACCGATGTGGTGTTTTGCCAAAAATGCTGGGAGATCCTGCTCCGGAGAGCCAATAAGGAGGAAAAAAGGTATGTTCAGTTGCGCCAGTCTATTCTCCACCTCATGCAAACCTTTGAGCATAAAACCGTACTGTCTCGAGGTCGCATTGAGAAAGCGTGGCGTCAGGGAAAAAACCACACCGAGAGACACTTTTCGCTCCAGCGCCAATTCCTGGGCAAAAAGGAGAGCCCAGTTGTCATTGACTCTTTGGTCCCGACTCATCCAGTACGCAACAGAACCGCTGCCCATGGCGCCCTGTTTTACTATTCTAACCCTTCTGGGATCAACCATCACGCTATTTCCTGCAAAGGGGGCAATCTTGTTCATTTAATCGATGATTCCTTCTTTCAAGGCATGAAGATTTGGAACTGGGACCGACAGACAATGGTCTCTGTATGAATTGTAGGTGAAGCGATAAGAGATTCCGCTGTTGCCCTGTTGCTTCATGACCTCCCAGCCTTGAACTAAGTAGGGGCACTCGTCATTAAAACACACATACATGAAATCCACGTCCCATTGAGTAAACGGGCTTTGGGGGACCTCCCATTTCAGCAGCCCTTGCTCACAATGAGGGCACCTGAGAGTATGTTTCACTGCTGCTTTTCTGCGCCTCAGCTCCTCTGGGTCGAGAGTATATTCATACGACGCAGATGAGATAGGCCTGGGCCTCTCTTGCCTGTTGTCACCCTTCTTCTCGGCGTAGACCGCGTATATAGGATCACTGGGAATTCCAAGGTGAGCATACTTGTCATCCTTGGGCCGTGGCTTGCCCTTGGACGTAAACAGTTGTGGCCGAGTAAATGTTCCATCCCGGGTGAAAAACTCTTCCACCAGGAGTATGCGCTCTTCCTCAGAAGACTGACGCCAGATCTTTACCGCCTTCTGCTCAAACATCCGGCTGGAAAAGATTACCAGAAACAAACCCCCTGGTTTGAGAATTCTACTGACCTCTCGGAAGACGTCAAAGGGCTTGGTCATATAGTCAACCGATACCACATTGAGCACCACGTCAAAGGTATCGTTGGCAAAAGGCAGGATGGGATTTTTGTTCAGGTCGTGAAGGCACCACTCGGTGAGGGCGGGGTTCTTGGAGAGTTCGTTGCTGTTCAGACCCAAACCCACAACTCTATCTGGCCGAAGACTGGAGGGAATGTGGGAATCCCAACTTGACATCAGGTCCAGAATAACCGGGTTTTCTTCTATAACGAGATCACCGATCAGCTTTTCCACCGTTGACAGGGCCAAGGAATCGAGATGCTCAACAAAACGATCGGCGGTATAGAATATACTGTCATCGCTTTCGTCTGAGCGAGAGAAAGCATCTTCACTGAAAAGGGGATCATCGCAAAGTACTTGTTCGGTCAGGCTATCACCATCTGCCTTCAGAGCATGTGGCTCTTCCATGCTATGCCTCCTCAAGCGTTTTGAGCGCTTTGTTCACTGTATCTTTCGGACTGACCTTATACCATGTATCAACCACTTTTCCTTGTTCGTCGATCAATAAGGACGAACGGATAATACCCTCATATTTCTTACCGTACATGGATTTCTCCCCCCAAGCTCCGTAGGCTTTGGCAATGGCGTTGTCCTGGTCAGAGAGCAAAGAAAAACCAAGGCCATGTTTGTCGTCAAATTCCTTTTGCTTGGCAGGTGTATCTGGACTGATGCCGACAACGTCTACGCCGAGATCAGCCAGTTCTTCCCGGGCGTCCCTCACATTGCATGCTTGCTTGGTACAGCCGGGGGTATCCGCCTTCGGATAGAAGTAGACGAGGAGTTTCCTCCCTTTAAAATCCTCAAGGTCTACCTCTGTTTCATCCTGATCAGAAAGCCTGAAATGAGGGGCTTTATCCCCTTTAATTAATTTGGTCATGTAAATAGCTCCTTCCAGACGAATATCGTTAATCAGTATAACAAAAACTAAGCAGGCTACCTTTTTTGTCAATACGCGGGCAGAGAGCAAAAAACAACAACCAGCAAAGGCAAAACGTTGTTGGAACTTCCGCGGGAGGTATGGCTGCAGGAACTTCTTCTCCACCCAATTTTTAAAATGATTCAGACTGATTGGGCGCAGTGAAAACCTACACTCTTTGCGAAGAAGAGAGGGCAAGGAATTTCTTTGCACTTCGAGATTAGACACCTTGCAGTATCTCTGGGTGGTTTTGATCCGGGTGTGCCCTAAAAGGTATTGGATGGTGCTTCTTCCTGGAGGATCGATCAACCGGGAGATTTGCCCATGGATAAATTACCAATGGACGGGTGGCAATAGTCTGATACCGTGATTATAAATTGCAATAATTCTTGGGGCTACCTTAACTGCTAAAACATTATCCTTCTGGGATCACCCTCTAACCTGGTCCCAGTAGCGGGATCTTGCCTGGAGTGTGAGACTGAATGATGTTGCTCTTTATTGGAACACTTGCACTAGGTTTAACCGCACTAGCGATTGGTGCCGACCGTTTCGTCTCCGGTGCCGCTTCTCTGGCAAGCAGTCTAAGGATTTCACCTCTGGTGATTGGCCTGACTGTTGTATCGCTTGGCACCTCTTTGCCGGAACTTCTCGTCACTACCACCGCAGTGATTGTCGGGCATTCCAGTATAGGGCTCGGGAATGTGTTGGGAAGCAACATTTCCAATATCTGTTTGGTCTTGGGAATATGTGCGCTCCTTCAGCCGCTAATGGTGGAATCCAAACTTTTTCGACTAGACTATCCCGCTCTAATGGTAGCTACCGTTGCCACCTGGCTGATGTCTTCAAACCGGGTGATAACTCGCTTCGAAGGCTTGGTCTTGCTGATAGGTTTGGCTCTCTATCTCGTCCTCGTGATTCGCTCAGCAGACGAAGACACAAAGAAACTGCTTGCTCCAACCAACTCCAGCACTCAACTAACAAGTAGGCGAAAGGTATTCGTTCAAATGATCAGCGGCCTCGTTCTTCTCCTTATTGGCAGCCAACTTGTTGTTTGGGGTGGCGTTGGACTCGGCCGAGCACTCGGGCTCAGCGAACTCATAATTGGACTCACCATAGTAGCCGTGGGTACGAGTCTTCCAGAGTTGGCTACCTCAATCGCCGGTGTCGTAAAAAAACAGCACTCCATAGCCGTGGGCAATGTCGTTGGATCCAACCTAATCAACTCTACTGCTATCATTGGAATTCCCTCAATCCTCAAACCAATGGAAGTGGAGGGTGTAGCACTGCTCCGTGATTATCCTATGGTGTTTTTAGTATCTTTGGCGCTCTGGCCGATATTCTGGTCTAGACGGCGGGGATCGGGTCGAGTGAATCGGTGGGAAGCACTGCTCCTGCTGGCAGGATATTTGTTGTATCTGCGGTTGCTTGCATTCTTTTGAAAGGTGAGATATGGAGAGCAACTTTGAGATAATGACTGGCATTACTATCCGTGAGTAAAGTGACAACTTCGAATAGAGGATCTCACTATTGCTGGAAGGTGAAACTGTTTTTGATGTTATACTTTTTACGGCAAAAGGGGTTTAGCGAGGAAATTGCATGAGCATTTGGATTGTTTCAATTCTTCCTGGGGGTTGATCCAGAACCTTTCATATTTTCCATCTGTTTCGGTGCCAGCGCCTGCTTTGCTTCTCCTGTCGGCTATCAGACAAATCTTCTCGTTTACGGACCAGGCAGCTATAGGTTAAATGACTATTTCAGGCTGGGGATTCCACTCACCTGCTTGTCTTGGTAATGGGCTCAGTTTTTATTCCCTTAATCTGGCCGTTTTAAAGCGCTATATCCGTTTTCCCAAATACGGCTATCTCAACAGGGACTAACCCCGCCAGTAAAAGGCAAAATATGGTGAACGCCGATTTATACACGGCACCCGGAATGCCGAGTCTCCATCAAATCCGGCTGGGGGAAGACGTTCCCGCTGACGTGGGATTGCAGGGAATTTAAATGAGCTAAAGAAACAATCGACTTCTGCAGGGATATGGATTACTATTCCTGTCCAATGTGCGGTTATAATTCAGAGAATACTCCCTAAGTAAACTGCCCAGTCCGCAAAGCGCCGAGATTTGCTCTTATCAGAGAAAATTAGCTTGAACTGTACCAGTGAGCCCTGCTGAACTGAACCAGCGAGCGCATTCCCTGTCCGCCTCTGGCGGACTGCAGGGTTAGCGAGCGAACCTAATAAATAGACTAATGCCTTACAGTCGAAGATTCCCCGCAGCTTGCTGCGGGAAGCTTCAATTCCCCGGAGGGAATTCTATACAAGAGGGCGAGCGTATACGCGGTCCCGCCTAGGCGGACGTCGGAGAGCTTCAATCACATGAACCACTGAATGGCTGATTACGGCTTTTTATAAGCTGAATTTGTAGACTTATTAGAATGGACCCCAATATCTGTACCATTCAGCACTAGTAACTGAAAAAGTGAGGCCGCATCAATCGTGCGGCGGGTGGACTTCAAATGTCGGCAAATATCCTGGATTGCTGGCCTTCTATTAAATCGCACTACGGCTCGGAGTGAACTTTTATGGGCTGGTCTGTGCTTGGAATATTTACTCTGGCTCTTTTTGCCCCATTCCTTCACCGACTTCTGGGTCGTGCCACGGGATGGGTTCTGGCTCTATTCCCATTTACCTTGGTTGTTTTTTTTGGACGGCATCTTCCCATATTGCCCGGGGAGAGATTTGCAACAAGCTGGTCCTGGGTGCCGAGTCTCGGTGTGGACCTTTCATTCGTACTCGATGGTTTATCCCTTACGTTTGTGCTCCTTATTGGTGGAATCGGTGCCCTTGTGCTCATTTACTCCGGGGCTTACCTTGGCGAGCAATCGGGCGGGGGTCGGTTCTTCGCATACCTTCTGCTTTTCATGGGTTCAATGCTTGGACTCGTTTTAAGTGACAACGTAATTACCCTTTTCGTTTTCTGGGAATTGACCAGTATCAGCTCCTATCTTCTCATCGGCTTCCACCACCAGACTGACTCGTCCCGGGCGTCTGCTCTCAAGGCACTTCTGGTGACCGGAGCAGGTGGTTTATTACTTCTGGCCGGTCTTCTTCTCATGATGCTCGCTGCAGTGCAGTTGGGATTGCCTTTAGAAACCGCCGGCCGGATCTCCGCCATGTTTTCCGTGAATTTTCAACAACATCCTCTCTACATGCCGATCCTGGTTCTACTTCTTCTGGGTGCCTTTACCAAGTCGGCCCAGGTTCCCTTCCATTTCTGGCTTCCCGCAGCCATGGCCGCGCCCACCCCCGTCAGCGCCTACTTGCATTCAGCAACTATGGTAAAAGCCGGAGTCTATATCTTGGCGAGATTCCATCCAATCCTCGGCGGCACTCTCCAGTGGAAGACGCTAATGATCGGTGTGGGTGTTGTGACCATGCTCGTCGGCGCCATTATGGCCACCGGACAGCGTGATCTCAAACGGATTCTGGCCTATTCCACAATCAGCGTTCTCGGCATACTCACCACGCTCCTCGGTGTGGGTACTGTGCAGGCCATTGAGGCCGCGGTAGTATTTCTTGTAGCTCACGCTCTTTACAAGGCGGCTCTTTTCATGGTCGCCGGCAACATCGACCATGAAACCGGTACCCGTGATGTGACCCGGCTTGGTGGTCTCCGCTCGCTCATGCCAGTCACAGCAATCACTGGCATACTTGCTGCTTTTAGCAAGGCTGGTGCACCCCCCATGTTTGGTTTTCTCGGCAAAGAGGCGCTCTACACGGCCAAGCTGGACATCGAAACCATAGGACTCTGGCTGATAATCGGTGCAGTGGTAGCTAATGTTTTGTTAGTCGCCATGTCACTGGTTGTGGCTGTTTGGCCGTTTTTTGGATCGTTTCGACAAACTCCCAAGACCCCCCATGAAGCTCCAATCTCCATGCTGCTCGGGCCAGTGCTTCTTGCTGGCTTCGGCATGTTTGTCGGGCTCATTCCTGGTGCATTCGATCGCAGCGTCGGATCGGCCATGTCAACCGCCATCCTAGGGTTTCCGGTGGAGATGAAACTGAAACTCTGGCACGGACTCAACCCGGAGTCTATCCTGGTCATGGCACTGAGCGGTTTTACGCTGGCAACGGGATTTGTGCTGTTCATGAAGCTGCGACCCTGGCTCACCCATACCTTGGAACTCGCCTGTCGTCTGGAGCCCTGGGGGCCAGGCGTCCGAAGGGCTTGGCAAGAGGGTAGACTGCTTCATGAACTTACATGCAGGCTGGAGCCACTTGGACCGACCCGGGCATACGAACGTCTCCTGGCGGGGCTTGCTTGGAGTGCACAGGGTGTAACCCGCCTGATCCAGAGCGGTTACTTGCGGCGATATATACTCATTACAATCCTAGCGGTGGTGGGTCTCGTTTCGTATCCGCTTCTTCATAGTATCCAGCCACAACTCTCCCAGAATGCATGGCAGATTCGACCGCACGAGGCGGTGGTCGCGCTGTTAACACTGGCAGGTGCTATTGCTACCGTTCGGGCGCGATATCGGCTGACGGGTGTGGCTGCACTGGGGGTTACCGGCTTGGGTATTGCCCTCACCTTTGTCATGTTCGGAGCCCCCGATCTGGCAATGACTCAGGTAATGGTCGAAACTCTTACCGTGATCCTTTTTGTCCTTGTCTTTTACCACTTGCCGCCATTCGTCCCCAGGAGCACCAGGCGTCAGCGATTTCGCGACCTCGTCATTTCTATGTCAGCCGGGCTGGTGATGGCATTGGTTGTGTTGGCAACCGCGTCCATTCACCTCGAGCCAGTTCTATCTGATTTTTTTGCCCGGCAAAGTTTGTCCGCAGCGTACGGTCGGAATGTAGTGAATGTCATCCTGGTCGACTTCCGCGCCCTCGACACCCTCGGCGAAATCACTGTTCTGGCAGTAGCGGGTTTCGGTGTCTACGCGCTCCTTCGCCTCAAAGCCCGGCAGAAGGGGGAGGTGCAGAAATGAAATCGCTTATTCTCCAAACTGCCAGCCGCTACCTTATAGTTCTCTTGGTGATCTTCTCGGTTTTTATTCTGCTGAGGGGGCACAACGAACCCGGAGGGGGATTCGTGGGTGGGCTGCTTATCGCCGGGGCTTTCGCTCTTTACGGACTGGCTTATGAGCCAAAGGCAGCCCGGCGTCTTCTCCGCCTCGACCCACGTACCATTATTGGTGTCGGGTTGGTCACCGCAGCCGGGAGCGGATTGGCTGCGGTGTGGCATGGCCAACCCTTTTTAACTGGACAGTGGTTACCCTATCCTATCCCGTTTCTGGGTAAGCTTGGAACAGTGTTTTTCTTCGACCTGGGCGTGTACTTGGTGGTGCTGGGAACTGCACTGCTGGTCCTTCTCACTCTCGAAGAGGAGTGATGCAGTCATGTTCTTGCTTCTTTCCATTGTAGTGGGCGGTCTGTTCGCAGCGGGTTTGTACCTGATGCTGCGTCGGAGTGTGGTCAAGCTGATATTTGGACTGGTGTTGCTCGGGCACGCGGCTAACTTGCTTATTTTCACGGCAGGCGGCCTGGTGAGGGCCCGGCCACCGCTTATTCCAAAAGGAGAGCTGGTACCAGGACCAGAATTTGCCGATCCGGTCCCCCAAGCACTGATACTCACTGCCATCGTGATCAGCTTCGCGGTAATTGCCTTTGCCGCCGTACTGGTTCAGCGGGTCTATCGAACTGTGGGATCGGGCGATGTGGATGAGTTGAAAGCAACCGATATATGAAAAACCTGCTGATTTTACCCATTCTCATTCCTCTCGTTAATGCGGGACTGTCCCTTATTGCCTGGAAGTCATCCCGAATGCAGCGCATCTTTGGCCTGCTTGGTGCTGGTGCTCTGATGGTAGCAGCATCTGGTCTCTTTGTGTCGGTGTATACCAATGGTATCCAGGTTCTACAAGTGGGGAACTGGCCTTCACCGTTCGGCATTACTCTCATTGCTGACCTGTTGAGTGCCGTCATGGTGGTTCTCACCGCACTGGTTGGCCTGGCCGTGGCGATCTATTCAATTGCTGACGTAGGCGAGCAGCAGATCTCGTTTGGCTATTTTCCGTTCTTCCAAGTCCTGCTCACGGGTGTATGTGGAGCCTTTTTGACCGGTGATCTCTTCAATTTATACGTCTGGTTTGAAGTGATGCTGATGGCAAGCTTCGTGCTTCTGGTGCTCGGTGGTGAACCACCCCAGCTTGAAGGCGGCATAAAATACGTCACGCTCAATTTACTGAGCTCGGTCACCTTCTTGGCGGCGGTGGGGATTCTATATGCGGTGGCGCACACCTTGAATATGGCGGACCTTTCACTGAAGCTGACAAAGGTTGCCCAGAGTCATCCCACCTTGATTCTGAGCGTGGCCGGTTTCTTTATCATCGGTTTCGGTATCAAAGCAGGTATTTTCCCGCTTTACTTCTGGTTACCGGCCAGTTACCATACGCCCCCTGCGGCAACATCTGCCCTCTTTGCCGGGCTACTCACGAAGGTCGGCGTCTACGCCCTCATTCGCGTTTTCACTCTTGTCTTTCCGAGGATGACCTACTCTTATACCCTGATATTGACGTTGGCTGGTCTAACCATGGTTATTGGAGTTCTGGGTGCATTTGCTCAATTCGAGATCCGACGTATCCTTAGTTTTCACATCATAAGTCAGATTGGCTACATGATCATGGGCTTGGGTTTGCTTGCCTCTAACAATCCAGCAGCGAGGCTTCTTGGTATCGCCGCAGCCGTTTTCTACATAACCCATCACATCATCGTCAAGACCAACCTTTTTTTAATCAGCGGCGTGGTGAAAGCCTTGCGCGGAACCTATCAACTCAAGAGCTTGGGAGGCCTAGCGACCTCATCGCCCTGGCTCGCCATCCTTTTCTTGATTCCAGCACTCAGTCTTGCCGGTATACCGCCGCTCTCAGGGTTTTGGGCCAAATTCGCAATGATCAAGGCCGGCTTGCAAGCCGAGCAGTATCTTGTGGTAGCGGCGGCTCTCGTCGCCGGCCTCCTGACCCTGATGAGCATGATCAAGATCTGGGATGAGGCATTCTGGAAGCCGGCTCCAGAAGTTCTTCCCGGAGAGGGATCGCATTCCACTGGTCCGCTCACCAAGCGACGACTGCTCTTACTCCTGGGACCCATCACAGTACTGGCTGGTCTCACGGTGGCGATCGGTTTGCACCCGCAACCGCTCTTCACCGTTGCTGAGCGTGCCGCTGCCCAGTTGCTTGACCCAAGCGCATACATTCAGGCCGTCCTTGGTGTTGGTCAGGCACCGCTACAGGGAATTGACATTATGCGGGGAGCTACACCATGAAAGTTTTCTTGTGGAATCTATTACTGGCATTGCTGTGGGAAGCCATGACCGGCAGGACTGATGTTGCCAACTTGCTCCTCGGCTTCGCACTTGGCTATGTCGTTCTGTGGTGGTTGAGACCACTTCTCAGCCCTACCCAGTATTTCAGGAAGATACCTGAAAGCATCCGGTTCACATTCTTCTTTCTGCGGGAGCTGATCCATTCGAACCTTCGCGTCGCTTGGGATGTTATCAGCCCGAAATCGCAACGCAAGCCCGGAATTGTCGCTGTACCATTGGATGCCAGCAGTGATATAGAGATCACCTTTCTGGCAAATCTGATCACTCTTACCCCTGGGACTTTAAGCTTGGATGTCTCGGATGATCGGAGTGTGCTTTACGTGCATGGGATGTTTGTCGAAGACCCCCAGCTGATGCGGGAGCAAATCAAGAATGGCTTTGAACGGAGGGTTCTGGAGCTATTAAGATGACCGATCACATCAATCTGTTCCTAGAGATTGTCCTCGGCGTCCTGGCACTGGCTGCGGTGGTGGGGTTTGTCCGGCTGCTGCGGGGGCCCAGCCTGCCGGACCGTGTCGTTGCCTTTGATTTGTTGGCCACAGTGGGTGTCGGGATCTCGGCTGTTTTCTCAATGGCCCATAATCAGCCGGTGTTTCTGGATGTGGCTGTAGTTCTTGCCTTGATCAGTTTCGTGGGTACTGTCGCATTTGCTCGCTATATAGAAAAGAGACTCAAAGGATGAGCTTTATGAAGGAATTGCTGACTTTTATTTTGACCGGGGGCGGCAGTCTCTTTGTTTTGCTTGCTTCCATCGGCCTCCTGAGGATGCCAGATCTGTATACTCGCATGCACCCCTCCAGTAAGGCTGCAACCCTGGGAACCGTTCTGATCTTAATAGGTATTGCCGTTCACTTTGAAGATGGAGCCATTGCCGTACGTGCGGTGTTGATCTCCTTGTTCCTGTTTTTGACGGCTCCAGTGGCATCCCACATGATTGCCCGGGCTGGATTTCTCTCCGGTGTCCCCCTAGCCGAGGAAACCTCCATCGACGAGCTCAGCGGCCGCTACGACCTGGAAACTCACTGTTTAAGCTGTCCACCTGCCGGAGCTGAGGAAGAGTAGAGATTTTCTGTCCCCTACCGTTGGTCTCTACCCTAGTGTTGCATACCCACACCGGTAAAAACCGCAACGCTGCAAAGGCCAGCCCGTTGCAGCTAGAAGGCATAATATTACTAGAGAGCAGCACATCATACAAGATCTCCCTTGAATCGTAGCATGGGGCATAGAGCATAGCGAAAGACCAGCAGGCAGCGAGGATTGACATCATCTGGCTTCGCCGTAATGGGGCCATTTGGGCTAAAGTCCGTCATCATTTCATTGTGTCGTCTGGAGCAAACACTCACTCGGGAAAGCTAGGTGTTACGCGGTGATCAAATCATGAGCGGGCCGGGTGACCAACTGGTAATCAAAACTGTCCAATCAAAAAAGGGGAAGTACCGTGAATATTGAGTAATTTCATATATTCTTATGTTGCTACGTTTGGCAAGAAACATTAAACCCAAGAAGACGTGTTTGAACCACAACATCAGTGTCCGCTTCGATCTTCCCAGATGAATACTATCGCTTGAAAACCACTCGTAGGGTAATTATAGTTTTAATTCAAAGATGTCCTCACTGCAGGGTATTCGTTTTGATGAATACATCAATTAGGGATTGTCAATTGTACTTTTATCTATGTGATTGTTGTAAATCGCCGTGCACTCCAGTTGGGAGTGTTAAATGCTGTAAATACGAACAATTGTGTTTTAGCCAATACTTTTTGAGATGGAGGAAATCATGACCCAGATTATGACTCGAATTACCACCATTGTCGTGGCGCTGGTGTTTTCTGGAACTGTTGCGCTCGCCGCGGGAAGCAGCTCAAGACCGGCCAGGGATAGTCGTCCTGGCGTTGCTCAGTACAACTCCGGCGTGAAGTATATGAAGAAGGGGAAGTACGAAAAGGCTCAGGCGGAGTTCGAGACCGCTCTGGCCAAAAACCCAAATATGGCGGAGGCGCACAACAACCTCGGATACTCCCTGAGGAAGCAGGGACCGGAGAATTACGAGGAGGCGCTGCGTCACTACGACCGCGCCATCGAGCTCAATGCGAAGCTCGCCGAGGCTTACATGTACCGAGGTGTGTTGCACATGCTGATGGGCAACGAGGACAAGGCCCTGGAGGACCATCGTACTCTTACCAAGCTGAATCGCAAGCTCGCCGATGCGCTTCAGGCGGCAATTGCCTCAGGCGAAGAGCCGGATGGGCTAGAGGGGCTGGCAAAATCATGGTGAGAGCCGGCACGGTTGCCGCAATTGCCTTGATGTTACTCGGGGCGGCGTGCGAGTTCGGTAGACAGGTAGCGGACCGAGCGGATCGCGGCAGTCCATCCGGGTATGTTTGGCAAGTGCCTGTGGGGTTCCCAGCACCCCGGGTACCTATAGACAATCCGATGACGCCGGAGAAAGTCGAACTCGGGCGCCAACTGTTTCACGATCCCCGGCTGTCGGGCGACGGAACGGTGCCTTGCGCCAGCTGCCACCGGCCAGAACTCGCCTACACCGACGGCCGAAGTCGTTCTGTGGGTTCCCAGGGGAATATCCATCCCCGCTCGGCTATGTCGCTCACCAATGTCGCCTATAATGCGACCCTGGGATGGGACGATCCCACCCTGACACGCCTTGAAGACCAGGCCCTTGTGCCGTTGTTAAATACGCAACCGCTGGAGATGGGGGTGGCTGGTCGCGAGGACGAGGTCCTGGCGCGGTTTCGCGACGATCGACGCTACCGCCAGCTTTTCCACAGGGCTTTCCCGAAAAACGAGGACCCGGTGTCGATACGCAACGTGACCTACGCATTGGCCTCGTTCGAAAGGACACTGATCTCCGGGAACTCGCCTTACGACCGTTGGGCGTACGGCGGGGAGGTGGATGCCCTGGATGCTGATGAACGTGCCGGCGCACGCCTTTTCTTCTCCCAGCGATTGAGCTGTTTTCGTTGTCACGCCGGATTCAACCTCTCCGGCCCGGTGGTCTACGACGGATCCGGGACACCGGAGGCACAGTTCCACAACACCGGGCTCTATAACGAGGACGGACGCGGTGCCTACCCGAAAGCCAACACTGGCGTGCAACGGCATAGCGGGCGTAGTGAGGATATGGGTAAATTCCGGGCACCCACGCTCCGGAACATCGCGCTCACAGCGCCATATATGCACGACGGCAGTGTTCCCACCCTCGAGGCTGTCCTCGATCATTACGCGGCGGGCGGGCGTGCTCGATCCCTCGGTCCCGATTCACAAAACATCAGACCCGACTCTGCGACCGACCCTCTGGTTATCGGGTTCGAGCTGACTCCAGAGGAGCGAAGACAGCTGGTTGCGTTCCTGCGAGCGCTCACCGATGAGTCCTTCGTGCTTAGAGCGCGGGAGCGGAGCGTCCAGTGATTAGAGGTGACTCTTGCTCACGGCACAACGGGAGCATCTTCCTGCGGTCCGGATCCGCCGCAGACTGTAAGGGGTAGTAGCATCAAGGTCGGGCTAAGCTAAACAACTGTCATTTGTAAAGTGTCAAGTCTACGCTCGCTTTTTGCATGAAAACCGTT
>Ga0224503_10000233_pt1 | contig 16486 bp, 7 predicted proteins | sample SF_Oct11_sed_USG_2_FD_169106 | JGI IMG/M metagenome (GOLD analysis project Ga0224503, IMG submission 169106) | Sediment microbial communities from San Francisco Bay, California, United States - SF_Oct11_sed_USGS_21 | ecosystem: Environmental > Aquatic > Marine > Sediment | place: USA: California...
AATAAGAGCACTAAAGGCGGGTGGGTTTGGAGACTTGATATTTCTTTAGTTTAGAATACAGACTGCTTCTGCTGATACCCAGGCGCAGGGCTGCCTGGCTCTTGTTCCAATTGCACTCCTCTAACACATCGATGAGAAGCTTTTTTTCGTTATCTTCGATGGTCTTGCGGGATCTTTTAAGGCCGGCGGCCGGAGAAAGGGCATCACCACTAATCAGAATTGAAGGCAAATGTCCTACCTCGGTGCGTTGACCCTTGCTCAGCACAACGGCATGTTCAGTGGTGTTTTCAAGCTCGCGGACATTGCCCGGCCAGTAATAATCCAAAAGTACCCGCATGGCTTCCGAGCTAAAACCCTTTGCAACAACGCCGTGTTCAGCAGCGAATTTTTTCTGAAAATGGCGTGCCAGAAGCGGGATGTCGTTGCGCCGATTTCTGAGCGGCGGTAAATGAATCGGAATGACGTTCAGACGGTAATAGAGGTCTTCCCGAAAATTGCCATCTTTCACTTCCTGAAGCAGATCTTTATTGGTAGCGGCAAGAATGCGTACATTCACCGCCACGGTCTGCTCGCCGCCCAAACGCTCAAATTTTTGCGTCTGTAAGACCCGCAGCAGCTTGATCTGAGCGGGCAGGGGGATCTCACCGATCTCATCAAGAAAAACCGTACCGCCGTCAGCCTGCTCAAATCGTCCCATTTTTTTTCGGATGGCGCCGGTAAACGCCCCCTTCTCATGGCCAAAAAGCTCGCTCTCCAAAAGGGTGGACGGGTATGCAGAACAATTAATCACGACAAGAGGGTTGTCCTTGCGAAGGCTCTTCTTGTATAAGGCCCTGGCCACCACTTCTTTTCCGGTTCCGGTTTCACCCTGAATCAGAACCGTTGTATCCGAGTGGGCAATGTCCTCGATGAGTTTGTAAATGGTTTGCATCTTGGGATCTTTGCCGATGATGCCGGAAAACTCGGACATGCTTTCGATGCGTTGTTCAAGAAAACGGATTTCTTCCTGATGCAAGACGGCCCTCTTGATTGACCCCGAGGCCTGTTCAAGAATCAGGGCCACCAGTTTAAGTTTATTGTCATCACACAGGCAATCCTGTGTACAGGTAACAACCAGAGCCCCTTGGGTATGGTTTTCTATTCTAAAGGGTATGAGGGTCTGTCGACCGTCCAGGGGAAGGTCATCCGGAAGGGGGAGAGATTTTAAGGGCATATCGAATCCTGTAATGACATTTTCAAGATTCTCGATGATGGTTGAAAAGGAATGAACCTGTTCCGGTTCTTTAATGACGCCGGCGCCGGTGTCGGACAGCGTGAAGATGTTGCTCTTGTCGCTGCTAAAGACAAAAAGCTGCATGTACTGGGTGTTCAGGATGTCCTTGAGTTCCTTTATTAAAAAATTGCCAACCCCATCCAGTGACTGTTCCATTCCAATTTGTTTGGTGATTTCACAAAACTTCCCCATCTCCTGATGGGCGCGTCTCAACTCAATTTCGTCATTTTTGCGATCGGTAATATCTGCCGCGATTTCCAATCTAACGAAACGGTCGTCCAGCCAGCGGATGACCCGACTACGAATTTCATACCATTTTTGGGTGGATGAATTAAAAATTTCACGGACGTTTACGCTCAAGGACTCACCATTGGCAATAAGGCTTTTCTGGTCGGAACAATAGTCGCACGGGCCGGCCTGATCGGGATGGAATACCTGCCAGCAGGTCTTTCCGATAACATCGCCAAAAATGTCTCGAAGATACTTGTTTAAGAATAAGACCTCATATGTTTCCAGATCCGTCACGTAAACACCGGCATCCAGACTATTTAAAACCGTCAGGAGCCGTTGATGACCGTCTTCAATGTCTCGCGTTTTGGCGCTAGCCTGAGCGATGATGCTCTTTGTGGCTTTGTGGGAAAGGAAAATCATAATGATCACCAGCGCCAGGGCAATGGACAATGAAAAGATATGTGATTGCCGGACCAGACGATCCAGCTTTTTTTTGGTAGTGGTGATGTCAAAATATATCTCAAACGCGCCAAGAAAAGAATCTCCTTTCATGACAGGAACATACGTCTCGACATTGTCCCTGGTCATTAGTTGATCTTCAAGGGACCTTGAGTCTTTTTTCACGACATTGGTATAGGTCCGGCCTCTGGCAACCACCTCATGAAAGTAAGACTTTTTGTTTATTTGGCCGATGTCTTTGGTGTCGCTTGAATAAATGACCTCCCCGGTGGGCGAAAACAATTTTACCTTTATTAATTCAAAATCTTTCGCCACTTTTTCAAGTTCAAGAATGATATTGTCCGGCAGGTTCTTTTTGGTGAGTTCCATGCCGTCGAGATCAGTCCCATCAAGAACCATTTTTGAAAGGTGGGTGGCCACCCGAACGGCTTCTGCTTCGGTGTTTTCGGTGATTAAACCGGTAAATGAGGGAGAGAGGAAAAAAACAGCGTAGACCGACAATAAAATTACTGCGACAATGGATACGCCAATCATGGCTTTTAAAAAACCCAGCTTATACAACGGTCATCCTCTCGATATTATATTCAAAGAAAGAAAATTTATCCTTACTATAATACCGAGGGTGTATTATTTCAAGGGTTTATTAGCCCTTGAAAGCCGGGTCCTCTGGGCCCGGTCAGAGATAGATGGCTCTGCATGAAGAATCGTTGGAAGAGTTTGAAGTGATCTATAGTTAAAAAAGGTTGTGCCCATCGGCCCGTCATGCCGGTTTGCCCGTAATTTAATACCGGCCAACTGGCTAACCGGAGATAGACACTTTTTCCTTGTGCGGCTTTAAGTAAAACAGCCACTTTCAGGGGTTATATCAAAGCTGGGTCCTCTGGACTCGGATTCTTTACTAACAAGCGGAACATATTTTGGAGAACTGTTATAAAGATACGATGATAAAACCAAGATCACCTTTATATTTCAAGTTTATCAATTAATTTTCGGACACTTTTGGGCATACCTCCCAAACCGGTCATGTGGTCTTTGAGAAATGAGTTGTCGATGATGGCTTTCATGCCCTTGATCAGGATGGAGCGCTTCAAATCGTTACCCTTCATATTGGCCCATTCGGGCACTTTGCGCATGTAGTAATTTTTGTAACAATTGAGAACCGCATTCATGAGCTGATCGCGGGTCATGTCTTTGGGTTTGATGATCGGTTCCACCAAATTGTATTTGGAATAATCCCAAACTTCAATATAAGGCTCCAAACTTTCATACATATCCGCGTAAGGCCAAGGCGCCAGCAGAAGGAAATGCATGAAGTCGGCGTTATACTCATAGGCCGTTTTCAATGTCTCCTGGATCGATGCAGGTGTCTCGCTGGGGGTGCCGATGATGAGAGAGCTTTCCACGATCATCCCGGTATCCCGAACCAGCTTCAGGGCTTCTTTGGATTGTTCGAATTTGATTTCTTTTTTAAATTCTTCCAGCTTTCGGTCATTGGTGGCCTCGACACCCAGGTAGATAAACAGGATGCCGGCCTGGCGATAGCGATGCAAAATGTCGCGGTCGCGGATAATGTCCGGAACGCAGGTTTCCATCAGAATGTGAACCCCCAGCTCTTTCTCGATCAAAAGGTCGAGGATTTTTTCCCAGCGTTCCCGGGAACGGGTCGGGTACTCGTCGGCGATAAAAAAGACGTTGATCCCATAGGTGGCGGCCAGATGTTCGATCTCGGCCACGAAATTGTAGGGATCGCGCTCGCGGTAGGACCCCTGCCAGAACTTGTGCTGCGAACAGAAGAAGCAGGAGTGGATGCAGCCGCGGGACGAGCTGACGATTGCCACTGTGGAATCGTCGATAAAATACAGCGGGTAGTCTGACCAGTTGACCAGATGCCAGGCTGGTGACAATGTGTCGAGGTCGGCCATAAATAGACGCGGCGCGGTGCACAGCACCCGGCCGTCGCGCTTAAACGCGATTCCTTGGACTTTGGACATATCACGTCCGTTTCGATGGGCGTCCAAAAGTTCAGGCGCGGTCAGTTCGCCTTCGCCCAGCACGCAATAGTCCACCCACTGCCCGTTGTCTAAAAGAATTTCTTCGTACATGAAGGTGGGATGGACCCCGCCCAGAATCGTTGTGACGCCAGGGAGTTCTTCCTTGGCGATTTTCAACACTTTAATGGAATCATTTATGGTGGCTGTTATTGCCGTAGCGCCCACAAAATCCGGAGCTTCATTTTGGATATGTTCCCGGATCTGATCGTATTCGTGGAATTTCGACATGGCATCGTAGATTTCAACGTCAAAACCGGCCTTTTCCAGTTCGCCGGCAATATAGATAAAGCCGAGATTTGGCCATCGGCCTGCTGATTCCACCACACCGCAATGGTACGGCGGCGTAATCAGCATCACTTTATTCGGTTTTTTCATTAAGTGCCCTTCGGACAAGCTTCCTTGCCCTGATATAGTAAACGAGCCCCACCGCAAAAACTACGGTAAAGATCACATGCTTTATAATAAGGAGTGTTATCTGGCTCTGTCCGGCAGCGGCGTTCCACTCGTAGGTTTTATACGCCAGCGTTCGTACAACGCCAAAAACGACGATTCCGGCGAGACTGAGCCGCATCAAAAAGAGGACTGTCTTCAGACTCTCGGCAACAAACCTTTCGGCCCCCGGGTTCGAAATGTCTTTTCGCATCATCGACCACAGGAGTACGGAACCAAAAAGCCAGCCCGCGGCTGAAAAATCATGCAGAAAATTGTTTAGCAGCACAAATATGGCCAAAAAAAATCTACCTCCAGGAATTTACCGATGCAATATCTATACCATGAGCGGCTGCAGTCTTGCCCATTTCGTGATCGGCGGTTTTTCCACGGTAAAGTTAAGGCCGATCTTTGTCTTTGTCTAATTTTTTATCGTGTTTTTGGGCACGTCCTTCTTTAACACGACAGGAGCGCTTCTTTCGTTCCACTCATGTCCCGGACGGACGACGGGCGAAAACCACTGAACTCCCCAGAAAGAAATGGCCAAAACCACAAAACCGAGCACTGTCAGCCAGGCGGACCGCCTCATTCTCCACCCTAAAAAAGAACGGACATGGAGGTAAAATGCATAGAAGAGAAACGTTATCAGAGACCATATTTCCAACACATCCCAGCTCCAGTAGTGCCCCCAGAGTTTCTTGGCCCAGATGGCACCCGATACGAGCATGACGGCATGGTTGATGAAGCCGAGCACGATAAAGCGATACCCCGCCAGGTCCAGTCCTTTGACGTCGGGAACTCTGGTTATCGGCTCCCAGCCAGGGAACCTGTCCCTTGCAAGGAAAAGTACGGCGGCTCCGAAGGCGATGGCAAAGCACCCGAAGGACAGCCAGGCAAAAATCACGTGTACCACCAGCCAGGGGCTCTGATAGGCCGTTCCCATGGGAATCGGCGCGCTTCGCAACATAACCCCGTGCCCCAACACTAAAAATACCACCGGCGTCACCACCAGGGCTATGGAACGATCGATCTTTTTCAGACGCTCGAAGACCAGGAAAATCAATACGGTAAACCACGTTCCCGTCAGATTGAGCTCATAGGTGTCCGTGACCGGGGCATGTCCGGCCGCGGACCAGCGGGCAAGTGCTGTCGCTGTGTGTAAAACCATTCCCGCCCATAAAAGCCGCATGACAGCCTTTTCGGTGCGGGTGCTTGCTCGCACAAAACCGAAAACGTGGACGCAAAAAGCGGCCACATACATAAACACCGTCATCCAGAAAAGTATAATTTCAGTCTGTTGCATGATTTGTTCCTTGTGTTAGGGGTTACGCTTTCCAGGGTGTCGGCCCTTGCCGGGTTTTTCCACAAACCAACGCTTAAGATCCGGAACGTATCTTAAAATCAGTGCCCCCAGCCCCAGCCAGAGCGCAACACACACCGGCAGATAGCCCGGGTCCTGGACAACCATGAAGGCCGACCATCGCCTCAACTCCGTAAAGAAAAATATATATTCCTCCATAACGATCCTGCCGCCGAGAGGCAAATTCCCCTGTGCAGACCTCTGCCGGATCGGATCTGTCATCTCAATCCGTAACAGTGGATTTTCGGGATCTTCGCCGGTTTTTTTCACTTTTCCGTTGTTAATGGAAAAGCTCGGGAATACTGTAACTGTATATGTCTGTTTGAGAAATGGCAACGACAAAAAGTCCCGGTACACTTTCCCCGTCGGCGTGTCAAAAGTCTGAAGAGCGATAAAAGAGTTAAAAAGTACCCGTTTACTCTTTTTATCCCGGATCACCAGGCGCGGTGAAAAGCCGGTCTTGTCCTGGGTAAATGCCAGACCTTTATAGGTGAAGGGATAATTGACCTTGATTACTCCGTTCACCAACGTGTCCTTGTTCGATTGAAACTCAAGGTCTGAGGTGACATCGACGGGATATCGCTTCTTCTCGTATGTTATTTGGACCTTTTTCAATCGGATCTTGGCACCGGTGTGGCGCTCAGAGCGGAGCGGTCCCTCTACAAGCTGTAAATAATTGTCGTGGCGCTCCTCGAAAGACTGCCCTTCTGTCAGAACGATTCGAGCCTTCATTCGTGATGTTGACGTCAGGAAACCGCCTGCAAACAGAAGGATCAGGCTGAGATGTAGAGAAAAAAAGCCCATTCTCCGGACCGATCCAGGCCCTTTAAAAGAGGAAAAGCTCCCTTCTTTCACAAAGCGTAAAAGCGTGCATGTCAGGGTGTTTACCCCAAGGATGAGGATAGTGATAATGAACGGCCAGGAGTGAAATACGTGGAAGAATCCTAAGGGCCGCATCATGCTGGTAGTGGTCGGGTGCGCCATCTGCCAGAGGGCAATATCCTTGAACTCCATCCTGCCCTGCTGAGGAAGGACGGCCCCGACAATGGAGAAAAGGATTAAAAGGAGAACCATCACCAGGGCCAGTTTTGATGAGCTTAACTTGTCGAATAGTTTAGATGGCAGCGAGCGCGCCCTCATTTATAATTTATCCTGTTAGGTCCCGGTGTTACAGTCTCAAAAACCGACCTGACGCCCAATGACGGCGAGGCGAACCTTTTTAACATATTCACATATTCTCACGTTTCCCATGGTTTGAACAAAATCTTGGATCATCATTTATATAACAACCATAACGGTTCAAATCAACAGGAAAGGATAAAGACGCTCGGATACACGGGAGTTTTTTACTTCCCAAGATACAATCGCTCTCTGAGGTACCCTGAAATTGAAGCATTTCAGTCTGAAGACCGAATGTTGCGGTTGCAATAGCAGACGGGTATGTTTATACTCCCTATAAAACGCATGCTTAACGGCTCGTCGAATCAAAACATTTTTTTCAGAAACAAGGGTATATGGCTATGCGACTGATCCTCAGCTTCTTCATTTTAATCACCGGCGCTTCAGGTCTGATTTATCAGGTCACCTGGCAGAGATATCTTGCAAGACTCCTTGGCGCCGACAGCATTGCAACCGCCATCATTCTGGGGACCTTTCTCGGGGGGCTGTCTTTAGGGTATTATCTCTGCGGCCGATTAACACTGACGGTCAAAAACCAGTTTAGAACATACGCCATACTGGAAGGGATTATCGGTTTGTGTGGGCTTGGTTTTCCGTTATCATTTAAAATAATGGAAAACGTAACATATTCATGGCGTTTTTCATATCCGGTTGCCATCATTGTTCAAGGTATCATATGTTCCGTAATTCTGATAGCAATTCCCACCATCTGCATGGGGGGGACCATTCCTGTTTTGACAAAGGGACTGTCAATAAATCTTAAAGAATCGACCCGAACCCATGCAGGCATCTACGCTGTCAACACCGCCGGGGCCTTTATCGGGACCCTTTTGGCGGGGTTTTTCCTGGTTCCGATAATCGGGCTTCCCGGTTCGGTATGGATTGCGGCGGCCTTGAACCTGGCGGCGTCGGCCTTCTTTTATTTTTTGGCACCATACGCTGAGGCGGGTGATGTCAGCCCTGATGAAAACCAGGGTAAGGTTCATGAACCGATGGATACGAAGGCCGCGGCCGTCCATCACAAAATCTCTTCCCGCATGTTATATGTCATATCCTTTTTAAGCGGTTTTTATGTGATGACCCTTGAAAATGCGCTGATCCGGTTGACCAACCTTTCATTCGGGAGCTCTTCCTATTCATTTGCCATCATTGTGTCGGCCTTTATCCTGCTGATTGCGGCCGGCAGCTATGTGGTGAGCAGGCTCCCGAGGCTGCATAAAAACCTGCTGTGCGTCACCCAGGCCGTCATTGCGGTCTCTCTGCTGGCGCTCTACGTCTCCATGGACACCTGGCCCTACCTGGCCCACCTGATCAGAATATCGTGCCAGTCGAACATCGCCGGAATGGCACTTTACTACACCGTGGCGTTTGTCTTTATTTGCCTGATTCTTGCAGTGCCCGTATCGTGCATGGGCGCGACCCTGCCCATCATTTTCCATGAAATCAAAAGAGATATGAAACATATCGGGCGGCACTCGGGAAATATTTTTTCGTTCAATACCATTGGAAGCCTGGCAGGAAGTCTGATTGGCGGTATCATTCTGTATCATTTTTTAGATATCCGGGAAATATTGCTGATCTCCGTATGCCTGGCAGCTGTTTCCGCGTGGCTTATTTCTCAGAGTCTTTCAAAAAATTATTTTTATGTTTCATCCGTGCTTTTGTTTTCCGTGGTAATTGTTACTCTGGCAACCCCATGGTATAACAAGGCCCATTTCAAATTCGGTACGTTCAGAGAGAGAGTGCCGCTTCCATATTCATTTGAAGGTTCGTCGCATTTTTTCGAAAAATTTGCTGCTGACAAGGTAATGAAATTCTACAACGACGATACGGTCGGCACCGTGGCGGTTCTTGAATATGGTGTCCATCCCGGTAGAAGATCTGTAGAAAAGACGCAAATGTCTATTATGATAAACGGGAAATCGGATTCCGCCACATTGGAACCGACAGTGAAGATGTTGGCCCATCTTCCCGCCCTGTTTGGAACAAAGAAAGAAAATGCCCTGGTCATCGGTATGGGAACCGGGGTAACTGCCGGAGAACTGACCCTGTACCCGGAAGTCCGGTCCATCGATGTGGCGGAGATTTCCCCGTCTGTTATAAAGGCCCTTCCCCTGTTTGAAAAGTACAACTCACAGGTGCATAAAGATCCCAGACTTAATATCGTTCAGGGAGACGCTTTTAATATTCTTAAAGGCACGGACAAAAAATATGACATCATCATCTCCGAGCCCAGCAATCCCTGGGTGACCGGTGTTGATTCTCTCTTCACAACAAAGTTTTATGAGTTAGTTGACAAGCATTTGACCGAAGAAGGTGTTTTTGTTCAATGGATTCACTTTTATGCTGCTTCAGATCCCATGATTGGGATCGTGGTTAAAACGCTGTCTGAAGGTTTCAACTATTGCAGGGGCTTTGTGAACGATTCTGACATAATTCTGGTCTGTTCGAAAAAAAATATATCCCTAAAACATATCGAATCCGCTGAAAAAACGCTCCTTAACAACCGTAGCGTATTACAATCCCTGAAGAAAATAGGTATAGGTTCAATAGAACAGATACTGGTCAAAGAATGCTGGTCGCCTTCGTTTATTTCAATAAATTTTTCCGGTTACCCGGCCCAAACCCTGGACAAACCGATTCTCCACTATATTGCCGGCAAGGACTTTTTCATGGGCAAACTGGCGCCCGTCGAGTTTATTTTTGATCAGAGAACCGCAACCTATTCAACCGATTTTCTGCTGGCCAAAAAATATGAAAACTGGGGGGATTTTACGCTTCATTCGAAATTGGTCTCCTTTTTGATTCATAACTTTCGCGCAAGCCAATATCTCAATCCCATTATCAAGAACCTGAATCTGAGGGTTTATTTCAATAATCCTGTAAACCCAAGTATTCCTAAGAATCTGGCAACAGACCCGGTATTGAAAATATTGCCCCTGATCACCGGGTCCAGCGCCAACCGGAGTTTATGGAATCAGGTCGGGCTTCGCGGCGCGCCATTTCGTATAAAAGCGGAAAAGTTAATTGAAATCGTAAGCAGAACAAGGCACTGGATCGTGCCCTATCCGGTTGACGGGCTGAAAAATTTTCTTATGCAGGGGATCCGCACTTCAAAAGATGTTTATGAGAAGAATTGGGGTGTGCTTCAGTTGTGCCGGATACTCCTCGAAGAGCAGACAGAGACAGATCGGGTAAAGACCGTCTTTGATATGGCGGTTAAAGGAATCAATGGAACGGTCACGATGCGATCCGAAGATGTTGCGCTGCTGGAAAAAATAGAATCACAAATAAAACACGGATCACAAACGCAACACCGGCGGCCCGCTAACTAGGCCGCCGGTGTACGGTGTTTCGAATTCGCATTCCTCACACGCCTAACTCGCTCATGAGAGCTTCGGACTAATCAACCGCCGGGGTATAACTCTGACCGCCGCCTTTGGTGGCACCTCCAGCGTGGTTGCAGTTCCCGCCGCCGCATTCTCCGGCTGCGCTCCAGCCGGACAGCCAGCCGCCAACCATGAAGTTGTTGGCCACGCTGTCGGCAGGCGGGGTGCCCGGCCAGGCCTTATCCCCGAACGTGAGTCCTCCGTCCGTTTCCCAGTCCCATGCGACCCCGTGGATGTTTCCATTCCAGGCCCCGTTGTCTGCCACCACACCGGCACCTTGGTCAATAAATCCCCCATGACACCCTAAGCAGCCAAGCTCGTTTCCATTTGCTGCAGCATGATTACCCAGATCCGATCCATGTTTTTCAAATGCAGAGAGGTTTACACCGGTCCCGCTAACATATACGGAAGATTTGTGACATTTGGTGCACAAGACTTCCATACGCAGCGGGTAGGTTGCCAGGGAAGCCGGCGGACTATCGTTGGGCGTGGGTAGTCCTTTGTCTCCATGTAAATCGCTGGATGGCAGATACGCTTCATACCACGCAAAGTCTATACCGTAGTAGCTGCCCGGACTGGCCGGGTCCTCGACGGGGATCATTTTCTGGTAGTCGCTGCCGTGGGCGTTAGTGTCGTGGCAGTCGAAACAGGTCATGGTCTGGCTGCCGATATTGGCATCCCAGGGAGCCTCCATGGTACTGGCGGTAATACCATCACTTGGTATACCCGTCCCGCCCCGCACCGGATGATAGGCGTCATTACCTGTGTCAAACTGGTCGAACGTATTCGGCACGTCTTTGGTATTGCTTGAGAACGGCCGGACCGAGCTGATGCCTTCGGTCTGATTCCAGGTGACACTGGCGCCGTCAAGATCATGGCACGGCAGGCAGATGTTGTTCTGGATACCCACTGCATCAAAGGTTGTGACAACGTATGTCCCGCCATCAGCCATTTTAAGATCGATTTGTCCGTTCTGATGATTCGCGTCGGGCTCCTGATGACATACCCTGCAGTCGTTTTCGGTGACGACCTCGGCGGTGCCGGGGCCGGTGGTTGCATGGTGTGACGTGCGTTCAAAATCGCCGCCGGTGCCAAAAATAGCCCGGAAGTTGTTGGCGCCGCCCACGCCGCTTCCGCCCGTGGCGTGGCAGGTATCACACGTGGCCGCCCCGCCGGCCGGCGGCATGAAGCCTTTCTTCTCTGCGCCGGAACTGCCATGGGGATGACAGCTCTTGCAGTCATTGCCTCTTTCCTCTGTCGCCTGTATGGAGCCGGTGTGATCTCCACCGGTATGGTTTACCATTGTACCAATATGACAGGTGGCGCAGATGTCATCGGCGTCATCGGTATTTTCGGTATCCAATTCATCATACGAGTCCGTCCCCGTGGTGGCGGTAAAGACCACCGGTCCGGAAGTTGTCCCGGGAGAGGAGAGACCAACGGAATTGTTGATCAGAACAGAGGTATCATCGATGATCTTCCGGTTTGTGCTACCGTGCCCTTCGTGGCACTGAATACAGCCAATGGTAAACGCACCTTCAACACGATCGGTGGCAAAGTCAACATTAGAGTGAAGACTCATCTCCGGAGGTCCGGTCGAGCCGTCTCCAAACGGATCCGATTCGGAGCCTGCCAGTCGCGTTGCGCCGTCTGTGTCGTGGCAGCTCTGGCAAAAGGTGTTCAGGTTGTTGATGTCGGTTTCGATGAGATTCGCCTTGCGAAACCGCCCGCTGGCGGATTCTACAATCAGTGCGCCGGTGTCGGCATTTATCAGATCGACCTTGCCGTCCATGTGAGTGGTCTGGTCGTGGCAGACCAGGCAGTCCCCACCCGTATTTTCAATAGCGGTCACCGTGTGGTGACTGTTCAAGGAAAACTCACCCCACACCGCCCTTCTTCCCCCAACAGGCAAACCATCACTGTTATCCTGGGGGCCGGAGTGGCAGGAGAAACAGGTCGGTGTCGGGAACCCGGCGGAATGGCTGTGGCAGCTCATACAGTCGGGAACCGCTTGCGCGCCCACCTTGTTGTGATCATGGGGGTTTGCTTCAGACGCCTGGCTGGCGTTGGTGTGCCACTTCATTGATGCGTTGGTATGGCAGCTCTGGCAGATACCGTTCCAGGGTTCGCCGGACTGGGACCCGGTGGTTTCCGCAAAAGCAAAGTGACCGGGATCGGTCTGAAAAATGGCCGGTTCCAATGCAGGACCCCAGGTTCCGTCTTCAATAGAATATTTATTCGTATCCTGCCGGATCCGCGACAGGTTCGGAGCGGTCACTCCGTCGGTATGGGTGTCTACCGTATCAAAATTGTACCCATTGTGCACTTCGTGGCAGGAGCCGCAGTCTATGGTCTTGGGTCCCCCCTTGGTGACATCGTGCATGCCGACATCGTATTTTTCCGGTAAACCCGGCATCTGAGTGGCATTGTGGCAGGTCTTGCACACGATTTCCTGTTCCGTACCACGCGGCACGCCACTGAATGATCCGTGCATGGCGTGGCACGTATCGCAATTGACGATGTCGTGGGCATCATTGTGTCCAATCGCCGTTGTAGAGGTGGCCTGGCTGCCCTGAATCGGTAGGGTCTGTTGATAATTTATCCCGGACCCGGACCCGGAATACTCGTAAATCTTCACGTAATATGTCGTATTGCCGGTCAGGCCGTTGATGGCAACCGAATTTGCGGGTCCACTGTAGACAACATAGCCGTTTGCGATGGGATCTCCGGGAGAGCTAAAGTCGCTGCTGGCGGCGTATACCGTTCCATCCCCAGGATCGCCGAGATCGGGAGGGTCGCCATACATCACCACCAACGCTCCGTCGCCGCTGCCGGCAGTCCAATTGATGGTCATCTTCGTATATCCCACGTCCGTAAACTGCAGGTTGGTGGGCTGGCCCGACGGTTCGGTCTGAAATGAGGATTCCACCGTGTAGCCCACGCCACCAAGATCATTAATGGCAAACGCCTGAAAATAGATCATTTGACCGCTTGGCACGGAGACATTCAGTTCTTCAAAGGGCATAGGTGTGCCCGACCAGGTTCCTATCGTCGATTCCTTGGTGCCCTGCCCAGGGGGCGTAAAGCCTGAGGTCGTGCTCCAGTAAATGCCCCGTTCGACGATGTTGGTGGCGTTAATGGATGTCACCGTACCCCCCATCGTTGCGGTGGTGTCTTCAATACTAGTAGCATTCGGAGATCCTACCGTGGGGGGTGTGGCCGTTCCGGTGCCCTGCATGTCAAAGTTGTACGGGTTTTCGTCGCTGTCGTCGTTAGCGATGCTCACCGTGCCGGTCTTGAGCCCGGCGGTACTGGGGGTAAACCGCACCGTGAATGTTGTGGTTCCCCCGCCGGAAGCAACCGGGGTGGTCGGGTAGGGGGTAATGAGCGTAAAATCAGCGCCGGTGACGGTCACGTATGGTGACGAATCGGTCAAATTCAGGTCCCCTGAGCCGGTGTTCTGAATCGTAAAGGTGTGGTCCACATTGGTCGAAACACCGGTGCTGCCGAACTCGCTGCCCTCGGCAGCCGACGGTGTGGTGTCGTTATCGGTAATGTCTCCGGCTGGCGTTGACTGGTAATATACATTCATCTCGGGTGTTGTCCCTGTACCCTGGATGTCGAAGTTGTATGGATTTTCATCACTGTCGCTGTTTGCGATGCTGACGGTTCCGGTTTTTAGCCCGGCGGAACTGGGGGTAAACCGCACCGTGAACGTAGTGGTGCCGCCGCCGGAGGTAACCGGCGTCGTTGGATACGGGGTGATCAGCTGAAAGTCAGCGCCGGTAACAGTCACATAAGGCGATGCGTCGGTTAAATCAAGATCTAAAGTACCGGTATTCTGGATCGTGAAGGTGTGATCCACACTGACCAAGACCGGTGAATTTCCGAATTCGTTACCTTCAGCTGCTGTTGGGTCAGTGTCGCCGTCGGCAACGTCTCCGGACGGTGTTGACAGGTAGTAGACATTCATCTCGGGCGCTGGTGCCGTGCCGGTGCCCTGGATGTCGAAATTGTACGGGTTTTCGTCGCTGTCGCTGTTGGCGATGCTCACCGTGCCGGTCCTGAGGCCGGTGGTGCTGGGTGTAAACCGCACCGTGAAGGTAGTGGTGCCGCCGCCGCTGGCAACCGGAGTCGTGGGGTACGGGGTTATGAGCGTAAAGTCGGCACCGGTGACGGTTACGTAGGGTGATGCGTCGGTCAAATTCAGGTCAGCAGTACCGGTGTTCTGGATCGTAAAGGTGTGATCCACACTGACCGAGACCGGTGAATTTCCGAATTCGTTACCTTCAGCTGCTGTTGGGTCAGTGTCGCCGTCGACAACGTCTCCGGACGGCGTGGACAGGTAATAGACATTCATCTCGGGCGCAGTGGCACCTGTGGCCGTATAATCCGCCGTGCTGTCGGGCAATACACCGGCGAAAGTGGTACCTGCAATGCTTTCGACCGTAAGTCCGAAAGTCTTGTTGCCGGCGGAAGCGTTCAGACTGATGAAAATAGTGTAATCGCTGCCCCCTTTGGTATTGGCAGCGGAGATATCGATTACCTGGTTCGTCAGGCCGGTTAATGCTGAATTTCGGCCAGCCAAGGCTCCCCCATAAAAGACAGCCACATCCTTGATATCCGCCAGTGCTATGGTGCTGGTGCCGGTAATGCTCACCGTTACCGCGGTGGAGTCGTTGCCGCCTTTACTTGCTGAGGACCCTATAGTGGCCATGAGGTGATCGTCCACCGGCACCGAGGCATTGGATCCGCTTTCGGTAAAGGATGTGATCGTTTGCGTGCCCGCGATAGCCGGCGCCGCCGTGAGCAACACCAGAAGAATGACCGCAAGGGGCTTCATCAGACGATAAATAAGGTTTCTTTGTCTAATACCCCCCATGCGTATCGGGGACAAAATATTGCACGTAAATAAAAGATTTATCATTTTTATAGACCCTTAAGGTAACACCTCGACTCTTCTATTATCGAAATTGGCCACGATGACATCACCGGCATTATTGATAATAATGTCCAGGGGCAGTTTAAGCTGGCCTGCACCGGTTCCATATTCTCCGTAATCGGCAATGTAAACGCCCGTAACCGGATCTAGAATCTGTATTTTATTCATGTAAATGTCTAAGGCATGCAGGTTTCCCTGTGCGTCCACGGCCAGGCTCTGCAGGCTGATGAACTTGCCTTTCCAGTACCAGGTCGTTCCCATCATTCCGCCCTTGGTGGGGAAACCGCCTAAAGACCGAAGCAGATTGCCCTGCAGATCAAAAACCTTGACGAGGTAATTTCCCTTGTCGGCGACGAACAGCTCTCCAATCGGGCCGGTGCCGTCGTTATAGTATGCGATCTCCACCGCCATGGGGGATTTAAGCCCTCCGTTACGGAGGGTTCTTAAGAGTGTGCCATCGGGTTGGAATACCCACACCACGCTGCTCTTGCTGTCGGCCACATAAAGGTTGTTGTCCCAGTCCAAAGTCAGGTCGACCGGGGCCCGGATCAGTCCTTGTCCGATGGTAGCGACGAGCTTGCCCTGGGGGGTGTACTTTTCGACATTGCCGATCCCGGCGTTGCCCACGTAAATATAGCCGGCGGAATCGACAGCCACACCAAGCGGGCTGTAAAGCCCCTTGAGTTCGCGTGTCGGCTGTGGCGGTTGGTTGGGGATAATCGTATCATAGATAAAAATAGACTTTACCTTGGGATCGCTGACAAAAAGCTGGCCGTTAGGCCCCAAAGCCAGTCGGGTGGGGTAATTGTTGGCGTGATTTACAGCAAGAGGATCCGGAACGATAAATGATCCTTGCGGTGAGTATCCGGTTCCGGAATAATTAACCGCGTACCCGCGAAAATAGATTTTAGTCCCTGCAACCAAACCCGTGAAGTCCGTGCGGACATGGGAGAAAGACCCCAACGCGGTGCCGCCTTCGGCCAATTGATGCTCCGTTATCGGCGGTCCCGTCGTGTTCCACACCGTTCCCCGTTCAATAATGGGAGGATCGCCTCCGTCACTGACTATGGTCGCTCCTATTGTGGCGCTGGGTAGATTGATTTCCGATACTGTTGGATTTGACAAGGTCGGTGCGGTAATTGGTGGTGGTGTGGTTTCGCATTCGTAATAGTC
>Ga0224503_10000236_pt1 | contig 16445 bp, 14 predicted proteins | sample SF_Oct11_sed_USG_2_FD_169106 | JGI IMG/M metagenome (GOLD analysis project Ga0224503, IMG submission 169106) | Sediment microbial communities from San Francisco Bay, California, United States - SF_Oct11_sed_USGS_21 | ecosystem: Environmental > Aquatic > Marine > Sediment | place: USA...
CGGCCGCAGCTTCTTCGGCGGGCTTCCCGGCCTCGGCGGCTTTCTCTTCGACGGCCGCAGCTTCTTCAGTGGGCTGCCCGGCCTCGGCCGCTTTCTCTTCGACGGCCGCAGCTTCTTCGGCAGGCTGCCCGGCCTCGGCGGCTTTCTCTTCGACGGCCGCAGCTTCTTCGGCTGGCTGCCCGGCCTCGGCGGCTTTCTCTTCGACGGCCGCAGCTTCTTCCGCAGGCTGCCCGGCCTCGGCCGCTTTCTCTTCGACGGCCGCAGCTTCTTCGGCAGGCTTCTCGGTCTTTGCCGGCACCTTCTCGGCTTCGGGCTTCTTCGCCGTCGCCTTCTTCTTTACAGCCGGCTTGCGGGACGGCTTCTTCGCCCCCCTCTTCCGGCGGTCGCCTGCCTTCTTGACATTGCCTTCCTCGTCCAGCTCGACAAACTCGTCTTCGCCGAGAGCAACCTCCGGCAGTGATGCCTTGCCGTCGATAACGCCATCGGCGATGAGTGTCGTGTAGAGCTCGATCGCGCGCATCGCATCGTCATTGCCGGGCACGATGTAGTCGACGCCATCCGGCGAACAATTGGTGTCCACGACCGCGACGACCGGAATGCCGAGCTTCCTGGCTTCACGTATCGCGATATCCTCGTGCTCGACGTCGATGACGAACATCACGTCGGGAAGGGACTTCATATCCTTGATACCGCCCAGGCTCCTCTCGAGTTTTTCGCGCTCGCGACTCAAGCCCAGAATTTCTTTCTTGGTAAGACCTTCGAAGCCACCTTCTGCGGTCATTTCCTCGAGCGTCACCAGGCGCTTGACGGACTGACGAATAGTCTTGTAATTGGTTAGCATGCCGCCGAGCCAGCGCTGGCTGACGAACGGCATCTCGCAGCGGACCGCGTGATTGCGGATCGAGTCCCGTGCGGCGCGCTTGGTACCCACGAAAAGCACCTTGCCGCCATCCGCGACCGTGGCCTTCACAAAAGCGTAAGCCTCGCGAGCCATCGGCAGGCTCTTCTCGAGATTGATGATATGGATCTTGTTGCGTTCGCCGAAGATGAAGGGAGCCATCTTCGGGTTCCAGTAGCGGGTCTGATGCCCAAAATGCACGCCAGCCTCTAGCATCTGGCGCATGGTTACGTCTGCCATTTCGATTCTCCGGGTTAGGCCTCCGCATACCCCATCGCCCAACCCCTTTTTCGGTGGGGCACCCAGTGCGACGTGACGGTATGCGTGTGGATTAATTGCCTCGAGGGCGCGCGCTTTATACCATAGCCCGTCGCGGCCAACAACGCGTATTAGAGTCAAAGTCGCGCGGGGCGACCCCGGATCCTGACAAAACCAAATCCTTATGACCGTAACGATCAAAACTGCCGACGAGCAGGACAAGATGCGAATTGCCGGCCGCCTGGCCGCCGACGTGCTCGACATGGTCGGAGATTATGTCAAACCGGGCGTCACGACCGGCGAGCTCGATCGCATCTGCCACGACTACATCACGGAGGTCCAGGGTGCGATCCCGGCCCCCCTCAACTACCGGGGCTTTCCAAAATCCATCTGTACGTCCATCAACCATGTCGTCTGCCACGGCATTCCCGGCGATCGCAAGCTGAAAGCCGGGGACGCGGTGAATATCGACATCACGGTGATCAAGGACGGATTTCACGGCGATACCAGCCGGATGTTCTTCGTCGGGAAGCCCGGAATCCAGGCGCAACGCCTTGCCGAGGTGGCATTCGAGAGCATGTGGCTGGGCATCGAGGAACTGGCGCCGGGCAAGCATCTCGGTGATGTCGGCGCTTCCATCCAGCAACACGTCGAGAAGAATCGTTTCTCCGTCGTACGCGAATACTGCGGCCACGGTATCGGGCGGGTATTTCACGAGGACCCGCAGGTCCTGCATTACGGTAGCCCCGGCACGGGAATGGAATTGCGGGCCGGCATGACCATGACCGTGGAACCGATGGTGAATGCGGGCAAGGCCGCGGTAAAGCTCCTGCCCGACGGCTGGACCGTGGTGACCAAGGACCACAGCCTCTCCGCGCAGTGGGAACATACGGTGCTTATCACCGAAACCGGCCACGAAGTATTGACCCTTGGTGCAGACGCACGCTAAAAGCCGGGCCTCGCTGGCCGCGATCGACGCCGACCTGAAAAGTCGGTTCCTCGGCGGCGAGTCCGTCGTCGATCTCGTCCACGCACGCGCGACGGCTATCGACGGATTGCTCTGCGACCTGTGGCAGACCCACATGGGCAAGCTGTCCGGGGACATGGCGCTCGTGGCTGTCGGCGGCTACGGCCGCGGCGAACTCCACCCCTGTTCCGACGTCGACATCATGCTGTTGCTGCCCGAGTCGATCGACGCTGACGCCGAGCAGGCCCTGTCGGCGTTCATCACCTCGTTGTGGGACGTCGGTCTGGAGATCGGGCACAGCGTACGCAGCGTGCCGCAGTGCGTCGAACAGGCTACCGCGGACCTGACGGTCGCGACGACGCTGTTGGAAGCGCGCCTGGTCGCGGGCCCCGAGGCGCTGTTCGAAGCCATGCAGGAAGCGGTCGGTCCGGACCGGATCTGGTCGCCCCAGGAGTTCTTCGCGGAGAAGCGCCGCGAGCAGATTGCCAGACACCATCGCTACCACGACACGGGCTACAACCTCGAACCGAACGTCAAGGGCAGTCCCGGGGGCTTGCGCGACATCCAGATGATCGGCTGGGTCGCGAAGCGGCATTTCGGGGTCAGGACCTTGGACGAGCTCGTCGAGCATCAGTTTCTGTCGCCGGGGCAGCTGCGGCGGCTGAAGGGCGGCCAGGCATTCCTGTGGCGCGTGCGCTTCGCGCTACACATTCTTACCGGCCGCGCCGAGGACAGGCTGCTGTTCGACCACCAGGTCAGGATCGCGCAGATGCTCGGCTACGAAGATGCCAGCTACACGCTTGCCGTCGAGCAGTTCATGCAGCGCTATTACCGCACCGTGATGGACCTGTCGCGACTCAACGAAATGCTGTTGCAGCTCTTCGAGGAGGCCATCCTCATGGATCCGGATGCGTTACCCGAACCGCTGAACGAGCGTTTCCAGGTCAAGAACGGCTATCTGCAGACCGTCGACGAAAACGTCTTCCATGACGACCCGTCGGCGTTGCTGGAGTTGTTCCTGCTCCTGCAGCAGCACGCCGAGATCCGCGGCGTCAGCGCTTACACGGTCGGCCTCATCAGGCGCAACCTGCACCTGATCGATGAGGAGTTCCGCCAGAATCCGCGCAACCACCGGCTGTTCCTGTCGATCCTGCGCGCGCCGGCAGGCGTAACCCACGAACTCCGCCGCATGAACCTGTACGGCGTGCTCGGGCTGTACATCCCGGCGTTCGGACGAATCGTGGGCCGTATGCAGTACGACCTGTTCCACGCCTACACCGTCGACGAACACACGCTGTTCGTGGTCAGCAACCTGCGGCGTTTCGCCCTCACCCGCTACGATCACGAGTTCCCGCACTGCAGCCGCATCATGCAGTCGCTGGAAAAGCCCGAAATCGCCTACCTGTCAGGCCTGTTTCACGATATTGCAAAGGGCCGCGGCGGCGATCATTCAGAACTCGGCGCCGTGGACGCCGAGGCGTTTTGCCTCGAACACGGCATGAGCAGGTACGAGGCCCGAACCGTGGCCTGGCTGGTGCTGAATCACCTGGCCCTGTCGACGACGGCGCAGAAGCAGGATATCGGCGATCCAGACGTGATCAACGAGTTCGCCGCCCAGGTCGGCGACCAGCTGCACCTCGACAACCTTTATTTGCTGACCGTGGCCGATATCCGCGGCACCAATCCGAAACTCTGGAATTCCTGGAAGGCATCGCTGTTCCGCGACCTGTACGAACTGACTTCACGCGCGCTGCGGCATGGCCTGGAGAACCCGATCGACGCCGACGAGTTGATCTTTGAAAAGCAGGCCGAGGCGCGCGAATTACTGCGCGAGAGCGACATCAGCGACGACCGCATCGATGCGGTCTGGCAGCTGATGAACGATCGCTACTTCCTGCGCCATCGCAGCAACGAGATCGCCTGGCATACCGAATGGCTGGCGGACTCCGACACCGAATCGGAAATCGGGCTCGTCGACGTGCGCAAGCAGGCCGGCGATGATCGCGTCGAAGCCGTGCTGTATACGCTGCGCAGGAAGCACACGTTTGCTCACGCGACTGCCGTGCTCGACGAGCTCGGCATGACGATCATCGACGCGAGAGTCGTGCCGCTGGAAAACCAGTACAGCCTCGACTCATTCATCTTCATGGAACTCGACAAGCGCATGGATATCGACGAGTCCCGGATGACCAAGATCCGCCGTTCGCTGACGCGGGTGCTTACTGCCAGCGACGACGACGTCGCCAAGGTGACTCGCGTGCGGCCGCGGCAGGCGAGGATGTTCACGACGAAGACCAAAGTCGAATTCAGCCCCGAGACGACGCGCGGCCTTACCGTCATGGAGCTGGATGCAGCCGACCGCCCGGGCCTGCTCAGCAAGGTCGGCAAGGTATTCGTCGATGAAGGCGTCGACATCGATGCCGCGAAAGTCATGACGATCGGCGAGCGTGCCGAGGACGTCTTCTATATCAGCGATGAGTCGGGCAATCCGCTCGAAGAAGAGGCAAAATCGCGCTTGCGTGACGCTTTGATCAGCGCGATCGACGAAGACGGCGCTACCAACTAGGCTTTGGGAAAACGGATACCCGTATGACGGAACTCATTGACATTGTCGAACGCGGCTTCGAGCGAGGCGGCAAATCGGACAGCGACAGCGAACGCAACGAGTTGTCGCACGCGGTGGACACGGCAATCACCATGCTCGACTCGGGCGAGGCCCGGGTCGCCGAGAAAATCGATGGCGACTGGCACGTGCACCAATGGCTGAAGAAGGCGGTGCTGCTGTCGTTCCGCCTGAAGAACAACGAGGTGATCAAGGGCGGTCATTCCCGTTTCTACGACAAGGTGCCGCTCAAGTACGCGAATTACGACGAACAGCAATTTGCCGCCGATGGCGTGCGCGTCGTCCCGGACGCCATCGTGCGGCGCGGGGCCTATGTCGCACCCGACGTCGTGCTGATGCCGAGCTACGTGAACATCGGTGCAAACATCGACAGCGGCACCATGGTGGACACCTGGGCGACCGTCGGCAGCTGCGCCCAGATTGGCAAGAATGTGCACCTGTCCGGCGGCGTCGGGATCGGCGGCGTGCTGGAGCCGGTGCAGGCGGGTCCGACCATCATCGAGGACGACTGTTTCATCGGCGCACGTTCGGAAGTCGTCGAAGGGGTGATCGTCGAGAAAGGCTCGGTGCTCTCCATGGGGGTCTATATCGGGCAAAGCACGCGCATCTACGATCGCGAAACCGGCGAGACCATGTTCGGGCGGGTACCCTCGGGCTCCGTCGTGGTTCCCGGCAACCTGCCGTCGAAAGACGGCAAGTACTCGCTGTATTGCGCGGTAATCGTCAAGCACGTCGACGCGAAGACCCGCGCCAAGACGGGATTGAACGAACTGCTGAGAAGCGCGGAAAACGAGCTGCTGGGAAGCGAACAATAAGAAGGACGATTCAATGCTGACCGTTTACGGCATCAAGAGCTGTGATACCTGCCGGCGAGCCAGGAAGTTTCTCGAGGACAGGAACATCGAGTTCCGGTTTCACGACCTGCGCGAGGACGGTCTCGACATACAGATGCTGGAGCGCTGGTCGGCACGGATCGACTGGGAACGCCTGCTCAACAGGAAGAGCCTCACCTGGCGCAGGATTCCCGAGGCCGATCGCAGCGACATGACAAAAGACAGAGCGTTTGCGGCGATGCTGGATCGACCCACCCTGGTGAAACGGCCGGTGCTCGAACACCCCTCTTTCTTTGCGGTCGGGTTCTCCGAAAAGCGGTTTACCGACTTTCTCGAAAAGACTGCCTGACGAACCGCTTATTCCTTAGCCGATGCGGCCCGTAATGTAGTCCTCGGTCAGCTTGTGCTGCGGGTTGGTGAAGATCTTGTCCGTCTCGTCCACCTCTACCAGACGCCCCAGGTGAAAATAGGCGACACGCCTCGACACGCGCGCCGCCTGCTGCATCGAATGCGTGACGATGACGATCGTGTAATCCTCCGACAACTCGTCGATCAGGTCCTCGATGCGTGCCGTGGCGATGGGATCGAGCGCAGAGCACGGCTCATCCATGAGGATCACTTCCGGATTAACGGCAATGGTCCGGGCGATGCACAGTCGCTGCTGCTGCCCCCCCGACAAACCCGTTCCCGGCTCATCCATACGGTCCTTCACTTCCTTCAGCAAGCCGGCCCGATCGAGGCTCGTGTGAACGATATCGTCGAGTTCCGCGCGGTCCGCAGCCAGGCCGTGGATGCGCGGCCCGTATGCGACGTTGTCGTAGATGCTTTTCGGGAAGGGGTTGGGCTTCTGGAAAACCATACCGACTCGCGCGCGTAGCGCAACAGGATCCAGGTCGCTGCTGTAGATGTCCCGACCGTCGAGCGTGATGGTCCCGGTGACGCGGGCCGATTCGATCGAGTCATTCATGCGATTGAGGCAGCGCAGGTAGGTCGACTTGCCGCAGCCCGACGGACCGATGAGCGCAATGACTTCGCTCCTGCCGATTTCGAGCGTTACGTCCCGGATCGCGTGATTGTCACCGTAATAGACGTTTACGTTCTCGCTGATGACGAACGGATTTTCGCAACGGACCTCACCGACGGTTTCTTCGCCGAATTCGGTAACGCGATCGACGACCTTGCGCGCCGCCGCACCATTCGGCTTCTGCGCTGCGAACTCGCCGGCAGGCTCGACCGGCCCGGCTTCGGGCATCGCCTTTTCCTCGGTGATCTTGGTCTCAGTCATGCCAGCCATTCTCATACAGGCCCCTTTCGAGCTCAAATGCCCCGCCTACCATTTGCGTTCCATTCGTTTCCGGATGATTACGGCAGCCAGGTTCATGATCAGCAGAAAGCCCAGTAACACGATGATTGCTGCTGAAGTCCTCTCCGCAAACGCCCGCTCGGGGCTGTCGGCCCACAGGTACACCTGAACGGGCAGCGCCGTCGCCGGATCCGTGAATCCACCGGGCACGTCGACGATGAATGCGACCATGCCGATCATCAGCAACGGCGCCGATTCCCCCAGCGCCCGGCTCATACCGATGATGGTTCCGGTCAGCATGCCCGGTAGCGCCAGGGGCATCACGTGGTGAAAGACGACCTGCATTTTCGACGCCCCCAGGCCGAGCGCGGCTTCCCGTATCGACGGGGGCACCGACTGTATCGCCGCGCGCGAGGCAATGATGATCACCGGCAACGTCAGCAGCGAGAGAACCAGTCCGCCGACCAGCGGCGCAGAACGCGGCAACGCCATCCAGTTAATGAACACCGCGAGCCCGAGAAGGCCGAATACGATCGATGGGACGGCCGCGAGGTTGTTGATGTTGACCTCGATGAGGTCTGACCACCGGCTTCGCGGCGCAAATTCCTCGAGATAGATCGCCGCGGCGACGCCGATCGGAAATGCCAGTGCTACCGTGACGATAAGCATGTAGAACGAGCCCATCAGCGCACCCCTGATACCGGCCAGTTCGGGCTCTCGCGAATCGCCGTTGGTAAACAGGGCCGTATTGAAACGGGTTTCGAGGCGGTCGTTTTCTTGCAGTGACTCTACCCAGGCCACCTGGGCGTCGTTGATCGGGCGCAGCGATTCGTCGATCTCCGGATCGATGTTGCCCTTGATGAGCATGTCCACGTTCGACGATGCGGGCACCCAGATCGTGGAAGTGGACCCGAGCAGCGACGGATCGGCCGCCACCATGTCGCGCAGCTGATAGCCCGCCGCGATGCTCACGAGACGGTACAGTTCACGTCGCTCACTGCGGCCGGATACATCAGGGAATTCCTTGCGGAGCGCATTCCGGACCAGCCCGTCGAAGTCGGCATAGGCCAGGTCGAGTTTGCCGTCGGGAGCAAGTACGCTTGCCGACATCTCCACGTCGAGCTTGATGAATGTCTGTTTGAATGCGGACGCCCCCTGCATGACCAGGGTTGCAAAAAAGACGCCCAGGAAAATCACTCCCACCGCGGTCGCGAGCATTCCGGATGCACGGAACGCCGCCTCTTTGCGGCGCCGGCGTGCAAGGCCCGCCTCTACGATCTCCCTCGAATTCTTCCGACTGGCTCTCACTCGTACTGTTCCCGATACTTGCGAACAAAGGTAAGACCAAGAACGTTCAGACACAGCGTTACGACAAAAAGCATGAGACCGAGCGCGAAAGCCGCCAGCGTCTTCGCGCTGTCGAACTCCTGGTCGCCCACGAGCAACGTTACGATCTGCACTGTAACCGTCGTAACGGCCTCGAATGGATTCGCGGTGAGGTTCGCCGCCAGGCCCGCGGCCATTACCACGATCATGGTTTCGCCAATTGCACGCGAAACGGCGAGCAGTATGCCGCCAACAATCCCGGGCAGTGCCGCCGGCAGGATCACCTTGATCATCGTCTCTGAACGCGTGGAACCGAGCCCCAGCGCGCCATCGCGCATCGCTGTGGGAACGGCATGAATGGCATCGTCGGACAGCGAAGAAACCAGCGGGATGATCATGATGCCCATCACCAACCCGGCCGCAAGTGCGCTCTCCGACGCGACCTGCAGGCCTATGGACTCGCCGGCGGTGCGTACCCACGGCGCGACCGTCAGCGCCGCAAAAAAACCGTAGACGACGGTCGGGATGCCCGCGAGTAGTTCCAGTAATGGTTTGGCGACAGCGCGTATCCGGGAGGACGAGTACTCGGCGAGATAGATTGCGGTCATCAGGCCGACGGGCACTGCGACGACCATCGCGATTGCGGTGATGAGAAGTGTACCGGCGAACAGGGGCACTGCGCCGAAACTGCCCGACGAGCCGACCTGGTCCGCCCGGATGGCGGTCTGCGGACTCCAGGTAAGGCCGAACAGAAATTCTGTCACCGAGACTTCGCGAAAAAAGCGGATCGCCTCGAACAGGACCGACAACACGATACCGATCGTGGTGAGAATCGCGATACTGGAAGCGGCGATTAGCAGATACAGAACAACCTGCTCTACCCGGTTACGGGCACGAAACTCGGGGCGAATGCGCCGCAGGGCGATCGCTCCGCCGAGGCCGGCAAGACCCAGCGTCAGCATCGCAAGCATTTGGCGGCTCGCCGCAACGTATTCATTGAAGCGATCGGCAGCATCGCGCATAACCGTATCGATCTCGCCGCTGATCGCGTCGCCGGCCGCCAGGTTCTGGATATTGTTGACGAGCAGGTTGAGTTCGCCCGCCGACATCGTTCTTTGCGCGTCGGGCAGACTCTCTACGATCAGTGCGACTATCACCTTCGGCTCGAGAAGCACCCAGAGCAGGAACAAACCGAGCGCCGGCAACAGGCACCAGATCAGTGTGAAATAGCCGTAGTAACCCGGCAGGGAATGCAGTTGTGCACTGTGGGCCGGCCCGCCGACTACCGCGAACGAGCGGCGTCGCCCCATATAGAAGGCGCCGCCGGCCATTGCAGCAAGCACCAATATGAGCGTCAGGTTCTGCATCGGCGCCGGTACTCTCGTCCTTTAACAAATAATGCGGCGGCCCTGTCCGAGCCGCCGACTTGTACAAAAACCAGGCTTGGTGTTACTCACTGGCGAGCGTAAGGGGTTTCAATTCCCTGACGTCCGCGGCGACCTTGCTGCGCTCGTCTTCGGACATCGGGATCAGGCCGCGGTCCGAGAGGTAGCCCTCCTCGCCCCAGGCGCGTTCACTCGTAAACTCCCGCAAAAAACCGCGCAGCCCGGGAATGACATCCACATGTGCTTTCTTGACGTAGAAATATAGCGGCCGCGACACCGGGTAGCTGCCGTCCGCAATCGCGTCGAACGTCGGTTCCACGCCGTCGATCTCAGCGCCCTTCACTTTTTCGCCGTTCTGATCCAGAAAACTGAATCCGAAAATTCCGAAGGCATCGGGATTGGCTTCGAGCTTCTGCACGATCAGGTTGTCGTTCTCGCCCGCTTCCACGAAAGCACCGTCTTCGCGAATGGTATGGCAAATCTCCTTGTAGCGGTTCTTGTCGGAACTCTTCAGCGCCTTGATCCACGGGACCGTCTTGCAGCCCCCTTCCATCGCGAGTTCGACGAACGCATCACGCGTACCGGACGTTGGCGGCGGTCCGAGCACCTCGATCCGGGTGGCCGGCAATGCCGCATTGACATCGGCCCAGGTCCTGTAGGGATTCTCGATCAGCTCGCCTTCGGCATCACCGGGTACTGCCTTGGCGAGCGCACGAAACAGGTCTGCCCGCGTCAGGGAAACCGCAGGCGCGCCAAGCGCATTCGCGAGTACGATGCCGTCATAGCCGATCCTGACTTCCACGATATCCGTTATGCCGTTCACCGCGCAGGTGTCGACCTCCGACTGCTTGATCGCGCGCGATGAATTCGTGACGTCGGGATAGTCGACGCCCACACCGTCGCAAAACAGCTTCAGTCCACCGCCAGAGCCGGTCGACTCCACTTTCGGCGTTTTAAATTCGGAACCGCGACCGAAGCGTTCCGCTACAACCGTCGAAAACGGGTATACCGTGGACGAGCCGACAACGTAGACGTAGTCGCGCCCGGATTGCGCGGCGGCCGTACCGCCGATCGTCAATGAAATCAGTGCGCTTGCCAGCAGTAGCTTTGCTGTGCTTTTCTTTGCCACAATCAATCCTCAGGGTTATTGGGCGTGTTGGCGCAAAGCTTAGCGGCGAATTGTTACCGAATTGTTGCAAAACGACCTGCGCAACAAGCTACACTATGCGCAGAAAAAATCCCGGTTTATCTATATTTTTCAATTTACTACGAATAGTTTCTTGATTTGTTATCAAGTTCTGGGGCAGACCGCTTGCAAGATCCCGTACTAAGTCTCCTGTTCGACCTCATTCGGCGACGCTCGATAACGCCCGATGACGCCGGTTGCCAGGACCTCTTCGCATCGCGGCTGGCGAAACTCGGATTCGACTGCGAAACGATGGTATTCGGGGACGTAACGAACCTCTGGGCACGGCGCGGCACGGCATCCCCGATATTTTGCTTTGCGGGGCACACGGACGTCGTGCCGCCGGGCGATACCGGAGACTGGAAGTCGGATCCGTTCGAGCCCGACATCCGTGGCGAACACGTCTACGGTCGCGGCTCCGCCGACATGAAGAGCGGACTTGCTGCCATGCTCGTGGCTGTCGAGAGATTCCTTGCCGAATATCCCGACCACGCGGGAAGCATCGCTTTCCTGATCACCAGCGACGAGGAAGGCCGCGCGCGAGACGGCACCCTGAAGGTGATGGAGGCTCTGACGGGCCGGGGCGAAAAAATCGACTGGTGCGTCATCGGCGAGCCTTCGAGCCACACAGAGCTGGGCGACGTCGTTCGCATCGGCCGGAGGGGGTCCCTGAGCGGGATGCTCGAAGTACGCGGGGTCCAGGGTCACGTCGCGTATCCGCATCTCGCGGACAACCCGATTCGCCGCTTCTCGCCTGTACTGGCCGAACTGCACGGCATCGTCTGGGACGAGGGCAACGAGTTTTTTCCGCCCACGAGCTTCCAGGTGGTTAACATCCAGAGCGGCGTGGGCGCCCCTAACGTTACGCCGGCGCAGCTATCCGCACGGTTCAACTTCCGTTATTCGACCGTGTGGGATCACCACAGGCTGAAGGAGCGGGTGCATGCGATCCTCGACGCCCATGAGATGGACTACGAACTCCGCTGGCATCTCTCCGGCGAACCCTTTCTTACCGAGCCCGGGCGCCTGATCGACGCCGTCAGCCAGGCAGTCGAAGAACACACCGGCCGTGCTCCCGAACTCTCGACCGGTGGTGGTACTTCGGACGGGCGATTCATATCGCCGGCCGGCGCCGACGTGGTCGAGCTCGGGCCGGTCAGCGCGTCGATCCACAAGATCGACGAACACGTAAGAATGGGCGACGTCGGTGCGCTGACGTCGATGTATCAGCGCATCCTGGAGCTGTTGCTGGGCGGCGCTAGCCGCGCCTGAGGTTATTCCAGATGCCGCCAATGCCGATCCCGGCCATCCAGACCAGGACCCAGGCAGGCATGGACAGGCCGAGAAACTGCCATACGATCTCGGCACACTCCCCGGAGCCAGTGAATACCGTACTCAGCACGTCGGTGAACGGCAGGGTCTCGAGCATGTAATCGAGGCCCGGACCGCAGGACGGCACCTTGTCCGGCGGCAGCTGCTGCAGCCAGGCATGCCGGCCCGCAACGATCCCGCCGGCAATGGCTGCCACACCCAGCAACACGCTGTAGACGATACGCCCGGCTCCCGACGGATTGTGCAGCGCCGCGATGAGAAAAATGATGCCGATGGAGATGACGGCGACACGCTGGAATACGCACAACGGGCACGGATCGAGCAACAACACGTGCTGTGCGAACAGTGCAAAGCCCATGAGCCCGCAACAGACCGCGAAGCCCAGGAAATTGAGTGCGCGCCGTGACGGCAGCCTGTCGAGGGTCATCCGCTGTTACTCCTCGACAACGTTTTCGGTGAGGTCGGTGTGGCGGACATCCCTGCCCTCCACCATGTAGATGACGTACTCGCAGATGTTTTTCGCGTGATCGCCGATGCGCTCGAGCGAGCGCGCCGCCCAGGTAACGTTCATCACACGCTTGATGCTGCGCGGATCTTCCATCATGAAGGTGATGCATTGCCGCGTGATCGCCTCATATTCCTCGTCGACGAGTTCGTCTTCTCTCACGACCTCCAGCGCCTCTGCCACGTCGAGACGCGCAAACGCATTCATGGCGTCGCGTAACATGTGCGACACGTGACTACCCAGGTTCTTGAGTTCGCGATACGAATCCGCCGGGCGGTCCATGCCGGCAAGCTTCGATGCAAGAAAACCGATCTTCTCGGCTTCGTCACCGATGCGCTCGAGGTCGGTTATCGTCTTGATGATTGCGACGATAAGCCGCAGATCGCCCGCCGTGGGAGCACGCGTCGCGAGGATACGGCTGCACTCCTCGTCGATCTCGACCTCGAGGTTGTTGACCTTGTAATCATCGTTCGCGACCTTCAGACCGAGCTCGCTGTCGCCGCTGACGATAGCCGCAATCGCTCGCGAAAGCTGCGTCTCCACCAGGCCACCCATACTGAGGACGGTGTTACGCAGGTCCTCGATGTCCTTGTTGAATCGCCGCGAGATGTGGTCGGTAAAATTGGAAGCTTCCATGAAGTATCCACGCGTGCCTGAGCGATCTCTATGTCACTGTAAATCGAACGTTACGTCAAGGTCCTGGCCGAAACAATGGCCGTGGTCTTACTTCCATTTCCATTGCGCATCGACCATCAGGCGATTGTAGTCACGCTTGTTGCCCGAGCTGACATCGGTCTCGCTGATGAAGTACTGCGCACCGATCGTCCAGTTCTTGCTCATGCCATAGTCGACCTTGAAGAAATGGCCGTTGTTGTCGGTACCTCCGCCGGCAAAATCGGAGTCCGTCAACAGGCCCAGTGTGGCGTCGGCTTCCTTGTCGGCGTAAAGGTAGGAGAACTGCCACTGACCCCTGTTCTTGGCCTGGCCCAGGCGCGTGCCGAGCGTCCAGCCGTATCGTTGTCCGCTGCGTCGCTATTGTTGACGAAGTCGGCGAACACCACCGTCGGCCATCCGCCCAGCTCGAAGGCGGCTTCCGCAAAGACCTGCGTGAGCAGGTAGTCATAGAGGTACACGCAGTCTTCACCAGGGACGGTGCCGCAGGGCTGACCGTCGGCCTGCACGGCCGTGTTGCCGAAGTAGTCTCCCGGAACCGAGGGATCTCCGAAGGTCGTGATGTCACCCTGGGTCGGTATCGAGTAGTAAGCCACCCCGCCCGTCAGTCGGGCGCCGGCAAATTCGCCGGTTGCACCGAACTGCGCCCCCCAGCTCAATGCATCATTGCCTCTACTGCTGTCGCTCTCGAGGAACGTACCGACGGCGTTGACGAAGTACCAGTCGCGTTTGAATCGCATCGCGATGCCTTCCGGGGTCCAGTCGCCGTCCCACATCAATCCCTGTTTGCCCGCGCGATACAGAGGATTCTTGAACTTTCCGCCGACAAGATGCAGGCCATCCATGATCTCCCAGTCGGCATACGCCAGATTCAGTGCCACGCCTTTCGACGAACCACCGCCTCCCAGCGTCTGGTTGGTCGAAACGGGATCGTCGCCACCGGTCGCAAGCCCGAAGCCTACTTCGACGTCGTCTGACAGGTCGGCTCGGACATTCACCCGCGCACGAATCCGGTTGCGCCGGCGCGTATCGGTGCCCTCGGCATCGATCCTCTCGTAGCGGTAGCGAAAATCGCCATCCAGGCTGACCCGGTCCGACCAGCTGTCACTCGCTGCAGGCGCCTTAACCGAGGCAGCCTCGGCTACGGTGGTCTGAACGTCGGCGATGGCCGTCGCAGATTCACTCTGCGCCCGACGGAGCTCCGCATTTTCGGCGGCAAGTTCTTCCAGGCGTTGCGACACTAATGTGAGTTGCTTGCGCAGCTCTTCGATCTCCGCCTCACTGACGGCGCCAAATGTGACAGGAGAGACCAGCAGACCAATGGCCAGGGTCGGAATTAATAGTCTTTTCATTTACTACTCCAGGCAATTTCCTGAGCGACATGCGAATCCAACGCGACTTGCTGTCTATCGTTCAGGCAGCGTGCGACAGTGTTTGCGTACGGCTGCTGGTCGGGAATTCTGACGCGGATTCTTTACAGAAATGTTACGAAACCGTCACCTTCTCGGCATCCACCTCGCACGATGTGGCCGATGGCGCAAGAGCAGCGTACACGCGAGCGCGCCGTTTCCATATACAGGGTGTATTGGTGGGGTTGCGTCGCTGCGCGACGCCCGCTGGTATCAGCCGCACTTCCCGCCGCTAACGATCGGTACCGGCGGCTCGAGCACTATGCGCTCTGCCGGGAAGCGGCAGTGGAACTCACTGCCCTTGCCGAGGTCACTCGTCACCGAAAGCTCCGCATCGTGCCGGCTGAGGACGTGCTTGACGATCGCAAGGCCCAGGCCGACGCCGCCGTCATCGCGGGCACGCCCGCGCTGCACACGGAAGAAACGTTCCGTCAGGCGCGGAATCTGCTCGGCGGGGATACCCTCGCCGGTATCCGTCACGACGATTTCGGCACCTTTTTTGTCGACGCTCCAGGCTAGCGTGATGTGTCCATCTGCTGGCGTATGCCGTACCGCATTCGACAACAGGTTGGAAATCACCGATTCGATCTCGTTGCCGGCTGCCAATAGCTGGGCGTTGGTCTCCGATACGACCTCGATTTCAGCGACATCTTCCTGGCCGGCGCAGGATTTCCTGGCCGCGGAGAGTAACCCTCTGACGTCGTCCGCTTCGTCTTTGCTCGCCGGACCGGCACTTTCGAGGCGCGAAAGTTCCAGCAATTCACTCACGACTGAATTCATCCGTCGCGCCTGCTGCTGCATCCGGCGTATCGGTTGCCCCCAGTCTTTTTCTAGACCGGGGTCTTCCGAGAGACTTTCCAGGTAACCGCCGATTACCGTCAACGGCGAGCGAAGTTCGTGTGAGGCATTCGCAACGAAGTCGCGGCGCATTCTGGTCAGTCGAATTCGCTCCGTAATATCCCTGAGAAACAAAAGCTTCTGGTTTGCTCCATACGGCACTACCCGGCAGTTCAGCCAGGCCTCATCCTTTACCGGCGACGGAATCTCGATTTCCCGAGCGAACGCATTCGACCGTAATAGCTCAGTCAGTTTCGGATCGCGCAGGATATTGTCCACCCTTTGACCACGATCCTTCTTGCGCTTCAGGCCACCCAGGTGTTTCGCCGCCTTGTTGCACATGACGATCTGGTTGTCCTCGTCGAGGATGACCGCGCCGTCGGGCATCGCGTCCGTCGAGCGGCGGATCTCCTTGAGCAGACGCCGGTACTCTTGCTTGGCCCGAAGCGCGCGTTCGTGTTCGTAATTGTATCGGGAGAACATCTGCTGCCAGATGCCCTCGCCGTACCGGAATTGCGCGAAATCGCGGGTATGCACCGCACGATTGAAACTGAGCAGCTGCCGGGTCTGCCACACGAGGATTATCAGCGCCACCACCAGCAGTCCCCAGACCGCGTGATCGTATACCCAGCCGATCAGGCCACCGGCTAAAAGGATGCCGGCAATACCCAGGACAAATTTTCGGGATGATCCTGGCATATCCGGCTCAGGAATCGCGCACCGAGAAACGATAACCGGTGCCGCGAACCGTCTGGATGTACGCATCGGCACCCTGCTCCGCAAGTGCCTTGCGCAGCCTGCGGACGTGAACGTCGACGGTTCGTTCTTCCACGTACACGTTGGCGCCCCATACGCGATCGAGCAACTGGGTGCGACTGTAAGCGCGATCGGGATGCGTCATAAGAAACCGT
>Ga0224503_10000238_pt1 | contig 16409 bp, 17 predicted proteins | sample SF_Oct11_sed_USG_2_FD_169106 | JGI IMG/M metagenome (GOLD analysis project Ga0224503, IMG submission 169106) | Sediment microbial communities from San Francisco Bay, California, United States - SF_Oct11_sed_USGS_21 | ecosystem: Environmental > Aquatic > Marine > Sediment | place: USA...
ACATTTAACGAACAATGGCAGAAAATATGGGTCAATTCTACTGAAGATGTATTCAAAAAATACATTGAGGCTTTAAAGTATTCAGAGAATAATTAATTTTCTGTGCAATTTTTTTAATGAGAGAAAACTAAATTACTAGTTATGATAACAATACACATGGATTACAGCAATCTTAATGATGAAATACTACAACTAAATTCTAAAATTAGATATTCTGGAGTGTATCATACAGGAATTGTGCAACTTTACGAAAAAGTACAAAAAGGAATTACAAGACTGTTTGACAAAGAAAAAACTCAGGATACTTTCATACATGCCTATATGAGATGGAAAACTCGCCAACATGATTCATCAATTATAGGAGAACCAATTTACACAATGACAAAGTATCACAAAGTCAATCGTCTTACAATTCCTTGTTCTTCAAAGTCTCTTCTCATGGTAAGCACTGAACCAGAGCTAGAACCTAGTGAAATTATTGATGATGTCATAAAACTAATAAAAAAATACTCTGATGATCCTAACTATACACCTAGAAAAGTGTACTTAGGATGACATTGTAAATTCTACATCGTCAGGTAAAATTATTTTTAGATCTTAATCTTTACGGGAATGATCAAATTTTTACGTCTAATGAGTATTTAGATTAATTTTGTATAGTATAATGAAAAAATGGTAATCAGATGAAGATATTACTGTGTTGAACTCTGAACTGCACAGTCTGTTGAGCAGACCCTTTTGTTGAATATGTCTATAAATTCACTATCACAGCGAATGCATTTTGTGAAAACCATTGAAACCGTTACACAATTGTCATTTTTAAGTAAATCTTTTGTAAGCGATTAAGAATCACTTTCAATGAAATGAGAACTAATTAACACCATTCAATTAAATGCATTATGAGTTTTGAGGAATCATTTCTTTATCCTTTAGGTTTGTTAGCAATAGGTTCAGTAGTCTCCATGTTTCTAGTACCAAGATTCAGTGACAGATATAACAAGAAACGCCATGAGTTGGAAATCAAAAAGGATCTGATTGTAAAAATAACGGAGCTAGATGCAGAGTGGCATATTGTATTAGGGGATATGGATTACCCAGTAGAAGATAATACCGAAAATGCTAGAATACTTGCAAAACAGGTAGGCGAACTAGAGAAAAGAGAATCAGTCGTTCAGTCTGTTGAATCTGTATATTTCAAGCAGAGTTCTGAGGCTAGAATGAAATTATACAAGCAAATGGAGCCATTTTTGACCATTTCTAACTTTACTAGGGTGGAGAAAACAATGGATGAATTACAGAATCAAGTACGGTCTTTGACTATGGAACTTGAAAAAGTAAAGCAGTGGCGAGAGATTGCGATCAAGTATTCAAAATAATCAAATTAAAATTAAAAAAATTTCTTCAAAGGACTTTGTGTGAAAGTGATTTTGCATCTGAATTAATTTTCTTCTTTTTATATAACATCATATTTGTATTCTTTTTTTTAACTAAAATCTTTATTATGCGGTTAATTTACATCCACATAGAACATGACTTTTGAACTTGAAAGAGAATTTGAAATGGAAATGCAAGAGTCAAACATTGCACCAAGAAATTTTAATACTACTATAACTCAAGATGAAACTGATATGGGAAATTTTGATGATGAATTTGAAATAGATGATGATGAAGAGGAAAGACCTTTTGAATTTGAACTAGAGTTAGAGGAAAGTCTTGATGATGAAGAAGATCAAGAGAAACAAGAATATTTTGCAGAAAGATTATACATGATTTCAAATCAAGAATACGAGTCCTCTTCGGATAGGGATGCTGACTTTGAGGAAGTAGCTGAGGAAATGTATCGTGAATTCTTCTTAAAGAAAATAGGTAAGGCTATAGGTAAAGCTGCAAAGGGTGTTGCCAAGGTTGCAAAATCTCCTATAGTTAAAGGATTGGTAAAATTTGCAGCAAACACCGTACCTATACCTGGTGTTGGGGCTGCTGTAAATGCTGGTATGAATTTATTGGACAAAATACCAACATCGGGAAAAGATAGGATTCAGAGAAGTGGTGATAGAGAGCGTAAAGGTTCTAGAATTCATGCTAGGCGTGCAGCTAGACGTGTATCGGGTGCTGCAAAAAATGCATTAACTGGTTTAGCCCAACAGGCAATTAATGGTGAATTCGAAAATGAATTTGAAGTTAAAAGAGCTGTTGTACGTAAATTAAAACAAGAACAACAAAAAATGGGTATTCCTAAAGGATTACGTAACAATGAGAATGTAAGAAAAATTACCCTAAAACCAGGACAACGAGTAGTTATAGGTGTAGAAGAATAACAACGTGACAATTACTCGAGCATATTTTCAAAATAGAATTTTTTCTCTTAGAAGAAAAATTGAAACTCTAACTTCATTACCTGAACTAGTATCCTTACCAACTGAACAAGATATTAAACAATCTCAGTGGTTTGTAATCCAATCTCAATTATCTTCTGTTTCATTTCGACTTTCCAATGATCTCCATCAAGTCTCTGAAAATCTCTCAATAGCTAGTGATAAAGAATCTATACGTGACTTGAATGTAGACATTACAAAAATAGAAATGGAATTATCAAAAGCATATGTGTTCTTTGATACTTTCTTTGATATTCTTTCTCAACGACTTTCACCAAAACTTGGTTTATTGTTATCTGGATGTGATGTTTTAGCATATGATGCACTCAAAAGAATTTCACCTGATTTCATTCCAAATAACATGCCTCCTTTGGTATTTCTTGACAAGGGTGCAGGTGCATCAATTTTACGTGAAGGTGTTTCTGTACCTGGTAAAGCAAAAAATCCTCTTGCAACAATTCAAATTCCTTATGAAAAATTAAAACAAAAATATCTACTAGTATCAATCTTGCACGAAACTGGTCATCAAAAAATGGCTAGCTTGGGATTAAAAAAACAAGTTCCATTATACATGAAAAAATTTATGAAAAAACAAAAAGCATCTGAATTACTTCAAGGTCTATTCTCTAATTGGACATCTGAACTTTTTCCTGATTTTACCTCGTTTTGGATAATTGGTGCTGCACAAACGATATCTACGCGTGAAATCCTCACTTTTTCTCCAGAAATGGTCTTGAAAGTATCTCCTTCTGATCCTCACCCTCCAATGTGGTTGCGAGTCCAAATGTCAATTGATTGGTGTCGAAGACTGTGGGGTTTTGGACCTTGGGATAAATGGGAAAAAGAATGGCTAGAATTGTATCCTCTATATGGATCCAAATATTCCCCATCTGAAAAAATCAGAAACATTTTAGATGAATCTAAAAATTATATTTCTAAGGTAACTGATTTTTTCTTTAACATGAAATTCCCTGAATTAGAAAACCAATCAATCCGATCTATTTATCAGAAAAAACCTGCTCATCCAATACTATTGATGTCTTTGGTAAAAAATTTTAAAAATTTTGGTAAACTTGACCTACGTGATTTATCTCCAAGTGAACAACTAGCAGTTTTTGTAATGCTGAAATACACCGAAAACATTTCAGAAAAAAATCTGGATATACTAATGACTCGATGGCTTGTAAATCTAGGACAGAAAAATAAAAAATCCTTATTTAGGAAAATATGAACGAGTGATCCATATCATACGACGAATCTAATCCTACAAATGATCGCAAGAAAGCAATTGACAAACTAATCGATGTTTTAAATGATTATACAATTACTCCCAATCGCAAAAAAACAATTGAAAAACTTGATGAGATTATATCTGTGTTTGAATCTACAAAAACTTCAAAGCCCAAAAAAACTGTTGACAAACTTGACGATGTTATAAAATTATTTGAATCTACAAAATCCATTAATACCTGTACTGTTTTTAGTCATAGTGTGAGTACAAATCCTACTGTTACGAACAATGATGAAAATGAAATTTTAGTTAATCTTGGAGATCGTCTAGCAAAAGCACCTTGGAATCCTGTTGTTCCAACTAAAGCAATTGATATTTTCTTTTGCCAAATTGAAGAAAAGTCAGATGTCCAAGAACTACGGGACGAATATTTTCAAAAAGGTAATCGAACTCTATATGATCCAAAATTAAAGAAATTATTATCTTGTCAAACTGAGGGTCCATTTGATGCTTTTTCAGATGTATTTGGAGTTGCTTGTTGGGATCTTGGTGGACGTCGAGGTGCCATCACGAAAACAAAAGATACGAATAAAAAATTATCTCGACTATTGCTTGGAGATGCTTGGTTTGCAATGTGCTATGAAGAATTGGGATGTTTTGAGATTTTTGGAGCATTAGTTGATATCTATTCTTCTAACAAAGACGCACGAATTCCAGGAAATGATCTCACTGGAATGCAATTAGAAGCATTTTCACAAATGGTAAAGAGGGGATATTATCCTACCAGCCGCCAAAGATCTTCATGTTATCTTAAATTACTATCAATGTTGCCTCCACAACTTCGTGCTAACGATAAACCTGATGTAAAGAAAAATTCATCTTTTAGCAAATTGTTCCCACAGCTTATCAATCAATGTTTACTTTATTTCAGGGAACGAAGAGTTGTTGACGTAATACAATCAACTAGTGCTTCAAGTGGTTCGTCATCCACTGTTACTGATATAAGAAATTCTGCAAAGTTGTTGTTCTTAGATGAGGATTTGCTTACTTCGGGAAACTCATACAAAACCTTACATGATATTCTAGTTTATTTGGTGGGAATTATCGATTTATCTCGTAATACCCGAGATGCAGTTGGAATTCCTGCAGCTAAAGACAAAATTTCAGAATTCATTCCTGCTTTGTATGGAAAACTAGTCAAAAATGATGATCGTTCTGAACCAAATAGATTTTTGTTATACTCGCAGCTTGCCTCAAAAGGAAGAGATATTTTGATTGCTTTCGAAGCTGTGGATAAGGATTCAAACGAGGATGTTACTAATCTTCTTAGTGCAATGGAATCTGATATTGAAGAATTCAATAATGCATATAGAACCTTGTATGATGTGGATTTATCAGGAAAAGATTCACAAACTTCATCTGAAGTTAGTTTTGTACACACCATTTAGTGTGGAGTTATAATTGAAAGAGCGAAATTCTCTTGATTTGATGTTAGAAGAAAACTCCCAAGAATATTTTTTTGGCCCAAGTTTTTCACAAGAACAAGAGTTTTTGAATGATTTAATTAAAAATCTTGAAGATCTATCTAGAACTGAATATGATGATTTTTTGAAGCATGTTGGAAATCAATTAGGCGAAATGAAGGTGTCTTACTTTGGTCAAGTCCCACTTGCATTATCTATACAACAATTTAATCTAGCAAAATCCTTTGCAAGCTCAAATAATAGGTCAAGCAGCCTTAGTGCTTTACGCCGTTCATTGGATGCACTATCTGCTCTAAAATCTCTTGTTTGGATACGCCTGATTGCAGAATGGTATCTTCGTATTCTAAATGCTGCAGTCACCAGTAAGGGTAAATCTGATTTAGTTAAAAAATTAGTCAAATTGGCCATAAAGTCTGTAAGGAAAATCATCAAATCTTCACTACAAAAAAAATTGGAAAAACTTCTAACTTCTATGGAACGAAATGATTGGAGTAAAGCTGAGCTAGACTATGCCGAAATGAAGGATTCACTTGATGACTACATTAAACGTAATTCAGAATAATGGGGGATAAACTTGGAAGAAAGAAACAATGATTGGGGATTTGAAAAGCATGAATCTGAATTTGAATATTCTAACTTAGGACCATTACCTGCTTGGAATTTAAGAAGCAGATCACTTGGTGGGATTGGTTCGTTATCACAAGGCAGTTCTAATACGGATCTTGTAAAACATTTACAAAACGCATTGGTTTCGTTAGGCTATGATCTTGGGCCTTATGGTCCTAATAGAGATGGAGTGGATGGTGATTTTGGCAATGCAACTAGGAATGGTGTAGTAAGTTTTCAACAAAACAATTCTGATTTTATGGGCAACCAACTAGCTGTAGATGCACTAGTAGGTCCCTTGACGTCTGACTCAATTAACAGAAAATTGATTGGGGTATGGTATCCTTCGTATCAAACCCCCACCGAATTAAAAAATCATTATGGTATTCCTGATGATACTGAACCTGGAACAATACCTGATGAAAATCTTGAAAATGGCTTGTCTACTCCAATTGTATTAGTTCCTGGAACAATGGGTACAGAACTTTATAGAGGATCCTTAAAACTTTGGCCCTCTTCTAACACATTACATTCTACAATGTTAGAAAAAAATCCTGATGGTAGTGATAAATTTGGAAAAGTTTCTGTAGGAAAGGTAGTTCGTTCCATAGGTCCAGGAGGAGTTATCGGTTTTTATAATAAATTTTTTAAATTTTTTAAAAATAAAGGATACGTTGAGGGTGCAGATTTATTTGAATTTCCATATGATTGGCGAGAAAGTCCTGTGGATGGAGCAAGAGAGTTAGAAAAATTAGTTATTGACGATATTTGCAAACCCCAAAACCAAGGCGGAAAAGGTTTTTCCAAAGTAATTTTGGTTGCTCATAGCTTAGGTGGGTTAGTGACAAGAGCATTTCTAATGAACCCTGCAAACCACAGATATGTAGACAAATTAATCTTATTAGGGGCTCCAAATCACGGAGCACCAAAATACTTGTCTCTCTTAATTTCAGGTTCACCTTGGCCTGCATCACCTTACAATCGAGTATCAGAAGCTACTGCAAAAAAAATTGTTAGATATTTTCCTGCCTTGTATTATGGCTGTATTGGAACTAATTTTGAGAATAAATACGGAGAATTTATTTTTGAGAATGGTTCTCCCGTAAAACTAAGGGATTTACACAATACATATCCTAATCAGATAGATTCTAGTTTGTTACAAGCAGGATTAAAATTTCATGATGACCTTGATAGAACTTGGGCCCAACGACCATTTTCTAATACGTATGTTATTCTCAGTCAACTTTTAGGAACTGTTAACAAAATAAACCTGAAAAATGGAAAGGTAGATAGTTTGGGTCATGGTGTGGGTGATAACACAATTCCTCTTTATAGCGCCGAACGATTACATCCTACTATTCCTCCTAATTCTGCCCAAACAATACCTGTTGGAAGAGTAAAACATTCTGCTCTCCCCAATAACACTACTGTACTAAATCACATTTTTAATATTATTTAATTCTTGATTCGTAAATCTTTAAAAATAAAAGTTAAACTTAAGATTAGATTTTCTAAACTCTTGGATTAAGATTTAAAAAAAGAAAAAGAATGAAATAATTTCAAAGCTAAGTTAGATTAGCTAAACTTTGGTTTTGTATTAAAAATTATTTTATGTCCCTTCGATTAATGGTCTGTTCCAAAAGTTCTTTGCCATAGATGCATACGTAACAGTCTTTCCAATATCTGAAGCTAAATCATTTACCATCTCATTTGGTAACGTTATAATTAATTTTTGAAGTACACAATTAGCGAGCATTTCGGTAATCTCTATTGCTCTCTTGCTTTTTGGATTCAACAATGCTCGAATTAATGGGTCTAGTTTTTCTTCTGTAAATATATCTGCAAGATGAACAAAAGAAAATAATTCATTTTGAAGATAGATATGAAAATCCACCAATAATTAAAGAAAAAACCATTCATGAACTACTAGACATGAGTGAAAACCTATCTGATATTGACGTTCTTATTTTCTACTATGGTGAAATTCAGATAATCAATATGGAAATCATAAAAGGCCTTTCATTGTAAATAGACTAGTATCTCGAATCCACTAATAATGTTCATGTTATTTTCTAGACTTCTTTTTGTAATTATTCAACAATTCTTGTAATGCATCATCAAGTGTAGGGATCTCTCCAGTTCTTGCCTGAATCTGCCCCATAATCTTGAGAATTTCCTTATGTGTGGACTTTGTAATTCTAATGGTTGTAATGTCTACCAATGCATATTTGGTATATGTCTGAATAATAAAGACTCAGAAATTCTGTTTAGCTCAACTCTAAAGATAAGCTAAAGCTATTTAGCTCTGCCTATTTTTCCTCATGTATTTATAATATAACGGGGTTATTTTGAGCATGGCAACAGAAAATCTCGACATGGATTATTCAAAATATGATTTTAAAGACTCTACAGAAATGTATGTCCACCTTAGCAAGAAAGGCCTGTCTAAGGAAACCGTAATTAGCATAAGTAAAATGAAAGATGAACCACAATGGATGCTTGATTTTAGATTACGTTCTTATGAAATTTTTATGAAAAAACCAATGCCAACTTGGGGTGGAGATCTTAGTGTTATTGATTTCCAAAATATCTACTATTATGCAAAAGCATCTGACAAGGTAGAAAAGAACTGGGATGATGTTCCAGAAAATGTAAAAAACACATTTGACAAACTTGGAATTCCAGAAGCTGAAAAGAAGTTCTTAGCAGGTGTTGGTGCACAATACGAATCCGAAGTTGTATATCACAGCCTAAGAGAGGACTTGGCAAAACAAGGTGTTCTCTTCTTGGATACTGATGCAGCTCTCAAAGAACATCCAGAAATGTTCAAAAAATACTTTGGTAAAATTATTCCTCCAGAGGACAACAAATTTGCAGCATTAAACAGCGCAGTTTGGAGTGGCGGCTCTTTCATCTATGTTCCACCTGGTGTCAAAGTCGACATGCCTCTACAAGCATACTTTAGAATTAATGCAGAAAACATTGGTCAATTTGAAAGAACATTGATTATTGTAGATGAGGGTGCAGAAGTACATTACATTGAAGGATGTACTGCTCCTGTGTATTCTTCAGAATCTCTTCACTCTGCTGTTGTAGAGCTAGTTGCACTCAAAGATGCAAAACTAAGATACACAACAATCCAGAACTGGAGTAACGATGTTTACAATCTTGTAACAAAACGTGCTTATGCATATGAAGGTGCAACAGTTGAATGGATTGATGGAAATATTGGAAGTAAATTAACAATGAAGTATCCTGGGGTCTATCTAATGGGCGAAAGAGCATATGGTGAGACGCTTTCTATTGCATTTGCCGGTAAGGGACAACACCAAGATACAGGAGCAAAAATGGTTCATCTTGCACCAAACACAACTTCTAAAGTTACATCAAAGTCAGTAAGTAGACTAAATGGTCGTTCAACTTACAGAGGAATGTTACATGTGGCCAAAGGTGCTACAAATGTAAAATCTACTGTAAGGTGTGATGCATTACTATTAGATGACACATCAAAAACTGATACCTATCCATATATGGAAATCAATCAAGAAGATGCTACAATCACTCACGAAGCAACGGTAGGAAAGATCGGCGATGAACAAATCTTCTATCTTATGAGTAGAGGGTTCACCGAAGAAGAATCACTATCACTAATTGTAAATGGTTTCATGGAGCCATTCACAAAAGAATTACCAATGGAGTATGCTGTTGAATTAAACAGACTCATCAAACTAGAGATGGATGACTCTGTGGGATAAACTCCCAAATTCACTTTGATTAAGCATGTCTCAACAAACTCTTTCAAACATTAACAAAGGCCACATCAATGAGATTTCTTCATCAAGAAATGAACCTGATTGGCTCAAAGACTATAGAAAGAATTCTCTATCTGTATATGATAGCCTCCCAATTGAAATGTCTCCTCTGTATAACAAATACACTGATGCAAAAAAGATGGATCCTGAAAAAGTCTCTCTTTCTACTTCCACTACAGAAACAATTCCCAGCTTTCTAGAAAAAAGATTAGGCGAGCTAGCAAATGAAATATGTATTATTCAAATTGGAACAAACATACACAAAATTAACATCTCTGATGAACTAAAATCAAAAGGACTTGTTATCTCTTCTATTACAGATGCAATCCAAAATAATTCTGAACTTGTAAAAAAATCTCTAGATGCTTCAAACTCAAAAGATGATAAATTTACAGCACTAAACAATGCTGCCTTTAATTCAGGTGTGTTTATTCACATTCCACGAAATCTTGTCTTGGAAAAACCAATCCACTTCTTAGCATGCCTCTCTGAAGATGGACTTTCTACAATTTCAAGAAATATAATATTTGCAGATGAAAGCAGCAAGGCTACAATAGTCCAAGAATTGTATTCTCCAAAGACTGAAACTCAACAAGCATATCTTGAATTGTTAAACACCAATCTTGCTCCTAATGCACAGTTGGATATTACCACCTTACAAATGATGGATCAGCATGCAGTAAACTTTTCAACTAGACAAACTGACTTGGCACAAGATGCCAAAGTAAATTGGTACTCTGGATTGTTTGGTTCCATGTTATCACGATACAAGATTGATTACTACCTCAGTGGCACTGGTGCATCCTCAAATGATTCTGAGGTGATTTTTGGAAATAATGATCAATCATTTGATATTCAGACTAATGTAAACCATGAAAGTCCATCTACTGAAGCTAGAGTAGTAGAAAAGTCCATTCTTAGAAATAAATCAAAATCTCTTTTCAAAGGAATGATTAGAATCAAAGAAAATGCATCAAAATCAAATTCATTTTTGTCTGGTCGTTCTATCCTTTTGGACAAAGATGCAAAATCGGATGCAATTCCTGGATTGGAGATCTTTACAAATGATGTAAAGGCCACTCATTCTGCATCTGTTGCTCAAATTGATGAAGAACAAATCTTCTATCTTAAAACTAGATGTCTTAGTCATGAAGAAGCTGAAAGGACAATTATTGAAGGATTCTTAGAACCTCTTTCAAGAAAAATGTCTTTTCAAGTTAGGGCATGGATTGCTTATCTTATTGAGTCTAAATGGGAAAATCAAGAGCTCACTATTAACACCGATGAAGAATTAGCCAAGTTTGTTGAAATTGAAGAAACACGTTATAATGAAGACTCAGAAATAGAACAACACTACAAGTATAGGTGATTTTTTGTCTGAATGGATTAAGGCATGCAACTTAGAGCAGGTAAAAGAAGGTCAGCTTTTTGGATTCACACACGATGATAGGAAAATTCTTCTAGCCAATCTTAAGGGTAAAATTCACGCTACTGATCTTATTTGCACTCATGCTGATGCAGATCTTTCTACAGGATTTCTTAGTGAAGAAGGAGTTCGATGTCCGTTACATCTTTCTGTTTTCAATTTAGAGAATGGAGAACCACAAAATCTTCCTGCTGAAAACCCACTCAAAGTATATAATGTTAAAATAGACGATAACGAAATTTACGTGGAGGTTTAAGATATGCAAAGTACACAATCATTATTTGAAAATTTAAGAAAAGACTTTCCGATACTTCAGAGAACTGTAAGAGATAACAAACCCCTTGTCTATCTTGATAATGCATCTACAACGCAAAAACCGAATCAAGTAATTGATTCCATCACTGACTATTATCAAAATCATAATGCTAACATTCACAGAGCAGTATATGCTCTAGCTGAAGAGGCCACTGAAGCATATGAGGCAACCAGAGACAAAATTGCCAATTTTATCAACATAAAAGATCGTCAGGAAATTATCTTTGTTAGGGGAACTACTGAGGCAATTAATCTAGTTGCATATGCATGGGGTAGGCCTCACGTCAAAGAGGGTGACATTATTGTTACTACCGAATATGAACACCACAGTAACATTGTCCCATGGCAACTTCTTACACAAGAAAAAGGTGCCAAATTGGAATACATTGGAATGGATGATAATGGAGAGTTAATTTTAGATGATCTTGACAAATATCTTGCTACAGGTAAAGTTAAACTTGTAACCTTTAGTTTGATGTCAAATGTTCTTGGAACAATTACTGATGCTAAAAAGATAATTGAAAAATGCAAGGCAGCAGGTGTTCTCACATTAATTGATGGGGCCCAGGCAGTACCTCACATGAAAGTTGACCTAGAAAAATTAGGATGTGACTTTTTTGCGTTTTCTGGTCATAAGATGTTAGGTCCAACAGGAATTGGCGTTTTATGGGTTAGAAAACCTGTACTGGAGACCATGAGTCCATTTCATGGCGGTGGTGACATGATTCGAGAAGTTCACAAATATGAAACCACATGGAATGATTTGCCATACAAATTTGAAGCCGGTACTCCAAACATAGCTGATGTTGTAGGATTTGGAGCTGCAATTGACTATCTCACAAAGATTGGAATGGATAATGTAAGAGAACATGAGGTTGAACTGACAAAATATGCTATAGAGAAATTATCGGAAATTAAAGGGCTTCATATCTATGGTACAAAAGATATTTCAAAACGTGGTGGCGTAATCTCATTTAATTTTGCAGATGTACATCCTCATGACGTTGCTCAAATTATTGATGAAGAAGGAATTGCAGTTCGCTCTGGTCATCACTGTGCACAAGTATTGATGGAACGACTAAACGTTGCTGCGACATCAAGGGCTAGCTTTTACATTTACAATACCAAAGAAGACATTGATATTCTGATAAAGTCATTAAATACTGTGGCAAGGGTGTTTAAACTATGAGTAGTAATGCAGACATTTACCATGAAATGATTATAGATTATTCAAGAAATCCCATAAACTATGGAAAAATTGAAGATCATGATGTAACTTTCCATGACTCAAATCCATTATGTGGTGACAGTATAGATATTGACATGAAAATTGAGGATAACAAAGTTACTGATATAAAATTTCATGGAAGAGGATGTGCAATATGTATGGCATGCTCTTCAGTTTTAACTGAAATAACAAAGGGCAAAAATCTTGATGATGTTAGACATATTGAGAAAAATGATGTATTAAGTGAATTGGGTCTTGAGCATCTACAGGCTGTCCGAATAAAATGTGCGTTACTCTCTCTTAAAGTACTCAAATCTGCTCTTTACACATATCTTGGAGATCATCTCAAAGATTCACAAGATATGGATAAACTAAAAGAAGAGGCAGCTAATCTGTACTAGTATGAGTGATTTTACTCCTACGACACCCATTACAATTCAAATAAGAAAAATAATCTTTGAAAAATTTAATGATATTGATACTAAATTTACAAATGATGAGATTTTTGAAATCCTCAAAGAAAATGGTGATATTGATCCCTCTTGGATAATTGATGATATTGAATCCTTTTTCAAAGAGATTTGTGACTCTGGTCTTGCAAGAAACATTGCACAAAACTTTACTACGATCTGGCTAAAGCTATTTGATCCTGTTGAGAAATTATTTTGCAATACCTGTAACCAAGATATCTATCTTGGAACCACTGAAGAAAGAACTTGTCCCAACCCTTCATGTAAATCTTCTATTTAGATCTGTACTTTATTGCAGCATCTTCAAGTGCTTTAATCATTGGCAGTTTTTCTCCTGTAAGATAAAGCACTAATGCTCCACCTGCTGTACTAATATGATTGATTTTGTCTGATAATCCTTGTTGTTTTAGTGCAGTTGTCAGATGCCCTCCGCTGACAATTGTTGTTGCCATAGAGTTTGCAACTGAATTGAGTAATCCTTTTGTTCCATAACTAAAATTCTCTTTTTCAAAAAACCCTGCTGGCCCACTGATAAACACAGTTCCGGCACCTGAAATCAATTTTGAATAATATGCTACAGTCTTTGGACCCAAATCATAAATTTTATCACTTTTGCCCACCTCTCTGACATCCATCTCTACTCTTTCTCCATCTTTGTCAATTGCAATATCTACTGGTGTGGCAAAAACATCTGGGTATTCACCTATCAAAGAGTGTGCTTTTGCTACAACTTCTTCTTCTCTTTTAATCCCAAGAGGAGATTTGATTCTGGCTTGTGCGCGCAGAAATACATTTCCAATTAATCCTGTTAACAGAACATGATCTGCACGACCATTTTGAATCAATAACTTGATTGCCTCAAGTCTGTCTGGAACTTTGGAGCCTCCAAGGACAATTACATGAGGTGCCTTGGCAACTGTCATTATTTCATCAAGATTTCTAACTTCTCTTTCGACAATTCTTCCAGCACATGCAGGCAGGACATGAGGAAATCCTACAATAGATGGGTGTGACCTATGTGCACTTGGGAATGAATCTAATACACAAAGATCGAACAGTTTGGATAAACGCCTAACCATAATTGTTTTTGCAGCATTCTCTGGAGTAAACTCATAATTTTCTTCGGCACACAATCTAAGATTATCTAAAAGTAGAATGTCTCCATTCTCTAAATTTTTGACTGCATTTTGTGCAGCTTCACCAATTACATCTTCTACATATTTTATTTTTTTATTCATTACTTTTTCCAGAACTTTTGCATGTTTGTCCATTCCCGTATAATCATTATTTCCAACTCTTCCTTGGTGTGATGCAACAACTACTTTGGCATCTTTTAATGATTTCAAAGTTTCAATAGCCTCTTCAATTCTTTTGGTACCTGAAATTTCCATTGTTTCTGGATCAATTGGGCAGTTCATGTCCACTCTCAAAAAAACGGTTTTACCTTTTAGGTCAAAATCATCTAACGTGAGTACCTTCACAATTTTTCTATTATGGACCTAGTTAAATTCTTTGAGCCGATCAATTGTTTTCTAAAATCTTATTTCTAAACAATGACTCTGATTTCCAAAACTTAACTACTTATTAAAATTAAAAGATATACATTTGAGGTTTAATTAATTGCAAAATTGGATTTTTGATATCAGATCACGTTCATTTGTTTTACTAACAATTTTGTTTCTGATTCTCACAGCTTTGGTATACTATGGTGTAACTGAAAGTTTTGATCAAAGTGTTGCTACATTTTTTTCTCAAAATATTGGAAACCCTACCATTGACATCATTATGCAATATGTCACAGAAAGTGGCGATGTTTTTAACATGTTGATGTTTGGAATTTTGATGTTAATAATTCCGAAAACTCGTAGAATAGGAATTACCTTAATGATACTAATTGTGCTTTCAACACTACTTGCAGGCTATATCAAATGTGGACTTGATAGGGATAGACCTGATTTTGAATATGAGGGTGTACCCTTTCCTGTAGAAATTAGCCGTGATACATTTGCCTTATTCTGTGAAGGTGGTTATAATGCATCATATCCTTCGGGACATGCAGCCAGATCTATGATCTTTGGAATAATCTTGGGTTATGCACTTTCAGAACGATTTCCACGGGGAGCATATCTGATGTTTCTATATCCTATAATGATTTCAATTAGTAGAATCTATGTTTTACAGCATTATCCTATGGATGTAATTGGGGGAACCGTTATTGGAATAATGCTTGCTGGAGTGATGGCAAAAAGAACAAAACTTTACAAAATTTTTGATAAATCAAAAACCTAATTCTGTCAAAGTAATATTGCTTATCAACACTATTGCATAATGCTCTTCATCATGGTGATATGTCCAATATCTTATATCTCGAATCTCATTTTTTTGTCTGAGTCCATGTGTTACTCCTGTTGTAACAGTATACCCAATTCGTTTTGCAAGCTTTGATTCTTTTGGCATCAGGACCTTAAATCCTTCTTTTCTATCTTTAAATCCCAGTTTTACCATATCTTCAACTGCATTTGATGCATCTTTTTCATCTTTTAGATCATATGTATTTGATATTGGCAAATCTCTTGGATGAAAATCCATAATTCTAATGGAATCTCTTAACTAATATTTTTTCGAAAATGATATTTGCGATCAAAGTTAGTTAATTTTCTTAACCGGTAAGTCAAATCCTGATTATATTAACAACTTAACCGACTCTATTGTTTTGATTGAATCGTTGGCATCAATAGAAAAACTAGTAGTTCAACTACGTCAAAAGAAACAGGAAGCAACAAATCTTAGGAAAAAAGCTGAAAAACAATTCAAAGAAGTTCGTTCTACTGAAAGACGTTCTTCCTCAGGTCTAAATTCTGTTGATAAAAAAATTCAATCTGAACGTGAAGATATTTCTGAGATTTCTAACATACTTATTCAAAAAACCTCTCAATTAGAAAGCATTGAAAGATTGGTCGCAACAGCAGAGGAAAGATTGGCAAGAGAAAAAGAGGCAATTGAGCAGGTGGAGCAAGAAATTGAGTTTTCTGAAAACCCTGAAGAAAAACAGAATGCTCAGATTCGATTACGATCATTAAATGACCACATTCAAGAATTAATTTCTGAAATTAAAAGTAGGCAAAAAACAGCAAAAAAGATTTCAGGTGATGTTGATAAATATTCTGATATTAAATCAAAGATTACCTCAAAAATCCAAAAACAATCTCAATCAAAACCATCCTTACGTGTTACCATGACCACTAGTCATAAATCTGCTGAAAAGTTAGAAAAAGAATTAGAAAAACAAACCAGGGAAGAAGAATCTGCTAAAAAAGCATTAGAAAAAGTATCGACAAAATTTCAAGAATTATTAGCAAAGAAACGAAAATCCCTAAAAAAGAGACCCGCAAAAAAGACTGTAGCTAAAAAGAGACCCGCAAAAAAGACTGTAGCTAAAAAGAGACCCGCAAAAAAGACTGT
>Ga0224503_10000254_pt1 | contig 15847 bp, 13 predicted proteins | sample SF_Oct11_sed_USG_2_FD_169106 | JGI IMG/M metagenome (GOLD analysis project Ga0224503, IMG submission 169106) | Sediment microbial communities from San Francisco Bay, California, United States - SF_Oct11_sed_USGS_21 | ecosystem: Environmental > Aquatic > Marine > Sediment | place: USA...
GCCGGATGGGTCCGCCAGGGATTGAATGTGGAGAGCGGCTTGAACGATGGTATCTGCGTGCCGATCCTGTTCGTGTTTCTGGCCCTCGCCACGGGAAAAGCCGGTGAAGAGGGCCCCTGGCATCTCGCCCTGATGCTGGTAGCCGAGGAGATTGGCATCGGCCTGGCCGTGGGGTTGGTCCTGACCGCCCTGGCGGGCTTACTGTTGAAGTTTGCCAGGGGGCAACAGTGGCTTACCCACACCTGGATTCAGGTCCCGGTCGTGGCCCTGGCGCTGGGCTGTTTTGCCGTTGCCCAATGGCTGGGTGGCAGCGGCTTCATTTCAGCGTTCTCAGGCGGTCTTCTTTTCGGCATACTGGCAAAGCAAGCCCGGGATGAATTTCTGCGCGCGGCGGAGGGCACCGGCGACACAATGGCGCTGATCACCTGGGTGATCTTCGGCGCGGCAGTGGTGGGTCAGGCGGCGGGTCACTTTAGCTGGCTTATTCTGCTGTATGCCATTTTGAGTCTGACCCTTATCCGTATGTTACCGGTTTTTCTGGTCCTCACCGGTATGGGCGTGAGCACCGAGGGAAAGCTCTTTATGGGCTGGTTCGGTCCCCGGGGTTTGGCCAGCATTGTGTTCGCCGTCATCGTGGTAAACGCCAACGTGCCCAACAGTGGCACGATCGCCGCGACTGTGGTCTGCACCATCATGCTCAGTATCCTCGGTCACGGAATCACTGCCAACCCGTGGGCAGGGGGTTTGGTGAGCGCTTTCGTAGGGCACAAGGTGGTGGGCATCAATGAGACGGATGCGTTCCCGGACCGCTTTCCACGCCTTTATATATTTTTATTACGCCTGAGGGCGAGAAAATGTAAATTGATCACGACAAAATCTGGGAGATGACAATGTTTACCCGTTTCAGTTACCACTTCTTTCGTGCCATCTGGCATGTCCGAGCTGTCATTCTGGCGTTGATCACTCTGGTGGTGACCGGTGCTGTCGCGGTCACCCTTGTTGAGAAGATGCCCTTCGGAGCCACGCTTTACTTTGCCTTTGTCACTGGATTGACCATCGGCTACGGCGATATTGTTGTCAAGACCCCTTTCGGGCGATTGGTGGCTATCCTCATTGGTTTTGTCGGTATCCTTATGACAGGGCTGATTGTTGCCGTATTGGTGTATGCGGTTAGAGAAAGCATACCGGGATCGAAGGATACTGGTTGAGATAAACATCAGGTCTCCTCTGCCGCGACCACCAAATTACATGTAAATTTGCGGCCTGCCTTCAATACATGAATGGTCCTGGCGCTTGCCACCGACGAATTTGCGTTTTTATTATACTTTTCAATGCGTGCGGGATAGGTTGCATTCATAAAGCGTATTTACGGACAATAGATATCTGAAAGGAGAAGTACAATATGGCCAAAGAAAAAGTGAAACATTTGAGCGGCGTATTTGCCTCTGTATTTGCCCACGCCGGCCACATCAGCAAGGAAGATGCAAAGGAAATCAGTGGTCTGGATGATCACGAATTTGAGCACGCATATGATAAAGCATCCAACATTGCTGAAAACGTCATGCAGCATGAAGGCGAAAAGATGGATAAGTTCCTGGAGCATTTCGCAAAATTGATTGAAGAGCACATGGAGCATTACGGCGGGAAGTTGTTCCAGTAGGTCTGCTTCCTCAAGGTTCAAAGTTTCAGCGTTCAGGGTTTCATAAAGACGAACGTCCAACATTCAAAGTTTAACATCCAACGTCGAACGGTTTATCGGAATTCGCCGGATTAAGAGCGATGAGCGAAGCGATATCCAATTTGGAAGTTCGACGTTGAAAGTTCGATGTTGGGCGTTAATTTTTTCCATCCGCTGAACCCAGAACCTTTGAACCTCTGAATCCGTGAATCCCTACAAAGAAAGATAGAACCCAATGCGCTGGAAATGGATTGTTGGAATTAGTGTTTTTCTGATCATTGCCTTAATGGTGTCGGTCTATGGGTTGCTGGCTACTTACGATTATAACAAACTCAAGCCGCGGGTGGCTCGAATGGTTAAAGATGCTACGGGCCGAGATCTGCGTCTGGGTGGCGAAATAAATCTTGCGATTGGTTTGTCGCCGTCGCTGGTGGTGAAAGATGTCACTTTCGCCAATGCGTCCTGGGGCTCGCAACCGCAAATGATCAAGGTTGAGAAACTACAGGCACAGGTCCGGCTGTTGCCGCTGCTGTTTAAAGATGTGGCGGTGAAGCGTATCGGCCTTGCGGGTGTCGATGTGCTACTGGAGACGGATCCAAACGGACAGGGCAATTGGGACTTCATCACCGCTGGCAGCTCGGCCGGGAAAGCAGGGATTTTCAAACCAAAGGACATAGAAGTAGACAATATCCATATCGAGAAATTCCAGCTTATATTCCGAGAGGGTAAGACGGGACCTACAAGGCGGTTAACTCTGGCCAGCCTCGATGTGGCCAGGAGCGAAGCTGAAGATAAGCTCACGCTCGAGCTGAAGGCTGATTATAACGGTCAGCCGGTTACGCTTTCCGGTAAGACCGGGCGGATTCGCTACTTATTGGCACAGCAACGCTTTCCACTTGAGCTGGCGGGAACGTTCTCGAATGCAAAAGTCGAGATCGCCGGCGCGATTGACGATATCCTTAATCTTCAGGGCATCGATCTTAAGGCCCATGCGTCAGGGACCGATCTCGCAGCACTCGGGCTTGATAAGAATATCCGGCTGCCCAAAACAAGCGTATTTGATGTCACGGGGCTTTTGAAAGGTTCAAAGGAATCATTCGCTTTGAATGACGCCAGCGGGAATCTCTCAGCAAGCGGTGTCAACCTGGCTTTCAGCGGCAATGTCGGCAACTTGACCGCACTCAGCGGCATCGATCTGAAATTGAATGGTTCCGGCAAAGATCTGTCAGCGGTCGGATCGATCATCGGTGAAAAGCTTCCGGCAACGGATAAATTTACGTTTCAGGGGCGCCTGACGGGTTCTACCAAAATTCTGTCTTTCAAGGAAGCACAAGGCCGTGCCAACCGGGGCAGCTTAAATCTGACCCTAAATGGTGGCATCAAGGATTTGATTGCCTTCAGTGGTTTGGATTTGCAGGTAAAAGGATCGGGCAAGAACCTTGCTGAGATTGGGTCGATTATTGGAGAGAAATTACCTGCCACCGATGAATTTGCGGTTGAGGGCCGACTGATGGGCTCTGCCAAGACTCTGAGTCTGCAGAAAGCGCAGAGCCAAGCCAGACAGGGCAGTTTGAACCTGACTGTAAATGGTCAGATCAAGAATTTGCTGGCCTTTAGCGGTGTGGATCTGAAGGTGAACGGATCGGGCACGGATCTGGCGGAGGTTGGCGCGATCATCGGCCAAAAGCTGCCGGCCACCGATGAATTTGCGGTTCAAGGCCGGCTGACGGGTTCTACCAAGATTCTATCCCTGCCGGAAGCCCGGGGCAGCGCGAAGCGGGGCAGTCTGAGTCTGGCGGTAAACGGTGGGATTGAAGAATTGTTGCCCGTTAAGGGCATAAATTTCAAGCTGAAAGCTTCGGGTAAGGAGCTGGCCGATATCGGACCGCTGGTCGGGGCAGCGCTGCCCGAGCTGGGTGCCTTTGATGTCAGCAGTAAGCTTTCGGGTTCGGTGAAAGCCATTTCGCTGAGCGAGTTTACGGCAATAGTAGATAAGAGCGATTTTAAGGGCCGGGTCAAGGTGGAGGTTCTCAAGCGTCCCAAAATTACCGTTCGCCTGGAGTCGTCGGTGATCGATTTCACAACCCTGATGAAAAGTTTAGAGAAAGACGAACAAAAGCCTGCGAATAAAGATAAGCAACAGCGCCGTTTGTTCTCCAATGATCCCCTGCCTTTTGAAGCCCTCAAGAAGGTGGACGCCGATATCCTGCTGAAGGCCAGAAACATCCAGGCCAAAGACGCGCGTCTTGATTTCGGTCACATGACACTTAAACTCGAGGATAGCGATTTCAGCATCGATAAGCTCGAAGCCACATACAAAAAGACGAAAATTTCGGGAAATCTTCAGATTAATGCCGGCGCACCATCTCAGGCGGCTACCCATTTCCTGGTTCAAAACTTTAATCTGGGCGATTTTCTCAAAGAAACCGGCAAGAGCGATCAGGTTCGGGCCATCGTTGATATCGCGGCCCATGGGAAAAGCAGGGGGGATTCGGTTAACAGCCTGATGGCCAATCTTGACGGCTCAATCGGTGCAGTCATGGGTGAAGGTTACCTGATCAAATACCTCGATATGCTTTCTGCCGGTCTGTCCAAAAAGGTCATCCAATTCTGGAAACCTCCCAAAGCGGTCGATCAGATTAAATGTGCCGTCGTCCAGTTCGATATAAAAAAAGGCGTAGCCGCCAGCCAGGCCTTTGTGTTCAATACCCGGGCCGGCATCCTGGCCGGTGAAGGCAAGATCGACCTGGGCACCGAACAGATAAATTTTTTACTCGTACCCAAGCCCGAACATCCCGACCTGAGCCTTGCGACGAAGCTGAGGGTCAGCGGCACGGTCATGGAACCCAAGGTGAGCCCGGACACGCTTTCTTTATTAACCAAAGGCGCTGAGTTGCTCAGCAGCCTTGCCGTCGGCCCGCTCGGACTGCTGGTACCGTTTGTACACCTGGGTGCGAATAAAAATCATCCCTGTGACGTCGAGAGCATCGGGCAATTGGGACTAAACAATCCCGCCAGTAAATAGGGAGACGCATCTGCTCCGTCGGAGATATGGGAACAGTTTGGGCTATTAAGGCACACGCTAAATTAAGAATTTCAAATTTTAGATTTCGTAACGAAACCCTCAAAGCGTGTCGAGAGGAGATTTCGGTAATACTCATAAAAGTAAATGTTGGCAATTTTATTTTGGATGCTTTAACGCATTATTTGATGCATAATTGTAGGCTTGACCAGCTTTTGCCACCGCCTTCACGCATACAAACTTCATCAGGAGGTCTACAAACCAGTATATTCCTGTTTTTTAGGCTTTACAGCCGTGGAATTTATAAATTTTAGCACAAAAAAAATGGGGCCCGGGTTGGGGCCCCATTTTCTATAAATAGCGGCTGGTTGGTTTAGGCCGCGTCAATTTCCCTGCGGTCGGACATATCCATCAGGACGCGTTCGCGGGCTTTGTCGATACCCAGGGCTTTGCGTTTCTTGTCGATATGATCGATCATCAATTTGGCGATGTCAAATGGATCGGTTGCAAATCCCCACTTGCCCATCCCCAGTTGCTCGAGCTCTTCAAACAGGTGCTTGTGGAATTTGGTGCCTTCGACAATCGGGAAGGTCACACCGAAGACCGTAAACACACCGGAAGCCACAAAGTATTGTCCGATGGTGATGGCCTTCTCACTCATATACTCGGGCGCGCATCCGGCCACCGGCAGATCGGCGATGCTGTCGCCCAGGCCGCCGGTTTTGACCATTTCGGCACAGGCGATCAGAATGCGGCTGTTGTCCACACAGGCACCCAGGCCCAGCACCGGCGGCATACCCACGGTCTCGCAGACTTCTTTGAGGCCGGGGCCGGCCAGATGGGCTGCTTCCGGTGTTGTCAGCCCGGCTTTGGCCAGCGCTATTTGCGAGCATCCGGTCTGGACCACCAGGACATCGTTTTTGATCAGCTCTTTGACCAGGTTCACATGGACGTAGTCCTGTTTCATGCGGGGATTGTTGCATCCCACCACACCGGCAACACCGCGGATGCGGCCGTTAACGATGTTGTCGTTCAGCGGTGTGTAGGACCCCCGGAATGTTCCGCCGAGCATGTAGTTGATGTATTCATGGGAAAAGCCGTGCACACCGGTGTTGACAATCTGGGGAATCTCTACTTCCACGCCCCGATTTTTAAAGCGGCCGATGGCCTGAATGACGATTTCATCAGTGCATTCTTTGGGTGTGTTTTCATGAAATTCAATATGCTTGGCGCCTTCGATTCGTGCGCGCGGGTTGGTGGTGATCAGCTGCGTCTTATAGCATTCCGCCACCTGGGCCAGCGCCTGTTTGATACACTGCACGTCGACCACCATGGCATCCACCGCACCGGTCACCAGTACCGTCTCTGTGGACATGAAGTTGCCGGCATGCGGCGTTCCGTGGCGCGAAAACATTTCCAGGCCCGAGCAGCACATCCCCACCAGGTTAAGGCCTTTGGCGCCGGCATCTTTGGCGGCCTGTATCAGAGTCGGTTCGGCCACCGATGCGACCATGGATTCAAACAGATTGGGTTCATGGCCATGGACGATGATGTTGACCTGATCTTCTTTCAGGACGCCCATGTTGGTTTCAATTGCCACAGGGGACGGGGTGCCGAATAAAATGTCTGCTATCTCGGTGGCCACCATGGATCCGCCCCAGCCGTCGGCCAATGCAACGCGGCTGCATTGCTTGGTGATGTTGGCGTAATGCTGGTCGACGCCGATGGCAGACCGATGCATGAGCTCCATGATTTCACGCATGGCACCGCGGGGCACGATTCCTTCTTTGCGCCAGGTTTCCAGTGTTTTTTGCGGAACCCGTTTGACAAACGGAATTTCGCCATCTACCTGGGTGTAAGTGCGTTCAAGCTCCTTGTAAAGATCCATGGCGATGTCCTTGACCTCGCGGCCTTCGATCTCGATATCCATTTCCTTGGCCACGTATTCCAATTTCTGGACGTTTTTGATTTCATAGTCCTTGATGTGGCCTTCGAGAACTTCGCGAAATAAATCCAGCATGGCCATACCGTGGTCGGTGTGGGCTGAGCAGCCTGCTGCTACGGCACGCGCAAAGTTTCGTGACATGATGGTATCGATGGTCGCACCGCAAACCCCGGTTTTTGAGTACGGGTCTTTGGAATTGAGCCGGCAGGGGCCCATAAAGCAATGCTTGCAGCAGGCCGAATCTGCCCCGATGGGGCAGGCTTTCATGTTTTGTGCCCGATCAAAGGCAAGCTCGACACCGTCTTTGCGGGCCTTTGCGAGCATCATTGCGGTGGCTTCACAGGTGGTGAGTTCCCTGGGGTCAAGTAGCTTCTTTTTGGGAACTACTTTTTTAGGGGCTTCTTTTTTTTCGTCTGGCATATAATTCCTCCCTTCGTGGAACTATCGATTTAGGTTAAATGGGTTTGATTTTCATAAAGTGAAGTACATGAAAATATACGGAAACGCCAAAAGAGATGTTTAATTAGTAATCATTCTCAATAAGGTAAATTTGATTTTTTGTCAAGACCCTTAAAAAATCAAAATTTCTATAAATTTTCAAATAATTATTGGCAAATTTTATGCCAATATACTTATATCATATGTTAATAATATATATTAATCCTTTTTGTAACCTAAGATGCCGGAATAGCGCAAAAAATAATCGATAGATGATCTACATCTCCTGTCGGAAGGGCGGATTTACAGATCCTCAATCATCATCTTTTTTGTCTTGTGATACAGGTATGTCTCACCCGATGTATGAGACGAAACAGCTCCGAGACTCATCTGAATGTTCTATTCTGACTTTTGATTTAAATCGTTCATTTTGTTACCGGCTGATATAACTAACTGTAAATAAGCTTTTTTTATCGATATTCCGAGGTACTTTTATTGATCTGAGGACGCTCCATGGTTATGTTTATATCTCAGTCCGGATGCACCTGCAGATGATCCCCGCATGTCTCAAATCGTCTCAAATTGGGAGCCGGTGTAGACCGTCGGATAATTGGATATCGACATAAATGATTTAAATTATAATGAATCGGTTTTTATATTGAAATAATCTAAATTTTATACTATTTTACAAAATTCTAATTCGACCGAGGGAAGCGATCCGTCGGGTTGAAATTTCACGAGCCAATGGTTGTTTGGGCCTGTTGATGTATTATTCGTATACGCAGACAATCTAACTCAACATCACGAAAGGATGTTCCGATGTCTCAGCCGAATGTTAAAATTTACTCGTTGAGCACCTGCAGTCACTGTAAAGCCACCAAGAAGTTTTTAGGTGAATGTACTATAAAATATGAATTTGTTGACGTGGATAAGCTCGAGGGCGATGAACGCAAAGCCATCATTGAAGATGTCAAAAAATTTAATCCACGCTGCTCATTTCCGACCATCATCATCGGCGAAACCGTCGTTGTGGGTTACAAAGAAAAAGAAATAAAGGAGGCTCTGGGAATGGAATGACACCACAAGAACTGTATGATCGAATGAAAAAAGTACAGGAACCCAAAGGCTATTATTTTAACAAGGATAAGGAGCGGGCCTTTGAACTTTTGGAAGCGTTGATCGCCAACCGGGAGAATTACGGCTACATGGGCTGTCCCTGCCGCTTGCTTTCGGGTGACAGGGAATTGGACCGAGACATCTTTTGCCCCTGTGTTTACAGTGTTCCGGATATCGAAGAATTCGGCAGCTGTTACTGCAGCCTGTATGTTTCCAAAGAATGGAACGAGGGCAAAATCCCGCAAGAATATGTACCCGAACGCCGTCCTCCGGAAAAAATGCCCTATTGATGAGCCAAGGGCGGTTAGCCGGTTGATCCGCCTATATTTGTGCCATATGGCAAAATATAGTATTTCTATTTCTCTAATTTCCCTCTTGACATTTCTGTATTCAAAATCCATTTTTAAGCAGATGTAATAAACAGGTAAAACAAAGCCCATTCACTTTTTAATCCCCATTTGGGGTAAGAAGACGAGGTGATTTATGGAAGAAGAATGCAGACCGATGTTGAACACAGGCTTGCGCGGCGTGGTTATCGCTGATACCCGCATCAGCGACGTCCAGGGTGCCGCCGGGAAATTAATCTACAGGGGTTATCTCATTCAGGATCTGGCAAACACAGCATCATTTGAAGAGGTGGCTTATTTGCTTCTTTTTGAAAAACTGCCGGATGCAGCTGAATTGAAAGCATTTAAAGCGCAGCTTGCGGCAGAAAGAGATATCCCGCCGCAGGTGATTGCCGCATTAAAAACCCGGCCGAAAGACGCGCTGATTATGGATATTTTGCAGGCCGGCGTTTCCCTGTTGGCCAACCATGATCCGGATCTCACCGATCAAACACAGGAAGCCGCCGTCCGTATGGCCATAAGGCTGATCGCGAAGTTTCCCACGCTGCTTGCCGCCTGGGATCGCATCCGCAACGATAAGGACCCGCTGAGTCCATCGCCCAATCTGGACCATGCCGCCAATTTCCTCTATATGCTCAAAGGCGAAGCGCCGGATGAAGAAGAAGGCCGCTTTATGGATACCTGCCTGGTGCTGCATGCCGAGCATTCCTTTAATGCCTCAACCTTTGCCGCCCGTGAGGTCGCTTCAACCCGCGCCCACATGTATGCCGCCGTCGGTGCAGCGGTGGGTTCCCTGTCGGGAGAGCTTCACGGGGGCGCCAATATGCGTGTCATGGAAATGTTGAAGAAGATCGGTTCGGTGGATAAGGTTGAAGCCTATGTGAATCAGCAATTTGATGCCGGCCTCAAAATTTTTGGATTGGGGCATGCGGTGTATGACACCGATGATCCCCGCGCCCATATTCTGGCGCCGATGTCCAAGAGAATGGGGGAGCGCATCGGGGATACCCGATGGTATGAAATGTCACAACTGTTAGAAAAAACAGGAAAAGCTGAATTTAAAAAGCGCAAAAACAAAGATATCTATGTAAATGTTGATTTTTATAGTGCTTCCCTTTATTATGCCATGGGAATTCCAATAGGCCTGTTCACGCCGGTATTTGCGATTTCGAGAATATCCGGCTGGACCGCCCATGTAATCGAAGAATATTTTGCCGGTGCCGCACCCAAACCCATGCTGTACCGACCGGAATCCGAATATGTCGGCGATTACTGCGGGCCGGATGTCTGTGAATTTGAGCCCCTTGAAAAAAGAGGGTAATTTTTAGGCGGGAGGCATAAACAGTTTGCAAAAGCACCCGAACCTTCGGATGACGCATCAGCGCAGGGTAATTCTGGAAGAGCTTCGCAAGGTCAAGACCCATCCGAGTGCGGATGAGATCTATGAGATCGTTCGCAAACGATTGCCGCGTATCAGCCTGGGGACGGTCTATCGCAACCTTGAAATACTATCTGAATCCGGTGATATTCAAAAGCTCGAACCCGGCTGCTCCCTGAAACGTTTTGATGGCAACCCGTCCGAGCACTGTCACATCCGCTGTGTTCGCTGCGATCGGATTGCTGACGCGCCGATGGCCCCTGATTTAAAAATCGATCTGGCGCGGGTCAATTCAACCGATTATGAGATCATCGGACATCGACTGGAATTTATCGGCGTGTGTCCGATATGTTCGGCTAAATCCAACCGGGATGCAAACCGGGAACCCTCAAACGATAAAAGCCGGTGTTGAGGAGCCCGGGAAAATACGCCCTCATACTTCTCATTAATTTTGATTTAAAATTCAGGTATTAGCGGGCACCAGAGCCCGCTTTTCTTTTGTTGTGTATCTATGGCAGGAGGTACCCATGAAAATTCTTATAACGGGTGGCCTGGGATTTGTCGGTGCAAACCTTTCGGATTATCTTCTTGATAAAGGGCACGCCGTCATTGCAGTGGGGCGGGCGCCAACCCAAAATCGGATAACCGCCGACAGGTATCAATACATCTCAGCGGACACAACTCAACCGGGAGACTGGCAGAAAGCGCTGGGCGATGCGGATGCTGTGGTTAATCTGGCAGGCAAGTCAATTTTTAAGCGCTGGAGCAAAAGCTATAAGAAACAGATATATGACAGTCGCATTTTAACCACCCGCAACGTGGTGGATGCCTTGCCGGCCGATAAATCGGTGGTCCTTTGCAGTGCATCCGGTGCCGGATATTACGGCAGCCGGGGTGATGACCGATTAAAAGAAGACGAAAAACCCGGACATGACTTTTTAGCCTCTGTCTCGGTGGACTGGGAAGCAGCGGCGTTGAAAGGGACTGCCAGAGGAATTCGGGTGGCGCTGATGCGGTTTGGCGTTATTCTGGGAAAAGGCGGCGGAGCCCTGGCCAAGATGATTCCGGCCTTTAAGTCTTTTGTCGGAGGTCCGATCGGCAGCGGCAACCAATGGTTTCCCTGGGTGCATCTGACAGATCTGATGGCCGCGATCCTGTTTATTTGTGAACATCCGCAGGTCAACGGTCCGCTTAACTTTTGCGCTCCCAACCCGGTGAGAAACCGCGAGCTGGCAAACACCCTGGGGGATGTACTGGGCCGGCCGGCCATCATGCCGGCTCCGGCATTCATGGTCCGCGCCGTACTCGGAGAATTCGGCAACGTGCTGTTGGACAGCCAGCGAACGATTCCTGCTAAGCTTTTGAGCCACGGTTTTGAATTTCAGTACCCGGATATCAGGTCCGCTATCAAGGAAGTCGTTTCGTAACGCTTCATTCGCCAACTTGAGCATTACAGATTTTAACTTTCGATGGGTTAATCAGTTTGCCCGGTTCCGGTTGAGCCCGTTAAAAAAGAAAATGTCTGATTTTATTTTTTACCGACCAACGGGCTAAACCTGAAGGGAGTATTATGAACAGCAGCGAACTGGATGAAAGCGGCCAGCAGTTTTTGATTCAACTGTTTGAGCAGACCGGCGGGGATTCCTCTGCACAGGTTTCCATGTATGACATCGGCGAGGGAGTAGGCCTGGACCGCGATACCAGTTCCCGGGTGGCTGAAACCCTTATTGGATTACAGCTGGTTGAAATTCGAACGCTGTCCGGCGGGATTGGTATCAGTACTGAAGGGGCCAGTGAAGTTAGCCGTCTGACAGGCGGTGTTTCTCCGGCAGGTGGTTCGCCGGGCAAGCTGACCGATCAACCCGTTATGGATCCCATCAGTACTCGGGGGGTCGAACAGGCCGCCGGTGAGCTTAAAAGCCTGGCCGGCAATCTGGGTCTGGATTTTGACGGTCTTTCGGAACTGATGGCGGATCTAAAAACCATTGATGCGCAGCTGGGGTCTTCACGGCCCAAAACCGGGATCATTCGGGAATGCCTGCGCTCGATCAAAGCGGTCCTGGAAGGGATTGGTAACGGTGACAGCCTGGTGAAGATTAGGGCATTGCTGGGGGAATGAAAACCTCACGCAAAAATACAAGCGCGCAAAGACGCAAAGGTTTTAATAAGATTTAAAAATTTTTTCTTTGCGGGCTTAGCGGCTTTGCGTGCGAATAAATTCTGAACCTGCTTAGGGAATATGAAGATGGCGAAAAAGAAGAAGCGAATCAAATTGATCTCCTGGAACGTAAACGGACTGCGGGCCGTCATTAAGAAGGATTTTTTTGCACTGTTTCGTCAGATGGATGCAGATATTTTCTCTATCCAGGAGACCAAAATTCAGGAAAATCAGCTGACCGACGACATGAAGAATATCGAAGGTTATGCGTCCTGCTGGGCTCACGCCACGGTAAAAAAAGGTTACAGCGGCGTCGGCACCTATTCGCGCATCAAACCCGCACGCGTTAACACCGCGCTCGGTGTTTCCAGATTTGATCAGGAAGGGCGCATTATTGAACTGGATTATGATGATTTTATCTTTTTTAACGTCTACTTTCCCAATGGTCAGATGAGCGATGAAAGGCTTCAGTATAAGCTTGATTTTTACGAAACATTTTTTGAATATACCGATTCGTATAGAAAACAGGGTCGCAGCCTCATCATTACCGGCGACTATAATACGGCCCACAACGAGATCGATCTGAAAAACCCGAAACCCAATGAAAACACATCCGGCTTCTTAAGAATCGAGCGGGACTGGCTGGATCGGATTGTCCAGAACGGGTATGTGGACACCTTCAGACATTTTTTCCCGGATACCGTAAAATACTCGTGGTGGACCTACCGGTTTAAAGCCAGGGATCGCAATGTCGGGTGGCGCATCGATTACTTTTTCGTGACCCGGGATATTATTAAAAAAGGCTGGATCAAAGAGGCATTCATTGATAACGATATTTTCGGTTCCGACCATTGCCCTATCGGGCTGGTTTTGGAAATTTGAAGTGCCTAAAATGAGCTAAAGTGACTAAAATGCCTAAAATTTTGGTGTCGCTACACTCCATCTTTTATAAAAATGACAGAATTCATTAACTTTAGGCATTTTAGCTCAATTTAGGCATTTTAGGCACTTATTTAAACGCTAAAACGAGAGCTTGAATTGAAACATCCAAATATAGTAGCCATATACGGTAGTCCCCGGCGTAGGGGCAATACGGCCATGCTGTTGAAGAAAGCCATCGAAGGGGCGCGGGATTCCGGCGCCGATGTTGAGGAAATCGTTCTGCGCGATCTTAAAATATCGCCCTGCCTCGAAATTTACGGGTGCTTGCAGGCCGGGGAATGTGCCATCAAAGATGATTTTCAGATGGTTCGCGATAAAATACTCGCCGCCCAGGGGCTTATTCTGGCCTCACCGGTCTTTTTTTATACGGTCAGCGCCCACACAAAAATGCTGATGGACCGCTTTCAGTCCCTGTGGGTCAAAAAATATTGGGTGGATAAAACCTCCCCGGAGCAACAGACCAACAATCGCAAAGGGCTGTTTATCTCCGTCGGTGCGACCAAAGGCAAAAAGCTTTTTGATGGTATGCTTTTGAGTGTAAAATATTTTTTCGATGTTCTGGATATGGAGCTCTGGAAAACCCTTTTATACCGCCAGCTCGATTTTCAGGACGATGTTTTAAAACACCCCGAATATCTCGAAGAAGCATATTCATCCGGCAAGGCGTTCACCACAGCCATTGAAATTGATTTCAATGGCTGAGGTGTCAGTGTTCAGGTGTCAGGTGTCAGTAAACAGATGACGGAAGACAGAAAACAGAAGTCAGATAGGGACCCGCGTCCTTAGGTTTAAGCCATCTGTCATCCGTCTTCTGAACTCGTTCTTCTGACACCCGAAACCTGACACTTGAAACCCAAAATAAAAGAATGACATTATGACCCTGAGCTTTGAACCCATCAGCCTCGATAGACAGAATGACTACCTGGACGTTCTTTCCCGATGTCCTCAGATTACATCTGATTACAGCTTTATAAACCTGTGGGCCTGGGCCGAAGAATACGGGCTACGCTGGGCCTGGGATGACGATTTGATCTGGATCCGTCAAAACCTGCCCGAAGAATTCCTGTGGGCACCCGTCGGTTTGTGGGATGCGGTCGACTGGCAAAGCCGACTGAGTTTAAACTCAAACGCGCGGTCTGTTTTTTCCCGGGTTCCGGAAATGCTCACAAATCTTTGGCGCGAAAAATTTTCGCAGGAGATTCGTATTGAAGAAGAAAGGGGCAACTGGGATTATTTTTACCGGGTGTCGGACTTGATCGAGCTCAAGGGCAATCGCTATCATAAAAAAAAGAACCTGCTCAATCAATTTAACCGCAAATATGATTTCAGCTACCAGCCGTTCGGGGCCGATATGGTGGAACAGGCCATGGCCATGCAGACTGACTGGTGCACCTGGCGCGACTGCGAATCGTCCGATATCCTCTCCTCTGAAAATCGTGCTATTTTTAGAATTCTAAAAGAATGGCAGCAGTTGGCAGGCCTGTTTGGCGGCGCCCTGCTGGTTGACGGATCAATGGTGGCCTATACCGTTGCGGAAGCATTAACCCGTGACATGCTGCTCATCCATTTTGAAAAAGGAGATACCCAGTACAAAGGAATTTACCAGGCGATCAATCAGGTGTTTCTGGCGAACTCTGCCGCGGATTACACCTTTGTCAATCGGGAACAGGATTTAAATGACGAAGGGCTTCGCAAGGCCAAATTGTCTTACCATCCGGAAGATTTTCTGCGAAAATTCCGTGTCACGTTAGCCGCTACAATCAATTAATAGTTTTAAAAAATGACAGACTTTGATACCGTATAACGCTCATTTTAGATTCAAATATTTTTGCTTAGGAGAGCGATAATTAGCTGGCGAAAACGGTCTGTATCACAGGCTTTATTGCCTGAATCTTGCTAAAGAAATTCAGGTATGACCCGACAGCGATGGCTTTGATTGAAAGGAATTCGGTCAACGATGGATCTAATTTCGACGCGGTGTTGAGAATTCCAGTTGATATGACTTGGCGATTTCGACTTCTAAAGCGAGGGAAGGGCTAAATGAAAATCCTGAGAAATAAGAAAGCTGTTTTCCAATTCCTGTTTTTAATCTTATTGCTTTCAGTGTTTAGTGTTCATATGGCGGCAGCCGCTCAACCGTCTGCACTGGCCGCTGGCCCGGCGGCCGATCAAGCCCCCCATGACAATTCAACTTCCCATCAAAACGGCGATTCCCATCAGGGGTCCGGACATGCAAATATCGGCGAATTCCTGCCCCTGTGGAGCTGTATTCCTTTTGCAGGCATTTTACTTTCGATAGCCCTTTTTCCGCTTATTTTGCCGGATTTCTGGCATCACCATTTTGGAAAAATCTCCGCCTTCTGGTCTGCATCCCTGGCAATACCCTTTCTGATCGCATTTAAGGGCGCGGCGCTATATGAAATTCTGCACATTATTCTGGCGGATTATGTTCCGTTTATTATCCTGCTGTGGTCGTTATACACGGTTTCCGGCGGTATTTTATTGCGCGGCACCCTGCGCGGCACCCCGATCGTCAATGTGACCATACTGATTATCGGAGCCCTGCTGGCCTCCTGGATGGGCACGACCGGCGCAGCCATGCTGCTGATCCGTCCATTTCTGCGGGCCAATAATTATCGTAAAAATCGCACATTTATGGTGGTATTTTTCATATTTCTGGTTGCCAATGTGGGGGGGTCCCTGACCCCCCTCGGAGATCCCCCGCTGTTTCTGGGTTTTTTACACGGCGTATCCTTTTTCTGGACTTTCAAGATCATGCCCCACATGCTGGCGGTTGTCGGCATTCTGCTGGTGATCTATTTT
>Ga0224503_10000255_pt1 | contig 15843 bp, 15 predicted proteins | sample SF_Oct11_sed_USG_2_FD_169106 | JGI IMG/M metagenome (GOLD analysis project Ga0224503, IMG submission 169106) | Sediment microbial communities from San Francisco Bay, California, United States - SF_Oct11_sed_USGS_21 | ecosystem: Environmental > Aquatic > Marine > Sediment | place: USA...
GCCGATGCACTGGCGGAATTCGTTAGCCAATCCCGCGAGATGGCCAAATTCGCCGAACCGGAGTGGCAGGCGGCCATGGATGAATATATCGACCATCTCGGCACCCTCAAACAAGCAGTGGAGCAAAACCAATATGAAATCGTCCAGCATGAAATTCGCGATCTGAAAAATCGGATGGCACAATGCCATCGTGATTTCAAATAAAATAGGTTTCAGGTGTCGGGTGTCAGGTGTCAGAATGCGCAGGACTGACACCTGAACACTGACACCTGACACCTTGTAAAATAAGCCAGTTGCATATATTAAATTTCCCGGTTAATGAAATCCAATAAAGCTGCACGATAAACCGACGTTATGAAAACATTCATCAGTTTTGAAGAAGCGCTCGAACTGACACTGGCCAATGTCGCTGCCGGCGAAACCGAAAGGCTTCCGCTCGATCAACTGACCGGTAAAATACTTGCCGAAGATATTGTCGCCAGAGTTGACGCCCCATCCAGCACCTCGTCCCGCAAAGACGGGTATGCAGTGATTTCATCGAATCTAAACGGCGCCACTGAAGAAAATCCCGTGGAATTGAAAGTGGTGGGGAAACTTGCAGCCGGGGATGTGGCAAATCTTAAAATTGCCGGCGGACAGGCGGTTCGCGTCACCACCGGGGCCCCATTGCCCGGAGGTGCCAATGCCGTCCTATCTGAAGAATTCTGCGAACCGTCCACGGACGCGATTATGGCACACCATATCGCTGAAAAAGGCCGCAATGTTCTGGAACGCGCAAGCGACATCCGTCGGGCAGAAACGGTTGCCACAAAGGGCGAAAAACTGTCTCCCGCACTAATCGGGCTGATCGCCTCAGCCGGTCTGCATAGCGCCCCTGTCCATAAAGTGCCGAAAGTGGCTGTCATTGCCAGCGGTGATGAAGTGGTGGCTCCCGGAAAACCGTTGACCGAAGGAAAACTGTATGCCAGTAATATGGTCGAGATTTGTTCCTGGTTAACATTTTGCGGCCTTCCATATTCCGCCGTGCTTGTCGGCGACAGCCGGCAGGAAATTCAATACGCGATTACGACCCAGCTTTCCGATGCGGATGCCTTTGTGACCAGCGGCGGGGCCTGGGGCAGTGAACGCGATCTGATTTTAGACGTGGTCGCAAAACTGGAGTGGCAGGGAATTTATCGCCGGGTCAGAATGGGCCCCGGAAAACCGGTGGGGTTTGGCCTTTTGGAACAAAAGCCGTTTTTCGTTTTACCCGGCGGGCCGCCGTCCAACGAGATGGCTTTTCTGCAGCTGGCACTTCCGGCAATCATGAAGATGAAAGGGGAAACCGACTTTTCTTTTCCAGTGGTCCGCGCGCAATTGGCTGAAACCGTCCGCGGCCATAAGGACTGGACCCAATTCATTCACGCTCGCCTTGAAACGGAAAAACATCAGCTCATCGTCAAACCTGCCAAACTAAAAAGCCGACTCATCTCCATGGCTCGCAAAGACGCTTTGATTGTCATTCCGGAGGGCTGGGAAGAATGGATCGCCGGTGAAATCATCGAAATTCAACTTTTAAATCCGGATTTTAATTACCGTTGACAGAACTCGATAAGCTGCGCCCCAAAATCCAGGAATACGCCGATCAAGCGGTCAAAAACGCCTTGCAGAGTGCCCATATGGTCATGGATCCTTCGCCATAACTTTTTTTCGCAGTTGTACCGGCTCAGGAGGGCAACCATAAAACCGATGGTCTGATAACAGGAGCAGTTTGATGAAAGACCGACGCACACATATCATCGCTGAGCTCGAAAAAAATCTGGAAGATTCCATTGCCTTTTTCCGATCTTTATCGCCGGATGAGCTTCGCATTCAGGTTTATCAGGATGGGGCCAAATGGACGGTTCAACAGGTGCTGGCCCATTTTGTCACCATTGAAGGCGCGATGCAGTGGTTATTTAAAGATATCTTAACCGGTGGTCCGGGCTCACCGGAAGATTTTGATGTTGAGCGGTTTAACCGGTCCCAACCCAAAAAGTTGGACGGGCGCAGCGTTGCGGAACTTATCGCCCAATTTGCAGCGGTCCGTGAAGATACGATCTCAATCGTTAACGCGATGTCGGATGCCGACTTTGACCGTGAAGGGCGGCATGCGTTTCATGGACACGGCAAACTGGAACGCTTTATTCGCTGGACTTACGAGCATGTTCATATTCATATGGATGATATTTATAAAAAAAGGACGCGATGAAAGAAAAAAACGGGCACATGGGTGCCACACCTGAGCAAGAAAGGTTAACCATGATCCTGAACGACAATCTATTCAATTTATTTAAGGATAAAGCTGAAAAAATCCGGGTGGACATGCTGTGCCTGGGCCTCGGATACACGGCCGTTGTTACTTCTGACGGCGGTATCGGGATTGCCTATACCTATTTTGAAGATAAAAAATCCTGCATGCTGTTAAATGAAGCCATTGATTACGAAGGCCGGCAGGCAAGCGAATTGCTGGAAAAAATAAAAAGTGCCCACCCGATTGATAGAAGCATGGCGCTGGCCCTGGTCAATGCGCTCAACTATCAACATGCGCTGCAGTTGCCGGAAGATGAAAATAACAAAATCATGTTCGAACAGTTTAAAATCGCAAAGGGAACAAAAGTCGCGATGGTTGGCTACTTTGGCCCATTGATCAAGCGTTTTGAGCAAAAAGATGCTGTTCTGGATATACTCGATCAATCTCGTGGGCTTGGCCAAAAGGCGGATTTTTATAAAAGCCTGAAAAATTGGGCAGATGTGCTGTTTCTGACATCAACCTCAATTTTGAATAATAGCACCGAAGAAATACTCGCAACCGTTCATGGTCAGGTAAAAACCTTGATGCTGGGTCCCAGCACACCCATGGTTGCAAAGGCCTTTGATCACCTTCCCGTGCACATGCTCGCCGGCACTGTCCCCACTGAAAAAGAGAATATTCTGAAAGCCATCCGTCACGGAATGGGTACGCCGGTGCTTCACAAGTTCAGCCGCAAGTCATATTTAGCCTTAATGTAGCTGGATCTTATCCTTCGGCATTCCTTTAAACCCGCCGTTACTGGTTGTTAAGTTAATTTCATTAAATTCGGTTGACAGACGGATGCAGAATTGATATATTCCAAATATTGAATATATGGAGTAAAATGATGAAAGCGTTCACAAAAGTAATGAAAGCCCTGTCCGATCCAAATCGGGTCAAAATCATCAAATTGCTGCAGCAAAAATCGATGTGCGTCTGTGAGCTGCAGGCCGCATTGCAAATCGCACAGCCCGGCGTTTCCAAACACTTGAAAATACTTGAAGAAGCAAACCTGGTCGATTATCAGAAAGACGGGTTGTGGGTCAACTATTATCTGACGGACGGGAAAAACAGCCCTTACGCCGCCAGCGTTTTAGGGAATCTGAAGCACTGGCTGGAAGATGACCCGGAGATTGTTGATTTGGTCCAAAAAGTGCCCTTTTTAAACCGGGAAGAATTGACCGCAAAATAATTTTTTTTGGCCATATTATATAGCTAAATATGCATACTATTATTTATAAACCTTGCCATGCAAATCGTAGGAAGTATCCATGAGTGAAGCGATGGCCATCAAAAACAGAGAGGCCGCCGTACGGGAGGCTGCAGATCTGGCGGAGGAAGCGCCACACGAAAGCCTGGTGGACTGGAAGACAATTTGGAAACCGCTGGGTCTCGTTGTAGGGGTTTTCCTGGCTTTTTTCTGGTTGCCTATAGACAGCAGTCGGTTTAGTGGAGCGGTGATCGAATCCCTGGCATTAGCAAAGTGGTACGCCCAGGAACACGTACTCTTATGTCTGGTACCGGCCTTTTTTATCGCCGGCGCCATCTCGGTTTTTGTGTCCCAGGCGGCTGTGATGAAATACCTGGGGGCCGGAACCAAAAAGGTTATGTCCTATGGCGTTGCGTCGGTTTCAGGCACAATTCTGGCGGTTTGTTCCTGCACCGTATTACCGTTGTTTGCCGGCATCTGGAAGCGCGGCGCAGGGCTGGGCCCGGCGATTGCGTTTCTTTATTCCGGCCCGGCCATCAATGTGCTGGCGATTGTGCTCACGGCCCGGATTCTTGGCCCGGAGGTCGGCCTGGCAAGGGCTGTAGGAGCGGTGGTGTTCAGCGTCGTTATCGGCCTAGTCATGCATCTGCTGTTTCGTAAAGAAGAGCAGGCCAAGGCTGAAGCAGCCCTGCACATGCCCGAACCCGAAGTGGAGCGGCCGCTGTGGCAAAATGTGATTTATTTCGCCGTCATGGTGGGCATCCTGGTGTCTGCTACCTGGGGCAAGCCGGCCGAACCGGCCGGACTGTGGCACGCAATCTACAACGTCAAGTGGTTGGTAACGGGTTTTTTTGCGATTGTCTTCGGTGTGCTGCTGATAAAATGGTTCCGCGTTAAGGCATATAAAATCGTTCTGGCAGCCGCTGCCGTTCTGGCCCTGGCATTTGTCTTCCCTCACGAGCCCCTGATTGCCTTTTCAGCCGGCATCATCGCCCTGGTGGTCCTGACCACCACTACTCAGGGAGAAACCGAGTCCTGGTTTCTGTCCACCTGGGATTTTACCAAGCAAATTATGCCTTTGCTGTTTGCCGGTGTGCTGGTGGCGGGACTGCTGCTGGGGAGGCCCGGTTCGGAAGGTTTGATTCCTTCACAATGGATCAGTGGACTGGTGGGCGGAAACTCCCTGTGGGCCAATCTGTTTGCCTCGTTGGTGGGTGCTTTCATGTATTTCGCCACCCTGACCGAGGTGCCGATTTTGCAGGGGCTTTTAGGCGCCGGCATGGGCAAGGGACCTGCCCTGGCGCTGCTGCTGGCCGGACCGGCACTGAGCCTGCCCAACATGCTGGTCATCCGCAGTGTCATGGGGACTAAAAAGACGGTCGCTTTTGTGGGCCTGGTGGTGGTGATGGCCACCATCAGCGGCATGATCTTTGGCCACTATTTTAGTTGAACAACGTCAAGCGGCAACGATCGTGTCTTCAGATGAAATTACACAGATCACGATAGGCGGGGACCGCATCGGTATCATCGGGCTGAAACTCGTTCTCGCAGAAATGGCCGAAACGTGTGCCACCCAATCCGATGAAGAGATTCGTAGCGAACTATTAAAACGGCTCAATAAGCGCAACAATTCAAGCAAATATTGACTTAGAATAAAATTGTTACCAGGGAGGTAACCATCATGGAAATCAGAGTGTTAGGACCCGGTTGTCCCAGGTGTCAGCAAACCGAAAAAATCGTCAAAGAAGCCGTGGCAGAAGCGGGAGTGGAGGCCCGAATCGAAAAAATCACGGATACCATGGAAATTGCCGGCTACGGCGTATTTGGAACGCCGGCGGTTGTTGTCGATGGCGATGTTAAAAGTGTGGGCAAGATCCCGAAAAAAGAAGAAGTAAAAACCTGGGTAGCCAAATAAATACACTGCGTCAGGCAACACCGACCCTTCACAAGGAAATGAGGGAAGGCGATTATACCCTGGATGGATACAGCACAGATCCTCCCAAAACCCTGATCTCCCACACCACCATGTTTACAGGACCGGGAGCCGATAATAACTGGAAATCAGACAATCTCCGGCAACCCGGTGAGCCGACCATCGAATGCAAGACAATTTTTACCAGCGCCAAACAAAATGGTTTTCAGACCGGTTTTGATTATTCGAAACGAAAACTTGGCTATCGCGTGAATGAAGCCGTGGATGTTTACCGCTGGTCACGGGAAGATGCCGTGACAGTCGGCCGAGGGGATGGCATTTCTCTGGGCAACAATGCAACTGGGGATGCAAAAAACTGCTGTGGATAAAAGACTTCCAGTAAAACCGTACGGCTGCCTTACCGGTATATAAAACTGAAGGAGTATCGATTGTGATCATATTTCGCAAACTCACCATTTTTATTCTTTTGTCGGGCCTTGTCGCCTTGCCGGGTATACCGGCGGCCCTGGCTGATGTGGAAAAATTCAGTGACGTGCCGGTCAAGGGCATGGTCACGATGATTGATCTCGGGGCCAAAAAATGCATCCCGTGCAAGATGATGGCACCCATCTTGGCGAAAATGGAAAAGCAGTTTGAAGGCAAAGCCACTATTGTATTCATCGATGTATGGAAACACAATGAACAGGCGAGCCGATTCGGAATCCGGGCTATCCCGACTCAGATATTCTTTAATGAAGATGGCCAGGAAATATATCGTCATGTCGGATTCATGGATGAAAAGGCAATTATCAACCAGCTGAAGAAAATGGGGATTGAGTAGTTTGCTCGAATCCATATTTTTAACTGTAAATGAATGGATCAGTAGCGGGACCGCCATCGCCGCCATCGGGTGTCTCGCTTGGGGCACGATCAGTGTGCTGTTCAGCCCCTGCCACCTTGCTTCCATCCCTCTGATTGTTGCGTATGTCGGGGGGCAGAAGCAGGCCTTAAACCCCAAGCAAGCCGGCGTTTATTCATCTTTGTTTACCCTGGGCCTGTTCATCAGCATTGCCCTCATCGGTATCGTTTGCGCGCTGCTGGGCCGCATGCTGGGGGATGTTGGCAATTACTGGCAAATTCTGGTGGGAGCCGTTTTGATCTGGGTGGCACTGGGGATGCTGGGGGTTGAAAAATGCTCCATGTCGGGCAGTTTGCTGTACCGGTTGAATTTGAAGGGCTTGTCGGGGGCCTTGGTGCTGGGCCTGGTCTACGGAATTCTTTCAGGTTCGTGCACCTTCGGTTTCATCGCCCCGATTTTGGCAATCATCACCCTGCAGCAGCAAATTGCGACGGGTATTGTCTACATTCTGTTGTTTGCCGTCGGTCACTGCCTGCCAATTGTGGTTGCCGGAAGTTCAACCGCCGCCGTGCGGAAACTCATGGAAAACGGGGCCTGGCAGGGCACCGGAAACTGGTTCAGACGCGTTGCCGGAATTGTGATCGTTCTTTTGGGTGTGTATTTTATACTTAGCCCGTTAATATTATCTTAACCATCCTCGCTATACTTTAAAATGTCGATCAATTCTTTGTGAAAGATGATTTGCAAATTATAGTGAATCTATCGCTTGACTTTCAAATATCCAATTTCTATAATTCGCCATATGGCGAATTGGGGAAAGCGATATGCTGGAATTCTTAAACATTACAAAAGCCCTGGCCGAGGAAAACCGGCTCCGCATCCTCCTGGCACTTGAGGTTGAAGAGCTGTGCGTTTGCCAGATTATTGAGCTACTCGAACTGGCACCGTCGACTGTGTCCAAGCACATTTACGTTCTCAGGCAAGCACGCTTGGTGGAAGGCCGTAAGGACGGACGATGGATGTACTACCGTCTGGCTGACGAGAGTGCCTCTACTCAGGTGAGTGAAGCCATCGCCTGGTTGAAAAAATCGCTTTCACCCAGTGAGCGCATCCGTGCGGATGCGAAACGACTCAAAGCGATACTTAAAATAGATCGCGAAGTCCTGTGCAGCCGGCAGACCCGTTCTAGCGAATGTGAAACCGGCTAAACCAGATTGATAAGGAATGACATGCCATGAGCGATGAAGCAATTCAAAACAATGAACGCAAAATGACCGGTGTTTTCGAGCGATTTCTTTCACTGTGGGTGGTATTGTGCATTGTCGTGGGTATCCTGCTCGGGAAAATTGCACCCGGTGTTGCCCAATACCTGGACAGTCTGGCCATCTTTGTCAAAGGGGCTCCGGTGGTATCCATCCCCATCGCTGTCTGCCTGTTTTTCATGATGTATCCCATTATGGTCAAGATCGATTTCAGTGAGGTCATCAAAGCCGGCAAAAGCGGCAAACCGGTGTTCTTGACCCTGTTTGTCAACTGGGCCGTCAAACCGTTTACCATGTACGGGATTGCAATTTTTTTCCTTGGCACCCTGTTTTACAATTTCATCGGTCCGGGCGCCACGGATCTGGTCAAGATGCCCTTTGGTCTCGATCTGCCTGTGGGAGCAACTCACGGAGCCGGCACGGTGGTCCTGGCCGATGGCATTAAAATGCTGGAAGTGCCGCTGTGGCGCAGTTATCTGGCGGGATGCATTCTTCTGGGTATCGCGCCCTGCACGGCCATGGTGCTGGTGTGGGGCTACCTGTCCCGCGGTAATGATGGATTGACCCTGGTGATGGTCGCCATCAACTCGCTGACCATGCTGTTGCTCTATGGTGTACTGGGGGGATTTCTTCTGGGCGTGGGGCGCCTTCCGGTGCCCTGGCAGGCGTTGCTGCTGTCTATCGGCATCTATGTTGCCCTGCCCCTGGTGGCCGGGTATCTTTCCCGCAGGTGGATTATCGCCGCCAAAGGTGAAACCTGGTTCAAGGAAAAATTTTTGCACGTTCTCACACCGATTACCATTATCGCTTTGCTCATCACCTTGGTCCTGTTGTTTTCCTTCAAGGGGGAAGTGATTATCAGCAACCCGCTGACCATCCTGTGGATCGCCATTCCGCTCTTCATCCAGACCATGCTGATTTTCTGGCTGGGATATGGTCTGGCGCGTTTGCTGAGACTGCGCTATGTTGATGCCGCGCCGGCAGCCATGATCGGGGCCTCCAATCACTTCGAGGTGGCCATTGCCACATCCACGATGCTGTTCGGCTTATCATCAGGTGCGGCTCTGGCAACCGTGGTGGGGGTGTTGATCGAGGTTCCGGTAATGCTGATGCTGGTCAAGATCTGCCTTAAAACCACCCATTGGTTTAAAACGGCCGAGATGGGTGGCGCAGCCCAACAACCGACGACCGGGTAACATACAGCCTACATCGCGCTCCCATAAGGCGCATCCGACCGGTGTGTTTTCTTTATCACCGGGCGCGGCGGTATCAAGCTCGTTTGAAGCGCAAATCGGACAGCAGCATTATTCAGCTATTAAGATGTGTGAAATGATGAAAACCGACAGAGTGAAGGATTGGCTATATGGAAAATAATGAGCCTGAAAACTCAGCGAGAATGGTGTTGGACGCCTGTTCGGATTGCGATGTTTGTCGATTCCTGATGGATTCAGACTGTCTCATGTTTCCGGAGTTATACCGACTGAATGATAAGGAGAGCGAAACCGGAGAAGAGATTACGTCTGATGAGCTCAGAAAACTGGTTGATCTGTGCAACTTTTGCGCGCTGTGCCCGTGTCCGAATATCCGCGCAGACATCATCAAGGCCAAAACGCAATTCATCGAAAGGGACGGATTAAAATTCGGTGTGCGCACCTTGGAAGATGTCGAACGCGTCGGAAAGCTGTGCGGAATGTTTCCCCGGCTAACCAATTTTCTTTTCCAACATAAGCTCACCGGCGAACTCTTTAAATCGGCCACGGGAATTCACTCGGAGCGCTGCATTCCTGAATTCCCTCAAGAAAATTTTCCTCAATGGGCTAAAAAGTATCACTTGAATACTCAACCCAAGCAGCATTCCAACCGCAAAATAGCCTATTTTGCGGGTTGTACGGCAAATTATCTTTTCCCGGATGTGCCAAAGGCCGTGGTTGAAGTTTTTCAACACAATGGATTCGAGGTCTACTATCCGGAACAAAAATGCTGCGGCATGCCGACCCTGCTGGAGGGCGACCGAAAATTAACAATGGAACTTGTTCGTTTCAATCTGGAACGCCTGACCGAGGCGGTGGAGAGCGGGTATGACATCGTCTGCTCCTGTCCGACATGCGGATTTATGTTGAGAAATATCTTAAAGGAAGGCGCTTATTATTCCCCTGAATATCAGGAATCCGTGGGGGCAGATGAAGCCTATATCAAAATCCCGGTTGGCAAGGCATCGCATAATCCTGGGAACCGGGGGTTTGAACTCGTCAAGAAACGCATGTACGAAAAGATTCTCAAAGACGAAGGTTATTTTTCAACTTTGAGTCCCCTCAAACGTATTCAGGTGGCGGAAAATACATATGATCTGGGAGATTTTTTGGCCGGTCTTCACAAGTCGGGCAAATTAGAGACAACATTCGGGCCGCTGTCGGGCCAGATGGTCTACTACCCTCCCTGCCACTTAAGAGAGCAGAACATCGGGCAACCGTATCTGGACCTGCTGAAAATAATCCCCGGTATCACCCTGGAATCCATCAAAGGAAACCTTTTTTGCTGTGGTATGGCCGGTATTATGGGGTTTAAAAAAGAATTTCACCACGCATCGATTCATCTGGGAGGCAGATTAATCAACAAAATAAAAGCGCTCAGTCCTGAGAATATCGTGACCGATTGCCTGAGCTGCCGCCTGCAGTTTACCCAGCTTACACCTCACAAGGTTATTCACCCGATCGAGGTCTTGAATCATGCCTATTCCCGTTTCCAATCCGAAAAAGAAAAGCTTCAAACCGGGTAGATCCAATAAGAAATGCGGTAATAATCAGCAACTGTAAATGTAAATGAGCGGGATCCTTTCATACCGTTTTTTGCTGACCAAGCATCTAACGAGCCAACCTTTTAATTCTCCAGATTTTTATTGACATTGCCTGCCACAATGTGGCATTTATCTGAACAGACCACATTCGTCTCTGATAAGCCTGATCCGGCGCAGAATTCCCTGGATTGTCATAATTACCTGTTCTTTGAGGCCGTTTATGGGTTCCATCAAATATCGATTCATATTTAAACGTAATCTTTTTATATTAGGCCTGATTATATCCGCCGGTCTGTCTTTCCTGTATGCCTGCGGCGGTGAAACCGATATGCGGGTGGTTGATTTTTCCAAAACGGTGGCGGTAGATCGTCCAATAATTTCAGTTCCCGAATCCGCGCAGTTAAAAGTTGCGGTAGCCGCAATAATATCACCCAAGGAGACTTTCGTCTATTACCGGCAGTTGTTGGACTATATTGGCCAAAAAATGGGGCGTGAAATTCAGTTTATCCAGCGCAAAACTTATGGGGAGATTAATGAACTGTTGGCCAGGGGCCAGATCGATTTGGCTTTTATTTGCTCCGGACCCTATGTTGTCGGCAAGGAAAAATATGGGTTTCAGTTGGTGGCAACTCCCGAGGTTCAGAACAGCCATTTTTACCATTCTTATTTGATTATCAATAAGACGAGTGAATTCCGAACACTCGAAGATCTCAGAGGACGTGTTTTTGCGTTTACCGATCCCGACTCGAATTCGGGTAAACTGGTTCCCACTTACTGGCTCTGGCAAATGGGAGAGACGGCGGAAACGTTTTTCGAAAAAACGATTTACACCTACAGCCATGACAACGCCATATTGGCGGTGGCGAGAGGCATGGTGGACGGTGCCGCCGTCGACGGTTTGATCTGGGAATATTACAACAACAAAAATCCCATTTTCACATCCAAAACCCGCATTATTCGAAAATCAGAACCCTACGGCATACCGCCAATGGTGGCCGCAAACTCTATATCATCTGAACTCTTGACAAAAATTCGCATACTCTTATTTTCCATGCATCAGGATCCACAGGGGAAAGCGATTTTAAAAGAATTGATGATCGATAAATTTATCGTACCAAAAGATAAATGGTATGACAGCATCCGAAAAATAAATCTGGAACTTGCATCGTTGGAGAATTAGAAGTATGCGCCTGCAAAGTTTAAAAAATAAATTGCTGATGGCCGTTTCGTTTATGGTTATCGGTAGCGGGTTACTTATTTCGTTGGTCGTCACCCAACGGTATAGCAGCAGTCTGTTTTCATCCTTAAGCGCTCAGGCTGAAAATATCGCCCAGGCGGTTGCGCTGGATGCCACGGATAAGATCCTGACCAATGACCTGGTGGCGCTTCAGAAAATGCTCGATTACCATATGGCCAGTACGCCTCATGCAGCATACATTTTTATTATTAAGGAAAATCAGGTTCTGGCTCACACATTTACACAGGGGATACCCATCGAACTTATAGAGGCCAATGATATTGTCCTGGATAATTACAATCGACATAAAGAAATCGTATCCGCCGAAGGAGAACGATACTTGGATATTGCCTGGCCCATTTTTGCAGGAAAAGCCGGAACACTGCGGCTGGGCGTCACTGAAAAGCCTTTCCGTGACCAGATAAAGCAATTATGGCTGCAAATGAGCGTAATTACTTTTTCAATTCTTTTATTCGCAATCGGAGGAAGCCTTTTCTTCATCAAACGCGTAACCAAACCTTTAGCGGCATTAGCAAAAGCTGCTGAAAAAATTGATGAAGGCAATCTTGAATTAAATGTTCCTTTAGACAGCCGGGATGAAGTCGGAAGATTGACATCTTCTTTTAACCGCATGGTCGCTCGAATAAAGGACTACACCCAGCGGCTTGAAGAGAAAACCGGTCAGCTCGATCGGGCCCACCGGCAAACCCACACTTCATTTACCATTGCCCAGGAAATCGGCGCGTTGACCCATTTAAAGGATGTTTGCACTTATTTAATCAAAAAACTGCAACGCATTGTCACCTGTAAGGATCTGTGTATGTTGATATTCAGTAGCAATGGCGACAATATCTTCCTGCATACCGCGAGGGAATCCAGAACGCTGGATATTGCCGCTGCGCAAAGGGCGGCTGCGCTTGTTTCCGGTTTAGGCCAATCCAAATTTGTTAAGGTCGAACCATCCAACACCGCATTTTTGCCTTTAGAATTTAAAACCGCACAAGATCTGGTCGTTTTCCCCCTGCACAGCGAAAATCAACTTCAAGGGGCGCTGCTGATCGCTTGTCCCGGAAATTGCAACTGTGTCACCAAAGAGCTGGACATTATTAATCTGATCTTGAACCAGACTGCCGGCGCTATTCGTCGCTCGGCTATCCATGAAGAAGAGATCCGCGAGCTGAAAACCCGTATCGAACACACGGCTGAATTCAGCGGGCTGGTTGGCAAAGATCCAAAGATGCAAAATATGTATCGGTTAATTGAAGATATCGCGCCTACCGATGCCACGATTCTTATTCAGGGAGAAAGCGGGACCGGTAAAGAGCTGGTCGCCCGGGCCATTCATCGGCAGAGCCCACGAAAGGATCAGCCGTTTGTCGTGATCAACTGCTCGGCCTATCCGGCCACCCTGCTGGAAAGCGAACTCTTCGGTCATGAAAAAGGCGCCTTTACCGGTGCCATCCGACAAAAATTCGGACGTTTTGAACAAGCAGACGGCGGTACCGTATTTTTAGATGAAATCGGCGAAATTGCGCCTACAGCCCAGATCAAGCTGCTGCGGGTCTTGCAGAGTCAAAAATTCGAACGTGTCGGCGGCGAAGAAAAACTCACGGTCGATGTTCGCATTCTCGCCGCCACCAATAAGGATCTCATTCAAGAAGTCAAAAACGGAACCTTTCGTGAGGACCTTTTTTATCGTCTCAATGTTATTCCTATCCACCTGCCGCCGTTGAGAAAACGGCGCAATGATATTCCGCTGCTGGCGCGTCATTTTTTATCCATATTTGCCGTCGAACAGCATAAAGAAATTCAGAATTTCAGCTCGGAGGCCATGCGGCTGCTTCTGGATTACCCCTGGCCGGGCAATGTTCGCGAACTGGAAAACAGTATTGAGCACACCGCCGTTTTAGCCAAACGAAGCAAAGTCGAAATTTCGGATCTGCCCTCTGCCATTCGGGATGCCGCTCCGTCTCTTGCTTCGGAAGCCCCGGGGACGATCGTTGAAAATGAGAAAAAATTGCTCCAGGAAGCTTTGGAGGAATGCGACTGGAACAAGAAAAAGGCTGCCTTGCAGCTGGGGATCAGTCGCAGCACGCTTTATGACAAAATCAAAAAATATCAGATTAATAAACCAACGATTCATTAAACGGCGGCGCTGCAACAAATACCACAATATGGCATTCTGGCTCGGACCTGCTTCGCGGGAATGTCATTAATTGAAGCTTACACGAAAAGTCATAAGAACATGAATAAGACCGAATTTAAAAAATATCGAAAGCGGCTGGACAAAACCCAAAAACAAATGGCCGAATTGCTCGGTACGTCGCTGAAAGCCATTCACAGCTACGAGCAGGGCTGGCGAAACGTACCCGTGCATGTCGAGCGCCAGTTCTTTTTCCTGCTTTCCAGATTCGAACGAAAATCCAAAAGCAACAAGCCCTGCTGGACGGTTAAAAAATGCACGCCTGAACAAAGGCGCCAGTGCCCGGCCTGGGAATTCTCATCCGGCGACCTCTGCTGGTTTATCAATGGAACCGTCTGTGACGGAATAAGCCAAAAGGATTGGAATGAAAAAATGAAGATCTGTCGATCGTGTGAGGTTTTTCGTTCGATATTATAATGGCAAATTCCCCTCCCCAGGGCTTTCCCCGGTAAGGGGAGGGCCTTTTTTTATAAAATTGATTAGCCTCATGCAAAGTCGCAAAGACGCCAAGTTACGTTAAAATGATTTATTAAAAAGCGTTCATTTAGGGATTTCAGCAGACTTGCGCGAGGTGGGAAAAGGTATAAATGTCATGAAAGAAAATAAATTTAAAGATAAACGACTCAATTTGTCCGAGGTATTGCCATCGGTCGTGCAACGGATTTTAACATCTTGCAACACCGAAAAATGTTTCCAGCATCTGGATTCAAGTCCAGTTCCGGCCAGAGATGCCGTTGCTCATATTATCCATAAGGCCAGACGCATCCTTTTCCCGGGTTATTTTACCCAAAATGTAACGGCACCCTCAAACCTGGAATATTGCCTGAAAGAAGAGATGACCGCACTTGATAAAGAACTTTCAAACCAGATTATTTTAGCGAACCAGCATGATTGCCTGCGTTACGATCAACCCTGTGCCGCATGTGAGGAGTCGGGCCGCACACAGGCGCTTGAGTTCATACAAACCTTGCCGAGACTCAGAGAAATCCTGGCCGCCGATGTGCGGGCCGCTATGGAGGGCGATCCGGCAGCCAAAAACTATGATGAGATTATAACGAGTTACCCGGGTCTTTTTGCGATTACCGTTCAGCGAATCGCCCACGAACTCTACAAGTTGCCGGTACCCCGGTTGCCGCGGGCCATGACGGAGTACGCCCACAGTTTTACCGGTATTGACATCCATCCCGGTGCCAGAATCGGCAAAAGCTTTTTCATTGATCACGGCACCGGCGTGGTGATCGGGGAAACCACTGAAATCGGAAATCGAGTTAGACTATATCAGGGGGTTACTTTAGGCGCGCTCTCAATGCCGAAAGAAGCCGTAGAACGTTTTCGCGATAGAAAGCGGCATCCCACCATCGAAGACGATGTGATCATTTATTCCAATACGACCATATTAGGTGGAGATACCGTTATCGGTGCGCGTTCAACCATCGGCGGGAATGTCTGGATCACACAGAGCGTGCCACCGGACACCAAAGTATATTTAAAAAAACCCGAGCTGGTCTATTCCGAAAACGGCCACAAGCTATCTGACAAAGAGCGCAGGAGGATGATTGCTCAACTTGATACCGATCGAACGACGGGTGTTGGATGCTGAAAAAGTCCGATACCATTGTGTTTTGCCCACAAAACTGTGTCCGGAATCCGTACACTATTAACTTCCTAATATTAATACAAATTATAAATATCGCTGATTTTGATGTCTGGGAACCATACAGATTCCGAAAAAGTTCTTTTTGCATTTCAATGCCAGCCGCAATTAATTTTCATTCCAGCGTTCTTTTTCTGAAATTTTTTTTTCCGCAGATTCAAATACTTAACGCCTATCCGATCTAACATATTCCTTCCCTTGTAAAATTAGATAAAAGAAGCGCACGATTTGGCATGACCATTGCTTTGATTATGCTACGATGTGGTATTGGGGGGCATGAATTCCTTCTTTCTGTCCAGATTTTATTCTTACAAAAATATATGAAATATTCCCGGGGCCCGAAGCGAATGCAAAAATCAATTTTGGTGCTGGATGCAGATAAAGATCAATGTCGGGAACTC
>Ga0224503_10000257_pt1 | contig 15810 bp, 16 predicted proteins | sample SF_Oct11_sed_USG_2_FD_169106 | JGI IMG/M metagenome (GOLD analysis project Ga0224503, IMG submission 169106) | Sediment microbial communities from San Francisco Bay, California, United States - SF_Oct11_sed_USGS_21 | ecosystem: Environmental > Aquatic > Marine > Sediment | place: USA...
CTACGACAGGCAAAGTTCAGGTTTACCCGATTAAATCCGATGTTTTTTTTAATACCCTCTTCTGTCATTATCATGCCCGCTTAAATAAGTAAATATCCTGGTTTAACGGGATAAAATCTAACCTTGCATGTCTTTCGATATTTCCCGGTTTTCCCCCTGATATTACCCCAAAACAGTTAAAAATCTGTTAAAAATTGGCGTTTTTTTTGACGAAAATTGTCAAACGATTTCAATCTACAATTCATAATATCAACCTAACCACTTATATTTTATAGATATTTTAAATTTTGCATAGATTTTGCATCTATAAAAATAGTTCTGTTTGGTTTCACCATGGTTTGACATGGAACCGGGCTTTTGAAACAGCCGTATCATCGCTTTTTTGAAAATAACGCATCAATCAAGGAGGATAATAAGATGAAGTTTGGACGGGCAGGTATCGGGGACAAGAATTTGAGAATTTTTACCATCATAACGCTCATGGCGTTATGCCTAATGGTCTTTCAGTCATCCGAATCTCATGCCGCCACTGCAAAAGAGATTAATGTAAGCGTTGATGTTACCCTGAAAAACTTTTTTAAGGATGTTAAAGGTGCCAAGGCGTATTTAAAAACAGCCAAAGGTGTCCTGGTGTTCCCCAGCGTTTACAAAGCCGGTTTTGGAATCGGTGGCGAATATGGCGAGGGCGCTTTACGAATACGCGGTAAGACCATTGAATATTACAGCACCGTCGCAGGCTCCTTTGGTTTTCAGCTCGGCGCACAGAAAAAAACCCTGATCCTTGTTTTTACCCAAAAAGAAGCACTTAAAAGTTTCCGTGAGAGTAACGGCTGGAAAGCAGGTGTGGACGGATCCGTTGCTTTAGTAACGGTCGGCATCGGCGGCGCCATTGATACCACAAACATCAAAGACCCCATCGTCGCTTTTGCCTTCGATCAAAAAGGCTTGATGTACAATCTGACCATAGAGGGTTCCAAGTTCTCTAAAATAGATAAGTAGAAATTAAAAGTGACCCGGTCTATATATGAAAAACCTTATAAAAATTATACCATTTTTTATCCTTCCGTTATTGTCTTATGGATGCAGCTCGATTTTATCATCAGCAGCTGAGCAGATTTATCTTACTGTGATTGACCGACGTGATGTGAACACCATTATCAATGATACAACAATTAAGTTGACGATCATAAACAAATTTTATGACGATGATCTTATTAACGCTCTTGACTCTTTTGATCTTTCTATCGAATGTTATAAAGGCCATGTGTACCTGGTTGGAGAGTATGATAAACCCGTTCAAAAAACACGTGCGATAAACATTGCCAAAAGCATCGAGGGCGTGAAAAGAGTCACGACATATTTGCTGCCTAAGAACAAAAGCGATATTTGTGGAACCGACGACAATCTGGTCATAACGGGGAGGGTAAAAGCCAAGCTCATTGGAGACAAAGACTTATGGTCAAGGAATATTGATGTAAAATCGGTTCAGTGCAATGTCGTTCTGTACGGCCTTGTCGCATCAAAACATAAAATAGATAAAGCCATTGAGCATTCGAAAAGTGTTAAAGGTGTTCGCAGTGTAACATCTTTCTTAAAGTCAACAGCTGAGCCGGATTCAGATCTTCTGGTACGTCAATAAATTAGAGACCTTTGAAAAACGCCCCCTTTTGCCCAACCTTTGCGTCATAAAATCTAATCGACGTTCTTAATATATGGATCATCTCCAATTGAGTCAGTGCGATTCCGACCGTAACCCCCATATTTTCTATCAAATGACGTTGGATTATCACATTCTCCCCGATCTTTATTGTAATATGGAAGCTTATCTTGTACAGTTTTATAACAAACTAAAATTACAATAAACAAATCGAAAAAACCACGGCAAGGGAAAACATCTCAAAAAAATCTTCAAAGGCTCGTTCTCGTCAAAGATTCAAATACATATGGGTTTTAATTTAGGATAATTGGAGGTTTTCCAATGGGAAAAAAACCAACCTATGAAGAATTGAAAAAAGCGGTTAAGCTTCTATATGAAGAAGTCGCTGAGAAAGAGCATTTGGAAGAAACCTCACTTGAGGTTGTTTCAATCTTTCAGGACATCTTTGAAAAGGCCGCCGACGGCATATGTGTCTGTCATAATATTCCTGAAGACCCATACGTAAGATTTACGCATTGGAACCCTCAAATGACGGCAATCACCGGCTATAGCGTGGAGGAGATCAATACGCTGAGATGGTACCAAACCATGTATCCGGATCCAGAAGTCCAAAAGCTTGCCATTGAACGAATGGGTAAGATGCGTGAGAGTAATGACATCCAATCAGAGGAATGGTTGATAACAACTAAAAGCGGAGAAAAAAAGCCACTTTCAATATCGACTTCAATTGTTAATAAAGAAGATGGAAAGGTTCACGTTTTAGCAGTGATACAAGACATTGCGCTGCGAAAAAAGGCTGAAAAGGCATTAAGGAAAAGCGAGGAAAAATACCGTCAGCTGTTCGAGCATGCGCCTTCGGCTATTTATGAGCTCGATCTTAAAAATCGTAAGTTTATCAGCATTAACGATGTGATGTGTGCACACACAGGGTACTCCCGGGAGGAACTCATACAATTGGATCCGTTTGATTTGTTCACGGAATCCAGCATGAAAATCTACCGGGAACGAATAAAATCACTGTACGAAGGTCACGAAGTTGCTTCATCTCAAGAGTATGAAATCAAGAAAAAAGACGGGACAACGATGTTTGCGCTGCTCAATATACATTATGATTTGGAAAACGGCATTCCGGTCAAGGCCAGGACCATCGCCCATGATATTACCGATCGAAAGTCAATAACCACCCCTAAAAAGGGTGGCTTGATGGTGACCCTAAAAGGGTCTTTAAAAAATTACTCACCGCGGAGCCGCAGAGAGCGCAGAGTTTTCAGTTTATTTTTGCTTTTCGCTGACCCCGAAGGATAGGCTCCGCTATCTCCGGGACGGAGGACACGAAAAGCAAAACGACTCAACCCTTCGGGTAATAAAATGCCCGTATTGGCAACTTGCAACCAAAGAATTTATGCTTTTTGTCGTTTCCGAAGCGTAAGCTGCTTAGTGCTTTTTCATTACCGGCGTCCCTGTCCCGTATCAAGCGGGGTCAACGGTAATGGAAAAATTATTATTCTCTGCGTTCTCTGTGCCTCTAATGAGCGAAGCGAACCCCGCTTTAATCGGGACAAGTGCGCGGTGAATACAAACTCACATACCAGCATAGCAAAGCTGAGACCTTCAGCTTAGCTGATGGTTTAATGGATTGATTAATGAAACGGGCGTAAGCACGTGGGTGTCTATTTACCCATGTTATTTTAAGGAGTGTTATGAATAAAAAATTATTTGTTATCGGTATCGGATTTGTTGGTGTTCTATTGCTGTGGATAGGGGTTTCATTTTATCCGGACTGGTTGTGGTTTGAAAATTTGGGCTTTTCGCCTGTTTTCTGGACCATGCTGTTGAGCAAATTCGGGTTTGGATCGATGGTCTGGCTGCTTTTGGCCCTGATCATCGGCATAAACATTTATGCCGCCAATCGTTTAAACCCGCCCGTCAGGACAGGGGGAGGTTTTAAAGTTGCCGACGATTATGCTTCCCAATTAGGCCTTTCCACTGCAACGCTAAAAACCCTGGTGATCGCTTTTATTCTGTTTTCCACCTTTTATATTGCGTCAAAAAGCTCAGCTCAATGGGATTTGCTCCTGCGCTATCTGTATCAGCAGCCTTTTGGCAGCACCGACCCTGTTTTTAACCGGGACATCGGTTTTTATTTGTTCTCGCTGCCTTTTTACCTCTTCGTCCAAAACGTCTTGCTGATTCTTTTTGTCGTGGCTGCACTGGCCACCATGGGCTGGTATCTGAAAAACGGTGCCCTGAAAATAGAGGGTGACTTCCGTCAGGCCCAGGGCGCCCTGCCCACGGTGCCTAAAGTCACCCTTGCGAAAAACGTTAAAAAGCATCTTATTTTTCTGGGCGGCATCGTTGTGCTGCTGCTGACCTGGTCCTATCATCTGAAAATGTTCGGGCTTTTATATTCCACCCAGGGACCGGCTTTCGGCGCCAGTTATACCGATGTTCACGTCAAGGTTCTGGCCTATAGGGTCATCGTTTTTGTCTCCATAGGATTTGCCGTCGTTCTTTTTATCAACGCCTTTAAACTTAAGGCAAAAATAATCTGGATGGGCGCGGCAATCTGGATCGGCGTCGTGTTGGTGGCAGGAACGGGGCTCCCTATCCTGGTCCAAAAAGTGATCGTCAAACCCAATGAACTGGCCAAAGAAACCCCCTACATCGCCCACAATATCGATTATACCCGCAAGGCCTACAACCTGAATAAAATCAAAGTCGTCAATTTTGAAGTGAACGACCGGCTCAGTGCCCGGGATCTCGAGCAGCATGACGTAACGATCCAAAATATCCGGATCTGGGACGAGCGCCCGCTGCTTCAAACCTACCGGCAGATTCAAGCCATACGGCTGTATTACGATTTTAACAATGTCGACGTCGACCGGTATTTTCTCGACAGCCAGTATCGCCAGATCATGCTGGCCGCCCGGGAACTGGTGGTCAACAAGCTGCCTCCCCAGGCCGATACCTGGGTCAACAGACACCTCATCTATACCCATGGCTACGGACTGGCCGCAAGCCCGGTCAATGAAGTGACCAGCGAGGGGCTGCCCCGCCTCTATATCAAAGACTTGCCGCCGTCCTTTGAACCGGACTTAAAGGTCGTGCGTCCCGAGATCTATTATGGCGAAAAAACGGATGAGTATGTGATGGTAAAGACCAACGCCCGGGAGTTTGATTATCCCAAAGGGGACAAAAATGTTTATAATACCTACCAGGGCAATGGCGGTATCCATATCAAATCTTTTTTCAGAAGGCTTTTGTTTGCCATTGAGTTTTTGGATCCCCAGATACTGTTTACCACGTATTTAGGTCCGGAGAGCCGCATCATGTTTAACCGGCGGATTAACCGGCGGACGAATTCCATTGCCCCCTTTCTCGATTATGACAATGATCCCTATCTGGTTCTTTCCAATGGAAAGCTCTACTGGATTCAAGACGCCTACACGACCTCTGCGATGTATCCTTATTCGCGCCGGTCTCGCGGTCTTTTCAATAAAAGACAGCTGAACTACATCCGCAATTCCGTCAAGGTCACCATCGATGCCTATAACGGGGATGTGGCTTTCTACATAATTGATGAAAAAGACCCCATCGTCAAAACCTATGCGCAGATCTTCCCGGATCTGTTTAAGCCTTTCAAGGAAATGCCGGCGGAGCTGAAAAAGCATATCCGCTACCCCAAGGATCTCTTTAACATCCAAATGGAGACGTACACGAAATATCACATGGAAGATGTCCAGGTCTTTTACAACCAGGAAGACCTCTGGCAAATTCCGGATGAGGTCTATGGGGAGAGCCGTCAGAAAATGGAACCTTACTATATCATTATCAAGCTGCCCGAAGAGCAAAAGGAAGAATTTTTTCTGATGACCCCTTTCACCCCTTCCAAGAAAGATAATATGATCGGCTGGCTGGCGGCCCGATGTGACCTGCCCAACTACGGCAACCTGCTGGTCTACAAGCTACCCAAGGAAAAACTGGTCTATGGACCGATGCAGATTGAAGCCAGGGTGGATCAGCAAACGGAAATTTCCCGTGAATTGAGTCTGTGGGGGCAGAGAGGTTCCCGGGTCATCCGGGGCAATCTATTGGTTATTCCCGTCAGTGACACCTTTATCTATGTGGAGCCGGTATATCTGGAAGCCATCCAGGAAGAAAACCAAATGTCCCCAGCCGACACCCCTCAGCCCGTCGGTAGAGGTAAGCCCCAGAAAGCAAGTGCGCGCGCTCGTCCCCAACTGGAAGAGGCAAGGGCCGCTTCTCTGCCGGAACTCAAAAGAGTCATTGTCGCTTTTAGCAATCGCCTGATTATGGAGGAAAACCTGGACAAGGCCCTGAGCAGTATCCTGGACATTGACATAACCCCGAAACATCCGGCTTCCCGGGTTATTCCTCAAATAAAAGGTGAAGGGTTATCCACGCTCGGCGCCAGGGCGCTGGACCACTATAATAAAGCCAAGGCATATCTAAGTCATGGCGATTGGACCGGATACGGGAGGGAACTGGAAAATCTGGAAAAAATCCTTAAAGAATTATCCGGGAAAAAGACGGGAAAAAAATGAAAATTTAGAGCATGGTTGGTATTAATTCAACTCCCAAAACATTAAAAACAGAGAGATAAGCCTATGAAAAAGACCAGTTACAAATTCCAAAACACTCTAATTGCAATCATTGTCTGTACGTTTATAGTGGGATCTTCAATTCCGGCAACAGCGGCCGATCCCATTGAACAGCAGGGGCTTGTGGATAAAGCGCGTGTATCCTTTGAAAGCTTATTGAAAGATAAAAACCTGTCATGGTTAAAGGAAAACCTGAACCAGGCCAAAGGACTGATCATCATTCCGAGTTTACTGAAGGCCGGATTTTTTATTGGCGGTTCCGGAGGCAGTGGCGTGCTCATTGTCAAAGACGAGAAAACAGGACAATGGAGTCAACCGGCGTTTTACACTCTCGGTGCTGGATCCCTTGGGATTCAGTTCGGTGCCGAGTCAGCGGAAATTATTATGATGGTGAGAACCCGAAAGGCTGTGGATGCACTGTTTGCCTCTTCTTTCAAGCTCGGCGCTGATACTTCCGTCGCCATTGGACCGGTGGGTACAGGTGTCAAATCGAATGTGTTGGCTGATATTCTTTCCTTTTCGCGAACAAAAGGCGCTTATGCGGGTGTTTCACTGGAAGGCGCTGTCATCAAGACAAAGGACAAGTGGAATGAGGCGTATTACGGCAAAGCAGTGAGTCCCATCGATATTATTGTGAAACGCTCTGTCAGCAACCCCGGATCAAAGGCTTTGCGTACCAGCGTGGCCAAGGCTTCAGCCGGGAAGTAAAGAATCCCCCGCTAAAACCCAGCGGGATAAAAAGGCGGTGCCGAGTTTTAACCCGCCCCGTTAAAATACCGGGATCTTCGACACGCATACTCAAGTATGTCGAGGACTTAAAACGAGGTTCCAACGCCGAGGTTGGGCCAAAAGATTATTTTGAGATACCTTCCAGTTATTGGTGTGATTGGTATCGATACTGTCATAATATGTGTAATTAAGCAGAGTTAGTTCGAATTCCGCCATACTGTATCTGTGCCCTTTATTGATATAGTGAAATTACCATTTCCAATCTTTACTCTGCAAGACCTGATCTAAACATACACGATGGCAAGAACTGCTCACCTATACTATCTTTCAGGATATTACGGATGGATCAACAAAAAGGAAAGGAGAATAGTAAATGGGCTGCAAACTAAAAAATCAGAAGCAATTGCTGCTGGCTGTCATTGCACTCGGTGTGATGATTATGATGACCTCATGCGTCACGACCGGCGATGGAATGCACTCAACACCGGAATTCAAGGGAAAGATCGCAAAGAGCTACCAAGAAAGCAAGGAGTGGTGGCCGGATCCGAAAGAACCTCCACAAGGCGCACCCAATGTCATCATCTTCCTTTTGGACGACGTGGGCTTTGCCCAGATCGGAAGTTTCGGTGGCCTCATCGAGACCCCCAACATCGATCGCCTGGCCGCCAATGGATTGCGCTACAACAATTTCCACACGACGGCCCTGTGCTCTCCTTCCCGTGCCTCTCTGATGGCCGGTCGCAATCCGCACGCCATCGGGCTGGGCAGCCATGCCCTCACGGCCATGGGTTTCCCCGGCTATAACGCCATCGTCCCCAAGACCGCCAAATCAGTGGCCAACTATCTCCAGCAGGCGGGCTACGTGAATTACGCTTTGGGCAAATGGGATCACACGCCGCTTTACGAGGTGTCCCAGGTCGGTCCTTTCGAGCGCTGGCCCAGCGGTGAGGGATTCGATCATGCCTATACCTTTATGGCCGCTGATGTTCACCAGTTCATCCCGGTGATGTGGAACGACCACACGCCGGAGCCGTACCGTAAGACCTACCATCTGGATAAAGATCTGGCCGACCGCGCCATCAACTGGATTACCGGCCACAAGTCCATCAAACCGAACCTGCCCTTCATGATGCTCTGGGCCTCGGGGTCCATGCACTCACCCCACCACGCACCGCCCGAGTATCTGAAGAAGTACCGGGGTAAGTTTGACATGGGCTGGGACAAGGCCCGCGAGATGATCCTTGAGAATCAGAAGAAACTGGGCATTATCCCGCCGAATACAAAGCTCACAGATAGGATCGATGAGATTCCCGCCTGGGATGCCCTCAACGATCGGGGAAAAAAGCTGTATGCACGCCAGATGGAGGCCTTCGCGGCACAAATGGAACTGGTGGATTTCCAGATCGGCCGCGTCGTTAAAGAGCTGGAACGGATTGGTGAACTGGACAACACATTGATTTTTGTGACCGCCGACAACGGCGCCAGCGGCGAGGGAGGGTTGGCCGGCACGTTTAACGAGACTTACGTGCTGAACGGCCTCCAGACACCGTTCAAAGTCAATTTGCGGTACTACGACCGATGGGGCGACGAAACCACTTATCCGCACTATCACGCCGGCTGGGCCATGGCAGGCAACACGCCCTTCCGCTACTTCAAGCAAAGCGAACACCGCGGCGGCCAGCATGATGCCTTAATTGTCCATTGGCCCAAAGGAATCCAGGCCAAGGGCGAGATCCGCGACCAGTACCACCACATCATCGACATCGCTCCCACCATCCTGGAGGCAGCGGGCGTGGGGATGCCCAAGACCTATCACGGCGTCGAGCAACAACCGCTGGACGGCGTGTCGATGCGCTATACATTCGATGATGCCAACGCGCCCAACCGCAAGCAACGCCAGTACTACGAGATGTTCGGCAACCGTGCTATCTGGGCCGACGGCTGGAAAGCGGTGACCCTCCACGCCAAGCGCATGCCCTGGGACGTCAATGTCATCCTGCCCTTTGATCAGGACGAGTGGGAACTGTACAACGTTGCCGAGGACTTCTCCGAAAGCACTAACCTGGCCGACAAGTATCCCGAAAAGCTGGCCGAGCTTCAGAAGATATTCGACGAGGAGGCCTGGAAGTACAACGTCTTCCCGCTCCACGATGACATGATCTCGCGGCTTGCCAAGCAGCAGGATCGTTTGTTCGGCGACCGGAAGGAGTTCGTCTACTACGCCCCGGGGGCCTTCCGAATCGCCGAGAAAGCCTCGGCGCCCGTCAAGAACCGCTCCCATACTATCGTTACCCATATCGACCTTACCGGCGAAGAGGAAGGGGTTATCGTCTCGGTGGGCGGTATGACCGGCGGCTTCACCATGTTCATCAAGAACCGCCGGCTCTACTACGACTACAATTTTCTAGACGGTGTCTACTACACCTTAAAGTCTCCGCCGCTGCCCAAAGGCAAGACAGAACTGAAGGTTAACTTCATCAAGACCGGGGAATTCGCCGGTACCGGGGAGCTTTACGTCAACGGAAGAAAAGTCGACAAGATCGACATGCCCAAGATGCACATCAGCACCTATTCACTGGCGGAGACTTTCGACGTGGGCCGTGACACCGGTACCCAGGTCTCAAAGCTTTACACCGGCCCCTTCCCTTTTGTAGGGAATTTGGACCGGGTGGTGATCACATTGACCGACTAATCTATTTTGTACGTTACATATAAACAGTCTACAAAAGCCGGGGGTCTGATGAAAATCAGCCCCGGTTTTTGTAATTCGCCACCCAGTACCATCTGCGCGGGCCTGTCCCGGTACTTCAACGGGGCCTGTCCCGGTACTTTAAAGGGGTAAAAATTTCACCGGGCACAGCAAAACGACATTTTCTCCCCACCGGCGGGATCGGGTCTTTGTTTTCTGATGATTTGCTCCGGGACGGAGATGATTTGACAATTGTCTAAATAGTACTAACTTGATGTGACACCGGAACAATAATAGCACCGGAACACAATCAAAAGGACGCTATAAATGGAAATCCTTGCCACCTCTTCAGCCGAAGCCACTCAAGTGAAGCTAAATCATTACAAAAGAGCATCTCTGCTCGCTCAGATCACTATATTCTATAATCTAATTGAAGGGATGGTATCGGTATTTTTCGGTGTGACGGATGAAACGATTTCTTTATTGGGTTTTGGAATCGATTCCTTTGTAGAGGTCTTGTCCGGTATTGGTATTTGGTATATGGTTCGACGAATGCAGCAAAACCCTGACGCCAACCCTGGTCCATTCGAAAAAAAGGCGCTTCAAATCACCGGCACTTCATTTTATATATTGGGGGTTGGCTTATTGGTCACTGCCGGTATCAATCTATACCAGGGACATCGACCTGAAACCACTTTTTGGGGAATTGTAATTGCGGTGGTGTCCATCTTTACGATGTGGGCCTTGATCCACCTTAAGGTTAAAGTGGGAAGGCAACTCAATTCTGATGCGATTTTGGAAGACGCCAACTGTACGAAAGCCTGTCTCTATCTCTCCTTTACCCTGCTTTTAGCCAGTGTGGGGTTTGAATTGACAGGTATAGGAGGAATTGATTCTATAGGCGCTGTCCTGATCGCCATCTTCTCATTCCGGGAGGGGCGAGAATCTTTTGAAAAATCTCGCGGTGAATCCTGTCATTGTGATCGTTCTGAAAGCTCATAAGCCATAATTCCTGCTATTTGAGCTGCACCAACCAGCCCTTTTGACAGCTGCAGATGTCTCCTACGAAGCTGTAGAAGACCCGGATTAAAGATCACTGCTGTATCTCTGAAAATCTAAGGTCGATTCAATGAATTGGCGGTTGCAGGGGTATGTCCCTTATAATATAAGTTTCTATCTAAACCATAGGTGTATCGGTAAGTGATATAACTCCTTTTCTTTGTGGAATTCCTAAAAGGGTTCGCCCTAAATAAATGGTCATTCGGAATTTAACCCCGGTAGACGGGATTTTAGAAGCTATCTCAAAATAATCTTTTGGCCCAACCTCGGCGTTGGAGCATCGTTTTAAGTCCTCGACATACTTGAGTATGCGTGTCGAAGATCCCGGTATTTTAACGGGGCGGGTTAAAACTCGGCCCCGCCTTTTTATCCCGCTGGGTTTTAGCGGGGGATCTTGAACCAAAATCTTTATTTTGAGATGGCTTCTAGTTTCACTCCAACAGACAGGGTTTATTTACTTATCAGGTAAGCCTTTTCATTGACATTCATCGTTTTAGTTGAAATAAATTACTTATAATTCCAACCTTATGCATAAGGAGCCCCTAACGATGACCCTTACAAAAATTAAGATCGTAGCGTCAATCCAAAATCAGACCGGTTTTCCCAAGAACAAATCATCAGAAATGGTAGAAACCCTTTTAGAAATTATCAAGGGTACACTTGAATCAGGTGAGGATGTTCTGATCTCAGGGTTTGGGAAGTTTTGTGTCAAGCAAAAGAAAAAACGTAAAGGCAGAAATCCTGCAACTGGAGAATCTATGATGCTGGAACCGAGAAAGGTTGTGACGTTTAAATGTTCCGGAACGTTGAAGGATAAAATTAATGGGCAATAACCGTTTGGTTTATTCAACCGAATCCGGCCGAATTTGCCCTTCCTGCGGACATCCAACGACGAAATGCACCTGTAAAAAGAAAAAAACCGTTAAGAAACCATCCGTATTCCCAAACGATGGTATCGTAAGAATCAGGAGGGAAGTCAAGGGCCGGAAAGGGAAAACTGTCACAGCCGTTTTTGGTGTCCCCCTCGATGATAGAAAACTACAGGAATTTGCCAAAACATTGAAACGCCGATGTGGCACCGGTGGTACCGTAAAGGATGGAATTATAATTATTCAAGGTGACCATAGAGAAAAGATTCTAAAAGAGATCGAACAACAGGGTTATGACGTAAAGATCGCCGGTGGTTAACGACTCTGGAATTCGCTGGAAGACGATTAAAAACAGATGCACCAATAGATGACGGGATCGACTGTATTGACAACAACCGGAGATGGTATCAGTATTATAACCTATCTCGAAAATATGATTAGGGTTCAGGACAGGCGGAGCACAGTAGGATAAACTCTTCTCCTTATTCGGCTCTCAATGCCTCGATCGGATTCAGGTTTGCAGCCTTGAGGGCAGGCAGAACCCCGGCGAGAAGACCGATAACCACAGCCAGGATTTCAGCCAGAAATACATACAGCCACGGGGTGTGGATGGGCAACGCGGGAATCGTCACCCCCAAAATCCATGCACCCCCGGCACCGATGACCAGGCCGGCGAAGCCACCGATGCTCGCCAGCACAACGGCTTCGCCGATGAAAAGGGTGAGTATCTGTCCGCGGTTCGCACCGATGGCGCGAAACAGCCCGATCTCAGCCCTCCTTTCATTCACACTGATGGTCATGATCGTTAGAATCCCAACACCTCCCACCAAAAGTGAAATCCCTCCCAAAGCCCCCACCGCCAGAGTGAGTATGTCCAGCACGGATCCCAGTACATCCAGCATTTGTTCCTGGGTGGTGATGGTAAAATCTTCTGAGCCGTGCCGGTCTATAAGCATCGTTTTGACGCTTTTGACAATGCTGTCCAGGTTACTGCCCGCACCATAAATCAGATCGATTTCCATGAGACTTTCCCGGTCGAACATCGCCAGGGCTCGAGCGGTTGGGATGTAGACGGCGTCATCCAGATCGAATCCAAGCATCTGCCCCTTGGATTCCATAACGCCGATGACCTGGAATCGCTCTCCGCCGATCCGGATACGACGGCCAAGAGGATTCACGCCACCGAGAAGCTCATCCCTTACCTTTTTGCCCAGCACCGCAAAGGCGCGGGCGGTTCTCGGATCGTCATGCGGAAGAAATCGCCCCACGGCAACATTCATTTGCCACACAGCGGGCACCTGAGAATTGACGCCGAAGACGTACGTCCGCCTGCTGCGCTTTCCGAATTCCACAGGTGCGTTTCCCTGGACAAAGGGAACCATTCCAAGGATCCGGGGATTTCGCTCAAGGGCCAGCGCGTCATCGATGCTCAAAGGTCGCACATTGCTGATAATTGCGCCTGACATACCGGCGGTAGTGGTTTTGCCTGGCGAAATAGCGATAAGGTTGGTGCCGAACTGTGTGAACTCCGAGAGAACGAATTTGTGAATGCCTTCACCGATGGAAGTGAGCAGCACCACCGATGCAATGCCCACGGCAATGCCCAGGGCAGTGAGAAAACTGCGCACCCTTTGGCTGGATATGGCACCCATGGCCATTTTTGTGGAATCATTGAGCAGCATGATGAAACGACTATATTTATCCTGAAAACCTGGTCTTCAGGGTCAGAAAGTTATGGCTCTGCCTTTGAGTTTTGTGTCTAAAATCACAAATTACAAGCACCAAATAATAAATAAATTCCAAATCTCAAGCATCAAATAACAATTAAATCACAAATGTTTAGCACCAAATTCCAATAAATAATTGAATTGTAATATTAAATTACCAAAACCTTCCGGGGCGAGACTTTGTTTGGCTTTTCGAATTTCGGTCATTGGAAATTATTTGATATTTGTGATTTGATATTTGTAATTTCAATAATTCAATGAACTTCCAACTAAGTAAATCACATCTGGAGATAACCAACGCCGATTCATCTGAACCCGGATTCTTGACCTTATCTTCGGGACAGCGCCTGCACCGGATCCAGTTTTGCCGCCCGTCTTGCGGGCAGCACCCCGAATACCAGGCCGGTCACAAGCGCAACGAAAACCGCTGCGCCCAGGGCCCAGATTGGGACCGCAAACGGAAATTTGGGAAATAAGCGCGAGAGCCCCCAAGTCCCTAAATATGCCAGGATGACCCCGAAAAACGCACCGATGAGCGAAAGAATGGCGGATTCCGCCAAAAAAAGTCGAAGGATTTGGCTGCCCGGAGTGCCGATGGCCTTAAGAAGTCCGACTTCCGAGGTGCGCTGTGAAACAGCAATCAGCATGACGTTCATGATCAGAATACCGGCAACCGACAGGCTGATGGCGGCGATGCCGGCAACACTTAAGGTCATGGTCACGAGAATCCGATCAAAGGTTGAAAGCAGGGCATCCTGGGTGATGACGGTGACATCGTCTTCGCCTTCGTGTCGTTCCCGGATGGTGGTCAATATCGTTTCCTTGGCTCTGGGAACCGCATCGCGGCCGTTGGCCTGTACCAGGATTCGGAAAAGCGCCGAGGTATTGAACAGGGTCTGTGCAGAGGCTACGGGTACGACCACCACGTCCCCCATGTCCAGTCCCAGTGACTGGCCTTTTTTGGACAGCACCCCGATGATCCGAAAGCGGCGTTCGCCGATGCGGACCCATTGGCCCAGAGGGGATTGATTCCCAAAGAGTTCTTTTTTAAGCTTGTACCCGATCACACAAACCGCCAGGCCTCTCGTGGGATCGCCTGCCGGAATGAACCTGCCCTGGGACATTGAAAGATGGCGGATTTCAAAAAGCGCTTCGGTGGAACCCAAAACCGTCACTTCCCGGTCACGATGCTTCCAGGAAACCGGGGCGGAACCCACCGTAATCGGTGCCACACGGCGGATGGCGGAATGCCGGGTAAGGGACAGAGCATCTTCCAGTGTAAGATCTCTTGGGGTTTCTCCCAGCAGCGGGGGCGGACCGCCGGTTGTTTCAGACCGGCCCGGCAATACGATCAGCAGGTAGGTGCCCAGAGAGGTAAACTCGTTGGTGACATACCGTCGGGCGCCTTCTCCCAATGCGGTGAGCAGAATGACCGACGCCACACCGATGGCCATGGCAAGAATCATCAAAAATGTTCGGGTGGGGTACCCCGACAATGCCCGGGTGCTGAATTGGATGACATCTCCGGTTTTCATTTTTTTTTACAACCCCCCGGTATCCGTTGAGATATTTCCGTCTTGCAGCTGTACTCTCCGGGCAGCCCGCTGGCTCAGATCAGGATCGTGGGTTACCATAATCAGGGTCATGCCCGCATGATTGAGGTCTTCGAGTATCCGGATGACGTCAATCCCGGAAGTCCGGTCCAGATTGCCGGTGGGCTCATCCGCCAGAATAACATCCGGCTGCATAATGGTGGCCCGGGCAATGGCAACGCGTTGACGCTGTCCCCCGGACAACTGGTCCGGGCGATGTTTGGCGCGGTCGCTGAGGCCGAGAGAATCGAGGGCCGCCTGGACGCGAGGTTTTCTGGAAGCAGGATCAACGTCTGCAAGAATCATCGGCAATTCCACATTTTCAGCAGCGGTAAGCCGGGGTACCAGATGGAAAAACTGAAAGACAAAACCGATTTTGTTGCGGCGCACCGATGCCTGCTGGTCATCGGTCAACTCGGTGGTGTCCAGGTTTTCCAGGGTATAGATCCCCTTGTCCGGTCTGTCCAAAAGCCCGATAATATTGAGAAGGGTCGATTTGCCTGATCCCGAAGGGCCCATGATGGCGACATATTCCCCTTGACGAACCGTGAAGTCTACGCTGCTGAGTGCATGAACCGTTTCGTCACCCACCAGAAATGTCCTCTCGATACCGGCTAAATGAATCATCACTCCTCTTTGGATATAACAGCGGTCGCATTGTCTTTCATTCCAGCGCCATCCACATTGATCACCACCAGTTCGTCCGGCTTCAGGCCGGAAATGACCTCGGTATAGTACCAATTGGAAATTCCGCTTTTGAAAGTGCGTGCGTTGATCTTTTTATCGCCGGGCAGATAAACAAATACGCGATCCCCATCCAAAACCGCTGCGGTGGGGATGCGCAGCGTGTTTTGCTGAACATCCAG
>Ga0224503_10000267_pt1 | contig 15667 bp, 13 predicted proteins | sample SF_Oct11_sed_USG_2_FD_169106 | JGI IMG/M metagenome (GOLD analysis project Ga0224503, IMG submission 169106) | Sediment microbial communities from San Francisco Bay, California, United States - SF_Oct11_sed_USGS_21 | ecosystem: Environmental > Aquatic > Marine > Sediment | place: USA...
TACGAGAGCCAAGTTCTTCAAAGATCTCTTTCTTGTATGTCGTAGACGAAAAATGAGGCGCTCCCAGCACAATCGTCTCACCGATGACATCCATCTCGCCCAGCGCAAACTCCTCTGGCACCCATTCAAATATTGGCCACCTTTTACGCGCAATGGCCATGTAGTTTGAAACTAGGCTCTTGGAAAGAATGATTAGCCGGCGGTCTCCCCTATCAACCAATGCATCAATTCGATGCGCGTGTTTCTTACTAAAAAGCCTCCAGAACTCCGCTTGTTCGGTTCGCCCGGTCGTGGGCATATCCAAAAGCTCTATGAAGGAAATATGCCGCGCGTATTCGGCAGGAAGGCCCATCCAACTAAACCGCCTGTGGTAGGGAACACCGCCAGTGGTCCTATTAAGTGGATAATCCGGCAACAGGAATGGGTGATGCACGCCATATTTTTCCCAGAAGCTAACCCCATCGGCATGGTACTCAACAATTTTCCTGAAGAACGATGGATTTTCAGAGATTTCAGGCGAGTAATTGGCGTCGAGCCCTACAATCACAACGCTTGCTTTTTCCGGGTCTTGACCCTGATGGGGAAAGGCCTGTTGCCGAAAAAGTGCCTGGAGCTGCGGCGATGGATGAAGCCCATAAGTCATTGATCGCAGTATAGCGTCAGATCATCGAACAAGAATTCAATCAAATATCCGAGGCCGCATGATGACTATTCAGTTAACCCGAAAGGAACTCTATGAAAAAGTATCGATTCGAAATCGATAGTCTCTTCATCGTCGTTCTGGTTCGCGCCGAATTCGCTGTACTCCTCCCACAACTCGATCAGGCTCAAGACGTCGCTTTCGTCGAAACGAACGTCGCCGACGAATTTGTTTACTTCTACCGACATCTGACCGAGCGTTTCAAGTGCTTCCTCTGTTGCCTGTTCCACATCCTGGGCATGCAAAGCAGCGGGTGCCAATGTAATCAGGACTACGCTCAAGAGTGATTTCGCATGCGTCATCTTCTTATTCCCCTTCTCGTTCATGTTCTACTCGCTCGCAATATCGTCTCCGATTGGATCACGCGCCACACATTTGGTAACTCTCGGAACCTACGTATCTCCGCCGTGGACTCAAGCTTGAAATTATTTGCCATGGAGTGGGATTCACTTGCGCCCGCAGCGCTGCGTGGCCAATCGGCTGCGGGTGATTGGTCGAACAGGATCCTCATCCTCAACTGCACTCGACTGGAAGAACAAAAGGCCCCATGAAGGGGCCTTTTATTTTTCTGGCGGAGAGGGTGGGATTCAGCTCGCTCGCTTCGCGAGCTCCCTGCAAACATGCCGCTACGCGGCTGCGTTTGTCGAACAGGGTTCGAAGTCCTCAACCCACTCGGCAAAAATACAAAACGCCCCGGAAGGGGCGTTTCATATTTTGGCGGAGAGGGTGGGATTCGAACCCACGGTACGGGAGAACCGTACACCTGATTTCGAGTCAGGCCCATTCGACCACTCTGGCACCTCTCCGATGCTGCGCTGCGGCGACGAAATTGTACGCAGGTGACGCAAACTTTAACAGCATGGACTACGACAAAAACGTTAAACTAGGCTCACAGCGCCAGACCGAATCCGGGCATAAAGGGGGGATCCGATGCCTGTCCGTTCGGTCTAAACAACAAGGGATGCAACACGGAGACAGCTCTTGCGCCTGTTGCTCTACATAACTCTGGCAGCACTGATCGGCACCTGTTCGTCGCCACCACCTCTCCTGGACCAGGTGCTCGAACTCGGTGAGTTACGCGTCGTCACGCGCGACAGTCCCGTCAGCTACGTCGACGGCCCGGACGGACCGTCCGGCCCCGAATTCGACCTGGTGCGGAAATTCGCCGACGAACTCGGCGTCAAGCTCATCATAAAGACCGTCGACAGCATCTCGGAGATCGTTCCGTTCATCATGTCCGGCAAAGCCCACATGGCTGCCGCGGGCCTGTCGATCACCGAGTCGCGGCGTGAATACCTGCACTTTGGTTACCCGTACCAGATGGTCGATATGCATCTCATCTACAAGCTGGGCACGGGCAAGCCGAGAAACATCGAGGACGTCATCGGACGCCCGATCGAAGTCATGGCGGGCAGCAGTCACGCCGACATGCTACAGGCCTTGTCGACGGCTCATTCCGAGCTCGACTGGACGGAGAACGCCGATGCCGAGGTCACGGATCTGCTCGCAAAGGTCGCCAACGAAGAGGTCGATTTCACGATCGCGGACAGCACGGAGTTCAACGTCCAGCGGCATTTCCACCCGGACCTGCGGGTCGCCCTCGATCTGGAACTCGGTGACCCGATTGCGTGGGCATTCCCGAAGGATGCCGGCGACAGCCTGCTCGCTCGTGCGGATAACTTCCTGGTCGACGCGGATCGCGAGGGTTATCTCGCGCGCGTGCACGACCGTTACTACGGGCACACGAAGAAGTTCGACTACGTCGGCACGCGTAATTTTATCCGGCACTACGAGAGCCGACTGCCGCGCTACCGGGACATGTTCGAGCAAGCCGGAGCCAAGTGGGGCGTCGACTGGCGACTGCTCGCCGCCATCGGCTACCAGGAATCTCACTGGCGCTCCGGCGCCGTCTCACCGACCGGCGTTCGCGGCATCATGATGCTCACCGAAGATACGGCTGCCTACCTCGGAATCGACGACCGCGTGGACCCGGAGAACAGTATCTTCGGGGGTGCCCAGTACTATGTGCGACAAACCGAACGCGTCGCTGACACAGTCGACGAACCAGACCGCACCTGGATGGCCCTGGCCGCCTACAACGTGGGCTTCAATCACCTGAAAGACGCGCGCATGATCGTCGAATGGCAGAGCGGCGACCCGGACACATGGGTCGACATTTCCAAAGCTCTGCCGCTGCTGTCGCAACGCAAGTGGTATACGAAAGTTCCCTACGGTTATGCACGCGGCTGGGAGCCGGTGCTGTACGTGAACAACATCCGCAGCTACTACAACATCCTGAAGTGGCTAACGGCGAACGAAGAGCAGCAAGACGTCGAACCCCTCGAAGAACAGGGCATCGACGAGATGCCGGACATCGTCGAGGAAGAGCCTGAAACCGAAATCACCGAGACCTGATCCCGGTCGCGCTTCGAGAAGCGTTCCTGCCGGAAGATGATCGCGCGCCGAGGCGCGCTCCTACGGTTTGCGCCGGGACTCGAAAAACGACTTCAGGACCGCCCCACATTCGTCCGCCAGCACGCCGCCGTTGATCTCGAAGCGGTGGTTGAAGGACGGGCTGTCTGACAGGTCGATCGCGCTGCCCGCCGCCCCGGCTTTCGGATCATAGGCGCCAAACACGAGGCGCTCGATGCGCGCCTGCACCAGCGCGCCCATGCACATGGCGCAGGGCTCCAGTGTCACATACAACGTCGCACCGGTGAGCCGGTAGTTGCCGGCTTGCCGCGCCGCTTCGCGTAAGGCCACGATCTCGGCGTGGGCGCTCGGGTCGTTATCGGTCTCGCTGCGGTTATGGCCGCGCGCGATGACGTCACCACGGGCAGCGACGACGGCACCGACCGGTACCTCACCCTCCTCCGCCGCGATTACCGCCTCGGCAAGCGCCGAGCGCATGTGGCCGAGATCGGACTCCGACCAGGCTGACATCTACTCCCACTCGATCGTCGCCGGCGGCTTGCCGGAGATGTCGTAGGTTACGCGGGAAATGCCTTCCACCTCGTTGATGATGCGCAGGCTCACGTGCTCGAGGAATTCGTACGGCAGGCGCGCCCAGCGTGCCGTCATGAAATCGATTGTCTCCACCGCGCGTAGCGCGATGACGTAGTCGTAACGACGGCCGTCGCCCATCACTCCCACGGACTTGACGGGCAGGAACACCGCGAACGCCTGGCTGACCTGGTCATAAAGATCGTTCTTGTGCAGTTCGTCGATAAAGATGTCGTCCGCGAGCTGCAGCTTCTCGACGAATTCGCGTCGGACTTCGCCGAGTATGCGCACGCCGAGGCCCGGTCCCGGGAACGGGTGCCTGTATACCATCTCGTGCGGCAAGCCGAGTTCGAGGCCGATCTTGCGCACCTCGTCCTTGAATAGTTCACGCAGCGGTTCGACCAGCGACATGCGCATGTCTTCCGGCAGCCCGCCGACATTGTGATGCGACTTGATGACGTGCGCCTTGCCCGTGGACGCACCCGCCGATTCGATCACGTCCGGGTAGATCGTGCCCTGGGCGAGCCATTCGATACTTTCGAGCTTGTGCGCTTCCTCGTCGAACACCTCGATGAACTCGCCGCCGATGATCTTGCGCTTTTGCTCCGGATCGTCCACACCTTCGAGAGCTTCAAAAAACCGGTCGGCAGCATTGACGCGTATTACCCGCACGCCAAGGTGGTCGGCGAACGTATCCATCACCTGGTCGCCTTCATTGTGGCGCAGCAGGCCATGATCGACGAACACGCAGGTCAGCTGGTCGCCGATGGCTTCGTGCAACAGTGCCGCAACCACCGAGGAATCGACGCCGCCGGACAGGCCCAGCAGCACCTTGCCATTGCCGACCTGCTCGCGCACCCGCGCAATGGAATCGGCAACGATGTTCCCTGGCGTCCAGTCGCTCGGGCAACCGCAAATATCGTGGACGAAGCGCTCCATGATCGCCTGGCCCTGCAGCGTGTGCGTGACTTCCGGGTGGAACTGCACGCCGTAGAACCGCCGCTCGCGGTCTTCCATCGCTGCGAGCGGCGAGTTACCGCTGCTCGCAGCCGCCTCGAAGCCGGGCGGCAGGGACTCCACGCGGTCGCCGTGGCTCATCCAGACCTTCAGGAGCGGCGGCCCGCTCTCGGTGTCGCTGAGTCCGCCGAGCAACCCGGAGTCGCCGGGCTCGATCTCGGCGTAGCCGAACTCGCGATGCGTCGACGCCTCGACCTTGCCACCCAGTTCGGCCGCCATGGTCTGCATGCCGTAGCAGATGCCGAGAACCGGCACGCCGAGTTCGAATACCGTGTGCGAGACGCGCGGTGGATCGTCGAGATTCACCGACTCGGGGCCACCGGACAGGATCACGCCGGACGGCTGGAACGCCGTGATGGCGTCGTCATCCATATCCCAGGGATGAATCTCGGAGTAAACGCCGCGCTCGCGCACGCGGCGCGCGATCAACTGCGTGTACTGGCTGCCGAAATCGAGAATCAGCAGCCGGTGTGCATGGATGTCTTTGCGCGGAATCTTCGAAACGGTTGCAGGCTGGCTCATGGCGATTTGCGGCGTGTCAGTTGGAACGGTAGTTCGGCGCTTCCTTGGTGATCGTCACGTCATGGACGTGGCTTTCCCTCATCCCGGCGCCGGTGATGCGTACGAATTGCGGTTTGCTGCGCATCTCCTCGATCGTGCCGCTGCCCGTGTAGCCCATCGCGGCACGCACGCCGCCAACGAGCTGATGCACGATCGCGATCATGGTGCCCTTGTAGGCCACGCGGCCCTCGATGCCTTCCGGCACAAGCTTCTCGAGTTCTTCCGTGGCGTCCTGGAAATAGCGGTCCGATGAGCCGTGCGCCTGCCCCATTGCACCAACCGAGCCCATGCCGCGATAGGTCTTGTAGGAGCGTCCCTGGTAAAGCTCGACTTCGCCGGGTGATTCCTCGGTACCGGCGAACAGGCCGCCGATCATGACCGAGTAAGCGCCCGCGACGAGCGCCTTCGCGATATCGCCAGAGTAACGAATGCCGCCGTCGGCGATCAGCGGTATACCCTTTTTCTTCATCGCTTGCGCAATCTCGGCCACGGCCGAAACCTGCGGCACGCCCACGCCCGCGACGACGCGCGTCGTGCAGATCGACCCCGGGCCGATACCGACCTTCACGCCATCGGCTCCAGCTTTCACCAGCGCTTCAGCAGCGTCGCCCGTCACGATGTTGCCGCCGATGACCTGCATGTCGGGGTACTTCTGCTTGATCCGGGCGACGCGATCGAGCACGCCTTTGGAATAACCGTGCGAGGTATCGACGATGAGCACGTCGACGCCTGCCTCGACCAGCGCATCCACGCGATCGTCGGAATCGTAACCCGTGCCGACCGCCGCACCGACCCGCAGTGCGCCGCTCGAATCCTTGCAGGCACGCGGGAAGTCCTTGGCTTTCTGGAAGTCCTTGGCCGTGATCATGCCCTTGAGCTCGAAGTTGTCGCCGACCACCAGGACCTTTTCGATCCGGTGCTGGTGCAGTAGCGACACGACCTCTTCTTCGTCGGCACCCTCTGCAACGGTAACCAGGCGCTCCTGCGGCGTCATGACCGACGAAACCGGTGCGTCGAGTTGCGTCTCGAAGCGCAGGTCCCGGCCCGTGACGATGCCCACGGTCTGATTTTCACTCACCACCGGCACGCCCGAGATGCCCATGGCGCGTGTCAGGTCGATGACCTCCCGGATACTCATGTCGGGGGTCACCGTGATCGGATTGCGCACGATGCCGCTCTCGTACTTTTTCACCGTGTGAACCTGCCGCGCCTGCTCCTCGACATTCATGTTCTTGTGTATGACGCCAATGCCGCCTTCCTGGGCGAGCGCAATCGCGAGCCGGGCTTCTGTTACCGTGTCCATCGCGGCGGACAGGATCGGGATATTGAGCGAGATTTCTGCCGTCAGCCGCGTACTGAGATCGACCTCGCGAGGCAGTACTTCCGAGTAACCGGGTTGCAGGAGGACATCGTCGAACGTCAGGGCTTCCTTGGCGATGCGCATGGTCTGGGTCGCGTCCCTTGGTGAGGTTAAACGGACCATTGTACTCGCCTGTTTTTTCCGGCACTAGCTTTGACTGATCGGCTATACTCGCGACCATGGAAAACTCGGGTCAGGGGACCGCGATCACGGTCAGCCAGCTGAACCGCCAGGTAAAGACCCTGCTCGAGCGGGGCGTCGGCCGGCTCTGGGTCGAAGGCGAAATCTCGAATATCGCGCGGCCCGCTTCCGGCCACCTGTATTTCAGGCTCAAGGACGAGTCGGCACAGATCAGTGCCGCCTTCTTTCGCAATCGCCAGCGCGGCCCGACACATGCGTTCAAGAATGGCGACCACGTGCTCGCCTATGGCCAGGTAGGACTTTACGAGGCCCGTGGCGATTACCAGCTCATCGTCGAACAGATCGAAGCCGCCGGGGAAGGTGTGCTGCAGAGGCGCTACGAAGCCCTCAAGAAGAAGCTGACCGCAGAGGGCCTGTTCGACGAAGACCGCAAGCAAGCGATTCCCTCGCTACCCCGCCGCATCGGCGTCATCACCTCGCCCAGCGGCGCGGCGGTGCGCGACGTATTGACCGTTCTTCGGCGCCGCTTTCCGGCCGTGCCGGTCGTCATCTATCCCGCCGCCGTTCAAGGCGATGCAGCGCCGGGTGAATTGATCGCGGCTTTGCAGACCGCAATCCGGCGCGACGAGTGCGACGTCCTGATCCTGACGCGCGGCGGCGGCTCGATCGAGGACCTCTGGGCATTCAATGACGAACTACTCGCGCGCGCTATCGCGGAATGCCCGGTTCCCGTAGTCAGCGCCGTGGGCCACGAGGTCGATTTCACGATTGCGGATTTCGTCGCGGACGTGCGCGCACCGACGCCGTCCGGTGCCGCGGAACTCGTCGTCCCGGACCGCGGCGACTGGCTGCGCGCTATCAATACGATCGCCACACGAATTGCACGCCAGGGCCAGCGGACGCTCGAGAACAAGGCACAGGCGCTCGACTGGCTGAGCCGTCGGCTCGTTACCGCGAGCCCGGCGGCTCGGGTTGCACGCCAGCAGGACAGCCTGCGAGAGACCCGGGGGCGGCTCGTGGCAGCCATGCGTCACGACCTGCACGCCCACAACGGTCAGCTGTTTACCCTTAACAGGGCGCTTCTGCAGGTGTCTCCCGCCGTCCGCGTGCAGCGCGCCATCAGCCGCGCCAGCTCGCTGCGCCAGCAGCTCGCTGCGGCCGGGCGGCAAAGAATCTCGGACGCCGATCACAGGCTGCGGGTTGCCGCGCGCGCGCTGGATGCCGTCAGCCCGCTGGCGACGCTGGACCGAGGCTATGCGATCGTTATCGACGCCAGCACCGGCAAGGCACTAACGCGCTCATCAGAAGTCAAAGCAGGCGACGACATTCGTGCGCGGCTGGCCGAGGGCGAGCTGCTTGCCAGGATAACCGGGGTATTCGATGCCAAGGACTAGGGCGTCCTTCTTGTTGCTGGGCTTGCTGTTCGCTGCCGTGACCGGAGCTGCACCGGAACATGCGCCGTGGCCGGGCGGCATCGCCGTCATCGATGTCGGCCCCGCGGAAGCACCCCGCCCTGTCGTCGAATTCGACGAACGCCGGGTACTCGTCGCGCGCAACGGCGATCGCTGGCTGGCGGCAGTCGGCATACCGCTCGATGCGCCCACCGGCGAAATGTCGATCCGCGTCAACACGGCGCGCAACATCGCGTTCGAGGTACGCGAACATGCCTACCGCGAACAGCGTCTTACCGTGAAGAACAAGAAGTACGTCACACCGGATGAAGCACAGCTCGAGCGAATCGGCCGCGAGCGCAAGATCATCGACTCGGCCCTGGGCAACTGGCGTGATGTCGACGTCGACGGCGTGGCCCTCGCGACACCGGTTGACGGTCGGCGCAGCTCGAGCTTCGGCCTGCGGCGCTTCTTCAACGACCAGCCGCGGTCGCCGCACAAGGGTATGGACATCGCCGCGTCGGAAGGCACCGCGATCGTGGCGCCGGGAACCGGAGTTGTCACGGCAACCGGCGACTATTTCTTTAACGGCAAGACCGTTATCATCGATCACGGTCAGGGCTTCGTGACCATGTACTGCCATCTCAGCACGATTAACGTCGATGAGGGGCAGCCAGTGGAAACCGGCGAGCCGATCGGCGCCGTGGGCGCCACCGGCCGCGTCACGGGCCCGCACCTGCATTTCGGCACGTATCTCAACGGCACGGCGGTCGACCCCGCGTTGCTGTTACAAACTGTTACCGCGGCGGAGTGATGTTCCCGGCTATTAGCAGGCATCATTCGTCGTCTCGCATTTGCATTCAGCTGGAGATTTCCTGATGCGTTTACTATTTGTCGTAATCTTTCTTGCCGCCCTCCCCGGTCTCGCGTTTGCCCAGGGCAATCGCGCCGGCGCGTGGGAATGGTCCTTTGCCGCTATCTACCAGGACTCCTCGAGCAGCGGCGCCGAGGGCGGCTCCAACCTGAAGCTCGACAGCGAATGGGGCCTTGGTATCAACTTCGGCTACAACTTCACCAACAAGCTCTATCTCGGTGCCGATCTCGAATGGCTGCGTCCGGATTTCAAGGCCACGCTGGTTGAGGATGCCCCCGATCCAAGAACCTTGAGCATTGATCACACGATGTCGCAGTTCAACGGCCGCATCAAAGGGGTGCTGACGTTCCTCGAAGGCCCGTTGTCACCCTTTGTCGAGGCCGGCATCGGCTGGTCATATTTCGACTCCAACGTCGCCGATGGCCCGCCTGTTACGGGTTGCTGGTGGCATCCCTGGTGGGGCTATATCTGCTCGAACTTCTACAGCACCTTCAGCTCGACCGAGTTCAGCTATGGCGCCGCGCTCGGGCTGCGCTACATTATGCGCGGCGGCATGACATTGAAGCTGAGCGTGAACCAGTACTGGCTTGACGTCGGCAATGCCGGAGGGGATCCCGAACTCAATGCTGCAAGACTCGAGGTAGGCTGGTCGTTCTGACGTAAGAATCTGCCATAGCGGCATGCGGTGCCGTAGGAGCGCACCTTGGCGCGCGATCCGGCTCAGCGCATTCGCGGTTCGAGAATCGCTCCAGCTAACTGAACTGGCCGGCGCACTCGAGGAAGTCGCAGATCACCGGCCGGAATGCATCCATGTCCACGAGGAAGGCGTCGTGGCCCTGGATGCAGTCCAGTTCCACCAGGTAAGTGTCGTCGCACACGGTCCTGATGCCGTCGGCGAGCTGGTGTTGCTGATGGATCGGGAACAGGATGTCTGTCTTCGTTCCGATGACGAGGGTACGCTGCAGCTTCAGCCTCCGGAAGCCGGCCTCGAGCGAACCGCCGTGTTCGGCGAGCGAAAACAAATCCGAGGCTCGCGAGAGGTACAGGTAGCAGTTCGCATCGAACGTGCCGCTGAACTTGTTGGCATGGTTTTCCATGTAGGATTCGACGGAGAACTCGATGCGAAAACGATCGTCCACGGGCCCGACGTCGGTGACGCGTTCGCGACCGAAACGCTTCTCCCATTCTTCCGGCGACCGGTAGCTGATCATCCCCAGTTTGCGGGCCAGGCGCTGGCCGGTAATTGGCGGGTCCTCGGGGTCGTAATTCCCGTCTCGCCATTTCGGATCGGAGCGGATCATCTCACGCTGCAAGGACCGAATCCCGATCGCCCACGGCAGCGGCCGCGCCGACGAAGAAATGGATATGAACCCGGCAACCGCGTCGGGGTGCTTCACGCACAGGGCAAGACCGCTCATGCCGCCCATCGAGCAACCGACGACGGTGTGCAGGCGCTCGATGCCGAGACCGCGTACCACCTGGTACGCAGACTCCGCGACATCCTCGAGCGACAGCGTAGGGAACGATATACCGTATCGTTCACCGGTCTCCGGGTTGACAGAGGCCGGACCCGTCGAGCCAAAGCAGCTGCCCAGCGAGTTCACGCATATGATGAAATACTTGTCCGTATCGAGCGGCAGATCCTCGCCGATCATGTTTTCCCACCAGCCCGGCGTCGGGTCCACCCCCGATGACGCGGCGTGCGCCGACGGCGACAGACCCGTGAATATCAGGATCGCGTTGTCTTTCGCCTCGTTGAGTTCGCCCCAGGTTTCGTAGGCGAGTGTCGGTGATTCCAGGTAGCCCCCACGATGCATCTTGAAGGGTCCCTCGAGGGTCATGAATTTGGTCGCTAAGGTCATCGCCGTTACTTCTTCACGTGTTTCATCAGTCGCTTGCGTCGCCGCTGCTGCCGTGGCGTTAGCTTGTTGCGCCGGCCCTTGTAGGGGTTCTCACCCGTCTTGAACGACAACCGCACCGGCGTGCCCCGTAGTTTAAACACTTTGCGGAAGCGATTGATGAGATAGCGTCGATAGGCCTCCGGCACGCGTTCAGTCTGGTTGCCGTGAATCACGATCACGGGGGGATTGCGGCCGCCCTGGTGTGCATAGCGCAACCGGATTCGCCGCCCTCGCACCATGGGCGGCGGATGCGCCGTTACCGCGCTCTCGAGCTCCCGCGTCAACTCCGTGGTCGACAGGTCGCGCATCGCAGCTTTGTAGGCTCGCTCCACCGCCGGCAACAGGTCACCGACCGCGGTACCGTGCAATGCGGAGATCGTGATTCGCTCGGCAAAGTCGAGGAACGGCAGGCGCCTGTCGAGTTCGTCGCGAACGTGCTTGCGCTCGGGGGCAGTCAAACCATCCCATTTGTTGGTAACGACCACGAGCGCGCGGCCGCGTTCCAGCACCAGCCCGAGCAGGCTCACATCCTGCTCCGTAATGCCCTCGTGGGCATCCAGTACCGCGATGACGACCTGCGCCTGTTCGATGGCCTGCAGTGCCTTGATGATGCTGAATTTCTCGATCGCCTCGTGCACGCGTGCGCGACGTCGTATGCCCGCGGTATCGATCAGGACGTATTTGCGGTCGTTGCGCTCGAAGGGCACCGCGACACTATCGCGGGTCGTACCCGGTTCGTCGAAGACGACAAGCCGTTCCTCCCCAAGCAGACGGTTCACAAGGGTGGACTTGCCGACGTTTGGACGCCCGATGACCGCAATACTCAGTTCCTCGTCTTCTTCCTCGCCCGGTTCTGCCTCTTCGGTTTCGACCTCGAACTCGTCCAGAACCGCTTCGATGAGCGCACTCACGTGATCGCCGTGCGCGGCCGATACCGCATGCGGTTCGCCGATACCGAGGCTGTGAAACTCGCTCGAGGCAACGGCTGCGTCCTGTCCCTCGGCCTTGTTAACGGCCAGCCACACGCGTTTCGCATGACGCCTGGCGAGATCTGCGACATGCTCGTCTGCGGCGGTCAGGCCCTCGCGCGCGTCGACCAGGACGATCGCAGCATCGGCTTCCTCGAGTGCGCGCACGGTTTGACCCACCATGCGCTCTTCGATACCGATTTCGCCACCCGCGACGCCGCCGGTGTCGATGACGAGATAAGGAACAGGCCCGAGCTTGCCGAAGCCGTAATTGCGGTCGCGCGTCAGGCCCGGGTAGTCGGCGACCAGGGCGTCTCTCGAACGCGTGAGGCGATTGAAAAGTGTCGATTTGCCGACGTTGGGCCGACCGATCAATGCGATGACAGGAAGCATCGGATTTCACCGACACGAGCGCGTGTCATGCGCTCTCGTCGTCCCCTTCCGCGGTATCGGGGGCGCGGCGATCGTCCCGCTTCGGTTCCACCACGTACCATGCCGAGATCGAACCGTCGTCAGACTGAACGTACAGGCGGTCCGCCATGACCACTGGTGTAGTTACGATCGCGCTTTTGCCGGCACGCACCCGTGCAACCGGTTCGCCATCCACGTTGCTGAAGAAATGCAGATACCCTTCGAGATCCCCCACGGCAACCGTCGTCCTGAACGACATCGGCACCGTCGGCTCCCGCCGCAATAATGCATTCTGGCGCCAGATCTCGGTGCCGCTGCGGCGGTTAAGGGCGACCAGCTCGCCGTTGTCCAGCGTCGAATAGACATTGTTCCAATCGGCGCTTACGCCTTCGTAGGTCGATATCTCGCGCGCCCAGAGCACCTGTCCGGATTCGGCGGCCAGCGATGCGATGCGCCCCTGGTAGCCCGAGGCATAAATATCCTGCCCGACCACGGCGATGTCGCCGTCGATGTCGGACAGGCGATCGAGATCCGAGCGCCCGCTCGGCGGCGCCAGCATGCTGTCCCATTCGACGTCGCCGCTCGACAGGTCGATCGCCATGACCCGGCCGTTATCAAAGCCGGTTACGACGGTCTGCCCCACCTGCATCGGAGACGTCGAACCGCGCATTGTGAGTGCCGGAGTAGACTGCTCGACGGTCCAGCGGTCGGCACCGTCGAACACGGACAATGCCGTCAGCTTGTTGTCCACCGTCTGGACGATCACCCACTCTTCATAGACCAGCGGCGTCGCCAGCGACTCGCCGGAGATATAGGCTCGCCAGCGCTCGGTGCCGTCTTCGGTCGAAAGCGCCACGACATCCCCGTCAGCCGCGACCACGACCACCAGTCCCTCGCCGACACCCGGTCCCGACGACAAACTGATACCGAGTTTGTTGCGCCAGACCTGCTTGCCGCTCTCCGGGTCGAGAGCGACAACAATGCCGTTGACGCTGGCCGCGTAAATCCGGTTGCCGTCCCCCATGGGCCGCAACGCGACGCGCAAAAACTCGGCGTCCGCGCCGATTTTCGTCTTCCAGAGCCGCTTGATCTTTACCTTGGCTTCGAAATCGATGAGCTCGGCCGGTTCCAGCTCCTCGTCGTCGTCACCAAACAGGCCACAGGCGGAAAGCATGAGAGCCGCGGACAGGGCCAGCAGATTGCGGCCGAGTGGTGTCACTCGCTGTCGTCCTCGCCGGGAGTACTGGCCGCTTCTGCGGGAATATCCATGAGTTTCAACTGTATGACGCCCTGGTCGACGGTCGGTTGCGCCTCGCCCAGCGCCGCCTGGTAGGACGCCCGTGCCTCATCGTATCGGCCAAGCGCAACGTAGGCATCCCCGAGCTCCTCGGCATAGCGCGCCGCGAAAGCCACGTTCCCCTGCCCTTCCAGCAGGCTCAGCACTTCTTCCGGCTTGCCCTGGTACAGCAGTATTTTCGCAAGGCGCACGCGCGCAACGTGTTTGAGATGTTCGGATCCGTTCATTGCCAGCAATTCGTTGAGCGCCTGCACGGCATCCTGGTCACGGTTCTTGTCCATGTACAGGCGCGCCATCGCAAGTTTGGACTGGGCGGCGTAGGAACTGTTCCCGTACTCGCCGTCCAGTTTGCCGGCTGAGACTTCCGCTGCCTCCACGTCGCCGTTGACCACATATTCTGTGATCTCGTCATACAAGACAGATGCGGCAACTTCTGCATTGACCGTCTGCGCCTGGTAGTAATTAATGCCGAACAGGATGGCCGCGCCGAGCACGATGCCACCAATGACGTACAGGCCGTAGTCCGACCACCACGTCCGCATTTTCTCAATCTGTTCTTTTTCCGAAAGTAGATCGTCCACGAATACTTCCCTTACTCATCCTCGGCGCCAGCATCTGCTGCCGCCTTATCCAGTTTCCTCGAAAGTACCGATGCCACGTCGTCGAGGCCGATACTCGTTTGCTCTTCACGCGTATGCATCGGTTTCAGGCCGACGCGTCCCTCGGAAAGCTCGCGCTCTCCGAGTATCAGTGCGAAACCAGCATTGCTGTTATCCGCACGTTTCATCTGCGATTTGAAGCTGCCTCCGCCGAGGTTCAGCTCCACGCGGATTCCCGCGATCGCATCCCGCAACTGCTCCGCCAGGCCGACCGCACGTTGCAACGTACCCTCGCCGACCGCCACAATGTAGACGTCAGCGCCGGTATCCGGCGCTTTCCCGCCGCAGGCCTCGAACAGCGCGACGAAGCGCTCGATACCCATCGCCCATCCCACCGCGGGCGTCGGCCGGCCACCCAGTTTCTCGACCAGACCGTCGTAACGTCCGCCGGAACAAACCGCGCCCTGTGACCCGAGCGCATCGGTGACCCATTCGAACACGGTGCGATTGTAGTAATCGAGCCCCCGCACGAGGCGCGGATTCAGCGTGTAAGCGATTCCCGCTATATCGAGCAGTTCGCGCAGTTCCTCGAAGTGTTCCACCGACTCGGCATCCAGGTAGTCGAGCATTACCGGGGCGGCTTCAATAATCCCCTGCAGTTCCGGGTTCTTGCTGTCGAGAATCCTGAGCGGGTTGCGTTCGAGGCGCCGAATACTATCCTGATCCAGCTGATTTTTCACGCCGGAAAAATACTCGACGAGGGTGGCACGGTAGCGCTTGCGCGCCTCCGGCGTCCCCAGCGAATTGAGTTCCAGGCTCAGCCTCGAGATTCCCAGCCGGCGCCACATCCTTGCGCTCATGATTATGAGTTCGGCGTCGACATCGGGCCCGGCGTAACCGAGCGCTTCTACGTTGAACTGGTGAAACTGCCGGTAACGCCCTTTTTGCGGCTTCTCGTAGCGGAACATCGGCCCCGACGTCCAGAGCTTCTGGCGCTGGTTGTGCAACAGGCCATTGGTAATACCGGCACGCACCACGCTCGCCGTCGCTTCTGGGCGCATCGTAAGGCTCTCACCGTTGCGGTCCTCGAACGTGTACATCTCTTTCTCGACGATGTCGGTCACCTCGCCGATGGAGCGACGGAACAGCTCCGTGTGTTCGAGTATGGGCAGTCGGATCTCCTCGTATCCGTAAGAGTGCACGATCTCCTGCAGTACCTGCTCGAGATACCGCCATGTGGCCGATTTCTCGGGCAGGATGTCGTTCATTCCCCTGATGGCTTTGGGTTTCATGTCACTGACCGCTACCGGGGCCGATTAGGGCCCGGAGATCGTGAGGCGCGCCGTTCGCCCTCGGCGGCCAGCGGCAGGAATAGTGAAATCTTCACCATTTACCCGAATATCGACGTTGCCAGCATCACCGAACAACACGGACAACGGGCCAG
>Ga0224503_10000268_pt1 | contig 15662 bp, 21 predicted proteins | sample SF_Oct11_sed_USG_2_FD_169106 | JGI IMG/M metagenome (GOLD analysis project Ga0224503, IMG submission 169106) | Sediment microbial communities from San Francisco Bay, California, United States - SF_Oct11_sed_USGS_21 | ecosystem: Environmental > Aquatic > Marine > Sediment | place: USA...
AGAATTCATTTGCCCATACTGAATCAATTTTCAGCATGAAAGAAAAGAAGCAAAAACTACAAGAACACTTTGCTAAGAATAATTAATTTCTGATTCTCTCGATTCTGATTTTCTTAGGGATGTTTTTTGAAACTTTTTCTACTATTATTCTAAGTTCATCTACTTCTACTTTATCTCCTTCTTGTGGTATATCTTGAAGTCTTTCATGAAGTAAACCACTAAGTGATGCATAATCATCTCCTTCTGGAACTCTGGTTTTGAAAATTTCATTAATAATATCGATTTCAATATCTCCATTAGTAATTATTGTATCTTGATCAATTCTTGCATATCCTGTTGGGCGGGTTAAATCTGTCTCATCTTCTATTTCCCCTACTATCTCTTCAAGTAAGTCTTCTAGAGTAACTAGACCCTGAACCCCGCCATATTCGTCAACAACTATTGCCATGTGCGTCTTTCTTCCTTTCATCTCTTTTAACAAAGAACTAACCATCTTTTCTTGAGATACAAAGACTGGTTTTCTTGCAATCTGCTCAAGACTTACCATTTTGTTGTCTTTCTCTAATTCTTTTAGAACATCGCTTACGTGAATAAAACCAACAATATCATCACCGGTGTCCCCAAAAATTGGAATTCGCGAATATCCGCTCTGATTGATTTGTGGCAGTGCTTCAAAAAGTAACGTTTTGGAATTAAGTGAAAACATTTTTGTTCGTGGAGTCATAACTGAGCGAATTACCGTGTCATCAAATTTTAGAGCACCGTGAACCAATTCCATCTCATCTTTTTCAATAGCTTTCTCTTCTAATCCTTGATCAATGACTCCTTTGATCTCTTCCTCAGTAATCGGTGGAGGTATATGACTACTTCCAGTCATCTTTACTACCCCTTTTGTGATAATCTCAAAAAATTTTACCACGGGATAAAATGCATAACTAAATGCTAGTAATACCGGAGCATATCTTAGTGCAATTTTAGTGGAATTTGCATTGCAGTAAGTCTTTGGAGTGATCTCCCCAAATACTAGAATCAGAAACGTCATTACTCCTACAGCAATCCCCAAACCCTGATCTCCAAACAATCTAATTGCTACACTTGTTGCAAGGGCAGAAGCTCCCACATTTACGAGATTATTGCCAAGATTGACACTTGACATCATCCAGCTTGGATTTGTTTTTAATTTGTATAATGCTTTTGAGCCTTTCCTTCCTTCATTTAGAAGTTGAACAACTTTTGATTTTCTAACTCCTACCAATGCAACTTCTAATCCACTAAAAAATCCAGATAATCCAATTAGAACAGATAACACTGTTACTTCGACCCATAAATCTACCATAACATCCTCCAAAAAAATCTCTTAGAATAACACCCGCTATTCATTTAGTTTTTTAACACCATCTTTTGGTTACCATACTTTTGCAAAACTTGAATTTAACTCTTAAGATATCAAAAGTGGTCTTATTTATTTAGGCTAAAAAATGAGGCTAATTTTTTGGGGGTTTTGCAAATGTATTTTCAGGATTATTATGATATTCGACAGGAAGCATGGCATCTTTTTGGCGACCGGTAAGAATTCCCACGACCACGTCATCTTTTTTTATTATGCCTTCATTGATTAATTTTTTAACTCCTACAACTGATGCTCCTGATGCCATCTCACAATCAAAACCATTAAGCCCAACAACTGACATTCCATCTAGCATATCTGAGTCTGAAACTGTAGTCACTACGCCGTTTGTAAATTCTAGTGCACGTAAACCTTTCAAGATGTTTGCAGGTCTGCCAATTTGGATTGCAGTAGCTTTGGTTTTTGGTCGTAATCCTTCTTTATCAAGATAATCATAATATCTAGAAATTAATTCAGTGTTGGGCTTACCTTTGTTCCATCTAAGTTCCTCTCCTTCAAATTCACCATTATACAAATCAGCTAATGTACTTGCACCATCAGAATTTATCACAGCAATTCTTGGAATCTTTTTAATCCAACCCCACTCGTATAATTCCATCAATGCTTTTCCACAACTTGATGTATTCCCTAATGCCCCTCCTGGATAAACAATCCAATCTGGAACCTCCCAATTTAGATACTCTAATGCTCTAAATGGAATTGTTTTTTGTCCTTCTATCCGAAATGGATTAATAGAGTTTACTGTGTAACCCTCGTGATTTTGTGCATCTTCTAGTGATTGTTTTAATGCCTCATCAAAATTTCCATTAATTTCCACAAGTTGTGCTCCAAATTGATATGCTTGACTAAGTTTTCCTGGTGCGATTTGTCCTGCAGGAATATAGACATCACAATTTATTCCCTCATTTGCAGCAAACATTCCTGCAGAGGCAGATGTATTGCCAGTTGATGCACAAACAATTTTTTTTGCACCTACCATTTTTGCATGTGTAACGGCTGTTGCCATTCCGTTATCCTTGAAAGATCCACTTGGATTGTATCCTTCAGGTTGCAACCACAATTTTTCATTTGAGATTCCTATGAATTCTGCTGCTTTTGACATTTGATAGGGTTTTGATTGCCTTCCTTCTGCGCCATCAAGGGATACTAAATATTTTGAACACTCATCAATATTTTCAGTGTCTATCTGACAAAAATTCAGTAATTCTCTGAATCTCCAAACTCCGCTTTCATTGAAAATACTTCCCTGAGGATTTCGTCTTTTGTAAAATACTTCCTTTAGGTTATCAGATGGTTTGTTTTTGTATTTGACATCTAATAGATGGCCATTTTCACATTGTACATTTGTACTATCTATTGGATATTCTAAACCGCACTGTAAATCAATACACTTGAGATAAGCATCATCTTGCATTGTCATTACAGACAATTGGTGATAATTTAAAGCAAATGAGTAAATTTTGTACGAGTCAAGCTATTTTTCCTAAACTTTAGATTAGATTAATCTAAAAAATACTTGTGGTCACATATAATGAATATTTAAAAAATATACTAATTCAGATACTAGATTCTTACAACAATCTTAAAGAAATTAAAGATCAATCGGGAGATCTTAATAATATCAAGAAAGAATTATTGAAAATTAATGGATTCATAAAAGTTATAGTAAACAAAATAGATAGTGACAAAATCACTTCATCTGATTTTAAGATAGTAAAATCAAAATTTTCACATTATTTAGATAGCTATTTCTTTGTAAAAGAGATAGAAACCATGGCTCCCTTGTATTCTGATGATGTCAGTAGGGTAAAAAATATGCGAATTAAGATATTAGAAGCACTGGAAAGCAAAAAAATGATAGAGGATGCTGAAGAATTAATCGAAAAAATATGACTGATGGAAAAAAATGCGTTTTGTGTGGGTGTAAAGATCATAAATTATTTGGATGTTCTAGACACATCTCAAAAAAATGCAGTTGCTTTAAAGAAGATAATTAATCTAAAAAAATAATTATTTAACTTTAGATCCTGATCTTTCGTGGAAATTAAAACAGCATTTGCATTCTTTTTCACGGCATTCAGTTTCACTGTGATGACCGCAAATTCCACATTCGCAGCTTTTAGACATGAGATTAGTTAGATTGTTTAGAATATAATGTATGCCCCAATTTTTTATGAGTTTGAGGTCAAATGAGATTATTTTTTGGATTTTGATTTCCTACGAGGTTTCTCTTTCTCTTCTAATTCTTTTCCAATTTCTGCTGCCTTGTTATCTACTGTCTTGATAATTTCTTGAATAAGTCCATCAAGATCACTGTCCTCTGCCGGAGGTTCCACAGTACTGGCAATTTCATTAATTGTAGTTGAAATTTCAGTGCTAACATCCTCAAAGCTTTCAGGATCTTCATATGCTGCATTATAGAGATCTTTGAGATTGTTGACATGACTTATCACTTGTTCTGTTATCATTATTTTATAGTCAGTCCCATTAACCTCAAATTCTTTTGAACTCATATGCCATTTTCAAATTCTTTTGCTTATAATGTTTTTCAGAGAAAAATAATTAATGTTTGATTCAATATCTAATCAAAATACAATGTAATCTAATGCTGATGCATCACTGATTAGTCGTGTGTGCTTTGAACCCATGACATATCCATTTTTGATATCGCTTGCAGGAATCCATCTGTTTGTTGAGGTATAATGTCTTTTTTCGGCCAATTCTCTTTCTATTGTCTCAATGTCAAATTCTCCTTCTTCTACTTCCTGTGTTGTAAGATGTTTGATTGTGACAAGAATTTTTGTAACTTTAACACGGTCACCAAATTTCCATTTTGCTGGAGGGTTCTCATCAGAAACTTCAAGTACTTTGATCTTCATCTGTTTGTTTCCAAAAGCATCGTGACTGATGAGTGTTCTTTCATCAGTAAATTCCTCAAAACTAACTCTTGAATTTACTTCTGCATCAGAAACTGTCTCGAGTAGAGATTCTGGTTTTACTTCAACTGATCCAATATCTGCTTTTTCTTCAGACAACATATTTTCATACATCTTATCCTTAAAAAACGATTTGTAAATTCAATAGAGTTAGACACTATGCCTTTGTTTTGTTTTAAAAGGCATATTGCATTCTTTGAGAAAAATTTCTTTTCTTATTCCTTGTATTTTTGCAAAAAATTTACCCTCATAGGTACATACACAATCCGTAATTTCCTGTGATTCGTCCCAAATTTTGTAAAACTCTCTTAATTCTCTGCTTTCGTACTTTCCTAAGCCTATTCTTTTTTTTGAGAGAAATTTGAATGCTAAAAGCACATTCCTTTTTTTATAAATATCAAATGTCTTAATCCATTCTAGACATCGTTCAATCTGATCAGATGGTACTGGGAGCGATGTACTAGTTCCAGATTTTGCCTCGATGGTAAATATGATGCTGTCTTCAGTATTTACTGCCAATACATCAGGTAATGCAATACTGGGAGAACCAAGTCTAAATGCCTTCCATTTGTCTGCACCATTGAATCGTTTTACTATTGTATCTTCCCACTGGTACCCTCTTTGTCGACGTATCCTGGCAGCTTTTTTATTATTTGCTTTAGTTTTTTTAATGATCTTTGGTTTAATGATTGTCAATGTTTCAGATTTTCTTCTCAATGACAAATTGTTCACAATATTAGATATAGTAAGGTAGGTAATTACAGAATAACTCTTCATAGTAAAGTGATTTTGACATGTATTTTGTAATTATTTTAACAATCTAGCATATTATATCAAAATATTTTTGATCTAGAGTAATTCTTTTTTTGTTTTTGAGAATCAAGATAACTTAATTTTTTTATCTTCAAAGTAGAAAAGGTATGAAAAATTATTCCTGAAACAAATTACAATTTTTTCAACACATGTTATATCTTTTTGAATATAATTACTACCAGTTCAACAATTCTGAAATCCTTCCACATTTCTAATATGTAAATAGTTATAGATTGCAGATTGATTATTGTCTGAGATAATTATTGAAAAATTACTAGAACAGCGAGACTTCTATCTAAATATGCTAAAACACCTCGATTTTCAATCAATTATGGATCCTTCTAAAAAAGAACTTGAAAATATTAAAAAATTAAAAACAAGCACAGTTGATCAAATAATAAAAGTAGAACAAGAAATTGCCTTTCTTCTATCTAAAAAATCATACTAATCTATGAGTTTATCAAACCCATTTATTTTACAAAAATCATGTTAGATGAACTTGTTAAAAATCTGGTTCACGTTAAGCAGGATTTTGCAAAAAATTATGATGGAAGTGCCCATATTCAAGAAGTGATGCCTTCTTTTGTTTCCAAAGAATTTCCAATAGATGCTCATCATTTACAGATGCTTCATAATTTTGCTCAAAAAAATCCAATATACTTTAATTCATTTGAACAAAAAATAGCAGGGATTTCATGCACTGTCTATGAAGGAGACATCAATCAATATTGGCTAAACAGCATAAAACATGGTACTAGTTGTCAGCCATTTTACCCAACATGGATAATGTCGGCTTTTGTTATGGTCTCTATTGCAGAAAGATTAGGGTACAAAGAATTAGTAGACATTGGTTCTGGAGATGGAAGAATTGCATTCTGTGGAAAAATTTTAGGATTAATTTCACATAGTATTGAAATTGATGAAATGCTAGTTGAATTACAAAAAACAATTAGCATCTCTACAAATCAAAACTTTGATCCAAAATGTAAAGACGCATTAGAGTTTGATTACTCCCAACTTCAATTAATACATCCTGTATTTTTTATTGGTGGTCTTCCTCAAATGGGCGGAGATGTTTTAGCAACTAGTATTATTGATAAAATAAATTCAATTTCCAATTTAAAAGACAATACGGGATTAGTATTTGCTGGAACTCATTCTAAAAGACAATTATCAAGTAATATGGATAATGGCGGGTGGAGTTCACTTATTGAAAAACATCATCTGAATGTAATAGATACAGTTTCATTACCCACAATATGGACTTTTGATCAAAAAATTGAAACGCCTTACATTTATACAAAATTCAGTTAACATAAAAAAAATGATTTCCATTAGAAATACCACATTTTGAAATTTTAACTATTTGATTTATCTTGGGAATTTCTGAAATTTTTGCAATTACTTTTACTACACCTTCAAACTCTACTACGCAAAAATATTCCTCATTTTGTCTTGAAAACTCGATAATTTTACCTTTAAAATCCCCTTTTTTTAGAGATACAGGGCCAAAGCAATGATTACAAAAATCTGAATCTGGCCAAACAATTTTCTTGCAAACAGTACATTCAGGAATGCAGAATTGTCCTTGAGATAATTCAGATTCAAAACTCATTTTTCTAAAACCAAAACCGTTGAAGATGTCGCAGCTGCTGACATGTTATGAACCAATCCCACTTTGGCACTGTCAACCTGTCTATTACCTGCATTTGATTGAAGCTGTTGAGTGATTTCTATAGTTTGAGCTATACCTGTTGCACCAAGAGGGTGACCTGAACCAATCAAGCCGCCTCTAGGATTTATTTTAAAATTATCTGTTTCATGAAGAGCCTTAACTATACCAATTCCATCACCTGTACTAGAAAACCCAAGTGACTCTAATGCTATAGGTTCACAAACAGAAAACGCATCATGTATTTCTACAACATCAATATCTTCTGTATTGTGGTTTGCCATTTTTAATGCAGTTTGCCCGGCTAGTTTAGTGGATTCCATTGAGCTAAATGATGCATGTTTTGTAAATCCTGCCGAAATTGTTTTTTGACCAATACCTGTAATCCATACTGGCATGTCAGTGATTTTTTTAGCTGCTTCTTCAGATGCAAGAAGAATTGATGCACTACCAGTGCAGGGTCTTGAACAATTTAATACCCTAAGATCATCTGTTAATTTTTTTGAATTCATAACATCTTGTACTGTACAAGTATCCATTGTTAATGCATTTGGGTTTTCTTTAGCTTGTTTGTGATTTTTTACTGAAACTATTGCAAGGTCTTCATCTGAAATTGAAAATTCACGTTTATAGGATTTTGTAAAAATAGAAGCCCAGAATATCGGATGTTTGAATTCTCCTCTAGAATTATCCCATTCCAAGATTTGTCCTGGACTATCATATCTTTCGGCTCCACTAATTAGAACCATATCTGCAAGACCTGATGCAATATAGGAATATGCTGAAACTATCGCATTCGTGCCTGAATTACAGAGACTTTCAACTGAATGAGCAATTTTTGGTTGAATTCCCGCCATTTCTGATAAAATTGGGGAAAGATATTTTGAATTACTGTTTGTAGAAACTAAAACAGCATCAATATCATTTCGATTAATTTTAGGATTATTATCAAAGAGATTTTTTGCCGACTTGAGTAAAACTGATTCTATTTTTTGATCATCTTTTGTAAATGGAGTTATACCATATGCTGCTATTACTACCTTTACCATCTTATTCATCTAGAAATGTTTTCTTTAATAATTTGAAAGATTCGGATACATCTCCAATTGGGTTGAATTGAATTATGGGTAAATCGATTCCTACTTCTTTAAAATTTTGAAATTGTTTTTTGCATTCTTCGGGAGTGCCAGATACTACAAGTGATTTTAGCATAGAGTCAGTAACAAGTTCATGATTTGACTTGAAACCTGATTTTTTAAATTCATCAAAGATATTAGATGTTTCATTTTTAAAACCATTTTTAGCTAAAAATTCTCTATATACTTTTCCTACTGATACATAAAATGCCAGCGTTTTTTTAGCCCGATTAATTGCAGTTTTAGAATCTTCTGCAACACAAGTGATTATTTGACATGTAACATCTATTTTTTTCTTTGATTGCATTTTTGTTATTGTTTCTTTCATTTCATTTAATGGTCGTAGATAGAAAATCACACCATCTGCGATATCCCATGTTAAATTAACCATCTTTTGATTTACAGCAGCCATGTAAATTGGAATTAAATCTCTTTTTGGTTTTATCAATAAAGTAAAATTCTTTAATTCAAAAATGTTTCCAGTATAGTTAACTAGTTTTCCTGATAACACTAATCTAATTATTTCAACATATTCTTTCATCCTTTCTAATGGTTTTTGAAATTTGTAACCATGAAAAGTTTCTACAATAGGCAAACTACTTGTCCCAAGGCCTAAAATCAATCTTCCGTCAGAAAGAGTGTCTACCGTGGCAGCGCCCATTGCAATAGCTGCTGGGCTTCTGGAATAGATGTTGATAATTGATGACCCTATTTTTTGTGTAGTTGTCCTATTTGAAACAGCACTTAGCATTGAGAAATTTTCCATTCCCCAGGTTTCGGGTATCCAGATTGTATCTACATTAGTTTTAGATAATATTTCTGAGCATTCTAGAACCTGGTTTACTGAAAGCAGTGAGCCTAAACTACATGCAATGCGCATGAAAATTGTATACATATTGGATATTCTAGTGTTCTGTTTTAGTAATGGGTTAATTTTGATTGAGGCGGAGGATTATGAGATCAGATGAAAATCATAAGCATTGAGTGAACAAATTTTAACTGAAAAAACATCCCCCGAGCCAAACTTTTGGAATAATGCTACAAAATACACTTCAGTTAGCAATGATGAACCATTTGTTGAAGAAGTAGCATACATGATGGTTACATTGCACAGAACAGGGGCATAATCAAAACCTATTTTATTATTTTCTCTACTTCAAGTGAACTATCTTCCATGTCTTTGAAAGAGTCTATTGAGAACCACTTTACATTTTTAAATTTGATTGTATTGAGTTTATTTTTTTTTGCATATTCTGGAAAAAGGGTTTTTTCTATGTCTCCTTGATTTGGTAAATCTTTGAGTATTTCCTTTTGAAGATGATATATTCCGGCATTCATCCACAAATCTGAAATTGCTACTTTTTCTCTAAATTTTGTGATTTTATCACCACTTGTTTCTAAAATACCAAATTTAGTTTGTAATTCAATAGATGCTATGGCATTTGGTTTTTTCTTAAGTTTTGTTAAATCAATATTTGTTATTATGTCTCCATTAATTACAAAAAAAGATTTGTCATCTATCATTTTTCCTGCTTTTTTTATAGCTCCACCAGTTCCCAAGGGTTTCTTTTCAATTGAAAACACTATTTTAACACCCATATTTTTCATAGTTAGATAGTTTTCAATCATTTCTGTTTTGTATCCTGTACAGATAATTACTTCGTTTACACCAAATTTTTTTAGATATTTTATCTGCCATTCAATAATTGGAATGTTCTTTATTGATACAAGAGGTTTTGGCACGTAATCCGTTAAAGGTCTTAATCTTTTACCACGTCCACCAGCTAAAATTATTGCTTTCAACTATCAGAGTCTTATTTTTAGAGTATATAATAATGAAATAACTTTAATCTAAATTAATATCACAAACTCTTCTTTTATAGTATTATGAAGTGTCAAATAAAACTAAAAGATTGATCTATTGTTTTTAGGTCTGTTAATATCTTTGGAGTGTTTTGAAGTTGACTGGTACTTAATTGAGATATAGTAACAACATAATGCTTCTTTTGATACAAATAGTGCTTTTGTAATTGAAAAATATCCATATTTCCTACTTTTGTAACAATTTCTAGGGTTGCAACATTAGACCAGTCATCAATTTTTTGATTTACTATACAAGCACCTAATGAAAGCATAGAATATTTGAAGCGTTAACTTGTTGTATGAGATTATCGTATGCTGCATTACTTATTGTAACATTTACACTGGGAGAAAATGGTTTTACCTCTTCATTGAAATTGATTATCATATCAATTATTATTTTACTCTTTTTGTTTTGTTTTATCATTACTAATCATTTCTTCCATTTTTTTTGCAAATTCATTATAGATCTTTTCAAGGTCTTTTAGAGGTAGTTCAATTCCCAATATCCTCATGGTTTTGTTCCAAGATTCAATGTATTTTTCATCATCAAACCCCTTTCCCAAAGTTTCAGCAATAGAATTGACCCCCTCTATTTTTCCTAATGAATAGATAGCAATCTCTCTTTTAGTTAGCATACTCTTAGTTTCCTTCTGTCAGATAGTAATGTAATTCAGTATAACATTCTACACAATATTCCTCAAAATCAGTATGATCACAATCATAAACTTTGGATACATCGTTGTTACATTTTGTGCAAGTGGGCATATGATTTTACTCGTTAATTGACTTTTTTATCTTTATTCCACCTAATGCGGCAATGATTGCACCTATTGCAATTAATCCACCACCTTCACCCGCCATTCGGGCAGGATTTTCAGCCTCTCCTGCACTGACTATCGAAATTGCACCACCAATAATTATCAATATTCCAGTTACAATTAGCATTATGCCTAGTCCTTTGAAAGGAGGTTTTCTAGAAATAAAAAATGCAATAAATGACAAAATTATTGGAGGAAATCCCAGTCCTATTCCTCGCGTCATTGCATCTAATGGCAGGAATCCATCACCTGCTCCACCACCACCAACCATGACATCGATACCATATATTATTAACATGATAATCGAAATGCCAGATAGTATGTGTGGAATAGAAACCATGATTGAATTAATTTTTAATTAATTAATAAACGTATTACGAGATATTGGGACTAGGTTTTTTAAATTTTAATTTAATGGAGAGGCTCAATGGTTACTTTTTCTTTGAGTATTTTTAGTTTCTTCAATAATTGCTCTACTGTCTCTCCATGTTCCGCAACTAAATTAAAATGTCCAAGTTTTCGTAAGGGTTTTGAAATTTGTTTTCCATACATCTTTAGATAAACATTGGGCTCTGAGAGAGTTATTGGTGCATACTTACCTTCAAATGACTTTATTCCTAAGATGTTGTACATTATAGTATTGTGGATAAGTTTTGTACTCCCAAGATCAAGGCCCAAAATTGCTCTGAGATGTTGCTCAAATTGAGACGTTTCACTTGATTGTAATGTATGATGGCCAGAATTGTGAACTCTTGGTGCGATTTCATTAATTAATACATCATCGTTTTGTGTCACAAACATCTCTATACCAAAAATACCAGCGCCCTTTAGAACCGCCATAGTTTTTTCTGCAATTTGCTCTGCTTTTTTTGTAACCTCCTCAGTAACTCTGGCAGGAGCAATTGTCTCACGTAGTATATTGTCATCATGAATATTCTCAACTAGAGGATATGTTTTGATTTGACCTTTAGTGTTTCGTGATCCAATCACTGATACTTCCATGCAAAATGGAACAAATTTTTCTAACAACAAATTTTGTCCTTTAAAATAATCAAATGCTTTCTGGACATCATCTTGTGAATTGATTTTAAAATTGCCTCTACCATCATAAGCGTCCCTTCTTGCTTTTAGTAATGCTGGATACCCAAATTTTTTCAAACCTTTCTTAACATCATCGATATTTTTTATTTTAATAAATTCTGGAACTGGAATGTTATTTTCTAGCAAGAACGATTTTTGCAAAAATTTGTCTTGAATGATTCTAAGTGTTTCAGGAGAGGGGTTTATCTCTGAATTTTTTTCTACGGATTTTAAAACATCACTATCACCAGATTCAATCTCATAGGTGATGATGTCCGATTTGTTAGCCAAATCTACAATAGCATCTTTGTTTTTGAAATCTGCAATAATCTGCTCGGCGCCGACTTGTGCTGCAGGACAGTTTTCAGTAGGATCCAATACTATTATTTTTGATATGTGTTCGGGCATTTTCTTGGCTGCTTCTGTAATCATCATTCCAAGTTGTCCTCCTCCGATAATTCCAAGTATTTTTCCCATCACATCAATCAGGAACTATGGATTAAAAATAGCTAATGCTGATTTGACTGAATTTGTAGAATTTTTGCAGTAGTTATTGTTAATTACTTTCTAGTTTTTTCTAATGCTATGACATATTCAAGAAAGCCTCTAGTCGGAATCATAATGGGGTCTAGTTCAGATAGTAGAATTATGCAAGGTGCATCTGAAATCTTAGATGAATTTAAAGTCAAACATGAAGATCAAATTGTATCAGCACATAGAACTCCAGCTAGATTAGCTGAATATGCAAAACATGCTGAAAAAATGGGATTCAAGGTGATCATAGCAGGAGCTGGTGGGGCTGCACATTTGCCTGGAATGATTGCATCTCACACAATTATTCCTGTGATTGGTGTTCCAATACTTGTCTATAATGACAAGAACCTAAAAAAAACAGATACTTCAAAATTTTCTGCATTTGGTGGATTGGATTCACTATTGTCAATTACAGAGATGCCATCAGGATCTCCAGTAGTATCTGTAGGAGTCAACAAAGCTGGAAACGCGGGAATTTATACGATGAAAATCCTTGCAAATGAATTTCCAGATTTGAAAAAGAAGTTAAAACAACACAAAACTGCTCAACATGATTCAGTCATGAAAGAATCAGAACGATTAAAGAAAGAAGGCCTTTCAAAATTTGCTAAAAAAATCAACTAGCCTACGTCATCAACGTGAATTGTATGTTCTTCTTTTGTAGTGCCTCAATTAGCAGATCTGCTTGTTCTTTTCCCTGTGTTTCAAGACTTAAAGTGACTCCAGCTGAGCCTGCATTAATGTTTGAGCTAAGCCTATCGTGAACCACTTCTACAATGTTTGCATTTGCCAAGGTTATTTCATCGACAATTTCTTTGAATGCACCAGGTCTGTCAGGCAATAATATTGATAATTTGAGTAAACGACCCATTGCTGCAAGACCTTTGTCTACAATCTGACCTAGGAGATACATATCCACATTTCCTCCTGCGAGAATCACAACTACTTTCTTGCCAGGTGCAGGTTTCTTGCTAATCAAGTATGCTAAACTTGCTGCTCCTGCAGGTTCTACAACAAACTTCATTCGTTCCATCAGCAAAAACATTGCTTTTGTAATTTCTGTATCATCTACAAGAACAATTTTGTCTATAAGCTCCCTAATTATTGCAAATGTGAGCTGTCCAGGAATTTTTACAGAGATACCGTCTGCAATTGTTCTAGCACCACCACTTGCAGTAATAGAGCCTTTCTTAAGTGACTCATACATTGATGGAAAGGATCTTGATTGGATTCCTACTACTTTGATATGAGGATTTTTTTCTTTAATTGCAATTAAAATTCCTGCAGCTAATCCGCCTCCACCTATTGGAAGGTAAACTTCGTCCACATCTGGCAAGTCATCTAGTATTTCAAGTCCTATGACCCCCTGAGCTGCCATAATTTGAGGATCATCAAAAGCATGAATCATAGTTGCTCCAGATTTTTGAGCTATCTCTTTTGCTTTAGCAGAGGACTCATCATAGTTTATTCCCTCCAATATTACATTAGCACCATAACCTTTAGTTGCTGCAACTTTTGCAGGCGATGCATTTTTTGGCATTACTATGGTACAAGGAATTTTTTCTAATGATGATGCAAATGCTACCCCTTGAGCATGATTTCCTGCAGATGCTGCAACTACGCCATGTTTTTTCTCTTCATCAGATAATGATTTAATTTTGTAGTAGGCTCCTCGAATTTTAAATGAACCTGTTTTTTGTCGAAACTCTGCTTTAAGATAAACATCAGATTTTGTAAGATCACTAAATGTGGGCGAATGAATCAGAGGAGTTTTCTTAATCTCATTTCCACGTAATGAGTTTGCTTTGAGTATTTCATCATATGATGGGTTCATTGGAAATGTTTGCTAGTAAAATGGTGTATTTGACTTCTTCTATACCATATTTGCATCTTTAGTCAAATTTTATGGGTAAATTTTCAGAAATGCCTAAATAGTTTAAAAATGTCGTTCAAATCATATCGAGGGATCGGAAACTCCCCTTTGAGAAAACTTCTCATTTTCCGGTTTCCTTGATCTTAATTTATTACTGAATCACTTTTTGTAATTCATCTAATCTAGTTATGATGTTCTCTTTAACTGAGTTAGACATTTTTCTTGGATCAAATAATCCCTCTCTGTTTTTATTTTTTACAAATTCCAAATCGAAGAGACACAAACATCCTTCTTCTCCATTAACTAATCTAGCATCATCAATCAATACAGGAGTGGTTTGATAGGTTTCAACTAAAAGAGAATCAAGTTCATCAAATAATTTCTTCTTTTTTTCGGATAGTTCTTGAAAGTCTACCCCGGTATTTTTTTCAATTTTTGAATAAACTTTCTCTCTAAGCTCATCATTTTCATAAAATATCTCAAACAATTTTTGATGATCAAAGTCCTTGTATCCCATCTCCTTTAACGTGTTTAAAACAAACTGATCACTATTATCTGAAAGTTGTTGTTCTTTGTTTTTTGTCAAGTCTACAATATTGGCCAATTCTTTTTGACAATCAATTACTCTTTGATCTGGTTTGTAATATAACAATACATGAAATTGTAAAGACAGGTGACCTGATAACAAATAACTGCCTTCCATTATCTCAAATTTTGTGAATATTCTTCTAATGTCTTCATTATTGGAAATTGATACATCTTGAAGTGACCACTCTTTTAGACTATTATTGATTTTTTGAAAATAATCCGATATTTGTTTTGGATCAAATGTTTTTTGTTCAGTAATCGTAGAATCGCCCATCATTACTTTGACATCAATCATTTTTGTCAGATTTGAGATATTTGAGAGAAACAGTTTTTGGATTACTTCATTTTTTTGATTTAGTTGTTGAATAAATTCATTAGGGGATCTTGTACCTAAGCGCACAAGAAATAGCAAATTATTGCTCTCCTTAAACCTTCATCAATATCTAAATAGATAAAATAGTATTTCTAGTCATGGACAAATCCAAAATTATCTGTTTTAACTGTAGTGTGGAGATTACAGAGTATTATAATCAAGGATATAAAGGGACGAGAGGGAAATGTCCCAGTTGTGGAATTGATTTTCCCCTAGAATAGGTAATTACAATGAATGAAGATAAATCCAAAGTAAATAAGGAACCAGAAAACCCCTCAGAAGATAGCATTAATGTAGTGGATATGCTTCTTAGCAAAACTCAAGGACAAACCTTTGATTCGGAAACAATGATTTTAGAGACTCAAAAAAGGGTATGGGGGGCTCTCAAAAAAGGATACGAGTACGTAGGAATGATTAATGACTCAGAACAATTTCTGAGAAAAAATGTATTTTCTAAATTAGATATGGTAGTACTTTATGTAGATTTAGTGGGTTCAACTACAATGGCATTAGAAATGCCTGAGGAAAAAATTGCAATCATAATAAGTTCTTTTTCCCAAGAGATGGC
>Ga0224503_10000269_pt1 | contig 15624 bp, 19 predicted proteins | sample SF_Oct11_sed_USG_2_FD_169106 | JGI IMG/M metagenome (GOLD analysis project Ga0224503, IMG submission 169106) | Sediment microbial communities from San Francisco Bay, California, United States - SF_Oct11_sed_USGS_21 | ecosystem: Environmental > Aquatic > Marine > Sediment | place: USA...
CACTAATCTTACCAAAAATTTCCCACAATGCTGACATCTCATTGTAGGATTGACATCCATCATTGTCGATTATATGTTGCATTTTTTACAGTTCTATGTTGGCATTTGTCAGTAATATGCAAATCTCAGATATGCAATTGATTGTATCAATTTCAAAAAATATGTAGATGGAGAATGTATTGGGTAAAAGAGTGTTGACCTAGATCGAATCAACTTTCAATAAATATTTTCAAATTATGACACAATGCAATTAGAATTTCATGATAGGAATATGTCATTATTGTAATCAGGAAAGGCAAATGTGTCATACATGGATATACTACTAAAAAACAGAGAGAAAACAGTACTGCTGTGCCCTGAATGCAGGGAGTTGGACCTCTCATGATAGGATTATTTTAAATCAGATAATATCCTAGAAAGACAATGAAATCTCAATCGTGTCGAAATTGTGGTAAGGAATTGCAACAAAGTCAAAGAATTTACCCAAGTTGCGGAAAAGATAGTGGGTATGACGATACAAACAAAAGTAAATGAATTTATGGAACTTCAAATTTGTTTACGCCAATAACTAACATGTGATATCCAGTTACATCTTCAATGTCTGTTTTCTCAGATAGTCAAGTCTTCCTTTGTCTTTACAACTAGAGTGAGTATGTGATCTATCTTTTGGAAGGAATTTGATCTCTTCTTCTCCACGTTAAACGTCTATGAATTGAATTGTACTCATCAGCTATGTGTAATTCTTTTTTTGTAAGAGCTGGAATGCCTACATGGTGTATTGGTATCATCCCATGGCTGATAAGAATTTCACGATATTGCTGGAAATATCTGCCTAATTCCTCTTTCAAAAATAAAGCATGATCTTCAAACTGTTTTGATTCAGAAATTTTACGTTCATTTCTTAACCTTTGAGATTTATTTTCTACTTCATTGATATTTTTTTGTCTTCTTTTGAATCCCGTTACAATAAAGTTTTCAAACGCCATCAAAATACACCTAAAGTGCAGTATTATGAGTAGATATGAAACTATTTTGCTTATTTTCAGATATAATCTCAAATTTAGAATCTGATCATTGATTTTATTTTGATTGATATAATTTTTTTGTGATTTTTGTTTTACACTAAAGAATGATGTCATAATGATTAATCAAAGTTAAAATGTGAATTTAACGTCAATTTTGTCAATGGATTTCATGCTTGAAGAAGAGTTGATAGATTTGATGACCTTCTGTCTTCAAAATCCAGAATCTGTGGAAATACCAGATAAACACAAAAGAATTACTGAAATTGGCCATGAATTGTATGCTGATGGCGGTGTTGATGCTCTGGAGAATTTCTTTTTTGTATTGAAAAATAGAATTACGGAAGAAATAGAAAAAGATCCATCCCATATGCGTTCACTGTGGAATGGCCTTACTGATGAATGGCAGTACTAAATTTCTTTAGTGAGAAGTTTATCCTCTGCCGATTCTGAAAATGGTTGTACTACATGTTGGGCATGTGCCCTTGATTGCAGGTTTACCATTTTTCATGGTGTATGGTTTAGGGCCGCCGATTTCTCGTTTGTCTCGGCACTTTACACAATATCCTATTGTCATAATTGTATTAGACTTTAGGTGATATTAGCCAGGACTTGTTGAACTTTTTTTACTATTAGACAAATCTCCGATCCGATTTATTGTGCTTCGGACCCATTTTTTTGTATCCGACATTTCTGTAATCAATTTAGGAACAAATTCTTCGTGTTTCTTAAATAGTGTGTGAATTTTTTGGAGAAATTATTTTGTAAAGTTTTAGCTAACACTGATTTCTAATGAGGTTTGTTCAGATACTGCATTGTGTTTCCATGGAAATCCTTCCCAGACAAAAATTTCGGCAGTAAATATTCCTGATTCTTTTGGAATCCATGATATTGATTGTTCAAACTTTTGATGAGGATTCAACTCTACTCCAACTACCCATCCAACTGAAACAACAAATCCATTTTCATTTTTAACCTGAACAATATATGCAATCTTTTGAGTTTTCTCTTGATTGTTTATCACATCAGCTGAAATTTGCACTTGTTGATCTACGTTTATTGAATTTCCTAATGAATCACCAAATGCGTTAACTAGTTTTGGATCGATTATTGTTGTTCTTTCAGATTCAGTTATTGCAAATACTTCTGTGATACTGACAGTAAACACTAATAGAATAACTAGTGACCAAATCCCCTTGCCTGACACAATTTTTGGACATTTTTTAGTTACAAAAGCGTTTCTGCATCAATATTTTATGTTTCAACTGTATATTCTTTAAAATTTCTCTAGATTTTCTATGACCGTACTCTTATTTGTAATAATTTTCCCTGGATTAAGTATGTTTTCAGGATCAAAAAATTTCTTGATTTCTTTGAAAATTTGATAGTTTTTTGCTCCATATTGTTTTCTAATGAATTCGGAACGAGCCAGTCCATCTCCATGTTCGGCAGTAATTGTTCCTCCAAGTTTGATTATTTCATCAAAATATTCAATTGCCATTTTTTTGACAATTCCAATTTTTTGTCTGTTTGAAATTAAACGTACATGTACATTTCCATTTCCTGCATGTCCATAAACAATAGATCTGGTGTTGTATTTTTTATTTATTTTATTTAGTATTGAAAATAACTTTGGAAGATCTTTCAATGGGATTGCTGCATCTTCAATCACATGTGGAACTCTTTTTTCTTTTTTAATTGATTTTAGACTGTATTGTAGTGATGAATCTCTATATCTCCACCATTGATTAATTTCTTCTTTTTTTTGTAATTTTTTAACAATTTTCCCAGTAACTATTGATTTCAATTGTATTTCATGTGGAATAATTTTTTCATCATATTCTACAAACAGTAAGCATTTACTTTTCTTGTTGAATTTGAACTTTATTTGATTCAGTGTGGTCCTATCTACAAATTCTATTGCAGCTGGGTCTGTATTGTTTATTTCAATGCAGTTTTTTGCAGCATTGTTTATTGATTTGTATTCTATAACAAAAAGAATTCTTTTCTTTGGGCTGCTTTTGATTTTTAGTTTTGCTGATAAAATAATGCCTAGTGTTCCTTCAGAACCTATGATAACTCTATGTGAATCCTTGGTTGTTTTTATTTTATCTATTCTGTACCCTGATGAGTTTTTAGTAACATTTGGAAATTTTTTACTTTCTATATTATTTGCAAATTTTATAATTTTATCTGCAATTTTTTTATTTTTTGGAAGAGTTATTTTCTTTCCTTTTCCATCCACAAATGTAATCTCTTCTACATTGTCAATTACACTTCCGTATTTTAGACTTCTACTTCCACTTGCATTATTACCTAGCATTCCTCCTACTGAACAAAAAGAGCCAATTGATGGATTTGGTGGAAAGAATTTCTTTTTCTGTTCTAGTTTTTTGTCTAGATTACCTTTCATTGTCCCTGGACCAACAGTGATAGAATTTTTACCGATCTTAGTTGAATTAAAATTTCTCATATCTAGTATTATTCCATTATTTAATGCACTACCAACAAGCCCAGTACCTGCACCGCGTACAGTAACTGACATTTTGCTCTTTTTAGCAATCTTGATGGTATCAATTACATCTTTTTCATTTTTTGGTACTACTATTATTTTTGGAATTATTTTATATGAGCTTGAATCAACTGAATAAAATTCTCTAAATGCTTTATTTGAAAATACTTCTCCTTGAATTGTTTTCAGTAGTTTTTTGTGAATTGATTTTTTCATGTGGTGAATCTAAATTTTGATTCTATAGTAATCCCATCTTTCAGGATCAAATAAAGTGACAAACTCTGCTTGTTCTTTATCTATTCTTGCTCTGATGACATCGCGTAACGCAAAACTTGTCATATACATGTATTTCATAGAGTGGCTTTGCATGATAAACATGTGGCGCATCTCGCTGCCGCCCTTTAATCCCCAATATCCCATCTTAAGCGCCAGGGGTTCTAAAAATACTGTATTCCCTATACCGTAATTTTCGTCTCTGATTTCTTCACGTAATTTGTATTTCTCAAGTGGTCCTCCCTTTGAAAATCCTACAATTTCACCATTTTTGTTATTTAGTCTTAATGTGTTGATGATTATTTGTGGATCTTTAATTGATTTTTCAAAATTTTCTTTTTCAAATTGTAATGGCGTTGGTAATTCCATGAATATCTCATATAGTGTTTTGATAAATTTAGGATCTTTTCTTGTTGACATACATTCTATTGTTGGAACTAGTTTGAGATTTTCATAGGAGTAATTTGCTTGAATCGTAATTTCTTGTTGTCTTATTTTCATAAATGATAATACTGTATCAAAATAATTCTTCCTCATTTCTTTAGGTAGTATTTTTAAAATGCTTTTTACCATATCTGTTTCTTTATTTAATAATTCTTCAAAATATGCAACTGCACTTCTTATAATTAATGATGGTCTCCATGCAAGCGCATGTGCATTCATTTTTGCCATTTCCATAGCTTTTACAAAATCTCCTAATGCATAACCACTGATTCTATCTACTACTGATAAATATTGACCCATTTCCATAATATGTTCTTGATATGTCAAGTTGTTTTTTGTTAAATCTGATTTGTCAAAACAGTATTTTATTTGTGCTTCAGCATTTTTTTTCAGTTCTCCAATCCATGGATATGTAGTTCTCAAAATTAACACCTTGATAATTTCTAAATCCATATTCACTGCATTAATTAATTGAAGAAGTTTTTTATCCATGGAAATAAACTTTAAAACACTTTCTTCATGAGGTTTGTCTACACTTTTTTGAGGATCAAAATCGTGAAACAATGCTGCAACATATAGATATTTTATATCCTCGTTTGTGATCTCAATCTTTTTTTGTTTTGCAGCTAAGAGTGAAACGTATGTTACTTCTAATTCATGATTGATGTTATGATATCCATAGTATTCTGTTCCAAGACCTTGACTTTCAAACAAGTCGATGGTGTAATCTAACATCTCAACATAACTATCCTCTGCTATTCCATTTTCTATCATTAAATTGAGAATTTCATTTCTCATTGAATGAGTATTTGCAAATTGTTGCAATACAAATATGTGGAAATTAGTGTTTTTAAAGATGTTCTTTAATTTTTTGGCTCTTTGATCCTTTTTTTGACTGTATTTAGAAAGATTCAATAGAATTACGATTTGTGCATTTTTGAATGCCATTTAACAAGGATTTACTAGATCATTTGATTGAATTCAATAAAAAAAACTCTTCCGAATTTTTACTATACCTCAATGATGTCACTTTTGTTTTAACTGATACACAAATTACAAATTCTCCAATACCTGTCAATGAACCTACTACTCGTGGAGGGGTGTATTTTTCAGATAAATTTGCCTACAAAATGAATGGACTGATTAAAGATCTATCTGTTGTTCCATTATTAACAAGTAAAATGCTTGGACCTAATACTGAATTTGGCGAACTCAGAATTACTACTCGAATTGAATCTGATGGAAAACCTGTTAATCTGGAAATTTTTACCAATCTTACAAACAGTGTTCAGACCCCTGATTCAATTGAACTTAGTATGATAATTGTAAAACTTGAATCCTTCTAGTTAACTTTGAGATATCTGTCATATTTTTCTCTGAGTTCTTTATCTGAAAGTATTTCATATGCTTTGTTTAGTTCTGCCATTTCATTCTCAGAGTCTTCTTTTGTTTTATCTGGGTGTGTTTTCATTGCAAGTTCTCTAAATTTCTTTTTAATTTCATCTGGTGTTGCATTTTTTGATACTCCTATGACATCATAATAGTTGGGTAGTTCATCATTGTTTGCAGCATCGCGAAATTCTTTATCTTCTTTTGTGTTTCTCCTTTGACCTAGTTCTTCATAATCATCTCCCCAATCTGAATGGTATTTTTCAAACGTTTTATCTTTTTTTGATTCTAAATCTCCTTTATCATATGATGTCTTTCTTCGAAGTATGATGTCTCTTGCTAAAAATAAAAATATTGCAATTACTGCAATTGCAAAACCTGAAAAGAGAATAATTTTTTCCTCATCTGTTACCTCAAGATCCATGTCTAGATTGTTATTCTGTGCATTTGCAGATTGTACTCCTCCAAAAATAATTATAGAAATTACAAAAATCCAAAACTTGTTCATTTTTTCTTACCTATGATAATCTAAAATCTTCTTTTGTAGTATTTAGAACCACATGAGTTATTGTGTTTTCCACATTTGGAATGATTGCTAGACTCTTTACAAACTTACTCAATTCGTTTCTTTCCTTGAATTTTGCTATGATTATGGTGTCTGTTGACCCTGTAATATCATATACTCCACAGACATTTTCAAACTTTGATATTTCATCTTCAATATCCATTATCTTGTCATTTTTAGCAATAATTTCAATAATTGCAGTAAGTGAATACCCGATCTTTTCGTGATTAATAATTGCGGTATATCCTTGAATTATTTTTTCTTTTTCAAGTTTTTTGATTCTAGATAATACTGTCACAGTTGACATTCCTAGTTTTAGGGAAAGCTGTCTTGCAGATTGTCTTGCATCCACCAATAAGTTTTTGAGAATCCTTTCATCTGTCTCATCTAGATTCATATTATACTATGGTGAAGAATTCATTTAAATTTTCAGTCAATTCTTGTACAATTGTTTAGTTTTATCTAATTATTTTTGATTTTAAATTTTCATATTTAATACAAATGCTGTATCTAATCATTTATGGTTCAAATAAGTGATCTTGTGAAGCAAGGACAATCCCTGATGGATGATGGAAAATTTGATGATGCTCTTGGATTCTTTGAACAAGCACTTCTTTTGAATCAAGATGATCCTGATCTTTGGAATTGCAAAGGAGTTGCACTTCGTAGCCTGGGCAGATACGAGGAATCTATGGAATGTTTTAACAAATCATTGGAAATTGAACCTAGGGATAAATATGCATCTTGATTTAAACAAAATATCTCCTTTTCCAAATTGGTTATAGTATAATGATCGCTGATTTAATTATGACTTTTTCTTCTGTTGTACAGTGACTCATCAACAACTATGCCGACAATCGATAGTATCTGAAATAAAAAATCAGTTTATTATTAACAAAATATTATCAAAGACAATGAGTGCTAAAACAGAAAAGATGCTGATACAAGCTTTAGAGTATGTTGAGGATGGAAATTATTCTGATGCATTGAAACTTTATGATTTAGCCCTTCGAGAAGAACCTAATAATACAAGTGTACTCGTTGACAAGGGTGCCACATTACAAAACATGGGTAAATTGAAACTTGCTATTCGTTGCTATGACAAAGTTCTCGATATTTTCCCTGAACATCTCGATGCATTACTTAACAAGGGCGCTACGTTACATTCAGACCAAAAATATCTTGAAGCAATAGAGTGTTATGACATTGCTTTGAAAATTGACAAAAAATGTGCTATGGCTCTTGCGTATAAGGGACTTTCATTAGGAGAAATGGGTAAATTACAGAATGCGATTAAATATTTCAAAAAAGCCCTATCCGTTGACAAGCACTATGATCTGGCAAATATTTCAAAAGATGTTGCTCAAGAATTATTAAAATCAATTAAGACAAAAAAATCTAAAACACAGTAACATCGCCGGGTGCTGGCTCTCGTTTAATCTGTTTTTCATTATCTTCAAAAAAGTCACTATGTGCTGATTTTTGATGTTCTCTTAATTTCTCTATATTTTCAAAACCATCATGACATAGGTAGCATTTTGGTTTGTGTTCATCCACTAGAGGAAGTACCATGGTACTGCTAACACGACTGGCTACTTATTTCTTGAGACTATAAGGAATATATCCTGATATGAAAACTAAACAATATGCTAGCGGACCTGGTTAAAGATTCTCAAGCCTTAGATCGTGCAATTGCCGGCGAGGAACTCTCTTACAAAGATGGCCTTGAACTAATGAATTACGATAATTTACATTTACTTGCAGCTGTTGCAGATAATTCCCGAAAAAAACTAGTTGGTGATACTGTAACTTTTGCTGCATCTTATTACATGAATTACACTAATGTTTGTGCTGCTAGTTGCCAAATGTGTGCCTTTTATCGTAAAGAAGGCGCAGATGATGCATATACGCTAACCCCCCAAGAAATCGAACAAAGAGTTGGTATTGCAAAACAAATGGGTGCAACTGAAGTTCACATTGTTGGAGGTTTTCATCCAAAACTTCCACTGGAATATTACGAGGATATGATGAGGGCAATCAAAAAGAGTCATCCTCAACTTAACATCAAAGCATTGACAGCAGCTGAGATTTACTATTTATCAAAATTAACAAAAAATTCTACTAAAGAAATCTTATCTCGTCTTAAAGATGCTGGACTTGATTCAATGCCTGGTGGGGGTGCTGAACTATTCCATCCTGGGATTAGGGAAAAAATTGTTAGAGGAAAATGTACTGGACAGCAATGGCTTGATGTAATTGAGGAGGCTCACAACATGGACATTAAAAGTAATGTCACGATGCTTTATGGCCATATAGAAAAACCAGAACATATTGTTGATCATCTCATTAAGGTTCGTGAATTACAAAAGAAGACTAAAGGATTCATGACTTTAATTCCCTTGAAATTCAGTTTAGATAATACCGAACTAGAGCAAGAACATTTGGTAAATAGCGAATGTTCATCTGTATATGATTTGAGAATTATTGCACTATCAAGATTAATGCTTGCAAATGTTCTAAACAACATCTCTGTTTACTGGGTTGCATATGGGAAGAAACTTGCACAAGTTGCACTATCAAACGGTGGTAGTGATTTAGTTGGTACTGCATTTTCTGAGGAAATTTATCGTGCTGCTGGAAAAGCAACTTCTTCTTCAGTTGAGGAATTGGCAACAATGGTTAAAGAAATTGGTCGTATTCCAGCTCAGAGAAATACTCATTTTGAAGTCTTGAAAAAATTCTAGTTTTGAGATTTTTAATCTATCCAACAAGTTTTTAGATGATGATGTTGTGATGGTTGCATGGAAAAATATGAAAAATTACTTAACATGTTGATGGATTTTAACAATGATATACGATTTGCAGCAATCTGTGATCAAAATGGAGAAATTTTATGGAATGCTAAACGTAACAATGTCAAAAATATGGTTCCATTAGGTGATACAAAAAAAACACTTCAAAGAGCAGTAAATGCTTGGAATGAACGCTCTAAAATTGAAGGATTGGTAGGAAAAGGACTCTATGTAATTGCAGCATATGAAAAAATAAAGCGAATTACCATTCCATTAGGTGGTAAACATATTTTGTTTGTAAGCATTGATAATCCAAAGTTAAAGGCCTCAAACAAGAAAAGCTATGGACAATTAGTAGAAATGGGTAAAATAATGTCTATTGTAGATTTTGTGAATTCTACAAATTAAGTAACTTGATCTTATTTTTCCATTTGTTTTTTAATGGAATCTATCTTTTCTTCCATTTTGATCTGTTTGTCCCTTCTTGAATCTATTTTGATTACAACTTCAACTCTGGCAATTCCCAAATAATGAACAGTCTCCATCATTTTCTTTGTTGCTAAATTTATCACATCGATATCATCTGATTCCAAAATTGTTCCCATTGGATTGATTTCATACCTCAAGTTTTCAATGTCCTGAATAGATTCTATAGCCTTTGCAATGTAAAAACTGACACTTGTAGTTCTGGTGGCCATCGGATATATGCTAATTTCAGCTTGAATCATGTTGAATACATACTGATTTTTTTATTTAATATTCCCTTTTGAATGATTTTACATTTCTAATCATATATCGTAAAATTACACTGTAGTGTGATGATCAAGATAACATTCAATAGCGTGATGAAGAGACAATGATAGAAATTGGATAATATACAATGATTAAGAAAAAATGTGATCGATGCGGTTCTGATTTAGGCACAGAAAGCAAAAAAACAAAACAACGATTTTGTGGTAATTGCAAAAAGAAATTTGGTTTATATCGATAATTAAAATTTAGTTTATTCAGCTGGCTTTTTTTCTTGTCTTTTTGCACTATCTTTTTTTCTTCTGGCACCAAAACTGATCAAGACTAGTAAGAATCCTATTCCAATTAAAATCCCTGATAATAACTTGTAAGCTTGGTTTTGATCTTCTGCTACCATCAAATCAATTATCTCCTCTTCAGTCATTCCTGGCTGACCTGCAGGTGATTCTGCAATGGCAACTGTCAGTACAATTCCTGCAATGAACATTGCAAGACCTCCAGTTAGAATTTTTTTGTCAACGAGGACCATTTATGATACTAATTGCATTTCACCATATATTAGGTATTTTGTGTAATTATTTACTAAAATCCTTCGGGTGGTCTTTGAACAAAAACATTGCAAACTAGAGTGTCTGTTTTTGCATCTCTGTATTGAACATTGCATGAGACAAATTTTCCTTTGAGCGCTCGTTCTAAATCTTCTTTTGTTTTCTCTTCATATTGCGGCTCATTAGGATCATCAATTTTTCCAATGATTATTTTTTCAGTTTTTCCATAATCTTCTTGATTGTCTTTTCGTGTATGGCTCACTAGTAATTCAAAAGCATTGTTTGTAAGAACTGCAATTACTGCGCCACCAATTCCATCACCCATAAATATTAAATTTTTTTTGTTCTATAATTACTTGGTGGCAATACTAATTTTAAAGTCTGGAACAAGTCCTTTTTCTTTTGCCATCTCGAATAATCTTCTGATTGATTCTTCTCCTGGATCTCCCATATTGACTGTTACCTGATTAACATACATTTTTACAAATTTTTCAATTAAATCTCGTTCTTTTCCTCTGGAATACTGCATTGCATATTCTAATGCATCATCAAAATGCTCTAATCCATATTCAATTGATGCTTGAAGATATCTGTCAAACTTTACAATTGTATCCATACCTAGGTTTGTTCTCATTACGTTAATCCCAAGTGGCACTGGTAGGCCATCTGTTGTCTTATTCCACCACTCTCCTACATCTAGAATTTTGATATTTCCTTCTTGTTCATATGACAATTGAGTTTCATGTATTACAAGGCCTACTTCCACTTTACCTGTTCTGACAGCTTCTGGAATGTCACTAAAATTCATTTCAACATATTCGAATTTCCCAATCATTAATTGGAGAAGTAAGAATGCTGATGTCATTTTTCCTGGAATTGCAATTTTACATTTTTTTATTTCATCTATTGTCATCTGTTTTCTTGCTGTAACTATTGGACCGTAGTTAATTCCAAAACTTCCGCCACTTCTCAAGATTGTATACCCTGGAATGAATGCACATGCGTGAACTGAAACTGCAGTAACGTCAAGTTCTGGATCAGTTGCTTTACGATTTAATTTCTCAATATCCTCAATAACGTGATTTACTTTGAATTCTGGAGATGGGACTTTACCTGTAAACATTCCATAAAACATGAATGCATCATCTGAATCAGGGGTATGTCCTACCGAAATTTCCATATCTATTTCCTCAATTCTCGTAATAAATACCAAAACCTACTTGGAATAGTTTTTCTAATATGTGTCTAAAATTATTTGAAATTATGAATTCAATTGAGGCATATGAAAGAGACATCCATTTACAACTAGATTTTTTAAAATCATTTAGAAAGCAAAAGACACTATCTGCAAATCAACAAAAAAATATCCTATTTTCTGGCAGTGGTGATTCTTTAGTGTCTTCATTGCTTGCTGAATCCTTTTCTGGTGGTATGGTAAAAGCAATGGATCCACTAGATCTGTATAGAAATAAAGAATTGGTAAAATCAAAACATGTTTACTTTGTTTCAATTTCTGGAAATACCATTACAAACATCAAGGTTGCAAGAATTGCAAAAAAAGCCATTGCCATAACATCCAAGCCTCAAAGTAGGCTGGCCAATGAATCTGACAGGATAATTCCACTTGTTTCTCCAGATAGTGGCATATTTACTGCAGGTAGTATCTCATTTTTAGAAAGTGCATTAACTTGTATTTCTTTGGTGAAGAATATTCAAATTCCAAAAGTTACATTATTTGCAAAAGCTGACTCCTTTGCAAAAAAAGCCAAAATATCAAAGAGGATTTTTGTTTTAGGAAATTTTTACACATTTCCATTAGCAATGTATTGTGCTGCAAAGTTTTATGAAATTCTAGGTTATGATGTGCACTATTCTAGGATTGAACAATTCTCGCACATGGAATTATTTTCTGTTAAAAAAGGAGATACTGTAATAATCCTTGATGAGCAAAATTCCCACACGAAACAATTAAGAAAGAATCTTAAAAAAATTGGCATTAATGTAATTCATCCTGACCTCCCTTCTGAGAAATTATCTCAGATGATCTATTGCACTTTTTTTTCTCAGCTGGTTCCACTTTATGAAGCTAAAAAGAAAAGAAAGAAAGAGTGTTATTTTGTTATCGCAAAAGAGATTCGCAAGATCTCTAATCAAATGATTTACTGATCTTTTGTAAGGCTAAGGTTTAATACCTGAAAACAAAGTTTTGCGAATATGGCAAAATTCAAGTCAACTGCAGAGGTTATGAAAATCATCAAAAACAAGGCAAATATTCGTAACTTTGGTGTTATTGCTCACGTTGATCATGGAAAGACTACAATGAGTGACAGTCTTTTGGCATATTCTGGAATTATTGCACCCTCAGCTGCTGGAAAAGCACTTGCAATGGACTTTGACAAAGAAGAGCAAGAAAGAGGAATTACAATTTACCAAGCAAACGTGACTTTGCTCTTTTCTCAAAAAGATCAAGAATACGTCATTAATATGATTGATACTCCGGGACACGTAGATTTCAGTGGAAGGGTAATTCGAAGCCTTAGGGCAATTGACGGTGCAGTAGTAGTATGTGATGCAGTTGAAGGTATAATGACTCAGACTGAAACTGTAACTAGAATGGCCCTTGAAGAGAGAGTAAAACCAGTGTTGTTTATCAACAAAGTGGACAGACTTATCAAAGAACTTAGGTTAACTCCAGAAAAAATGCAAGCACAATTAGCAGAAGTAGTTTCAAATTTTAATCAACTAGTTGACACATATGCAGAACAAGAATACAAAGAAAAATGGAAAGTATCTATTCAAGATGCAAGTGTAACTTTTGGATCTGCCAAAGATCGATGGGCAATTAACACTGATTTAATGAAAGAAAGAGGAATCACATTCAAAGATGTAATTGATGCGTATAATGATGAAAAAGTTGCAGACCTTGTAGAGAAAGCACCACTAGCTGATGCAGTACTTGGAATGGTTGTAAAACATCATCCTGCACCTAATGAGGCAATCAAATACAGAATTCCACAAATTTGGAAAGGTGATTTGGAATCAGACATTGGTAAGGCTTTACTCGCAGGTGATGATGATGGCCCAACAATTATGATGGTTGTAAATATGGTGTTAGATCCTGCAGCAGGTCCTGTCGCAATTGGAAGATTATTTTCTGGAACTATCAAAGATGGCCAAACCCTCCATATCATAGATGAGAAAAGAGAAGGAAGAGTTCAATCTGTAAATTTCTTTATGGGTAACCAAAGAGAACAAGTAGGCGAACTTGGGGCTGGAAATATTCCTGCATTGCTGGGATTAACTGAGTGTAGGGCAGGAAATACTTTGTCTTCTGTTAAAGGAATTCCTATGTTTGAGGGTGTCAAATATGTTTCAGAACCTGTAGTTCAAATTGCAATCGAGCCAAAACATCCTAAAGATTTACCTAAACTGGTGGATATTTTAAAACAACTTACAATTGAGGATCCTAATCTAGTTGTAAAAATTGATGAAGAAAGTGGTGAGACAATTGTTGCCGGTATGGGTGTGCTACACTTGGATGTTGCAGTACACAGAATTCAAGATGCCAAATGTGATATTATAACCTCAGAACCTTTGATTAACTATAGAGAAACTGTAAAGGGCGGATGTGAACCAATCATGGCAAAATCACCAAACAGACACAATAAGATTTTCATGAAAGTAGAGCCACTAGAGCCAGAAATTGCACATATGCTAAGGACTGGTGAAATCAGTGATTTGAAAGATAAGAAAGTGGTTTCAGATTTACTTAAAGGCGCTGGATGGGACACTGATACAATTAAGAGAGTCATGAAGTTTGATTCACGTGGAAATGTTTTGATTAACGGAACAAAGGGTGTTCAGTTTGTTCAAGAGTCAACTGATTCTATTAATTCCGGATTTGAGGAAGTAATGAAAGAAGGCCCTCTTTGTAAGGAACAGATGAGAGACTGTAAGTTCATTTTTACTCACTTTGTACCTCACGAAGATACTGCACACAGAGGTTTGTCTCAATTAGGCCCTGCTTCACGTCGTGCATGTATGGGTGCATTACTAACTGCAGGTACCGCTGTTTTGGAGCCAACTTTAGCAATTGAAGTTCGTGTTCCAACTGATTTGGTTGGAAATGTTGCAACAATTCTTTCTGGTAAACGTGGTAAAGTACTTGACATGTCACAAAAAGGTGCATCAAGTATTGTCATCGGTGAGATTCCAGCTTCTGAAACATTTACTTTATCTGAAGCCATGAGAGGGCAAACTGCAGGACGTGCAACATGGAACACATCCTTTAAGGAATGGACTGAAGTCCCAAAATCCCTCTTAGCTGCAGGGGTGGCTGATATTAGAAAAAGAAAAGGACTGGCACCAGAACCACCGGGTGTTAACGAATTTATCGATAAAGTCTAAAAATAGAAATCCCCCAGTTTGTGAGTAGAAATCCGACGCTTCTCGTAATGCTTAAGTTTTGAAAATAATTTTGGTTCAACTCCATGGGGACTCACCCACCATCTTGGGGATAAAAAGGATGCAGATAGACATGAAAATGCTTATCTGAATTGAATTCATGAAATTCTGTTATGGGTTTGTTGGATAGATTTAGTCGTACGTTTGACAAGCATGGATATGACCTAGACGGTTATGACAAAAAAGGATATGATAAAAAAGGATACGACAAAAATGGTTATGATAAGGATGGATATAACAAAAATGGTTATGATAAGGATGGATATAACAAAAATGGGTTTAACAAAAAAGGATATGACAAAAAAGGATACGACAAAAAAGGATACAAAGACGGGTATGATGAAGATGGATTTGATTTCAAGGGTTACAATAAAGATGGGTATAACAAAAATGGTTATGATAAAAAAGGATATGACAAAGACGGGTATGACAATCGGGGTTTTTCTATAGATGGAATTCACATCGATACAAAAAGTGCTTTTGATAAAGATGGATATAACAAAAAAGGGTATGACGAAGATGGATATAACAAAAAAGGATACGACAAAAACGGGTATGATGAAAATGGGTTTAACAAAAACGGGTTTAACGAAGACGGGTATGATCTAGACGGTTATGACAAAAAAGGATGCGACAAAGACGGGTATGATAGTAACGGGTATGATAGTAACGGGTATGATGAAGACGGGTATGATAGTAACGGGTATGATAGTAACGGGTATGATAGTAACGGGTATGATGAAGACGGGTATGATAGTAACGGGTATGATGGACTAGGATATGATCACCTAGGTTACGACAAAGAAGGATACAACCAAGAAGGATACAACAAATTCAATAAAAAGAAAAACGAAGTACACAGTGA
>Ga0224503_10000279_pt1 | contig 15362 bp, 8 predicted proteins | sample SF_Oct11_sed_USG_2_FD_169106 | JGI IMG/M metagenome (GOLD analysis project Ga0224503, IMG submission 169106) | Sediment microbial communities from San Francisco Bay, California, United States - SF_Oct11_sed_USGS_21 | ecosystem: Environmental > Aquatic > Marine > Sediment | place: USA: California...
TGAGTTGTGAATTCATGGAAGCTTAGCGCCGAAAGAAGACAGACGACTCCGTTAGGAATTTTTTTGGCTGCTTGAACAAGAGTAAAGTGTTCGGTAATTTCAGCATCCGGAAAACGATAAAGTCCACGGTTTACCCGTTCAATGCGACCTTCCTGAACCAGCCGCGTCAGATATATTGTAGGAATGCCAAGCCTATTCAGCTCCTTGGCACGAACTATACCTTTTCGTCGAATATATTCGAGAAGCTTTTCAGCCAGAGTTATGGAGGTCATTGTTGTATTTTCTCCTCATTTATCAATAAATGAGGAGATTATGCAACATCTATGATTTTATGTCAAGAATTACCTACCGAAAAGCAAACCATTGCTGCCTGATTTTTTTGATAAATCAAAATGCGATTGATATGCGATTATGCGGCCAGGAACGTACAAAAACTCGTTTAAACTCACATAAACTAACATTAAATTCAGTAACTTATTGTTATCATTAACTATCTGTCAAGTCCGACCTTCGGCACCATTAATTATAAAAACGGATTCAGTAAGCTACTGAATCCGTTTTTTATCAGCATAAACCAGCAAACACTCCATGAACGGTCGTTTTACATCATGAATTGTCTTTCCGGTACCATGAGCGGTCTTTTTTGGCCATGATCTGGTACCACTTTCGTTCGCTCATTTCTGTGATTTAAAAATCCAATCAAAAATATTTTTGACCGAATCAAATTGAATGAACATAGCCGGTTTAAAAAATGTTTCAAAGTTTTGTAGTTGTTAAGGAAATGCAGCATAATAAAAATTTTACCAGGAGTATTACGCAATTCGGTCGAACGATAAGTTGTGTGGTTTGTCTATGGCCTTATCTCAACAATCGTACCATTTGGCACCAACTTGTAGATTTCCTCCATCTCTTCGTCTGTAACGGCAATACATCCTTTCGTCCAGTCAACCTCTGCATGAGATCCACCAACCCACGCGAGACCATTTTTGATGCCATGGATCATTATATTTCCGCCCGGAGAAACACCAAGTTCTTTTGCTCGCATTTTGTCTTTCTCGTTAGGATAGGAAATATGAAGAGACAGGTGATATTCGCTGTTGTTGTTTCTTGAATCGATTATGTAGGTTCCCTCCGGGGTTTTGTTATCGCCCTGCCTTTCTTTCGGACCAATCGGGTCGCCCCCCAGGGCTATTTTGTACGTTTTGATCACCTCGCCCTTTGAGAGTAGCGTCAATCTTCGCTCTTTCTTTTCTATCAGAACTTTATCTGCCGGTTCCGTCCGGAGTGCAAAAATCTTATGTTCAAGCGATACAATCTTTTGTTCAAGCGTTTCAATCATCTCTTGCAGTGTAATAATCTCATTCTCTTTGACTTTAACCTCCTGCTGGGAAGTCTCAATCTGTGTTTGCTGGGAAGCAATTATTTTATTCTTGATGATGACATTATTGATTTGAAGTATCATCATCTGGCTGTCCTGCCTGAATTCACTATCCGGGTAATCCCTTACGATTTTCTGAAAACATTTGAGAGATTTCTGATAGTCTTTTTGTTCGTTTTTCGGATAGGCATAAATAATACCCATCTCGAAGAGGACTCTGTCCGCTACTGCTGGATTTTTCTCAATAATTTGCTCGTATTTGCTCAGAGAAGCCTCGTATTTTCCCTGGTTGAAAAAATCATTTGCCTCCCGGGAGATAGATCTGGTCTGAAATCCCTTATCAATGGAACTGCATCCAAATATAAAAATTGAGGTTATTATGATGCAGACGAAGAAAAGGCGAAAATACACGCCTTTCCCTCTCTGCCTTATACCCGTATATGTGTTTATGCTTGTTAATAGTGTGCCGGATAATCGCAAACCAGTCCTCTACCAGATATACCCACAACAAGTACCATGCTTAAGGGTGGAAATAGAAGGAAGTGGCGGGCTCAAACCCGGCCACTTCCTTTTGATTTATTTCTTCATTGATTTCTGAAAAGCAGCTTCAGCTTGTTTTGCTTTTTCATCTGCCATTCTCGCCTTTTCCTCAGCGATTCTCTCCTTTTCAGCTGCGATTCTCTCTCTTTCCTCTGCCCTCCTTTCAGCCTCCTCAGCGCGGGTCACTGCTTCATCTGCTTTCTTCACGGCCTCATCGGCTGCTGCCTTGGCAGCCTCGGCATCCTGGGCCGCCTGATCTGCTTTAGCGCCAATCGCCTTTTCCCGGGCCTGCACCTCCTCGAGATCACCTTTTGTAGCGCAACCCCCTAAGGCAATAGCGAGAGCAAGCATTATTGAGATCATCAAAAGACTCTTCTTCATAATGTCGTCACCTCCTTTCTGTTCAGTTTAACTAACCATAATAGCAACTGGAAAATTCTGCGTTACTTCACGAAAGATACTCACGTGGTTATAGACACTTCGCAAAAAAGGTACCTCTTTTGGAGTTAAAGTACAACCATTGCTTGATTTCTCAGCGCAGAGTCGCTCCAAAATATTTCAATAATTTAAGCGGCTTGAACGTGAAAGCAAAAGTGCAATGGGCTCACCCTCCTTTATCGGTTCAACCAATATACCGTCTATTTCCAAATCAATTTTCAAACGTTTTGCCGCGTCTTTAGCCTCGCGCCTGTTTTTAAAAGGTCCGGCGAGAACACGGTAGCGATCGCTCGTTGACAACACCCTTGCGGGAATTTGTGGACCCTGATGGTTAATAAGTGCCGCAAGCCTCAGAGCGTCAACCTTGTCACGCAAGGTAGCAGCCAGAACATACCACGCGTCCGTTTTGAGTTCCGGTATTTCCGGTTTGCCGTACAATTTGTCCGGGCGCCTGAGTTTTATGGTTTCCGTAAACTTCTTTTCATTTCCATGGCGGATATCGAATATGGGAACCGGGAACCCGCGGGCCTCCCCCACTACTTTCCCAACCTTTTTCCAGTCAAGCGCGTGTCCTGACTTCTTTTCAATATTTCTCAATTTTGCATATGCCTTCTTCAACTCAGCGGTGCCTGATTGTTCAACGGGCCGATGCGCTTCTATGTAAATTATTCCATCACGCTGGCCGACTAGATATGGCTGATTAACAATGCGAACAGGTGTTTTTACCGGGGTGTTTTTGAAAAGTCTCTTTATATCTTCCGGATAGAGTCTTATGCAGCCATAGGTTGCCCTGAGACCGATACTGGCCGGTTTATTCGTACCATGGACCAAATAGCCTGATTTGCTTAAATAGAGCGCGTATTCTCCCAGAGGATTTAGAGGCCCCGGTGGTACATTCGCCGGCAGAGGATCTCCCTTTTTCCGATGATCTTGAGCAATCACGGCGGGCACATACCAGGTCGGCCGCAACTTCTTGCGCGTTATATACATTCGGCCCATGGGGGTGGGCTGCTCTGTGGTACCGATACCGACCGGGTAGGTCGACACGGCCAATAGTTTACCATCTTTTCTAAAATAAAAGAGCCTCATAGCGGCTAAGTTGATCACGATACCTTTTTTGCGGGTGTCTGGCAGGATAAAACTCAGCGGCAACAAGATGCGCCCTCCGGCCTCAGGCACCCATATATCTACCCCCGGATTAGCTGCACTGACAGTATTGATTCCTAAGCTGAAGTGTCTCGCAATATCCGGCAGCGTATCCCCCTTTTCGAGTTTGATGACCGCCAACCGGCCAATGACGTCATCTTCTTTTGCAACAAAAAAATCATTTCGTTCGATCTTTTCCTCTGGGTGGATATGAAGCGGCAGAGATTTAACAACTTCTCTCATATCAGCACAGCCATGGAAAGATAAAATGAATATCAATAGAATTATGAGATGAAGCCTGTTGGACAGGGGTGACAGGTCACTAATTCGGCACGGGGGTATATAAACTATTTTGTTTAATGAAGAAAAATTGAAAACCATCTCTCAGCAAAACTGGATCGTATTGGTGCGCAAGGCTCAATTCCATCGCAAGATCGAAAACGCGCTACCTAATAATATATACCAAGTATTGCCGATATTTTCAAATTAATGAATGCTATTTTGAGATAAATAAGGGGTTGGACCGCAGTAAATATCTGATAATTCATTAAAAAAGCCAATTAAAAAGTTTTTTGGCTTAAAACTAGCATTTGGGAGGTAAAATGGGCGTTTTAAGGGATATTGGATTCATATGCAATTGATATGCGAATATGCAGCCAGGACTGTACAAAAACTAGCTTAATGTCACTTAAACTAGCTTTGATTTTATTAACTATTTGATTTCATTTATATTTTTGCAATCCCGGCCTTCGGCACCATTTCTAGATATAGGGCTGTAATCCTAATGGGTTACGGCCCTTCAATTCCACCTTTTTTAACCAGTTTCTTATTTGACGAAGACACTTTCCGGCAGTTTTCTTGTCAGAATATCAGCTGCTTCCTCTACCATTTCCTCCAGCACCCGGGCTGCCGGCTTTATTTCTTTGATAATTCCGGACACCTGGCCGGCCAGACCGCCGACAAAGTCAGTTTTGTTGGCTTCAATGAAGCTTGCCAGAAGGGCTGAAGAAATTAAAACCTGAGTGGGAAACGGCAGGGGCTCTAGCGCCGAATTTTCCCATAAATCGTGAAACTGGTTATAGCTGGCACGCAGCGTCTTGCCAGTGTAGGCCGTACTGACACGGGTACCTTCATCATTGGATTGCACAATTTTTTGTTTGTTCACATCCAGTGCGCCGCCTTCATGGGTGGCCAGGAAGCGTGTTCCGACCCAGACACCCGCGCAGCCCATGGCAAGCGCTGCCGCCATTCCGCGTCCATCGCCGATTCCGCCGGCAGCCAGGACGGGTACCGGATACGCAGCATCGATTGCTGCCGGTAGCAACACCATTGTACCGATCCTGCCGGTGTGCCCTCCGCCTTCATGCCCCTGGGCCACGAGCAGATCGATGCCGGAATCTGCCATGCGTTTGGCGTTTTTGGCATTGCCGGTGATACCGAGTACTTTCATCCCGGCAGCATGGGCATCCTTGACCATAAAGCCGGGATTTCCGAGACCGGCGCAAAAAAGCGGTACCTTTTCTTCGATACAGACCTGGATGGATTGCTTTGGAAGCATAGTGGTGGTGTTTCGGCGAATCATAATCTGCACATCCGGCAACTTCATCTCCTGCTTTATTTTATGTATCCATTCCTGATGTGCCTGCGGGATGGTTTTAAGCACCTCGCTCAGAGGCAGTTCTGTGGCATCTGTTCCACCGATGCCGCCTTTAAGATCCAGGTGCTTGGGCAGAAGCAGATCGACACCATAAGGCTTATCGGTTTGCTTTTTGATCTCGCGGATAGCCTGCTGGAGTTCGTCCACCGTGTAGCCGCTTCCGCCCAGCACCCCCAGGCCGCCGGCTTCCGAAACAGCTACCACCAGTTCAACCGGTGCCCCGGTTTTTTCGCCGATCAGGGTCGGTCCCATCCCGGCGCTTAGAATCGGATATTCAATTCCCAGCATATTGCAAAGCTTTGTTCTCAACACGCGTTTACCCATGGTCATCTCCTAAATTGAGCAAGCTCAATCGTTAATCGCTATCAGGTACGAGATTGCTCTTTTATGAATTAATAATTTTTAGAATTGGCTTTGAGAGTGTGGATTATGCCTGAAGGCAGGGCGCAAGCCAACTCAAAAACGGAGCATACACGATCGTATGTGAGTATTTTGAGTTGGCTGGCAACGCAGCATCCGGGCATAAGACGCTCTCTCAAAGCCAATTCTAGAATTTTGTCGGCCAATTCGCCAGTTTGTGCTCCCCAATGCCCTGGCGGCGCGCATTATAGCTGATCTCCAGGGCCTTGATGATATATGCTCTGGTTTCTTTCGGATCGATCACATCGTGAATAAAGTGCTTTCCGGCAGCCCCGTAGGGAGAGGCATCATCCACCAACTGTTGCATCAGATTTTGCCATTCAGCGGATTTCTTGTCGGCTGCCGACGGTTTGCCGCCGTAAACCACATTGGCCGCGATGGCGGGATCGACAAAGCTTATTTCCGCTGACGGCCATGCCACCAGAAAATCGGTGGCGCAACCCGTGCCGCACATATTCCAGAAAGCCATGCCGTAAGTTTTTCTCACAATAATCGAGATTTTGGGAACGCTCAGCAACCCCAGGGCGTTCATATAATTCATAACCTTGGCCGCCACCCGTTTGCGTTCGGCTGCTTTGCCCACCAGGAACCCCGGAATATCGTGAAAAAACAGCAACGGTATGTTAAATGAGTCGCACAGGCACAGAAAACTGATGACTTTATCAATGCCATCGGTACCCATGGCACCGGCATTAAACATGGGCTGATTGGCCACAATCCCAACAACGCTTCCGTTAACCCGCGCCAGAGCTGTGATAACTGACTTTCCAAAGGTCGGTTTTAGCACGAACAGGCTGTTTTTATCCACGATGCAGTTCAAAATTCGATGCATATCATAGCTGCGGTTGCGCTTTTCCGGCAGGTATTCCAGAACGCGGTTCATTTTGGAACCGGATCCATCGGGGACCGGTAACTCAGGGGAGCGTTCATCACAGTGCGACGGCATGTAAGCCAGATACTGGCGGATGATCTGAAAGCATTCTTCCTCATTTTCAGCGACCCGGTCCACATTTCCGGTAATTTCCGCATGCACCTGCCAGCCGCCAAGTTCCTCATCGGAAACGGTTTCCCCCAATGCAAGTTCGACCACCCGGGGACCGGAAACGCCCATGGCACTTCCCTTGACCTGGACCACGAAGTCCGAAAGGCAGGCCATCCATGTCGGCATACCGTAACATTCCCCCAGGATGGCCGTTACCATGGGGGTTTGTCGCACCCGGCTCATGATCTTCAGGTAGGTATCAAAACCGCCCCCGCCAAATGAGGCAAGCCCGGCGGATCCCATGATGTCCGGCATGCGGGCGCCGCCGGCCTCGCCCAGATAAATCACCGGATAGCCGCGATGCGCAGCAAGCACTTTAATCTCGCCTTCCTTGCGTCCGGCTATTCGGCTCGAAGTTGCAGCCATCACGGTAAAATCGTTGGAAACAACGGCCACCGGACGCCCGTCAATCCGGCCGTAGCCGGCCACTTTACTGTCGGCCGGGGTCTTATCCTCCATCCCGGGGACATCCGAGTGATTGAGCATGCCGACTTCCAGGAAAGAGTCCGGGTCCAGCAGACGATCAATTCTCTCACGGGCAGTAAGCTTGCCCTGATCATGTTGTTTCCTGATCTTTTCGGGTCCGCCCATCTGGCGGGCTTTATCCTGAAGTTGCCGAAGTTGCTCTATTTCCTTTTCAAAAGGCACCTTGTTTTCCTTTCCCAGCAAAGCCGATATACGAATTACTAAAATTGAAATTTCATCTAATCATCCAAAACTTAATTAGCACAAAAGCGTGTGACATTGCTACCGTTAGCTGAAAAACTCGAATATATATTTCCTTAATTAAAATTTCTTTGTCATTCATCATAAAAAAATTGAAGTGTTGATTCCGGAATGTTATTAAAATCCAGGTTCAAAATGACGATTCGTTATTTAGAAAGCATCATTTGCAGCCGCATTGTATTAAGAAATATGTGGCGTTTCGTTCAGACACGATGAAATTTCCGAGGGTGAGGAGGAAATCAATATGCAAAAAGATAGCTTTAATCGAGAAGAGATAACGAAAAAAAATGAGTATTGGGTTGAATTGGATCGTAAATATCGAACCCAGGTTCGGAAAACCCGATCTATCGTGCTGGAAAAAGGAAAAGGTGTTGAGGTCTGGGACGTCGAGGGGAAGAAGTATTTGGACTTCGAATCAGGTCAGATGGCAATGGTAGCCGGGCACAGCCATCCCGTGGTTCTTACGCGAATAAGGGAACAAATAGAGTTGCTCATGCAAAACAGCATAAGGGTTTTGAATATGCCTCGGGTGCTTCTGGCAAAAAAGCTTTCCGAAATTGTTCCCGATCCACTTACGAAATCATTTTTTCTGTCCACGGGCTCTGAGTCTGTCGAGGCTGCACTGCGGCTTGCAAAAAAATATACCGGACGCTTTGAAGTGGTGGCTCTTTTGAGAGGCTACCACGGCAGAACAGCAGGCAGCCAGTCTTATACCAGCCTTAGCAAGGGTGCTCGCGCCGGCTATGGGCCTCTTCTGCCCGGATCGGCTTTTATTCCCTCCCCGTATTGCTACCGGTGTGCTTTTAACGAGACGCTTCCATGCAACCTCTCTTGTCTTGCCTACGCCGAGGACGTTATCGACAGAACGACTTCCGGCCAGCCTGCAGCGATGCTGATCGAAATGATGCAGGGCGCTGGAGGTACCATTGTCCCACCTGCAGAATGGGTTAGGCGCCTGCGCCAGATTTGTAGCGAAAGAGAGATGTTACTGATCATCGATGAATCACTCACGGGTATGGGTCGAACGGGAAAGTGGTTTGGTTTTGAACACTATGACATCGTGCCGGATATATTGACCACATCAAAGGCGCTCGGCCAGGGCGTTCCTGCAGCCGCTGTGATTACAACCGATGACATCGCCGAAAGAGCGGTAGCAAGTGGTTTTGATCAGGGTGCTACCCATATGGGGGATTCCTTTCAATGTGCAGTCGCTTTAGCTAACATAGAAGTGATTGAAAGTGAAAACCTCTTAGAGAAAAGTATTAAAATGGGAGCACTTTTGAAAAAGGGACTCGCAGAACTTCAAGCAAAATTCGAAGTTGTTGGTGACGTCAGGGGAAATGGTCTTTTCCTGGGCTTGGAAATAATTGAATCGAGAGCTAGCAGACGGCCGGATTCGGGTCGTACGTTAAAACTGGTTACAGAATGTGAGGATCGAGGTTTACTTTTAGGCGGCGGAATTCCTACAGGTGGCTTGGGTACGAATACAGTTCGCCTTTGTCCTCCACTGGTCATAACAGAAGAACAAGTAGTTACTGCTATAGACATTCTAGGGGATGTATTATCTATAATTTAATTATTTTTTCAACTCCAGCCTTCGGCACCATTTATAAAATAACAAAAGCGATTTCAGTTTCTGCCTGAAGTCGCTTTTATATTATTTGCAATCGCCATAAAACGTTAATTCTTATTGGCAAGCAGGTTTTCTATTAGTACGACGGCCGGTTCCACATCAGTGTGAAAATCATTATAAACCACCCTTCCTGACGGATCGATGATGGCTGTCCAAGGGGTACCTCCCGAGCGGTAGTTTCGTATTTTTGAGATAGTTTCTAGTAAATGAATTGTTTTTAATCTTCTAAATGTCGGCTCAAGCGATGAAGGCAATATGATTCGTTATAGTTGTATTTATAATTATTTCAGTATGATGTGTATTTTTTTGTTGCACATCAGGTTGCACTAAATTATAACTTTTTTATCATTTGACTAGCGCATAAACCACCTTATTAATTTTTGTTTCACTGTCGCACCGCACCTATAGGGCGTATAGTCAATATAAGCATTATTGGTAAACTCAAGGCGTAAATTTTGCATGTGTTATTAGCGTACCGGCAATCCGCGAAGGCCAATTTAAGAAATACTCGCATCAACTGATGCCGGCACAGCAAACCCACCTTTACAACCCATCGAACGGCAACTTGTTAAAATGAAAATAAAGAACCTCGCATATATGGTGTCAATCGGCAGCCTGATAATCGGAAGCGGGGTTCTGGGATTTCTTGAGATATCGAAAAGGGCAGCGATTCCGAGCCATAGCCGGCAGCATTCTCAAACAGCAATAGATAGCAAACCCACCGTTTCAATTCCAAAAGGCACGATTCTGGCTTTACTGGCTGTGGGGGTCGTCGGCGTGTTTAGCGTCCGCCGCAAAAAGAAAACCAAAGGAGGCCCTGTTCAACAGAAGACACCACAAAGAATATCTGAAGATCGCGATAAAGCATTTATTAAGCTCAATAAGGATTATCTGAATTTGCAGTACAAAATAACCCAACACAAGTTTTCGGGTGATAACCCGCCGGAAGGTCTGTTAGACGAGATATCCAACATCGAACGCAAGGTTCGCCTTATATCCAGAGCGCTTGAATAAAGAAAAAGGTGTCAGGTGTCGGGTTTCAGGTGTCAGGCCCCTGGCTGCTCACTTCTAACTTCTGCTCTCTGGCCTATACTTCACTGAGCGGGTCATCTGTCTTCGATCCTGAAGTTCATGCGTGAAGGACTTGCTGGAGATTGGTCGCGGGTTGCAGATCTGCAACCCGCGGCCAGTAATTAACTGCTGACACCTGAACACTGACACCTGAAACCATAAGGGAAGTGAGACTAGGTCATCCCGGTAAAATCAAAATTGAGTTTGCCCTGGAATTTTTCGATGCGCTTGAAAATCTCTTTCAACATGGTCTGCTCGATGCGCGATAATTTTTTTGGATTGATGTAATTGTCCGGCGCGGCGTTTTCCTCAACCATGGCTTTTACCTGGCGCACCATCCGCTGCTGCATCAGATAGCTGTAAGCCGTTTCAATCTCATTGTGTTCTTCCCAGCTGATTTTTTTAATCGTCAGCAGTTGATTCATCCGTTCCAGGGTATTGGTTTCGTCAATCTGGTTACTAAGGGCGTATATTCTGGCATAATCCACAATCGGCTGCATAGCAGCTTTGATGTCAAAAGCATCGCGGTGCTCGCCTTTGGACTCCACCACAAAGTTGCGGAAAAAGCCGATCGGTGGTGTGAAATACAGCGCATTTTCCGCCATGTGACGGAAAAAACCCGGCCAGCCCGCCAGCGAATCAAAAAGGTATTGGCGCAGTTGAGCAATAAGATCCTCATCGCCGTATCCCGCCCTGAAATCAAAGAAAATGCTGGCTTGCAGCAACGCTTCCGGCTCAGCCGTATGAATCCAGCGTTTAAAATAGCCTTTCCAGGTGGACAGCGGCTGGCACCAGTTGGCATTTTTGGCCATGATCCCGCCTTTGCAAAAGGCATAGCCGGCTTCATCCAGCCAGTTACAGACCCGATCACCGAATTTTAAAAAATATTTTGTTACTTTTTGAAGCGAATCAGCGGGCACATCTTCAAATATAATGGCGTTGTCCTGGTCGGTTTTGAGGGTTTGTTCCCTTCTGCCCTCGCTGCCCAATATCATAAACACAAATTTCACCGGTGGCGGGCCAAATTCGTCGAGGGTGAATCCAATGATTTTTTGCAGGATGGCATCTGAAACCGTTGTTAGAAAACGGGTCACATTTCGGGCTTTCGCACCGGTGTTGATCAAAGTCTGAATCAATTGCGGAACCTGCTTGTGAATCTGCACAATCTGGTTGATAAATCTGGCCTGGGCAATCTCACGGATGACGAAAAAAGGTGACTGCCCCTGCGCCTTCAGCAGATCCCGGTTGGTAACCACCCCAACAACCTTGTCGCCATTGTCCGTTACCGCAAGGTGTTTGATATTTTTTTGCATCATTTCCATTAAAGCCTCAAATATAAGGGCCTGTTTGGAAATCATAGACAGGGGTGACGACATGATATCGGAAACCGGCTTCAAAATATCGTAAGCGGTTGCCGTAACTTTTTTTCTTAAATCATTATCGGTTACGACCCCGACAAACTCTCCTCTGGGTTCGCGAATAAAAATCGAACTGGTGTTGTGCTCGCTCATAACCGACGCGGCCGCCTGGATCGGCATATTTTGATCACAAAAGACCAGGTCCTTGTTGTATATCGTTTCAACCGGCAAATTAAAAAACTCGGCCCTCTGTTCCGTAGCCCTGAGATTGCCGGCGATAATTTCGGCATAGGACCGATCCAGCATCCGTTTACCAAAAATGTCGGTGAAAAAGTCGGAAAAAGTATCAAACCGAGCACAGGCATCTAAAAAAAGCTCTCTGGGTAAAATATAGAAGTAGGAATCCTCGGTAACCCTTAATGTGCGGATGGCAATTCCATTGTTCATCAGCATGGAAATGCCACCGTACATATCGCCCTCTCCGATCATTCCGCGCAGGGTTTTTTCGTCATTTTCCTCGAAATAGCGCTCGGCCGCCCCTTTCTGGATGATATAGAGATAATCTATTTTGGATTGACCCTGCAAAAACAAAACCGTATCCTTGGGAAAATTGATAATAGAGACGGCGGCCGCCATTTTTTCCACGTCGGCTTCGGGTAAAAATGAAAATGGCGCCAGTTCATGCAGAAAATGAAGCGCCTGTCCGGCAGCCACCACAGACGCGTAAGATTTATTCATCATTCGATTGCGAAACTTCTCGGCGAAATACTCATAAAAATCCGCATGAAGGGTGCAGATATCCAGAAACACCTTTTTGGGCAGCAAATATAAGGTGGCATCCTCGACAATTTTAACCGACCGAACCGATATGCCGGCATTCATTAAAATTGAAATGCCGCCAAGAATTTCGCCCGGTCCCAAAGTGCCGCACAATTCTTTTTCACCGTCGCTTTCATAAAAAAGTTCAAGCAACCCGTCCTTTATAAGGTATATGTGATCCATTTTCGTTCGACCCTGCACGGACAGGCTGTGACCGCTGGAATAAGTTTCAGCGGATACGCCTTTACTGAGTTGTTTGAGTTCCGCTTCTGGCAGTATCGAAAACGGTGCCCGATTGGCCAGAACTGTGAATACTTGATCTTGCATACCTGCTCCTGATCGGCGGCGTTTTTATTCGTTTGCCTGCCGCAATCAACGTTAAGCGCATTTCCCTGACGCAAAACAATTGATCGAATTATGGTTTAACGTAACACAACTTGCTCGAGGTGCCAATTCAATTGGTTATTTTCAAAAGGCAACGGCACGATAACCCCGGGACTCATTGACACTGCGAATCAATTCATTTATAGTAGCGTGCCATAAAACAAATGACCCATTCCTTTCTTTTCCGTCAAACGAGCTGTGAACAGTGACTCCCAAAGATAGAAAAAATAAACGTCTGGTTGGTTTATTTCTGCTGGGTTGCGTTCTTTTTAATTATCCTCTGCTGTCACTATTTAACCTGAAAACCATGGTATTCGGCGTTCCACTGCTTTTTTTCTATGTATTCACCGGTTGGACGCTTTTAATCCTGCTGGCGGCCATCGCGACCAAAACCCGCTCGCGCCCACCTTCAAAACCCGCTGATAAAACAAGGCCATAGCCGATGTTAGAGACCGGAGTCATCCTTTTTGTTTCATTTGGCTACATGGGCCTGCTATTTGCCATCGCCCATTACGGTGATAAGCGCGCCGATGCCGGCCGCAGCATCATCAGCAACCCTTATATCTATGCCCTTTCCCTGGCCGTATACTGCACGGCCTGGACCTTCTACGGCAGTGTCGGCCTGGCGGTCCGCAGCGGATTGGGGTTTTTAACCATTTACATCGGCCCGACCCTCATGGCGCTGCTGGGTTGGTGGATCTGGCAAAAAATTATCCGCATCAGTAAGATTCACCGCATCACCTCCATCGCCGATTTTATTGCCTCCCGCTACGGCAAAAGCACCACCCTGGGCGGAATTGTGACCATCATAGCGGTGATCGGCATCATCCCTTACATTGCACTGCAGCTTAAAGCAATTTCAACCGGATTTTTTCTGATCAACCAATATCCCGAAATATCGGTTTCATTTCACTTTTCAGAAATCCCCATACTCGGCGACACCGCTTTTTATATCGCCCTGCTGCTGGCGATATTCGCCATTCTTTTTGGCACCCGGCACCTGGACGCAACCGAACGGCATGAGGGGCTGGTGGCGGCCATCGCCTTTGAATCGATCGTCAAGCTTGCCGCTACCCTGACCGTCGGGATTTTTGTCACCTACTTCATCCATAACGGATTTGGCGACCTGTTTCAAAAAGCCGCCGAATACGCCGATGTAAAAAATTCTCTTAGCGGTGATTCCGGCAGCGTCAGCTCTGTAATTTTTGACAAATACCTGCTGATAAAAGGCCAGGGGAACAGCTTTACGGACTGGAGCATTTATTTATTAATTTCCATGATGGCCATTATCTTTTTGCCCCGTCAATTCCAGGTAGCAGTGGTGGAAAACGTGAATGAAGAGCACCTCAACAAAGCCATCTGGCTTTTCCCGCTCTATCTTCTGGCCATCAACATTTTTGTCTTGCCGGTGGCGTTCAGCGGCTTGTTGCGGTTCCCGGACGGCAGTATCGATGCCGACACCTTTGTCCTCACGTTGCCGATGGTCGAACACCAGCAGTTGATTGCTTTGTTTGTTTACCTCGGCGGCATGTCGGCCGCAACCGGCATGGTCATCGTCGAAACCATTGCCCTGAGCACGATGATCTGCAACGATCTGGTCATGCCGGTGTTGCTAAGGTTGCCCATTGAAGCGCTTGGCCTGCGTCGTGATTATAGCGGGCTGCTGCTCACCATCCGCCGCGGTAGTATTATTTTAGTCTTGTTGCTGGGTTACGCCTATTTCCGTACCATTGGCGAATTCTATGCCCTGGTGTCAATCGGGTTGATGTCTTTTGCGCTGGTGGCCCAGTTTGCCCCGGCCATGCTGGGCGGCATTTTTTGGAAGGGCGGCACTCGCACCGGCGCAATCTGCGGCCTGCTGGCCGGATTCGCGGTGTGGGTATACACCCTTTTTTTGCCGTCGCTGGTGCAGGCCGGCATCATTTCTCAGGATTTTGTTACCCAGGGGCCCTTCAGCATCGCACTGCTGAAACCATTTCAATTATTTGGATTGCAGCACTTCAACCGCATATCCCATTCGGTTTTCTGGAGTTTGCTGGCCAATATCGGCTTCTATATCGGTGTATCTATTTTCAGCCGTCCACGCGCCATCGACCATACCCAGGCCGCCCTGTTTGTTGATGTTTTCAGATATTCCGGTAAAACCGGTGAGTCCCATTTCTGGCGCGGTACAGCCAACCTGCCGGACCTTAAATCGCTGTTAATACGGTTTTTAGGCAAACGCCGCACGGACGCGGCCCTTGCCGACTACGCCGAAGAGCGTAAACTCAGCTGGAATTACCTGGTAACCGCCGATGCCGACCTGGTCAGCTATGCCGAAAGATTGCTCGCCGGCGCCATTGGTTCGGCATCCGCCCGTGTTATGGTCGCCTCGGTTGTCAAAGAAGAATCTTTGGGCATCGAAGAAGTTTTGAACATTCTCGATGAAACCCGGCAGGTGATTGCTTACAGCCGGGAGCTGGAGAACGCCACCGCCGAACTTAAAAAAGCCAACCGCCGCCTGCAGGATCTGGATCGTCTCAAAGACGAATTTATCTCGACCGTCACCCACGAATTGCGCACCCCGCTGACATCGGTCCGCTCGCTGGCTGAAATTTTACATACCAATCCGGGCATCGATGGAGATCAGCACAAAAGTTTTACCGGAATCATCATTAAAGAAAGCGAACGCTTAACCCGTCTGATCAACCAGGTACTGGATTATGAGAAAATCGAATCGGCCCAGATGGACTGGGTCATCACTTCTGCCG